>Ga0209640_10002224_pt1 | contig 16879 bp, 11 predicted proteins | sample RifCSP10_1_FD_184018 | JGI IMG/M metagenome (GOLD analysis project Ga0209640, IMG submission 184018) | Soil microbial communities from Rifle, Colorado - Rifle CSP2_sed 10_1 (SPAdes) (version 2) | ecosystem: Environmental > Terrestrial > Deep subsurface > Rock core/Sediment | place: Rifle... | reverse complement strand
TTTCTTTCGACCGGTTGGATTGATGCGCTCACCGATAACTACAGTCGGATTGCCGCGCAAGATCTCGACGGATTTCGTTTTTGAAGCTAGAACGGTTTTCAAGTTTTCGGACATTCGTTACACCTCTGTTAAAGGTTGAAGGTTGAATGTTGCATGTTTAATTTCAGCTCTCTCCCTGGCTCCCGCGCCCCCCAGCTCCCCAGCTTTCTTCGTCTCCTTGGTGTCACTTTGTGACCTTTGTGGTAGAAACAGGATCCGGCCGGAAGCGCGATACTAGATCTTTCAGCAACTCGTAAAGCTGGGCGACACCACCGGGATAAAAAATCATGACCAGGATGAGCAGCACGCCATAGAGCACCAGGTGCAAACCGGGCAGATCGGTGAGCGTAGAGCGCAGCCACTCGAAGAAGAAGATAAAGGGGAAGGCAACGAAAGCCCCGCCCCAAATGCTGCCGCGACCACCAACATAGGCAATGGCGAGCACCTCTACGGTGTGGGAGGTGGCCATGACCTGAGGGGTTAGAATGCCGTAATAGTGGGCGTAGAAGCCTCCCAACCAGCCGGCGAAGGCGCACTGAACGGTGAAGTTCAGAACACGATAAAAGGTGGGGTTTATGCCGGAAGCGCGCGCCGCATCGATATTTTGCCCAAGCGCTTTAAACGCCAGCCCGATGTGCGAGCGAGTGATCCAGCGCAGCACCACGTAAGTCACGATCATCATGGCAAAGATAATATAGAAGTATGGCCGGTTGGAGGAGGTTTCCAGGAAGCGCGGCGCGCTCAAACCCAAAGGTCCACGGGTAAGATCGACCCAATTGCGGGCGATGCCCAGCAGCGCCAGGCCGACAAACCAGGACATCAGGGCGGCGAAGATGCCCCGCAGGCGCAGGGTGAGAACCCCGGTAAAAAAGCCGAGAACCGCAGCAGGGACGACACCGGCAAAGATTCCAATCCAGGGAGAGACTCCCAGTTCAACCGCCAACAGAGCGGAGGTATAGGCGCCCACGCCCAGGAAGGCGGCGAAGCCAAAGTTCACGACGTTGATGTAACCGGTGGTGAAGTCGAAGGCGATGGCCTGAGCGGCGATCAAGGTGGCGCCGATCATCCAACGTAGCAGATCCTCCCGGTTGAAGGGCGGGATGAAGGGCAGGGCTGCCAGCAGGATTACCAGGACCAGACCGAGGCGACTGACCCCCAGCATGCGGTTGATGTACTGTAGCCTGGATTCCGGCGGAACTTCAAGAGTGGCAGGAATGGATTCAGAGGGCATCGTTTTTGTACTTTGAGTCATAAGTGTTCCTTTACCGTTCGTGAATGCCTTTTACCTCGCTGCCAAAAAGTCCAGAGGGCTTGACCAGCAAGATGAGCATCACAAAAGCGGTTGGGATGACATCTTCCCAACCTGGCCCAATAAAATAAGATGTCATGGTTTGTAAAAGCGCCACGATAAAGCCGCCCACGAGTGCGCCGGCGACGTTGCCCATGCCAACCAGGATGACCACATACCAGGCAATGTAGAGGGGTTTCAGACCCACGGTAGGATAGGAAGGGAACATGAACAACAGGCTGGCGCCGGCCAGGGCAGCCAGGGCGCTGCTCAGAGCCATGGTCAACACCTGAATGCGGTTCATATCGATGCCGACCATGCGCGCGCCGGTTTCGTCCTGGGAGACTGCGCGAATGGCGCGGCCCGTGCCGGTATTGCGCAGAAAATACCAGAAAAGAAGCATTGTTGCCATGGCCAGGAAGAAGACCACTGCCCGGTCAACTGAAACCGTGACGCCAAGAATATCGAACGGCGGGATTTCCCAGTAGCGCGTGATGCCCTTGAAATTCGTGCCCCAGAGGATTTGAACGCCGTTGATGATTATGACGGACAGACCCACAGTGAGCAGGAAGGAGTTCATTATCCACTGCTCTTTGGTGCGCTTGCGCAGCTGCAAGAAGACCGTCTTCTCAATGACCGCGCCCAGCAGGGCCCCCACCAGCGCTGCTGCCAGGACGCCAAGGAAGGGCGCAACGGCCGATAGAAGTGGCGAGGGATTGGTTTTAAGATGTGCGCTGAGCGGGGTGAAAACAAAGTAAGCGACCAGCGTCCCGACCATGAAGAATTCACCGTGAGCGAAATTGACGATATTCATAACGCCAAAGACCAGGGAGAGACCGGCAGCCATCAAAGCCCACATCCCACCGGTAACGATGGCATTGACCAGTACGAAAGGACCCGCAATGAAGACGGTGGCTCCGGCGATTACGAGAGTCAGGAGGATAGTAAGACCGGCTGCCGAAAAAACTTTGCGGAGAAGATCGGTAATAAATGATTCCTGGGTTTGAGTTGCTTGCATGAGATAAGCTCCTGATTAAATGCCCAGGTAGGCAGATCGGACGTGTTCGTTCTTTAGCAGCTCACGGCTGGAACCTTCCATGGCAATTTGGCCCTGCTCAAGCACGTAGGCACGGTCGGTAATTTTCAGGGTGGAGTTGACATTCTGTTCCACGAGTAGGATGGTAACGCCGCTTTGGCGCAGTTGTTCGAGAGCATCGAAGACAACCATAGTCAGGTTGGGCGCCAGCCCCAGGGAAGGCTCATCAACCAGCAGCAGATCGGGAGCGGACATAATGCCGCGGCCGATGGCCAGCATCTTGCGCTCACCGCCACTCAGGGTGCCGGCCAGCTGATTTCTCCTTTCTTTTAAACGGGCAAATAACTGGTAGACAATATCCAGGCCCTCCTGAATTCTGGCCTGATCTTGGATGATGTAGGCGCCCAGCAGCAAGTTCTCGTGCACGGACATGCCGGTGAACAAGTTCAGGCTCTCGGAGATGTAACTGATGCCTTTCACGCTGCTGACCCTATGGGCCTCCATGCCGCCAATGGCTTCGCCGTTGAGCACGATCTCGCCACTCATTGGGGCGAGCAAGCCGGCAATGGTCTTGAGAGTTGTAGATTTTCCGGCGCCGTTGGGACCTACCAGCGCAACGAACTCACCTTTTTCTACACGCATGGAGACGTTCCATAAAACCTGGAGAAAACCATAGCCAGCATTGAGGTCATTGATCTCTAACAAGAGGATTCCTCCTATTCGATATTAGAGCATATAGTCTTCGCCGAGGTAGGCTTCGGTGACTTTTGGATCGTTGGCGACGACTTCCGGCGCGCCTTCGGAGATCTTGGTACCGTAGTGGATCACGGTGACGCGGTCACACAACCCCATGATGATGCGCATGATGTGCTCAACCATCAAGATGGTGATGCCGCTGGCGCGGATCTTGCGGATGATTTCCATCAGATCGTCAAGTTCCCCGGTAGATAACCCGGCAGCCAGTTCGTCCAGCAGGAGCAGTTTTGGCTGGCTGGCGAGGGCCCGCGCCAGGTCGAGGCGTTTGAGCTGCACCGTGTTGAGGTTCTGAGCCAGGGTTTCCGGGCCCATGGGGAATTCGACATAATCCAGCATTTGCCGGGCCCACCGCTCTGCATTGAAGACATTGCTACGCCGGTTGCCAAAAACGGTGGCTACCATGACATTTTCCAGAGCGGTTAGCCTGGGAAAGGGTTGGGAAATCTGGAACGTACGGCTCATCCCGGACCGGCACAGGACGTCTGCGCTATAGCCGGTCATCTTCTTACCCAGGAAACTGACCAGTCCTTCTTCCGGTCTATAGGTGCCGGCGATGCAATTTAGAAAGGTGGTCTTGCCGGCGCCGTTTGGACCAATCAGGCCCACGATTTCGCCTTCCTCGAGGGTGACAGAAACCTGGTTGACCGCCACAAGCCCGCCGAAACGCTTGGTAACATCTTTGGTCTCAAGGATTACCGCCAAGGGACTCCTCCCATTACGCAATACGGAATACGCAATACGTGAAGAGGGGCGGCGAGGGGAAAACCCCGCCGCCCCTGGGCTAGGCATGGTTACGGCTTGGCCTGAATATCCGCTTCCTGGAATTCTGGCGGCCAGATGGTAATGCTGTCGCCGTCCATATACTGCAGGACGGGGAAAGTGTAGAAACCTTTGCCGACAACCGGATCCGGCGGGTTGCTGAAGTCGTACTTGCTCATGACAATCGCGCCGTCTTCGGTGCCAAAGGTGAGCTCACCCGTCCAGACCTTATCTTGCACGGTCTTGTAAACGTTCTCGCTGCTGAGTTCGCCAAAGTCATCGTAAGTGGTTTGCAGGACCTTGATGAAGAAGTTGGTGCCATCGTAGGCGAGGCCGCCCGAGGAGGGGCTGGGATCCAGGCCCGATTTCGCCTTGAAATCCTCGGCGAACTTCAATGACTCTTCAGTAGTCCAACCGGGAATCTGGTCCAGCACGAAGTTGGATGCGCTGCCGGTCAGATCGTACCACTCACCGACCCAGCCCAGACCGTCGGCAATGATCAGGGCTTTAAGACCGACCTCATCCGCCTGCTTGATAAAGGCCGACAGGGAGGGCGGCGCAGTGCTGGTGCCGGCGACAAGGGCAACGTTCTGATCTTTGAACTTGTTCAATAAGGGGTAGAACTCGGTTTGTTCGATCGGGAAGTACTGGCGGTCGACGATCTCCCATCCGACGGCTTCCAGCTGGCTGGCGATGCCTTCCCCAAAGCTGCGACCCCAATCGGTGTCCTCGCCGTAGATCGCGGCGGTTTTGGCTTCGGGCGACCAGGTCCCAGCCGCGATAGCGTCCTCGAGGGCGGTGACGTAGTTCTGGGAGAGCTTATCGGGGGTCGGCCAGCCCTTCACGGCCCAGTAACCGTACGTCGCCTGATCCGAATCAAACTTCTCGTTGACGACTTCGGTGGCGCCAAAGCCGAAGAAGTGCGGGATCTTGTGCTTGGCAGTGACTTCCATCACGGCTACCGCCACCGAGCTGTGCCAGTTGAGCACGCCCGCTTGAATGCCCCCCTGGACGATGGCTTCTTCATAAGCCCGCGTGGACTTTTCCGGATCAGACTGGGAATCGATCCAGACGGGTTCGATCTTGTAATCGCCGATGGTGTAATTGATATTTTCCAGAGCCATCTCGGCGGACGTGCGGAACTCATCGCCGGTGCGAGCGCTGGGGCCCGTGAAGGGACCGAGGATGCCAATCTTAAAGACCTTATCGCCGGCCACCGCCTCTTCGCCGGTAGTCTCCTCGGCGGTGGGCTCCACTGCGGCGCTCTCTTCAGTCTGCTGCGGCTCTTGCGGCGCGGCCGGCTGCGTGGCGCACTGCGCCAGCAACAGGGACAGCACTACCAGCAATACGATCAGGCCAAATTTCTTGAACTTCATGATGTTCACTCCTCCTGAATCAGGGTTTTTGAAAAGATCTCGATCTTTTGGTCTATGGGAATTCGGGTTCTAAAAAGGGGATTAAGTATCAGGATCGCTGTCCACCTCCTTGGCGTTCATCATTGCGCCACGACCGGGCGAGAGGAAGGCGGAGTTAATTTGACCGGTGCGCGGTGCGCGCTGGGCACCACCACCCTGGCGAATTGTATTTTTCGATGAGAACTGCAGTTGCCAGTATGCGGCATCAGGTGTTGTTGGTACTTTTACCGTGGTCCGGTCACCTTACGTCGATTTAATAAAATTATTGTATCCCGGAAATATACTACTAATATATCACAGGCTCTAATGCATGTCAATTGTGAATATCGAAAAAATGTGAAGTCCATAACAATATTGACATTAAGGATATATTAATGTATATTATTTAAGGAACAATCCGCTAACAACGTTCAGGGGATCGATCGTGCACGCCCTTCAATTCCGCCTCTTGGGAAAATTCGCCGTCTATTACAATCATACGGCGCTGGATTCTTTTAATGTCCAGAAAGTGCAAGAATTGCTCTGCTACTTATTGGTTCATCGCGACCGGCCGCACCATCGCGAGGTCCTGGCAGAGCTGTTGTGGAATAACGCCAACACACCCTATTCAAAGAAGTATTTGCGCAAAACCCTCTGGCAACTCCAAACTGCTCTCATCCAATCCAGAAGAGGAATCAAGCGACTGAAACAAATCCTCCAGTCGTTCGTTAATATTTTTAATCGGTGTACTTAACAATTTTGAAAGGTAGTCTTAATGTTTTCGGGTGGGATTCTCAAATGATACTCTAAAGGTTTTCCCAAAGATAAGCTGGATAAATTGGTTATGGCGGCCGGAATGGCCGAGCGGTTCGGCAACGAATTCAAGAGTACAAAATGACTGCGACAGGAGGGATTGGGTAATGATACGTGGAATTGTTGGCTGGAGTCTACAGTTTCGGTACATCATCGTTGTTATCGCCGCGGCGATGATGGTCTTTGGCATCAACCAGCTTGGCACCATGCCGGTGGATGCCTTGCCTGAGTTCTCGCCACCGTACGTGGAGATCCAAACCGAGGCCCTCGGGCTTTCCGTCGAGGAAGTCGAACAGATGATTACTGTTCCCATGGAGCAAGACCTGCTCGCCGGAGTGGCATGGCTCGATGTCATTCGTTCCGAGTCGGTGCCAGGGCTATCTTCGGTGCTCGTTTACTTCGAGCCCGGGACCGATCTCTACCGGGCGCGGCAGCTGGTGTCGGAACGAATTGCACAATCGGCGGTCGGATTGCCGCACGTGTCAGATCCACCGACGATGATCCAACCCCTGTCTTCGGCCAGCAGGTTCATGATCGTCGGGCTATCTTCGCAGGAGCTGTCCCTGATCGAGATGTCCGTGCTCGCCCGCTGGACGATCGCGCCTCGGTTAATGGGCGTGCCCGGCGTGGCCCATGTGGCCATCTGGGGCAACCGGGACCGGCAACTGCAGGTGCAAGTCGATCCGGAACGATTGCGAGATGCGGGCGTTTCGCTCCAGCAAGTCGTCGAAACCAGCGGGAATGCGCTATGGGTGTCGTCATTGAGCTTTTTAGAAGCCTCCACGCCTGGCTCCGGTGGGTTCATCGATACGCCGCAACAAAGGCTCGGGATATGGCACGTCTCGCCCATCACCTCGCCGGATGAATTAGCTCAGGTGCCCCTAACGGGAACGGCGTGGCGACTGGGTGACGTGACCAACGTAGTGGAAGATCACCAGCCGTTGATCGGGGACGCAATTATTAACGAGAGTCCTAACCTGCTGTTGGTCATCGAGAAACTGCCAGGCGTCAATATCCTGGAGGTGACCCGGGGGATGGAAGATGCGCTGGACGCGCTAAGGCCCGGTTTTGCCGGTATCGATTTCGATGCAACTCTCTTCCGCCCGGCGACCTTCATCGAGATGGCTATGGCCAACCTTACCCGGACCTTGTTCATCAGCGCATTTCTCGTGGTAGTAGTCCTCTTTGCTTTCTTCTGGGGGTGGCGCCCTGCATTGATCAGCCTGGTTGCAATCCCAGTTTCACTGACGGCCGCTTTGTACGTGCTCTACCTGCGTGGGGCGACACTCAACGCCATAGTTTTGGCGGGATTGGTAATCGCCCTTGGCGCCGTTATCGATGAGGCTATCATCGACGTCATTCGCTTTACACAACGCCTGCGACAAAACCGCCGGGAAGACAGTCCTAAGCCAGCCCGGAGCGTTATCCTGGAGACCGCGGCTGAGACGCGCGGCGCCGTCTTCTTCGCCACGCTGATCACCTTCCTTGCCGTGCTGCCAGTATTCTTTATGGAGGGCGTTACCGGCGCACTGTTCCAGCCGATGGCTGTCTCCTATTCGCTGGCAGTGCTTGCCGCCATGGCTGTAGCGCTGACCATCACGCCGGTGCTGAGCCTGATCCTGCTATCCAACGGGCCGCTTGAGGGCCGCACATCGCCACTTATCCCGGGGCTGCAGCGCGGCTACGAACGGGTTCTGGAGCGGACCGCCAATAGTCCCCGGCTGGCGTATGCGGCTATCGTGGTCCTGGTGGTAGCCGGCGTCGCGCTGCTACCACTCCTTGAGAGGGACCAGCTGCTTCCTGCGTTCCGAGAGCCATATCTTACAATCCAGCTGCAGGCTGCGCCGGGCACATCCCATCCGGAAATGAACCGCATCGTGACCCAGGCCAGCAGTGAGCTGCGCGCCATTCCCGGGGTCCGCAACGTCGGCGCCCACGTGGGGCGAGCCCTGTTTGGAGACCGGGTGGTCGGCATCAATTCCGCTGAGCTTTGGGTCAGCATCGATCCTCAGGCTGACTATAATGCAACGGTGGCCTCTGTTCAGGTGGTAGTGGACGGCTACGCTGGGCTTGATCGCCAGGTGCAAACCTATTTACAGCAGAGCCTCGACCAGCCACAGACGAGCGCCAGCCACGCGCTTACCGTGCGCGTCTTAGGCGAAGATCATGATGTCCTGCGCGAACAAGGGGAGAATATGCAACAGGTCCTGGCAGGCATCGACGGCGTCGTCGATCCACAGGTGCTGTACCCGATTGAGGAACCCGCCGTGGAGATTGAGGTCGATCTCGACTCGGCCCAACGCTTTGGCGTCAAGCCGGGCGATGTTCGCCGCGCGGCGGCCACCCTGCTCTCCGGCATTCAGGTTGGCAGCCTTTTCGAGCAACAGAAGGTCTTCGACGTGGTTGTGTGGGGCGCGCCTGAAATACGCGACAGCGTGAATGATGTGTACGAGCTGCTCATCGACACCCCCGGTGGCGGTCACGTGCGTTTGGAGGATGTTGCCGACGTGCGCATCACCTCATCTCCGACCGTCATCAAACGTGAAGGTGTCTCACCCTACATTGACGTGGGCTTCAATGTACAGGGACGGGATACCCGCGCCGTGGCCAGCGATGTCCAGTCAGCCATTCGGAATTTTGCATTCCCGCTGGAGTACCATGCGGTGATGTTAAGTGACTTCGCGGCGCAGCAGGCTGCTCAACAGCGCATCCTCATTTCCGGCATTATGGCTGTGTTCGGGATTTTCCTGCTCCTGCAGGCATCCCTCAGGAGCTGGAGCCTGGCCCTGGTGATGGTCCTGGCGGCGCCCGCAGCATTGGCAGGCGGTGTGCTGGCATCCTTTTTGGGAAGCGGCAGCCCTCTTTCCATGGGATTGCTGGCTGGCACGCTCACGGTATTGGGCATTACGCTGCGCAACGCCACGATGCTGATCAGCCACATGCAACATCTTGAAGACCGGGAAGGCGAGGCCTTTGGTCTGGAGTTGATCCTGCGCGGAGCACAGGAACGGCTGGCACCGATCTTGATGACCACGCTGGCAACCGGACTGGCACTCCTGCCCTTTGTGATCTTCGGCGACGTCCCCGGTCATGAGATCGTGCGCCCCATATCGATTACCGTTCTGGGTGGCCTGGTCACATCGACGTTGTTTAACCTTTTCATCGTGCCCGCCCTGTACCTGCGTTTTGGGGTTAGTCGCGAACCAGACCTCGGGCTTATCCCTGTCTCTGCGGTCAGTTAAGCCTGAACTTGGATGTTTTTCCAGTGCAAAGGAGGATTACGATGCAACCTCATTATCGATGGCTAATTCTGGTATTGATCATGCTCGCTGCTCTGGGACTTTCGTCCTGCAGTTCAGGGCAGGCCACGCAAACCAAAATTGAACCCGCCATCCTCGAGCCAATTGGGGATGGGGAATACAGCCGGGTCGTGCTGACTGAGAAGGCGGCCGAGCGGCTTGACATCCAGACGACCCCGCTTCGTGAGGAGCAGATGATGCGGACGCTAACCGTTGGAGGACAGGTTATGGTCGCTGCCACCGCCTCTACCACCCCAGGCGAGTCAAGCGCGCCCTTTGGTTTCAGCGGAGTCTTGCTGCGCGTGCCCGTGAGCGAGGCCGATGTGAATATGGTGGACAAAAGCCAACCCGCACACGTCCTGCCTCTCACAGGCGACGCGCAGGCGCCCATCCTGATGGCTCAACCGATCGATTTTTCGAGCATAGACGACGGTGAAGATGACGACGCCGGAGAAGCCGAACCGGACATCGACCCCGAAGAAGGGGTGCTGTACTACCTGATAGATAAGGACGAGCCTGGGCTGGTCCAGGGGCAAGGTGTGTTCGTCGAACTAAATCTGTCGGGTGACGGGGCGCCGCGCAAGGTCGTCCCTTATGCCGCAGTGCTGTACGGCGTGAACGGTGAAACCTGGGTGTACACAAACCCCGAACCCCTGGTATTCCTTCGGAGCCCAATCACGATCGACTACATCGATGGCGACCTGGCGGTCCTGTCAGAGGGCCCGGCGGTTGGCACCGCGGTCGTGACGCTCGGAGCAGCCGAATTGTTCGGCACCGAGACCGGGGTTTCAAAATAGCTACGCCGGGAGGTTATTCATGCTGCGATGGATAGTTCAAACAAGCTTACGTTACCGGTACCTGGTAGTCTTTATGGCCGCGGCGCTGATGATCTTCGGCATCGCCCGCCTGAGCGGCTCGTCGGTGGACGTCTTTCCCGAGTTCGCGCCGCCCAAGGTGGAGATCCAAACCATATCCCTGGGGCTTTCCGCGACCGACGTGGAAGAACTGGTCACCGTTCCGCTGGAGAATGCGCTCAACGGGGTGCCAGGGCTGGACGTAATGCGCTCCAGGTCGGTTTCTGACCTGTCGGATATCGTCCTCATCTTCAAGCCCGGCACGGACCTCATTTTCGCACGGCAGGTCGTGCAGGAGCGGGTGTCAGCCATCTACCCAACGCTGCCCACCTGGGCCTCCCCGCCTGTCATGATCCAGCCCCTGTCGTCGACCAGCCGGGCCATGAAGATCGGGATTTCTTCGGATCAATACGATCTGATGGATCTGTCGATGATTGCCTATTGGAAGCTCCGGGCGCGCTTTTTGGACGTTCCCGGTGTGGCTAATGCGCCTATCTACGGCGAGCGCATTAAGATGCCCCAGGTGCAGGTGGATCTGGAACGGATGCGCGCCTACGATGTATCGCTGAATGAGGTCATGGACGTCACCGCTGATGCCCTGGATGTCGGCTTATTACAGTACTCGGAGGGATCGGTCATCGGAACCGGCGGTTTCATCGATACCCCCAATCAGCGCTTAGGGATTCGCTCCGTCTTGCCCGTCATAACGCCGGAAAAGCTGGGCGAAGTGCCCATCTATGATCGCAAGAAGCCTGACGGCACGCCGCTGCTCATCGGCGACGTGGCCGATGTGGTTTGGGATACCTGGCCGCTCTTCGGGGACGCGGTTATTAACGAAGGTCCGGGCCTGATGATGATCGTCGAAAAGCTCCCCTGGGCCAACACCCTGGACGTGACGCGAGGGGTGGAAGAGGCGATCGAGGAGATGCGGCCCGGCCTCACGGGTATCGACATCGATACCACTATTTTCCGGCCGGCGACCTTCATCGAACAGTCGATCGACAATCTCACCGAGTCACTGCTCATCGGCGGAGTTCTCGTGGTGATCGTGTTGCTCTTCTTCCTTTACGAGTGGCGTGTCGCCTTGATCAGCGCCACCATCATCCCCGTGTCCATGATGGCCGCCCTGCTTGTGCTCAACCTGCGCGGCGTGACCATCAACGTGATGACTTTGGCGGGGCTGGCGATCGCCATTGGCGCGGTCGTCGACGACGCTATCGTCGATGTAGAAAACATCGTGCGACGTTTGCGCCGGTTGCGCAGGGAGGGCAGCACCCAGTCGACGGCGAGCATCGTCTTGGAGGCCTCCCTCGAAGTGCGCGGCGCCATCGTCTATGCCTCTCTGATCGAGATCTCGGCTTTGCTGCCAGTGTTCTTCCTGGAGGGGCTTTCGGGCGCCTTCTTCCAGCCGCTTGCCACGGCCTATGTGGTGGCGGGGCTGGTATCCCCGTTCGTCGCCCTGACTGTGACGCCGGCGATGGTCTTGATCCTGCTGTCCAATGCACCCATCGAACACCGCCAGTCCCCGATCATCCCGTGGCTTCACCGGGTCTACGACCGGGTTCTGGGGCAGATCCTGCACGCACCGCGCCTGGCGTACGGCACGATCAGTACTATCGTGATGGCTGGCGTGGTTGTGTGGCCACTTCTCGGGCAGGAACTGCTGCCGTCATTCAAGGAGCGGGACTTCCTGATGCACTGGATCACCAAGCCCGGCACCTCCCACCCCGAAATGTGGCGGATCACGGCTCGGGCCTGCCGAGAGCTGCTGACAATAGACGGCGTGCGCAACTGCGGCTCCCACATCGGGCAGGCACTTATGGCGGATGAACCCTATGGTGTCTATTTCACCGAGAACTGGATCAGTGTTGATCCCGCGGTCGACTACGACGACACGCTGGCCAAGGTACAGGAAACGGTGGACGGCTACCCCGGGTTGATTCGCGATGTGCAGACCTATTTGAAAGAGCGGATCCGTGAGGTGCTGACGGGATCGAGTGATACCGTCGTCATCCGCATCTATGGCCCCGAGCTGCATCCGCTGACCGAGAAGGCAGACGAGGTGCGAGATGCTCTGGAGGGAATCCCCGGCATCGTGGATCTGAAAAAGGAACTCCACATGGACACCCCCCAGATAGAAGTCGAGGTCGACCTGGAGGCGGCTCAGCGCTATGGCCTCAAACCGGGCGATATCCGGAGGGCCACAGCCTTCCTGGTGCAGGGCGAAGAAGTCGGCGACATCTTCCTCGATGGCAAAACCTATGACGTGAACGTGTGGAGCACACCCGATACGCGTAACAGCCTGACAGATATTCAGGAGCTGCTAATCGACACGCCGGGCGGTGAGCGCGTGCGTCTGGCGGCCGTAGCCGACATACGCATCGCCCCCGTTCCGAACGTCGTGGAGCGTGAAGGCCAGTCAAGAAAAATCGACGTTTCGGCCAATGTGCGTGGACGTGATCTCGGCTCCGTAGTGGCCGATGTGGAACGCGCCCTCGAGGGCGTCAGCTTCCCCCTGGAGTACCACGCCGAAGTGATTGGCGAGTTCGCCGAGCGGCAGGCTGCCCAGCGGAATTTACTGATCGCCGGGTCGATCGCGGTGGTCGCGATCTTCTTCCTCCTGTATACCTCCTTCGAGAACTGGCGCCTGGCCACGCTCACTTTCTTCACGTTGCCCTGGGCGCTGGTGGGTGGCATACTGGCGGCGTATTTTAGCAACGGCGTTCTCTCACTCGGTTCGCTGGTCGGGCTGCTTACCATCCTGGGTATTGCCACCCGCAACGGGATTATGATGATCAGTCACTTCCAGCATCTAGAGGAGGAGGAAGGCGAGACCTTTGGCCCAGAGCTCGTCATGCGCGGGGCGCGTGAACGCATTGCACCAATCATTATGACGGCACTGACGACCGGACTGGCCCTGGTGCCCCTGGCGATCGCCGGCGAAATTCCCGGTCAGGAGATCGAGTATCCGATGGCCATCGTGATTCTGGGTGGCCTGTTCACTTCTACGCTGCTAAACCTGCTGGTTGTACCCACGCTATACCTGCGCTTTGGGAAGCCAGAAGCCTGGCGTTCGCCTTCCCAACCCAGCGCCGGCAGCACCGCTTAATAAGGAAGTTGATATGCGCCGACTCCATCTTACCTTTCTGGCAGCTACATTGCCCTTCATGATTTCGGCTGCGGCGTGCGCTGGTGCAACCAGCCCGGAAACGCCCACAGTGGCCCGAACAATCCCGCCGGTCGCAACGGCAACACGTGAGCCCACCGCGGAGCCGACCATCGCCTATGTGGATCAGCTCGAGGACTTCGACGCCAGCAACTTCAATGATCCGGCACAAATCGACAACCCGTGGTTCCCTCTGCAACCCGGGACGCAGTATGTCTATGAGGGGATTACTGAAGAGGGTGGTCAGCGCACTGCTCATCGCGTGATATTCACGGTCACCGACCTGATCAAGGTGATCGACGGGCTACGCACGGTCGTGGTTTGGGATCAAGACTACAGCGCGGGCGAACTGGTTGAGGCGGAGCTCGCCTTCTTCGCCCAGGATAGCGATGGCAACGTCTGGCACCTGGGCCAATACCCGGAGGTATACGCGGGCAGCAAGCTCGTCGAGGCACCAGCCTGGATTTCCGGACTCAAAGGGTCAAGAGCGGGGATCTCAATGAAGGCCGAACCCCGGCTGGGGACACCCAGCTACTCCCAGGGGTGGGGACCTGCAGTCAACTGGACAGACCGAGCCCAGGTGGCCCAGACGGGCCAGGAGACGTGCGTGCCCGTTGACTGCTACGACGACGTTTTGGTGACCGAGGAGTTCAGCCGAGAGCAGCCGTACGCCTTCCAGCTCAAGTACTACGCGCGCGGCGTAGGCAATGTGCGCGTGGGCTGGAGAGGCCCAGATGCAACCAAAGAGACGCTAGAGCTGGTCGAACACACGCAGCTCAGCCCAGAAGCCCTTGCGGAGGTCCGCAGGGAGGCGCTGGAACTGGAGCAGCGCGCTTACGAGATCAGCAAGGAAGTATACAATCAAACGTTACCCATCGAGGTCCCTGCGGAAGCGACCCGTGTTACGGAACCTACTCCCGAAGCCATGGCCGTAGGTGAGACTCCCGAAAGAGTGTTTGAAGATTTCGATCCTGCCAATTTCGAGGCGCCTACCAATATCGACAATCCTTGGCTACCCCTACAACCCGGAACGCAATGGGCTTATGAGGGGTTCACCATCGAGGACGGTGAGGAGATTCCCCATCGCCTGGAGTTCACCGTCACCGACCTGACCAAGGAGATCGATGGCGTGCGGGCCGTTGTCGCTTACATCCTGGATTACAGCGATTACCAGCTGGTGGAGAAGGAGCTGGCCTTCTATGCACAGGACAACGACGGCAACGTCTGGTACCTGGGTGAACACCCAGAGGAATACGAAGACGGCGAATTCGTCGATGCCCCAACCTGGATCTCGGGCCTGGAAGATGCCAAAGCGGGTATCAAAATGATGGCGGATCCGCAGCTGGGGACGCCCAGTTACTTTCAGGGCTGGGGACCCGGGGTCGAGTGGACGGATCACGCCCAAGTGGACGAGATGGGACAGGAATTCTGTGTCCCCGTCGGCTGCTTCGAGGACGTTCTGGTGATCGCCGAATCCAGCCTTGAAGAGCTAGACATCTACCAACTCAAATACTACGCCTCCGGGGTGGGCAATGTCCGCGTCGGCTGGCGAGGCGCAGCTGCAACCCAGGAAGAGCTGGAGTTGGTCGTCTTCGACCAGCTCAGCCCGGCGATCCTGGCGGCGATTCGCACGCAGGCGCTGGAATTGGAACAACACGCCTATGAGGTTAGTCCGGACGTGTACGGTCAAACGCCGCCCGCGCAAGGTCCGTAAACCCCTAAAAGATCATTTTGCTCAATCGGCCAGTTCGGCGGCTCTCAGCGTGTTGCGCAGGAGCATGGCGATGGTCATCGGTCCGACACCCCCGGGGCTGGGGCTGATGGCGCCGGCCACCTCCTTTACCTCATCAAAAGCGACGTCGCCGACCAGGCGATGGCCTTTTTCTTCGTTGGGATCATCCACACGGTTGGTGCCAACGTCGATGACCACCGCGCCCGGCTTGACCCAGTCTTTCTTGACCATTTCCGCCCGTCCCACGGCAGCAACCAGCACGTCGGCGCGCCGGGTAACCGCAGGCAGATCCCGGGTGCGGGAGTGGCAGATCGTTACCGTGGCGTTGCGCCCGACCAGCAGGAGAGCCACAGGCATCCCAACGATATTGGATCGACCCAGAACCACGGCCTCAGCCCCCTGCAGCTCAACGCCCGTCTGGTCCAGCAAATAGATTACACCGTCGGGTGTGCAGGGCACGAACAGCGGGTCGCGCCCTTTCTGCGCCAGCCGGCCAATATTAATCGGGTGGAAACCATCCACGTCCTTATTCAAACTGATCTTGTTGAGCACGCGCTCCTCATCCAGGCCGCTGGGCAGCGGCAGCTGCACCAGGATACCGTTCACTTCGGAATTGGCGTTCAATTCAGCGACCAGGTCTTCCAGCTCCTGCTGGGAGATATCAGCTGGCAAGTTGTATCCGAACGACTTGATTCCAACCTTCTCGCTGGCTTTCTGCTTCATCCGCACATAAACCTGAGAAGCGGGATTCTCGCCTACCAGGACCGTGGCGAGCCCCGGACGCGATTTGCCGGCGTTCACCCTCGCCTGGACCCGCTCGGCAACCTCCGCGCGCACCTGTTCTGCGATCGCCTTCCCGTCGATGATTTTTGCTGTCATGGTCGTCTCCTTAATGAATAATGGTTTTTTGATCTGAGACTGCTCCCACCTCTGGCGAAATTGAGAACGGTATCACAATTTTACTATGAGCGCACCTGTTTTGAGCGTTTCAGGCTTGACCCAAGCGCAAAAAAGGATATACTTGTGTAGATATATAACTAATATATTTAAAAGCAAATAGCTAATATATCATAGTTGACCACCTAGTTCAAGCCCCAAAATCGTTCAATGCGCGGCTCAAAACCTTTCCAATGCCTTGTTTCATCGAACAAGCATCCTGGGCGCCCCTCAAGTGTTACGAATTACGTATTACGTACTACGTTCTCCGTGTATAATTTCACAAGCCAGGCTCAAATCGTTATTCGAGGAAAGCATAAATGATAGACATTAAACGCGAAATTCCGAAAGTAGATCGCAAGGAGCGCATGAAGCTGGCTTACCGGCCGCTGGAATACCGTCCAGCTCGGGAACGTGTTGGCGACTTCGGCGATGTGAACATCCCTATGGATGAAGGACGGGCGATCTTCGAAGCCACCCGCTGCATTCACTGCCCCGATCCAGCGCCCTGCTACAAGGCTTGCCCGGCAGGAAACGATATTTCCTTTGCGCTCTACCTCATCGAACAGGGCAAGTTCTTAGAAGCGGCGCAGGTTTACCGGGAATCCAGCTCGCTGCCCGAGATCTGCGGCCGGGTGTGCCCCCACGAGCAGCTCTGCCAGGGCTCGTGCTCCCAGCGCAAATCCAACGATCCGGTGCTGACGGGGGCGCTGGAGGCTTTCGTAACCGACTACCAGCGCGAGCACGAAAGTGTGAGAATCCCGGTGGGTCCGCCCACCGGCCAGCGCGTCGCCATCGTCGGCGCCG
>Ga0209640_10002223_pt1 | contig 16880 bp, 16 predicted proteins | sample RifCSP10_1_FD_184018 | JGI IMG/M metagenome (GOLD analysis project Ga0209640, IMG submission 184018) | Soil microbial communities from Rifle, Colorado - Rifle CSP2_sed 10_1 (SPAdes) (version 2) | ecosystem: Environmental > Terrestrial > Deep subsurface > Rock core/Sediment | place: Rifle... | reverse complement strand
CGTCGACAACGCAGTGCGCGTCGCGGCCGAGCGCGACGGCATCCGGCTCGCCGGCTATGCCGGCATCCCGACCTTCAGCCGCGCCACCGGCGGGGCGCAGTTCCTGTTCGTGAACGGCCGCCCGGTGAACGACCGGCTCCTGGTCGGCGCGGTGCGCGGCGCCTACCAGGACCTGTTGGCGCGCGACCGGCATCCGATGGTGGCGCTGTTCCTCGACGTGCCGCCGGATGCGGTGGACGTGAACGTGCATCCGGCGAAGGCCGAGGTGCGGTTCCGCGATTCCGGCCTGGTGCGCGGTCTGATCGTCGGCGCGCTCAAGCACGCGCTGGCCAACGCCGGCCATCGCGCCGCGACCTCGGTCGCCGCCGCCACGCTCGCGGCATTCCAGACGCCGCGGCCGAGCTACCGGCCGGTGCCTCCGGTGGGCGGCGCGCTGCGCGAAGAAGCGGCCGCGTTCCAGATGCCGCACTCGGCGCCGCCACCGTCTGCCGCCGAGCCGCAAGATGGCGCGCAGCATCCGCTGGGCGTCGCGCGCGCGCAGATCCACGAGACCTACGTCGTGGCGCAGACCGCCGACGGCATCGTGATCGTCGATCAGCACGCCGCGCACGAGCGGCTGGTGCACGAGCGCATCCGCAATGCGCTCGCCAACGGCGGCGTGCAGCGCCAGATCCTGCTGGTGCCCGAGGTGGTCGAGCTCGATGCGCCCGCGGTGGAGCGCATCACGGCGCGCGCAGCGGAGCTCGCCGAGCTCGGGCTGGTGGTCGAGCCGTTCGGCGCCGGTGCTGTGCTGGTGCGCGAGACGCCGGCGATGTTGGGGCTCACCGATACGCGCGGGCTGGTGCGCGATCTGGCCGACGAGCTGGCCGAGCTCGGTGCGGGCTTGGCGCTCAAGGAGCGGCTGGAGGACGTGTGCGCGCGCATGGCGTGCCACGGCAGCGTGCGCGCCGGCCGCCGCCTGACGCCGGCCGAGATGGATGCGCTGCTGCGCGAGATGGAGCGCACGCCGCATTCCGGCCAGTGCGCCCACGGCCGGCCGACCTACGTCGAGCTCAAGCTCGCCGACATCGAGCGTCTGTTCGGCCGCCGCTAGACTCCATTTTCCGTTCGTGCTGAGTAGGCCGCGCAGCGGCCGTATCGAAGCACCGGGGTCGCACCATGCCCTTCGATACGCGCGCCTGACGGCGCGCTACTCAGGGCGAACGGATTTTTTCAAAAACGCGATCCGGGTGCGGCCGTAGCGCCGCTCGTCGGTCAGCGTAAACCCCTCCGGCGCGACGAACGGCCCGCCAAGCTCGACCACGATGGTGGCGCCGTCGGCGATCCAGCCGGCCTCGGCGAGCTGCTTCAGCGCGTTCGCCGCCAGCCGTTCGCCCGCTTTGCGGTCGAACCCATACGGCGGGTCGAGGAACACTAGGCTGCACGGCGCGTCGGCGCGCGGCGGCTGCAGCGCATCGCCGCGGATCACGCGGCACTCGCGCGCCACGCCCAGCGCGTCGGCATTCTGCCTGATGGCGGCGATGGCATCGGGCGCGGAGTCGATGAAGGTCGCGAACGCCGCGCCGCGCGACAGCGCCTCCAGCCCCAGCGCGCCGGAGCCGGCGAACGCATCCAGCACGCGCGCGCCCTCGAGCTTCGCGTCGCCGTGCGCCAGCACGTTGAACACCGCCTCGCGCACCCGGTCCGACGTCGGCCGCACCGCATCGCCCGGCGGTGCGGCGATGGTGCGGCCGCGCAACTTACCGGCGACGATCCGCATCGTGCCCGAGCTGGCCGAGCTGTTCGGCCAGCACCTTGCCGGCGACCCGCGCCACTTCGCCCTCGGGCAGGCTGCCGAGCTGGAACGGGCCATAGGCGACGCGGATCAGCCGACTCACCTTGAGCCCGAGATGCTCCATCACCTTGCGGATTTCGCGGTTCTTGCCCTCGGCGAGCGACACCAGCAGCCATGTGTTGCTCGCCTTGGCGCTTTCGCGCCGCGCGCGGATCGGGCCGTAGCGCACGCCCTCGACCGTGATGCCGCGCTCCAGCGCGGCGAGCGCCTTCTCGTCCACGTCGCCGTACACGCGCACCCTGTAACGCCGCACCCAGCCGGTCGAAGGCAGTTCCAGCGTGCGCGCCAGCGCGCCGTCGTTGGTGAGCAGCAACAGCCCTTCCGAGGTGAGATCGAGCCGCCCGACCGACACCACGCGCGGCAGGCTCTTGGGCAGCCGCTCGAACACAGTCGGCCGGCCCTTCTCGTCCTTGTGCGTGACCACCAGCCCGCGCGGCTTGTTGTAGCGCCACAAGGACGCCGCGGCCGGCGCGGCGATCGGCTTGCCGTCCACCGTGACGATGGCATCGTCGGCCACGCGGGTGCCGGGCTCGGTGACCTTCTTGCCGTCGATCGCGATGCGGCCCTCGGCGATCCAGCGCTCCGCCTCGCGGCGCGAGCACACGCCGGCGCGCGACAGCCGCTTGGCGATCCGCTCGCCGCCATCTGCGGCCGCGCTCACGACGACGCTGCGATCAGCGCCGCGAAGATCTTGGCATCGCCCGGATCGATCGCGAATTCCGGGTGCCACTGCACGCCGAGGCAGAAGCGGCGGCGCGGATCCTCGATGCCCTCGATCACCCCGTCGGGCGCGACTGCGTTGATCGCCACGCCCGCGCCGACCTCGCGCACGGCCTGGTGATGCGCGCTGTTGATGGAAAGCTGCTCGGCGCCGGTGATGCGGTGCAACAGGGTGCCGCGCGCCACCTTCACGGTATGCCCGGGCTCGCTGCGCGGATTGGACTGCTCGTGCTTGAGCGCGTTCGCCACCTCGTCGGGGATGTGCTGCACCAGCGTGCCGCCCAGCACCACGTTCAACAGCTGCTCGCCGCCGCAGATGCCGAGCACCGGCATGTCGCGCGCGATCGCGCCCTTGGTCACCGCCAGCTCGAATTCGGTGCGGCGCTCCTTGGTGGTGACCGCCGGGTGGCGCGACACCGCGCCGAACAGCGCCGGGTCGACGTCGAACGCGCCGCCGGTGACGATCAGCCCGTCGATCATGTCGAGATACGTGTCGGTCAGCGCCGGTTCATGCGGCAGCAGGATCGGCACGCCGCCGAAGCGGCGCACCATGTCGCTGTAGTTCTCGCGCAGCGCATACCACGGGAACTTGGAGTAACCGCCGGGCGGCTCGGCATCCAGCGTGATGCCGATGACGGGCGGGGACTTGGCCAAGGCTCAGCCCGATGCGCGCGCCGTTGGCTCGCGTTGCGAGCCAACCACGGCGAACGCCGCGGCCTCGCGCACCCACAGATCGGCGAACTGCACGTCGCGCCACTGCGGGAACCAGGGCCCGCCGCGGGTGTAGTGCACCACGTTGGGGTGTCCGCTCGCCGGCGGCGTGGACCAGCCTTCCAGCCAGTTCCAGCTCTCCGGCACCGCGCCGATCAGCGCATCGTCGAGCCACTGGAACCGGTGCAGGAACGATCCGCTCTCGCGGTTGATCAGCTCCGGCGTCAGCACGCGGTTGGCCGGATGGCCGCAGTTGTACAGCACCAGGCTGGACCAGTTCTTGCGCGGATAGACCGTCTGCTGGCGGCCGTCCATCTTCAGGTGCTCGGGCGGCCGGTGGTCGTGATGCACGCACATCAGCGCGTAGCGGTCGTCCACCAGATCGATCAAGCCCTTGATGTCGGCGAGCCACAGGAAATCGCAATCGCAGAACAGCGCCCAGCCGGCATAGTCCGCGAGGTACGGCACGAAGAACCGCGTGTAGGTGAACTCGGTCGACTGCAGCGGGTCGTGGGCCCGCGTATAGACGCCGCGCCGGCGCAATTCGTCGAGCTTCAACGGCTGCACGGCGACCGGCGTGCGGGTGCGCGCCAGGATCGAATGCGCGCACACGTCGTAGGCGATCGCCTCGCGGCTGTCGAACCCGACATAGACCGGGAATGGGCTAGGCATGGGGCGGTTGTGCCCGATCACGAGTCGCATTGTCCAGCCTCACTTGGTTGCCAGATCGCGGGTGAGCGCGCCGAGCGCGGCATCCCAGCCGCCATCCGGCGCCTGGCGATACACGCGGCTGCCCGGAAACCACGGGCTTTCGCCGCCGTCCGCCATCCAGCGGAATTCCGGCGGCGCGGGGACCAGGACGCGCGATGTCCGGCCCAGCGCGGCGCGGAAATGCACGTTGGTGTTGCTGACGCACACCAGATCGTCGAGCGCGCCGCACAGCGCGAGCATGGCTTCCAGGTCGTCGTTGAGCGGCGACAGGTCGGCGACCGGCCGGCCCAGCGCGGCGGCGAATGCCGCGAGCTCCCCGGGCGCCGGCTGGCGCTGCACCACCGCGATGGTCGCGTTCACCGGCCGCAGCGCGGCGGCGAGCGCCGCCAGCGGCAGCGCCTTGGTCAGCCGCCGCCTGGCGCCCTGGGTGCCGGCGCGCCACGCCACGCCGATATAGGGCGGCGGACCGAAACCGCGCAGGCCGGTCTCGACCGGCAACGGCGGCACGGCGATCGACGGCGGCGGAACCTCGCCGTCGCGCATGCCGAGGAGATAGGGCAGGTCGCCTACCAGCACCCGGAACGTGCAGGGATCGCTGGTGGTCGCGATCCGATCCACCAGCTTGGCGCGGTCGAGCATGGCGGCGAGCCGCGGGTCCGGCTTGTAGATCGCGGTCGCGCCGCGCGCGCGCAGCGCCGCGGCGAAGCGCAGGAAGAATATCTCGTCGCCCAGCCCCTGGTCGTGCTCGACCAGCACGCGCGCACCGGTGAGGTCGGCGGGCAGGGGCGCGCGGTGATAGCGCGGCGCGATGTCCCACGCGTTGTCGCGGTCGAGATAGGCGCGCCAGCCTTCGGTGTAGCGTGCGGTGGTGAGCAGCGCGGTGGCGCGGCCGAACCGCGCGTCGCGCTGCGCCGGATCGAGCGCGATGGCGCGGTCGTACGCGGCGATGGCATCCGGGTTGCGGCCGAGTTGGCGCAGCGCGTGGCCGCAATTGGCATAGCCGTCGGCGTCCGGCTTGGTCGCGAGCGCGCGTTCGAAGCAGGCGACGGCGTCCTGCGGCCGGTGCAGCGTCGCCAGCACGTTGCCGTAGTTGATCGCGATGTCGGGATCGTCCGGCGCGAGCGCCAGCGCCTCCTGAAACGCGCGCGCGGCTTCTTCGGGCTTGTCCGCCGCCGCCAACGCGAGCCCCGCTTCGTTGAGCGCGATGCCGAGGTTGTTCAGCGCCTGGGTGTAATTGGCGTCCAGCGCGACTGCCTCGCGGTAGCGCGCGATCGCTTCGTTCAGCCGGCCGCCGCGGCGCAGCGCGTTGCCCAGGTTGTAGCTCGCCTGCGCGTAGCGCGGCTTCGCGCGCAGCGCCCGCTCATAGGCCTGGATCGCGCCACCGACGTCGCCAGCCTCGCCCAGCGCTGCGCCGAGCGTGTTGAGGATCTCCGGATTGCGCGGGTCGCCGCGCGCAGCGCGCTCCAGCAGCTTGACCGCGTCGGCGGCCGCGCCCTGCTTCAGCCGGATGGCGCCCAAAAGATGCAGCGCCGGCGCAAAGTTCGGCCGCGCCTGCAGCGCCAGCTGGCAGGCGTTCGCCGCTTCATCGGTGCGCGCCGCCTGGTAGTGCTGAAAGGCCTGCCCGAGCAGGCCGTCGTGCCGCGCCATCGATCAGCTCACATCCGTGGCGAATCGATGTAGCGCGGCGGTCCAATCGCCGCCGGCGTCCTGGCGATACACGGCCGTGCCGGGGAACCACGGGCTGGCGCCTTCCGCCATCCAGCGGAACTCCGCCGGATGCGGCACCAGGACGCGCGACGTTCTGCCCTGCGCGGCCCGCAGATGGACGTTGGTGTTGCTGACGCAGACGTAGTCGTCCAGCACGCCGGAGAGCGCCAGGATGGTTTCCAGATCGTCGTTGGCGGCGGACAGGTCGAGCACCGGCCGTCCCAGCGCCGCGGCGAACGCCGCGACCTCGCCGGGCTGCGGCCGCCGCTGCACCGCGACGATGGTGGCGCGCGATAGGGCGACCGCGCGGGCGAGCGCAGCGAGGTCGATGTCCTTGAACAGCGCTTTCCGCTCGCCCGGCGTGCCGGCGCGCCAGGTGACGCCGAGATACGGCGGCGGACCGAACGCGGCGAGCGCGGCACGGGCCTGCGCGATGCGCTCCGGCAGTGCGGTGAGGCTGATCGATGGCGGCGCATCTCGATCGGCAAACCCCAGCACATGCGGCAGATCGCCGACCGCGATGCAATGATCGACCGGGCCGATCGGCGCGCCGATGTGATCCGCGATCTCCGCGCGGGCGAGCGTCGGCGCGAGCCGCGTGTCCGAATTGTAGGCGACCCACGCGCCGCGCGCGCGCAGCGCCGGCAGGAAGCGCAGGAAGAAAATTTCATCGCCCAGACCCTGGTCCAAACGCACGTGAATGCGTCGGCCGGACAGATCGGCCGCCAGCGGCTCGCGCGTGAGGCCGGCCGGGTCCTGGATCGCGGGCCGGGCGCGGTAATCGGCAAACCCGCCGCTCCATTTGCCCAGCGCAAGCCGCACCAGCGCGCGGCCGTATTGCGCCTCGCGATGGCCCGGCGCGAGGCCGAGCGCGCGGTCGTAGGCCAGCAGCGCCTCGTACCAGTGGCCGAGGTGCTTTTCGACCTCGCCGATATTGTTCCAGGCATCGGCGTTGCGCGGATCGGCGGCAGCAGCGCGCGCGTAAGTCTTGCGCGCCTCGCCGGCCGCGCCGCGCATCTTCAGGCAGTTGCCCAGCCCGTTCAGGCTGGCGGCATCGCGCGGCAGGCGGCGCAGCACGGCGCGGAATTCGGCCTCCGCTTCGTCCCAGCGGCCGAGCAAGGCGAGCACGTTGGCGCGGTTCACGCGAACGTCGAGATCGCCCGGTTTGAGCGCGAGCGCCTCATCGAAGCAGCGGAGCGCCTCGTCGATCCGGTCGAGCCCGGCGAGCTCCACGCCCTGCAGATTCAGCGCCGTGTGGCGGCGTTGCGGCTGAGCCATCCCGCGACGCTACGGCCGTCGCATTTATAATTGATTAACCAAGCTCCGCGGCGAGGCGCAGAAGCGCCGGGTGCCAGGCCCCGTCGGCCGCCTGGCGGTACACCCGGGCGCCGGGGAACCACGGGCTCGCCTCGCCTTCGACCAGCCAGCGGAACTCGGGTGGGTGAGGCACCAGCACCCGCGCGGTCCTGCCAAGCGCGGCACGGAGATGCACGTTGGTGTTGCTGACGCAGACATAGTCATCGAGCAGGTCCATCAGCGCGAGGATCGTCTCCAGGTTCTCGTTCGCCGCGGTGAGGTCGACCACCGGCCGCCCGAGCGCGCCGGCGAACGCCGTCACCTCGCCGTCCGCCGGCCGGCGCTGCACCGCGACCACGGTGCCGCGGTAACCCGAGAGCGCGCGGGCCAGCGCATCGCGCGCGACCTCCTTGAACAGCGCGCCGGATTTCGCCGCCGTGCCGGCGCGCCAAGTGACGCCGAGCCATGGCACAGGACCCAGCGCGGCGCGCATCTGCGCCACGCGGTCGGGCAGCGGTGTCAGCGGGATCGAGGGCGGCGTGTCGACCATACCCAGCAGATGCGGCAGATCGCCAATCGCGATGTGATAGTCGGCATCGTCGATCCGCTCGCCGGGCGCGAGCATCCGGTCCGCGATGCCGGCGCGGATCAGCATCGCGGCAAGCCGCACGTCCGGCTCGTACGCGACCCAGGCGCCGCGCGCGCGCAGCATGGGCAGGAACCGCAGGAAAAAAATCTCGTCACCGAGACCTTGGTCCCACCGGGCATGGATGCGCTTGCCGCTCAGCGCGGCTGGCAGGGGTTCCCGATGCAGCCTGCCGTGCACGGCGGGCATCGCGCGGGCGCGATAGTCGTTCCACCCCTCGGCGAACCGGCCGAGGCTGAGCCGCAGCAGCCCGCGCGCAAACCGTGCCTTGTCATGCCGTGCATTGGCGGCCAGCGCCCGGCTGTACGCGGCGTCCGCCTCGACCCAGCGGCCGCGGCTGCGTCCCAACTCGCCGATGTTGTGCCAGGTGTCGGCATGGTTCGGATCGCGGCCGAGAGCGGCCTGATAGGCATCCGCGGCGGCATCCGCGTCTCCGCTGGCCGCCAGCGCCGCGCCGAGGTTCGTATGAAATGCGGCGCGCTCGGGCGCCCTCGCAACTGCCGCGCGATGGCATGCAACGGCCTCGGCCGCGCGCCCCTGCGCGACCAGCACGATGCCCAGGCTGTCATGCGCCGGCGCGAATCCGGCGTCGCGCAGGATCGCCTTGCGGTATGCGGCCGCGGCGTCGTCGAGCCGGCCCATGCGGAACAGCACGTTGCCCAAGCGGAAATGGGTGAGCGGATTGCCGGTATCGAACGCCAGCGCGCGCTGATAGGCCGCCAGGGCGGGCTCCAGCCGGTCGGCTTCCTCCAGCGTGGCGCCGAGATTCGACCAGGCGGCCGGATAATTGACGCGCGCCGTCACGGCGCGCTCGAACTCGGCGATGGCGTCGTTCAAGCGCCCGAGCCGGCGCAAGGTGAGGCCGTAGTTGTGGTGAAACTCCGCGGTCGGACCGCCGCCGGTGACCGCGGCCTGATGGTGGCCGAGCGCGCCGGCGAAATCGCCCAGCAGGGCGAGGCAGCCGGCCAGGTGATCGTGCGCGCGCGCGTTGGCGGGCGCCAGCGCGATCACCCGGCGATATTCGGCCGCCGCCTCGCGCAACCGGCCGGCCGCCCGGAACGCGTTGCCCTGCCTGAACAGTGCATCGATGCTCTCCGAGCGCGCCACAGTCATGTGCCGGCCGGAAATGCCATGCGCAGCCCGGCGCCGAGGGCCTTCAACGCCGGATTCCACCCGCTATCGACGCCTTCGCGATAGACCGCGGTTCCGCGGAACCACGGGCTGCCGCCTTCCAGCCCCCAGCGATACTCCGGCGGAAACGGCACCAAGACCCGGCTCGTCCGCTCCGTTGCGGCGCGCAGATGGACGTTGGTGTTGCTGACCGCAACGTAATCATCGAGCAAGCTCAGCAGCGCGAGCATGCCTTCGAGATCGTCGTTCAGCGCCGTGAAATCGTGCGCCGGGCGTTGGATCAGCGCGCTCAAGCGGTCGATCTCCCCGGGCAGCGGATTGCGCTGCAGCACGATCACCGTTGCGGCGAGCGGCGCCAGCGTGGCGGCGATGCGCTCCAGCGGCACGGTCTTGGACAGGCTGTCGCGCTGCTGCACGCCGGCGCGCCAGGTGAGCCCGATATAAGGCAGCGGTCCGGCCGCGGCGAGCCGCGCGCGCAGCGCCGCGACGCGCTCCGGCAACGGCGGAATGTGGACGCTCTGCGGCGTGTGCGCGGCATCGGCGTGGCCCAGCAGGAACGGCAGATCGCCGATCGACAGGCGGATGTCCGCCGCCGGCTCGCCGCGATCGATCGCCGCGTCGAGGAACGGCAGCCGCGCGAACAGCGGCGCCATCGCGCCGCTGGCGCGGTAGATCACGGACGCGCCCAGGCGCTTCAGCTCGGGCGCGAAGCGCATGAAGAACAGCTCGTCCCCGAAACCCTGATCGTTGAACACCAGCACGCGCTTGCCGGCGAGGTCGGGCAGCGTGTCGCGGGTCAGCGTCGTTGCGTCGGCGGGCGCCAGCGGCGTCCGCCGCTGGTAATCCCGCCAGCCGCCCGCGAACTGCCACAGCATCAGGCGGGTCAGCGCGCGGTTGACCCGCGCCGAGCGGTTGCGCGGCTCGGCCTCGAGCGCGCGCGTGTAGCTGTCGATGGCGTCGCGGAACCGCCCAAGCTGCTTGTGCGCGTTGCCGAGCGTGTTCAGCGTCTCGGCATGGCCGGGCCGCAGCTCGAGCGCCCGCTCATGGAATCCGAGCGCGTCGTCGGGCCGATCGAGATCCTGCATCACCAACCCGAGCGTGTGCCAGGCCGCGGCATGGCGCGGCGCGAGCGCGATGGAGCGGCGCAGATGCGGCTCGGCTTCGGCGCTTCGCCCGCCATCCCGCAGCAGCGCGCCGAGGTTGTACTGCGCCTCCGCCAGCGTCGGATCGAGCGCGATGGCGCGGCGGTAATGCTCGATCGCCTCGGCGCGCGCGCCCTGATGCACGAGAAAATTGGCCAGGTTGTTGTGCGCGTCGGCCGCTTCGGGCGCGAGCGCCGCGGCGCGGCGAAAATGCGTGCCGGCGCGCTCGGTGTCGCCCAAACGCAGCAGGACGGCCGCGAGCCCGCCGTGAGCAGCGGCGCGGTCGGGCTCCAGTTCGAGCGCCCGCTCGTAGGCGGTGCGCGCCTCGTCGAGCCGGCCTGCGCCGTCCAGCGCGAGCGCCAGGTTGTACCGGTAGTTCGGCGCATCGCCGTGCTTCAGCGCCTCGGAAATCAGCGCCGCCGCACGCGCGCTGTCGCCGCGCTGGTGCGCGATGAGGCCGGACAGATACAGCGCGTCCGCATTGCCGGGATCGGCGCGCAGGGCTTCGCCGTACAGCGCCTCGGCTTCGGCAAGCCGCCCGGCCTGATGATGCGCCAGAGCGGCATGCAGAAGCTGCGCCAGCGCCGGCGACAGCGCACCGGTGCGGCGCGCGGCGGCCTCGGCGGCGCGGCGGTCCTTGCGGCTTTGCGGCGGCTGCGGTTCTGACATGGAGAGTCGCCGCATGTTAAAACATGTCCATGGACGAGTCGCGGTCCGGATGGATGCAACTCGCGCTGGCGGAGGCGGAAGCCGCGGCGGCGCGCGGCGAGGTGCCGGTGGGGGCGGTCGTGGTCGATCCCGCCGCCGGCACGGCGATCGCGCGCGCCGGCAACCGCACCGAGGAGCGGCGCGACCCGACCGCGCATGCCGAGATGCTGGTGATCCGCGAGGCGGCGGCGCAGCTCGGCGTGCCGCGGCTCGGCACGCTGGATCTCTACGTCACGCTGGAGCCGTGTCCGATGTGCGCGCAGGCGATGTCGTTCGCGCGCATCCGGCGGCTGTATTACGGCGCGGCCGACCCGAAGGGCGGCGGCGTCGAGCACGGCGCGCGGGTGTTCGCGGCGTCCTCGTGCCACCACAAGCCCGAGGTGTACGGCGGCATCGACGAGCTGCGGGCGGGCGCGCTGCTGAAGGCGTTTTTCGCGGAGCGGCGCTGACGCCCGGTCAGACCGGCTCAACGGCCAGCTTGAGGCCGGCCGCCTTCAAGATCGCATGCAAAGTGGAGAACCGGGGATTGCCGCCGGACGACAGTGCGCGGTACAGGCTTTCGCGCGGCACGCCGGCCGCTTTGGCCACTGCCGCCATCCCTTTCGCCTCCGCCACGGTGCGGAGCGCCACGAGATAAACGCGGGGATCGCCGTCCTCGGCCGCCGCGTTGAGGTATTCGGCGGTCAGCTCGGGGTCTGCGCGCAGCTCCGCGATCAGCCTTTCGCGATGCGAGACAGTCAGCTCTTGGCGCGCGGAACGCGCTTTTTCCGGTTTCTGTACTCTTGCCATAACTCCAATGCCTTTTTGATGTCGGCGTCCTGCTTGCGTTTATCTCCGCCGCACAGCAGGACGATGACGGTCTGGCTATCGCGGCCAAAGTAGACGCGGTAGCCCGGTCCCCAGTCGATACGCTGTTCGCTGATGCCACCACGAAGCGCCTTGCTGTCGCCAAAGTTCCCGAGCTCGAGCCGCTCCAGCCGAATTAGGATACGCGCCTGCGCTTGCCGGTCATGAAGGTTCGAAAGCCAATCCGTAAACGGTTCCTTGCCTGCAAGTGTCCGGTAGCGCCTGATCTCGAACACGGGCTATTGTAGCGTATACGTTACATAAAGTCGAGCCGGAGAGCGCAGGGGGAAAGGAAAGATCATGGACCTTAGAGGCAAGACCGCGTTCGTGACCGGCGCCGCATCGGGCATCGGGCGCGGCATGGCGCGCACGTTCGCGCGGCGCGGCATGAATGTGGCGCTCGCGGATATCCAAGAGGGGCCGCTGGAGGAAGCCCGCCGCGAAGCGGAAGGCTTCGGCGCAAAAGCCATCGCGATCCCGACCGACGTGTCGGATCGCGCGTCGGTGCAGCGCGCGGCGGAACGGGTGATCGCCGCGTTCGGCAAGGTGCACGTGGTGTGCAACAACGCCGGCGTCGAGGTCGCCGGCAAGAAGATCGGCGAATTGCGTCCCGACGAATGGGACTGGGTCCTGGGCGTGAATTTGTACGGCGTGATCCACGGCGTGGAGATCTTCCTGCCGCTGATCCGCAGCCACGGCGAGGGCGGCCACATCGTCAACACCGCCTCGATCGCCGGGCTGCAGGTGCGGCACGATTTCTTCCACGCGCCGTACGTGGTGGCGAAATACGGCGTGGTGGCGCTGTCGGAGGCGCTCGCGGGCGAGCTCGCCGGCGGCAACGTCGGCGTCTCGGTGCTGTGCCCTGCGGCGGTCGACACCAGGATCTGGGACACCGGCAAGACGCGGCCGGCGCGGTTCGGCGGCCCGCTCGATCAGCCGAACAATTTATTTCTGCAGCCGATCCTGGAGCGCGAAGGGCTGCATCCCGATCAGGTGGGCGAGCGGGTGGTGCAGGCGATCCGCGACAACGAGCTGTTCGTGCTCACCCACGAAGGCCCGCGCGCGACGGTCGCGGCGCGCCACCGCAGGATCGAGCAGGCGTTCGACCGCGCGGCACAATTCGAAGCCGGACTCGCCGCACGCAAAAATCGATAAACGTTCGAGCACCTGGATGCTTGAGCTCTTGAGCGCCGAGCGCGGGAACGCGCGCGCTGAATCTTGTCAAGCATGAGAACCGCCGCGCCGCCCGGCGAATCTTTACGCTCATCTGTTTTTCTTTTAGTGCCCTTCGGGTTTTTGCAGCTGCGAACAAATGAGTTGTGGAAAAGACAAATCGATCGTTGGTTCGCTGCGGAACGCACAAAGCGCGCGTGCTACCTTCGTCATCAGTCAGACACGCAACCCGGTACAACGGGTAGACAGGGAGCGATCGATGGCCAAGAGCACAAGGTCGAAATCGAATGCAGCCGGGAACGGCGCGCAGCCGCCGTTGGATGTCGGCTCCGCGCTGTTCGCCGGCCTGGCGCGTGCCAGCGATGCCTACGCGCGGACGTTCAGCGAACTGAATCGCGAAGCGTTGCGGTTCGCCGAGGCGCGGCTTCACGCCAACAACAACACCGCAAGGCTGCTCAGCGGCTGCCAAAGCATCGCCGACATGGCCACGATCCAGCAGAAGTGGGCGGCGACCGAAGCGGAGGCTTACGTTTCGCAAGCCGCGCGTTTCGCCGATCTCGGCCTGCGCATGATGACCGAGTCGATATCGGTGGTGCCCGGGCGCGTCGATAAAAGCCCGCGCGCCTGAACTCTCGTGCCCGTCGCCACCGGCGCGGTCCGCGCCGGCGCGAAGGGCGTTGATTCAACAGGAGGCAAGTAGCGCGAGCCTCGCGCGACGCAAGGAGGCCCACGACATGTATGCGATGCAAGAGATCAGGCGCGGCGAGTCACACGGCTCCAGCGGCCAAATCTACGCCGAATGGCGCAACCAGGCGCTGAACTATCAGAGCCTGGCCACCATGGTGGCGCTGGGACTGTCCGACCAGCAGATTGCCGCGCGCCTCGCCATCCGTCCCGAGAAGGTGTTCGGGCTGCGCGCCTATTACGGAATCCCGGCGACGCTCGATTGAAGCTTACTGCTTCGCGTCCTTGAAGCCGTATTCGGCCCAGCGCTTGTTGACGCGGTCCATGTCCTCCTGGTGCGGGATGACCGAGGCCGGGTAGCGCTGGCCGCCGTATTGCGGCTCCGGGTCGAAGTCCATGTTGATGGTGGCGTCGATCAGCACGCGGCACCACTTGCCGGTGCCGTAGACCTGCGTGTTGCGGTATTTGAGCCGGGTCGACGGGTCCAGCGCCGAGCCGAACGTGCCGGGGAAGAACACGATGTCGTCCTCCGCCGCGTTCACGCGATAGGCGAACGCCCAATCGAGCGCGCCGTAGTCGTAGATGTCGATGTCCTCATCGACCACCCAGATGTTCTTGTAGCGCATGTGCGCGGCGTTCGAGCCCCAGATCGCGGCCGCCGCCTGCTTGGCCTGGCCGCGGTAGAACTGCCTGAGCTGGATGATCAAGGTCGTGCCGTTGTTGGCCGCCGGGCAGTGCACCTTGGTGATGCCGGGCACGCCGGCGCGCTCCAGCACGTTGAACGCCACCGCGGCGCGCTGGATCGAGGACATGATCGAATTCTCGTTCAGCATCTTGGGCATGGTGCCTTCCAGCGTGCCCTGGTGGATGGTGCCGTTGCGGAACGTGATCGCGGTGACGCGGGTGACGTGCTTGTTGCCCTGGTCGCCGCCGAAATAGCCGGTGTACTCGCCGAACGGGCCTTCCGGCTCGAACGTCGCGGGATCCGGATCGATGTAGCCCTCGATCACCATCTCGGCGTTCGCCGGCACCATGAGGTCCACCGTCTCGCACTTCACCAGCTCCACCGGCTTGCCGCGGATCGAGCCGACGACATCGTACTCCGACACGCCGGTCGGGATCGGCGAGGAGGCGCAGAACGCAAAAGACGGCTCGAGCCCGTACACATGCGCGACCGGCATCGGCTTCTTGTCGCGCTCGTGCTTGTTCATGTGGTGGCCCCAATGCTGCGCGGGCCACAGCAGCACCGGCAGCGTGTCCTTCTTGCCCACCATGCCGCGGTAGATGCCGATGTTGTGGATTCCGGTCTCCGGATCCTTGGTGACCGTGCCCTGCAGCGTGTTGATGTAGCGGCCGCCGTCCAGCCGGTGCCAGCGCGGGATCGGCAGCTTGTGCAGATCGATGTCCGCGCCTTTCAGGATGTTCTGCTTCACCGGCGCCGTCTTGGACTCGATCGGCTTGACGCGCTGGTTGTAGTGATGCCGCGCGGTCTGCACCATGTCCCAGATCGAGGCGTCCTTGGGCAGGCCGAGCATCATGCGCACGCGCGAATAGTTCGACAGCGAGCCGGTGAACACCTCGCGGCAATAATGCTCCGGTCCGCGATAGCCCTTGATGTTCTTGAACAGGAGCGCCGGCCCGTCGCCGTTGCCGAACGTCTTGCGCGCGATGGTGCCGAGCTCGCAGTCCCAATCCACCTCGGCGTCGATCTCGTGCAGCTCGCCCGCCTGGCGCAGCGCCGCGATCCAGCCGCGCAGATCCTCGAAGCTGGTGGGGCGCACCATGTTGGAGCCGATCTTGATGTCGTCCACGGGAGTCTCCTGGAGGGGCGAACGGGAGTGGTTTGTGTGGCGGAGGGGCGGGGCTTAGTCAACGGCGAACAGCGCATGGCCCCATGCGCGGAGCTCAGTCGCCGGCCCACACGCTCGGCGCGAACGCCGGGGTGCGCGGGCTAATCCAGCCCGAGCTCCTTCCAGCGCTGCTTGACCGCCGCGATGTCCTCTTCCGACGGCGTCACGGACGGCGGGTAGCGCTTGCCGCCGTAGGCCGGATCGGGGTCGTAGTCGAGGTTCATGGTGGCGTCGATCAGCACCCGGTTCCATTTGCCGGTGCCGAAGATGTGCGGGTTGCGGTCGCGCGCGCGCACCGACGGATCGAGCCCCGCGCCGAAAGTTCCGGGATAGATCACGATGTCGTCCTCGCCCGCGTTGACGCGGTAGGCCACCGCCCAGTCGATCGCCGCGTAGTCGTGGATGTCGATGTCGTCGTCCACCACCCAGACATGCTTGTAGCGCACGTGCGCGGCGGAGTTGCCCCACAGCGCGGCGGCGGCCTGCTTGGCCTGCCCGCGGTAGAACTGCTTCATCTGCACATAGACGTTGATGCCGGCGTGCACCGGCGGGCCGAACACGTCGGTGATGCCCGGCACGCCCGCGCTATCCAGCGCGTTCCACGCGGTGGCCGAGCGCTGGATCGACGACATCACGCCGTTCTCGGAGAACGAGCCCGGCAGCGCGCCCTCGATGGTGCCGCGCAGGATCGCATCGTTGCGGTGCGTGATCGCGGTGACCCGCATGGTCTCCTTCTTGGAGCGGTCGGTCGCGTAGTAGCCGGTGAACTCGGCGTACGGGCCCTCCCACTCGAAGGTCTCGGGCTTGGGCGAGATGTAGCCCTCGATCACGATCTCGGCGGTGGCCGGCACGTAGAGCGGCACGGTCTCGCATTTCACCAGCTCGACCGGCGCGCCGCGGATCGCGCCCATCACGTCGTACTCGCAGATGCCGCGCGGCACCGGCGCGCCGGCGGTGAAGCCCATCGACGGCTCCCAGCCGATCACCGCCGCGACCGGCATCTCCTCGCCGCGCTGCTCGTACTTGGTGAGGTGGCCGCCCCAATGCTGGGCGCGCCACAGCAGCACCGGGATCTTGTTCTTCTCGACCACCATGCCGCGATAGATGCCGACGTTCATCACGTCGGTGTCCGGGTCCTTGGTGACGCACCCCGCATAGGTGAGGATGTAGCGCCCGCCGTCCTTGCGGTTCCATTTCGGCACCGGGAATTTCAAGAGGTCGATGTCGGCGCCGGTGACGATGTTCTCCTTCACCGGGCCGGTGGAAACGATCTTGGGCGGCACGCGCTGGGTGAAGATGGTGCGGCAGATCTTCACCAGCTCCTTGACCGGCGTGTCCTTGGGCAGGCCGAACATCATGGCGAGCCGCGCGTAGCTGCCGTTGCCGCCGGTGAACACGCGGCGCGACGGCGCGCCCTTGCCGTAGCCCTTGATGTTGTTGAACAGACATGCCGGCCCGGCGCCGGTGCCCTGGGTGAGCCGCACGATGGTGCCGAGCTCGACGTCCCAGTCCACGGTTGCGTCGAATTCCTTCAGTTCGCCCTCGCGCCGCAGCGCGTCGATCCAGCCGCGCAGATCGCCGTAAACGGCGGTCTTGCGGCCTGCAATGTTTGCTGTGCCTTCCATGCGGTGTTCTTAGGCGAAACGAATGCGCGCGTCCACGGGGCATACAAGGAGAATAAACCGCAGAGGCAGTGAGGCCACAGAGCAGCAAGAGGAGGA
>Ga0209640_10002222_pt1 | contig 16882 bp, 14 predicted proteins | sample RifCSP10_1_FD_184018 | JGI IMG/M metagenome (GOLD analysis project Ga0209640, IMG submission 184018) | Soil microbial communities from Rifle, Colorado - Rifle CSP2_sed 10_1 (SPAdes) (version 2) | ecosystem: Environmental > Terrestrial > Deep subsurface > Rock core/Sediment | place: Rifle... | reverse complement strand
CTCGTCGATTTTCTCCTCGCTCGCGATCGCCTGCGTCAGCAGCGCGTCGCGCGCGCGATTGCGCAGTTCCTCGACCATTTCCTCGTCGAATTCCTCGATGCCCAGCAGCTCGCTGGCCGGCACGTAGGCGACTTCCTCGACGGTCGAGAAGCCTTCCTGGACCAGCACGTTGGAAATATCGTCATCGACGTCGAGCAGGCGCTTGAACAGCTCGCGGAGATGCCCCGTCTCCTCGTCGCTGCGCTCCGCTGCCTGCTGCTCGGACATCACGTTGAGCCGCCAGCTGGTCAGTTCGCTCGCGAGGCGCACGTTCTGGCCGCCACGTCCGATCGCCTGCGACAGGCGGTCCTCGGTCACCGCGATGTCCATCGAGTGTGCGTCCTCGTCCATCACGATCGAGGTCACTTCCGCCGGCTGCATCGCGTTGATGACGAACTGCGCGGGGTTGTCGACCCACGGGATGATGTCCACCCGCTCGCCGGCGATCTCGTTGGAGACCGCCTGCACGCGGGAACCGCGCATGCCGACGCAGGCGCCGACCGGGTCGATGCGCGGATCGAGGCTCTTGACGGCGATCTTGGCGCGCGCGCCGGGATCCCGGGCCGCCCCCAGGATCTGGATCAGGCCCTGGCCCACTTCGGGCACTTCGAGCTTGAACAATTCAATCAGGAAATCCGGCGACGTGCGTGACAGGAAAAGCTGGGGGCCTCTGACCTCGGAGCGGACCTCGCGCAGCAATGCCTTCAGGCGGTCCTGCGGCCGCACCATCTCACGCGGAATCATGTGTTCGCGCGGCACGAAGCCCTCGGCATTGCCGCCGAGGTCGACATAGACCCCATGGCGGTCGACGCGTTTGACGATGCCGGACACGAGCGTCCCGACGCGATCCTTGTACTCGTCGACGACCTGGGCGCGCTCAGCCTCGCGCACCTTTTGCACGATGACCTGCTTGGCGGTCTGGGCGGCGATGCGGCCGAATGCCACCGATTCCATCGGCACCTCGACGAAGCCGCCGATCCCGGCGGCCGGATCGACGTCCTTCGCGTCGTCCATGCGCAATTCGCGCTCCGGGAACTCGAGTTCGGTCGAGTCATCGGCAAAGACCTTCCAGCGCCTGAATGTCTTGTATTCGCCCGTCTTGCGGTCGATCTCGACGCGCACGTCGATGTCCTCGCCGTGCTTGCGTCGCGTCGCGGACGCAAGAGCGGCCTCGAGCGCCTCGAAGATGATTTCACGCGCGACGCCCTTCTCGTTCGAGACGGCTTCGACGACTTCCAGGATCTGCTTGTTCATGATCAACCCACCAATCGCGCCTTGCTGATTCCGGCCAGCGGCAACTTCCACTCCCGCCGGTCCACCTCAATGCTTACGTTTCCATCCTCGACCGGCCCCAGCCGGCCCCTGAAGCGTCGCCTGCCTTCCAGCGGCGCCGCGAGCTCGATGCGCGCCTCGCTGCCCGCGAAACGGGCAAAGTGCGCCGCGGTCCGCAGCGGCCGGTCAAATCCGGGCGACGACACCTCGAGCCGGTACTCGTGCCCGATCGGATCCTCGGCATTCAGTACCGCTCCAATCGCGCGGCTTGCCCGCTCGCAGTCGTCGAGGCCGACCCCGGCGCCGTCAGTGCGGTCGATATACACGCGCACCAGCGAACTGTGTCCCGCGGAACTGAACTCGACCTCGAGCAGTTCGTAGCCGAGACTCGCCGCCACCGGCTCCAGCAGGCTGAACAGCCTGTTCCTCATCCGGCCTCCATCGCCTCCGGAATAAAAAAATGGGCGCGAGGCCCATTTCCGGCGACCTGATCGCAACAAAAAGGCCCCGCGAGGGGGCCTCCTGATCGACCTAGCGGTTCCGGGGGACCACGACCGGGCCTCGCTGCCCGGGCCGCGGTGGCTCGCGCCACGCCCCCGACCGGCGCGCATGATACCCCAGAGGCACCGGCCGCCTCAACCCGACCGCTCGGACTTTCGCCGGAATCCCGTGCGATAGACTGCCGCCGGCAACCGCCCTGACCGAGGACCCGTCCATGCGTTTACCGGCCGCCCTGACCAGCATCCACAAGTGGATCGGCTTCGTCGTCGGCATCCAGGTCCTGCTGTGGGTGGCCGGCGGCCTGGTCATGAGCGCATTTCCGATCGAACTGGTGCGCGGCGAGACCTGGGCGGCGCAAATCGAGCCGGCCCCGATCGGAGCCGGTGAATTCGCCACCGATTTGCGCGAGGCGATCGCTGCCCATGGACCGATTACGTCCTTGCGCAGCCAGCGCATTGCCGGCCGCTTGTATTTCGAGGGACAGCGCGACGGCGCGGTGCCGCTCCTGTTCGATGCCCGTGATGGCAGCCTGCTGGAAGGCATTGACGAGGCGCTCGCGCGTGAAGTCGCAAGGCGCGACTTCACCGGCGAAGGGAAGATCCTCGGGGCATCGCTCATCGATCGGCGCCTGAGCGAGTATCGCGGATCCCTGCCCGTGTGGCAGATCCGATTCGACGATGTGCGCGAAACGACGCTTTACGTATCGGCGAGCAACGGCCAGGTGTTGGCGCGACGAAACGACATCTGGCGGCTCTACGATTTCTTCTGGATGCTGCACATCATGGATTACCGCGAGCGCGTGGACTTCAATCACGGGCTGCTGATCGGCGCATCGACGATCGCACTCGTGCTTGCGGCGACCGGCTTCTGGCTGCTGTTCTATCGTGTGCGGCTGCGTCGTCCGGCGCGGCCCGGATCGAAGCAAGAAACCCTGGAGATGCGATGAAACCCGCCACTTGCCTGATCGCCCTTTGGCTCGCCGCCATGGGCGTCGCGCGCGCCGAAATCACGCCCGTCGAACTGAACGCCGCCGCCGCCTCGCTCGAATCGCGCGTGATCGAGTGGCGCCGCGACTTCCACAGCCATCCGGAACTCGCCAATCGCGAGTTCCGCACCTCGGCCAGGGTCGCCGAGCATCTGCGCGGGCTCGGACTCGAGGTCAGGACCGGCATGGCTCACACCGGCGTCGTGGCGACACTGCGTGGCGGGCTGCCCGGGCCGACCATCCTGCTGCGCGCCGACATGGACGCGCTGCCGGTGACCGAACGCACGGATGTGCCGTTCCGTTCGACCGCGACCGGCGAATTCAGGGGCCGCACTGTCGGCGTCATGCATGCCTGCGGCCACGATGCCCATACGGCGATCCTGATGGGCGCCGCGCAAGTGCTGGCCGGCCTGCGCGAACGCCTGCCCGGAACGATCATGCTGGTGTTCCAGCCCGCTGAGGAAGGCGTGCCCGAAGGCGAGCGTGGCGGCGCGCCATTGATGCTCGATGAAGGGCTGCTTGAAATCGCGAGACCGGATGCCGCGTTTGCGTTGCACGTCGGCTCGAGCCTGAATACCGGCGCCGTTGCGATACGACCGGGCCCGCTGATGGCCGGATCGGATTTCTTCCGCATCGTCGTCACCGGCCGGCAGGGACACGGTTCGCGGCCCTGGCAGGGGGTCGACGCGATCGTCGTCGCGGCCCAGATCGTCAATGCCCTGCAGACGATCGTCAGCCGGCAGGTGGATATCACCGCATTGCCTGCGGTGGTCTCGGTCGGCGCCATCAATGGCGGCGTGCGCCACAACATCATCGCGGAGAGCGTCGAAATGCTCGGCACGATCCGGACCTTCAGCCCGGCGATGCGCCAGGACATCATCGATCGTGTCGGCCGCACCGTGACGAAAGTCGCCGAAGCCAATGGCGCGAGCGCGAAGCTCGAAATGATGCCGGAACCGAATCCGGTGCTGGAAAACGACCCCGCCCTGACCGCGCGCGCGGTGGCATCGCTGCGCGCCGTCCTCGGAACAGACGGGGTCCGGACGAGCAGCCTGCTGACGGTCGCCGAGGATTTCGCGCATATCTCGCAGCGCGTGCCGAGCTTCTACTACTGGGTTGGCGTCACACCGCCGTCCCAGAACGCGGCGACCGCGCCGGACAATCATTCGGATCTGTTCTACGTGGACGAAGCCGCGCTCTCGGTCGGACTGCGCACGATGCTGCGCATCGCCGTCGATTACCTGCAGGCAACGCCTGCCGGCCATTGATCCACGATTCTGCGCCGCAAAAAAGCGATTCTCTTTGACACCGGTTGGGCGTGAGCATACCGTCGGCAATCGTCGGCATCACCGTTGGCAGCGGAGTGCGGACGCCACAATTAATCGGGCGGGTATCATCCTGTCCGGCAAGGGAGACTGAAACATGAAGTATTTTGCAATTGCAGCATCGGCTGCGGCTCTCGCATTGGCTGTCAATGCACAGGCATTCGAGGTCTACACCGACTACACGCCGTCGAAAGAAGTGTGGAACGTCACGATGGTGAAAGTGAACCCGAATCGAATCGACGACTATCTCGCAGGACTCAAGCAGACCTGGGCGACCGGCTGCGAAATCGGAAAGAAGCAGGGTACGGTACTGGATTGCCAGATTTACCTGAGCGAAACCGCCGCCAACCGCGACTTCAACATGATGCTGGTGATGAAGTTCCCGAGCGCCGCTGTCTCCGACCCGAATCCCGAGTTGTTCAAGTCGTTCCAGGCTGAAATGCGCGCCAAGCTGGCACAGGACAAGCAGGATGCGCTGGTCGAGGGCTACGAAGAACTTCGCACGTTTGCGGGCGAGCAGACTTTCCGCCGGATCGACTTCAAGTAAACGATTACCGTGCAGCGGCTCCGGCTGTCCGGCCGGAGCCGCCCAGCAGGTAAACCGCAAAGCTTCCAAGCCAGTGACCGCCTTCGTAATGCTCGCCGGTCACGGCGGGCAAGGCGGCTTCGGCATGTCGCGCGGCAGCTCCCTCGAGGGCGGCGCGCCGTGGATCTCCGGCCGGCAGGCCCGACGCGATGCCCCGCAGCATCCAGGCGCGGCTCAGGTTCAGGCCATCGATATGCGCAAGTTTCGGGTCCGCGCGATCCGTCACGATGCCGGGCGCCAGCCAGTCGGCTGACGACGCACTCGAAAGGCCTGGCAGGAATCGCCGCAGCCAGCCCGCAAACTCCACCTGCGGCAGCACACGCCGCATCAGGTCCGCCTCGGCCAGGCACGGCGAGAGGAAATCTTCGCCCGACGGTTCATAGTCGAGCGGACAATTGACGTCGCCCAGATAGTAGCTGCGGCTGCGCTCATCGATCAGCTCCCGCATGCCGGCATCACCGGCGATGATGGTCCAGTCACGGATCAGGCCGAACGCAAACGCCGTCTGTGCGTGCTCGCCGACGCGGATCGGATACCGCAACTTGGGCAGCCAGGACCGGATGTGTGCGGCGGCCTCCATTTCCAGCGGACGCAGGGCCGCAGCCCAGCGCCGGGCATCGGGATCCGGCCAGGTCCGCAGCTCGGCCACCAGTTGCAGCAGCCAGGCGAGGCCGTACGGCCGCTCGAAAGAAATGCGGCCAGCGCCCTGCAGGTAAGAAACCTCCTTGGCGACGTTCGCCTCGGCGAAGCTGATCTCGAGCGCCGTGCGTGCTCCGGCGGCAAATTCCGACTGCGGATACAGGCGTGCGAGTCGCGCCAGCAGCCAATGGCCGTGCACCGCGGAATGCCAGTCATAACAGCCGAAGAAGACCGGTGTCAGTTCGCGCGGGGGCCGCACGTCGGCACCGCTGCCGAGCACATGGGAAATCTTGTTGGGATATTCGAGATGCACACAGGTCAGCGCGAGGCGGGCGAACCGGCCGGCAGCGGCTGCATCCATCCCGGTCCCGGCCTGAGCCGGCAGCGCCGCGCCGGCAGCGACTGCGAGCAGCAGCGAAAGCCATGATGAGTTGCGCATCGGCCGCCACTGTAGCGCAGCGGGCCTGCTAGGATCGAGCCGTGAAACGGCGGGACGCGGCTGCCATGCTGGCATTGCTCGAGCGCATCGGCAGGCGCCATGCGCCCGGCCTCGCCGCACGAAAGCTCGTGCTGCTGGATGCGCTCTCGCAGTCGCGGCTCGCGACTGTGCGTCAAGTGCGGCGGCTGCACGAGCTGCTGTGTTATCTGGAGGCGTACCCCGACGATCGGCGAATCCACGGGCGCGCGCAGCGCATGCTGCGGGCATTCAGCCGGCGGCCGGATCTCCGAAAGCACCGGTCTTCGCTGGCCGGCAGCGGTATCGCAGGTACCGACACGCCGTATCGCTTTTACTTCCCCACAGCCCAATGGATCTCGCGGCTTTGGCCCGGCGCGCTCGTGCTGGACCGCAATGACGAGGAGGCTATCGGCGAGATCCTCAAAGTGCTGCCACCGCTGCTCGAACCGGCGCAGGCCGAGTGGATCGTCGGCCGGCATCCGGAAGACCTCGCCCCGTTCGATCGGCTGGTGCCGGCCGGCATGACCGACGCGGATTTCCTGATCAGCCTCATCGCCGGCATGCCCGGCGACGAATTCAGCCGCGAGGCGTTCGGTGATCGGCTCGATCTCTCATACATCCTGCGCGCCGGCCGCAACACGCCCGAGCGCACGACCGCCCGGTTCGCCACCGGCGCTGGAATCCACTACCCGGAAACGGGCCGGCAAAAGGGCTATCCGGACCTGCGCAACGAAGTGCGCCACAAGCCGCGGCACATCCGGACGCTGCGCGGCAGCGAAGCGCAAGCGGTCATACGGCTGGCTCGGGTGTCGATGATCACGCGCGAACGCGACCTTGCCGCATTCCAGTTCGCGAACCCCGACGAAGTCTTCCTGGTCGAGGACGGACGCGGCCTCGCATTCGCCATGATGGGCGTGGTGCCCGCGCGGCGCGCCACGCTGACGACCGCCTACACGGCCGTGACCCTGAAGAACGGTGTTCCGATCGGTTACATCCAGGTCGACTTGCTGGGCCGGCACGGCGCATTGTCATTCAACACGTTCGAAGCGTTTCGCGGCGCGGAGGCGGCGCAGGTCTTTGCGCGTTTCATCGCAGCTTCGTATCACCTGTTTCGTTGTACGACTTTCAGCGTGGAACCCTACCAACTGGGCCTCGGCAATGATGAGGGCATCGAGTCCGGGGCATGGTGGTTCTACCAGCGACTGGGATTTCGCCCGCACACGGCGGAGGCTCGCCGGCTCGCTGCGCGCGAGCTGGCCCGGCGCCAAGCCAATCCCCGCTACCGCAGTTCGCAGCAAGCGCTGCGCGCGCTGGCACGATCCCACATGTTGTATTCGCTGGATCGTTCGCGGGCCGCCCGGTTGCCGCGAATCGATGAATGGCTGGCGGCTTCGACGCAGGCGCTGCGCCGGTTTCGCCAGGCCGAAGCCGCGGATCGCCGTGCCGCGGCCACGGCCGCGGCGCTGCAGCGGCTTGGCGGGACGGATTCGATGGGCCTCGATGTCAACGCACGCGCAATGCTGGACCGATGGGCGGGCCTGGTTCTCGCCATGACCGCCAGCGGCGCCTGGACGGCGGCCAAACGGCGACGACTGCTGCGGCTGATCGTCGCCAAGGCGGGGCGCCGCGAACAGCTGTACCAGCAAAAGCTGCTGCGCCATCCACGGCTGCAGCGTCTGCTGGACTGCTGAGGCCGCTGACCGGTTTTCGCTCAGACTCCCGCGACCAGCCTCAACAGGCCCATCACGACCAGGCCGCCGTAAGTGCCGAGCACGTAGCCGAGAATGGCCAGTAGTACGCCGACTGGCGCAAGACTCGGATGAAATGCCGATGCGACGATCGGTGCGCTCGCGGCGCCGCCGATATTGGCTTGCGAGCCCACCGCCATGAAGAACACGGGCGCGCGGATCACCCAGGCGACCAGGATCATGATCGACGCATGGCACAGCATCCAGACGGCGCCGACGGCGACCAGCACCGGCGCTTGCTTTAAATGCGTGAAGTCCGCGTGCGCACCGATGCTGGCGATCAGCAGGTAGAGCATCAGCGTGCCGATGCGCGAGGCGCCCGCCCCTTCCAGCTTGCGCGCCGGCGTGAATGACACCGCAACGGCGATTGCCGTCACGATGATGAACTTCCAGACCGTTGCGTCGAAGACCTTCGATCCCTCGCCGAGGACGCGGCCCGTCAGGGTCGCGAGCCACATGCCGCCGAAACCGATTGCAACGATCAGCATCAGGTCCTTGAGGCTCGGAACCCGCGTCGTCTTCGCGGTGAACTCCGCAATCCGTCGCTTCAGTTCTTCGATTGCCGATGTGTCGGCTTTGGTGAAGCGGTCGATGCGGTGCTGCTGACCGGCCAGGTACAGGAGTACGCCCATCCAGACATTCGCCACGGTCACGTCGACGATCACCATCAACCCGAACATGCCGTCGGGTGTGCCGACCATCTCCGCCAGCGCCACCATGTTGGCACCACCACCGATCCAGCTCCCGGCCAACGCCGTCATCCCGAGCCAGGTATCAGGCGGAACCCAGGACGAAAAGATCCAGAGCGCAATCGGCGCGCCGATGATTACGCCCGCCGTGCCGGCCAGCATCATGATCAGGGCCTTCGGTCCCAGCCGGACGATGCCCGGCACGTCAAGTGAAAGAATCAAGAGCATCAGGCTGGTCGGCAGCAGATAACTCTTGATCCAGTCGTAGAGCACCGATTCGGCGGGCAGGATTCCGAGTGTCGTCAGCGTGGTTGGAAGGAAATAGCAGAACACGAGGCTCGGAACGATGCCGAACAGCTTCTTTCCGGGCGCGGTTTCACCGAACCAGAAAATGATGGCGAGAACAGCGAGCAGCACGACAAGAACTGCAGCCGGATCATTCACCAATGCACTGGCATCCCCCATGAGGTCGCATGGAAACATGAACGCTGCGTGGCAGTCCAGTGAGCGCAAATGGCCGTCGCCGATCGACGACAGGCGCTGCTACCCACTCGCCGACGACACTGGTTATTGATGTTGCGTCCACAACCAGATGCGGCAGGTGAAGGCCGCTGAGGAGGTGCAATATGAACAACACAGTTCTCGCCGGCGTCATCGTCGGTACGGTCGTCGTTACGGCGGTAGGCGCAGTCGCAGCCAACAACGGCTACAACCCATTGCAGGATTACGCGACCGTCGTCGCGGTCGAAACGGCGTATGAGACCAACCGTGTCGCGCGCCAGGTCTGCGGCGACGACACCGTGCTGCAACAGGCACCGGTCAAGGACGAGAAGCGCATTGCCGGCGCGGCGATCGGCGCCGTCGTCGGCGGCATGCTCGGCAACCAGGTCGGAGACGGCAGTGGCCGGACGGCCGCAACCATCGCAGGTGCCGCCGCCGGCGGTTACGCCGGCAGCAAGATCCAGAAGAAGATGCAGGAAGGCAACCTCGAGGAGACGGTCGAGCAGCGCTGCGTGACCGTCTACGACACCGAGTCGATACCGGTGGGTTTCGACGTGACTTACGAACTGGACGGTGTCGAGAGCGTCGTGCGCATGGAGCACGACCCGGGCAAGCGCATCCCGGTCGAGGACGGCGAACTGGTGCTGTCGAAGTCCTGAACGAGCGACTTCGTGCGCTGCGTCCGTTCCCGCGGCCACGGGCCGCGGGAACGGACGCGTTCAATGCAGCCTACTCCGCGACTTGCGCGGACGTGATTGCGACCCGGTACTGGTTCGCGTTCTGGAACGGCCCCAGGCCGCTCGCGATCTGCGTCTGCTGTCCGGCTGTCAGGGTCCCGCTCAGGTTTCGCTTCATTTCGCGCGTGCGTCCGTCCGCATCGATATACTGAACCGCGATCGAGAGTCCGGTGACCGTCGCCGCGGTCGGATTGCCCACGGCGATCATCAGCATGCCGTTCTGATCCAGCGCGGCCTGCTTGCGAAGATATTTTTCCGGATTGTCCGGCAGGTCGAGCCGAAGCAATGACAGCGCCGCCGCCGCGCCCACCTCGCCCTGCGCGCTCGAGGCCGCAGCGAAGTACTGTTTCGCTTGGTCGTTCTGCCGCGCGCGCAGTGCAATGTTGCCGAGCGCGTTGTATGCAGGCCCGGTCGGCAGCAGCCTGATGCTGTTCTCGAGGTCCGCGCGCGCCGCGACGTCATTGCGTTCGCGCTCGGCGATCAGGCCGCGCTGCAAGTGGTAATAGAAGAAGCCGTCGTTGCGGGAGATCGCCGCCGTGTAGGCCTCCGTTGCCGCGCGGTCGTTCTTCTGCACCAGGTGGGCGTCGCCCTTCAGCGCATGGAAATGCGCTTCGCCCGGCAACAGCTTGATGGCCTGGTCCGCCTTGGCATGCGCCGCGTCCGGGTGCTTCCCGGCGAGCGCCTTGCGGCCCTCGTCATACGCGTCATAGGCCGGCTTCGCCCGCAGCGTCTGTGCCATAGCGGCGTTGAACCGCTCGATCCCCGCTTCGCCACCCGGCGGCAGGCCGGCGACCTTGCGGCGGTTCGCGTCGAGGCGCTCCTGCGACGGCGGGTGGCTCGCGAACAGGCCGGCGAGCCAGCCGCTGTCCTGGCGATCTTTCATCCGCACGAAGGTTTCCTGCAGGCTGACGGCGCCATTGGCGTCATAGCCCGCGCGATGCATGTAGTCGATGCCGTACCTGTCCGCCTCGAGCTCGGCCTCGCGGCCGTAACGCTGCATCAGCAGCTGCGCCGCGACGCCCGCCCCCGCCAAGTAGATGCTGCCGTAATCGCTGTCGCTGGCCGCGACCTGCGCGGCGATCAGCCCGCCCTGCAGCAGCATGCCGCGGCTCATCTGCTGCGCCGAATGCCGCGCCGCCGCGTGCACGATCTCGTGGCCCAGCACGGCCGCCAGCTCCGATTCGGATTTCAACTGGGTCAGCAGGCCGCGATTGACGCCGATCTTGCCGCCAGGCAGCGCCCAGGCGTTCGGGATCGAATTGTTCAATACCGCAAATTCGTAGGGCAGTCTGCGATCGCTCACGGCGGCAAGCCGCTGCCCGACCTGCTGCACGTAGCTGGTCAGCCCGGGGTCCATCGCGTAGTCGCCGCCCTCGGACTGGCGCATCGGCACAAAGTTTTTCTGGCCGATCTGGATTTCAGTCCCCTCGCCGACCAGCATCAGCTCGCTCTTGCCCGTAACGGGGTTCGTCGAGCAGGCGGCGAGCAGTACTGCCGCTGCGGTGAGGTGCACGATGCGCGTCGTCAAGAGGTTCATGTCAGTAGCGCCAGCTGTCGACGTCCCCATCCCGTGGCGCCGTGTCGAGGATCCTCTCCACGACCCACGGTAGCACCATCTGCGGGTAGCGCAATCGTGAATAGGCATTGGCACGCGTGTGATCGCCGTTCCAGCAGTGCTCATGCCGGTCGCCGTACTCGACTACGGCATCCGCCGGAGGATCCGCGGTCCTCAGGAATTCCTCGACCGCGTAGACGGCGTTGTTCAGGTAGTAATTGTCCATGTCGCCGGCGTAGATGCGCAGCTTTCCGCGCAGTTTCGGGCCGAGCGTCGCCCAGTCGCGACGCAGGATATGACCGAGGTCATAGCGCTCGCGCCAGTAGGCAGCCGTGACCGGGTCGATCTCGCCGGTCAGGCGGTCCCAGATGCGCCGTGGATAGCCGTCCGGACCCACCGGCGAAAAGACGGACTCCCAGGCATCCCACTGGTCCCCCGATCGTCCCTTCGTGCCGAGCGCCAGCTCATAGAAATTCTGTTCCTGCACCGTCGTATCCACCTGCCCCAGCCGGTTGCGATGTGCGGGCCGCAGCGTGCGCTTGTACGGATTCGGCAGGTAATACGCATTCTTGTCTTCGTAGATGTCGACGAGTTCGTAATGCCGGAAGTCGATCGGATCCGGACAGGCAATCCACGCGCCGTTGTATTCTTCCGGGTAGAACATCTGGACGGCCATCGCCTCCCAGCCGCCGGTTGAACCGCCGTAGACAAAGCGCGACCAGCCGGTGCCGAGGCCGCGGAAGCGTTTCTCAATCTCAGGGATCAGTTCGTACTGGATCGCGTCGCCATAGGGACCGTTATTCGCGGAATTGACCGCGTAGGAATCGTCATAGAACGGCGTCGGATGCTGGATCTCGACCAGCAGCACCCGCGGGAATCCCCTGGTGATCCAGTCGAGGTGCGACTGCCAGGCCTGTTCCTGCTGGATCCGGTTGTACCCCTCGAGTCGGAAGCGCTTGCTGTAATCCGGCTTCAGGTCGGGATCCGGCGGCGTCTCGCGAAAGCCGAATGGCTCAGACGGAAAGTGCCCGTGCGCGATGACCAGCGGATAGCGCGCATCCGGATGCGTGTCGAATCCCCAGGGCAGGCGCACCCAGGCGCCGAGGAAGATATCCCGGCCCCAGAACTTCGAGAGCCGCTCGCTGCGGACGCGCAAATAGCGGACGTACTGCGTCTCCTGCTGCTCGAATGGCCCGACCAACGGGATTTTCTGGTCGAGCACGATCGCGGCCGGGCGGGGCCGCTTTCCGCCGATACGCCATGGTTGCGGCTTCGAATACAGATTGCCCGGCTTCCGGCTCCAGACCTGGCCTTCGCCCCGATCCGGCGGCAGTTCGAGCCGCTGACCGTCGCTGCGCACGAAGGATTCGTAGCGGTTAAGCACGGCCTGCACCCGGTAATCGCCGGCTGGCAGGTCATCGATCGAGCGGATCGGAAAGCCGAAGGCCTTGCCATCGACGACACGCCTTTCGCCAGCCTTCCAGTTCGATACGTCGACGCCGAAGAACGGCACGGCATCCAGGTCCCAGTTGACCATCAGGCGTGGTTCCTGCTCGTTGACCGGCGCGACGATCAGCAACAGTCGGCCAGTCAGCGGCTCGCTGCTCATGCCGGCCGGATAGGTGATGGTGAAGCGGTTGGCGGCGGAGGCACCGCTTGCGACGGCCATCATTGCGACGACCCGGAGCCCTGAGCGAAAAACTTGCAGCATCGGTCTCACTCCGATCGGGCGAGCAGGATCCCAGCCGCCGATGCTATCGTAAACGCTGCCCATCCGCAGGCGACGGAGAAGACCATGCGCACTGAGCTTTTCCTGTTGATCGTATCGGTGGCAATGGCGTTCTCCGCGACCGCCGGAGAGCCGACCGAGGCGGAGAAAGGCGTTTGGCAGCTGGAAGAGGATTACTGGCGCTACGTCCAGGCGGGCGACGTCGATTCCTACGTCAAGCTGTGGCACGAGGATTTTATCGGCTGGCCGTGCTTTTCAAGTTCCCCATCGGACAAAAGCGGCATCGGCAACTGGGTGCGCGAGATACGCGACAACCGCTGGAAGTTCAGCTACACGCTGCGGCCGCTGACGGCCCGGACATTCGGCGACGTCGTGGTCGTGCACTATGCGGCCGAATACGTTTACGACTATGGCGACGGGACGAAAAGCGGCGCCGGCCTCTGGCGCAAGTTCACGCACACCTGGAAGAAGATTGGCGACCGCTGGCAGATCATCACGGGAATGTGCGCCGCCCAGGAACCGGTCGTCGCACCGCGCTCATGACGGCACCTCGCCGCGCAGCAGGGCGCACAGCCTGTCGAGGTCGATGTTCCCGCCGGAGACCACGCACGCGACCTTGGCTCCGCCCGCCTGGCCCGAGAGCGCGCAGGCAACCGGACAGGCGCCCGCGCCCTCGGCAATAATGCGATTGCGCTCGGCTAACATCGCAAGTGCCGCGCCGGTTTCTTTCAAGCTCGCGACCAGCGCCCCATCGATCAGCCTCTGGGCCCACTCGAACATCTGCGGAAACACGCTCTTGCTGCCGATGCCGTCCACGAATGACGGCTGGTAGTCGACCATTTGCGGAGACCCGGCGGCCAGCGATGCCGCCAGTGGCGCGGCGGTCGAAACCTCCGCTGCCAGGATCCGGCAGGCGGGCTTCAATGCGCGGACTGCCGACGCGATTCCGCACGCCAGACCGCCGCCTCCCCACGGAATCACGATTGCATCGACGTCCGGCAGGTCTTCCAGTATCTCCAGTCCGATCGTTCCATTGCCCGCCATGACGTCCGGATCGTCGAACGCGTGGATGAAGGTTGCATCCACTCCCGGGTAGGCGCGGTCCTGAAACGTCCGCCACCAGCGCTCGAACGGCGCCTGGATCACGCGTCCGCCGAGCCGTTCGATCGCCTGGATCTTGGTCGCGGGCGCCGTGTCTGGCGCAATCACGGTGCACGCAATGCCCCGCTCGAGCGCGCACCAGGCGACGCCTTGCGCCATGTTGCCCGCCGATGCCGTCAGTACTCCGCGGGCTAGCGCGTCCGGTGGTATCTGCGCCATCGCGTTCGCCGCGCCGCGGATCTTGAACGAACCGATTGGCTGGAGATTTTCCAGCTTGAGCCAGATTTCTGCGGGCGCATCGGCGACATTGAGCCGCACCAGCGGCGTGCGGATTGCGATGCCCGCCATCCGCTCGCGCGCCTGACGGATCTCAGCGAGGATCGGCAATCGTCCTATTTCAGTTTCCACTCGGTCGTCATGACGAGATCCGCCTGCGCCACCCGGCCATCAGGCAGCTGGCATTGCTGCACAATCGGCGTCCTACAAGCGACGGCGCATCGGGCAAGAATTGAACGCATAACACGATGCCATCCTTGGCCGTGGCCGTCGACCGATATTGCGCCGGTGCGAGGGCCGGTAACATCACGCCGCGCCAGGATTCGTGGCTGGCTCCACGGGTGGTGCAATTACCGGTGAGGTGGCCGGTGTCGTGGCGGGTGCAGCGGCGGGTGCAGTAACCGGCTCAGCAGCGGGCTTCGCGATGGGAATCACAAAACTGGCCGCGTACCGTCGGTGCTTGTCCGTGATGGCGTCCGTAATTCCAAGATCTAGAAACACAGCACTCGCGACGATTTTGCCACCCATCTCGCTCGCGATTGATCCAAATGCATTACGACCGTCTTCCGTTTCACAGTCGTACTTCAAGGCGTCATCCGACTTCCTGACCGAGACCGTGGTTGGGACGTTCGTCGGCCACGCTCCTCGCTTGTTCTGTAGATTGCACTTTCCATTACTTCCATCGCTGAATGAGAGCGCGACGGGCGTCATAGCATCTTCGGTCAAGGTCGCACAACCGATAGTTGTTGCCGCAAGCAGCGCGATTAGCAGCATCTTCATGAAATCCTCCCTAATATCCATTCCATCGAGTTCTTGTAATTCGTTCGAGGGACTCCGTGCCAAAGATTAATGTCGCCCCTTGCTAATAGTCGCGAGTAATTTGCTCTGACCTGGCAGGATGTCAAGTGACGATTGCACACGACCGCCACCCGGCCCTTGTGCTCGTTGCACGCAGCCGATCGTTTCACCGGCGCCCCCGGTGCCGAGACTGGTCACGCTGAACCTTCGTACTGAAAATCTAGATTGACGCGCGAATCGCGCAAATCTGAAACTGGGACACGGGGCCGGTCTCCGGATGCCGGGCGGTATAAGCGCCGCGGGCATGGTTCGGGCGTAGCTCTATAATTGGCTGGACGCGGCCTGGCGGGGACTCATGGACAGGCGACGATTCATGCTGGCCACTTCGGGTGTTCTCGCGAGCGGCCTGCTGCTGCCTGGCCGGCTCGCCGCAGCGGAAGGCGGGGAATTGCCGGCCGGGGCGGCCGCTTCTGCAGTCCTGGATGCGCTGCCCGGCAAGCGGCCGCTCATCAAGCGGACATTCCGCCCGCCGAATTACGAAACACCCGTCGCCCAGTTCCGCCACGAGTTCACGCCCAATGATGCGTTCTACGTGCGCTGGCACATGGGCGTGCCTGACCTGAGGCTTGCCGAATGGCGGTTGCGCGTCGCCGGGCCGGCGGCGAAATCACCACGCGAATTCACTTACACGGAGCTGCTGCGCAGCTTCCGGATGCAGGAAGTTGCCGCCGTCAATCAATGTTCGGGCAACCGGCGCGGCCTTTTCGCGCCACATGTGCCGGGTGTTCAATGGGGCTACGGTGCAATGGGTAACGCGGTGTGGCGCGGTGTGCGCCTGAAGGACGTGCTTGAGGAAGCCGGAATCGCCGCCAGCGCACTCGAAGTCGGTGCCGATGGAGCCGACCTGCCCACTCTGACGGGGCCGGACTTCGTGAAGAGCCTGCCGCTCTGGAAGGCGCTCGACGCCGACACGCTGATCGCATTCGAAATGAATGGCGAGCTGCTGTCGCGCTGGAACGGCTTCCCCGCCCGGCTGGTCGTGCCCGGCTGGACCGCTACCTACTGGGTCAAGGCACTGACGGAACTGCGCGTGCTCGACCGCCCGTTCGATGGCTTCTGGATGAAGACGGCCTACCGCGTGCCAATGAACCTGTTCGGTCCCAGCAGCTTCGAGTCGCAGGACACCGATCACAACTCACCCATTACGGCGATCCGCGTCAACTCGCTATTCGTCGATCCGGCACCCGGCGCCACCCTCGAGGTCGGCAAGCAACACGAAATCCTCGGCATCGCGTGGGACGGCGGCGCGGGCGTCAGGCGTGTCGAGTGGTCGCTCGATGGCGGCGCGAACTGGCGTGAGGCGACGCTCGGCCGCGATCTCGGCCGCTACGCCTGGCGACAATGGCGATTCCAGTTCAAGCCGGCTCTGGCGGGCATGCATACGCTGCTGGCCCGGGCACAGTCCCGCGATGGTTCGATGCAATCGGAAGTTCTCATCCAGAACCCGGCTGGGTACCACCACAACGTGGTGCAGAGGGTCGACTATCATGCTGCGTGAGCTCGCGACCCGATGGCTACTCGCCGGATTGCTCAGCGCGTGTCCGGCGATCGCCAACGGCGCGGATGAGACCGGGATCGTGCTGGCCGAAGGCGAAAGCCGGGACCGCGTGCTGGCCATGTGCTCGATGTGCCACAGCCTCGACTACATCGTCATCAATTCGCCGTTCCTGGACCGGACGGCCTGGGACAAGACCGTCCGGAAGATGGTCACCGTGATGGACGCGCCGCTGACGGAGGAAGATGTCGCCATGATCGTGAACTATCTCGCCAGTCATTACGGCGGCGACTAGTTCAATTCCTTCCGGTACGCCCTTCGGCGCTTGTGATTCACGCGCTCGAACTCGTCCCACTGTGACTGCACTTTCGTGTTATCAACCAGTTCGG
>Ga0209640_10002221_pt1 | contig 16883 bp, 14 predicted proteins | sample RifCSP10_1_FD_184018 | JGI IMG/M metagenome (GOLD analysis project Ga0209640, IMG submission 184018) | Soil microbial communities from Rifle, Colorado - Rifle CSP2_sed 10_1 (SPAdes) (version 2) | ecosystem: Environmental > Terrestrial > Deep subsurface > Rock core/Sediment | place: Rifle... | reverse complement strand
ACCGCCGCGCGCGAGCGGCCGACGGCATCCGCCACTTTCTGGTGCGTCAGCTCGAATTCCGTGACCAGCCGCGAGAGCGCGAGCGCTTCTTCGAGCGGGTTGAGGTTCTCGCGCTGGATGTTCTCGATCAGGGACATTGCGACCGCGGCTTCGTCGCCCACGTGGCGCACGACCGCCGGCACGTCGGCGAGGCCCGCGATCTGCGCGGCGCGCCAGCGGCGCTCGCCGGCGATGATCTCGTAGCGCTGCGGCTCGCCCGGCGCCGGCGCGCCGAGCGGGCGCACGACGATCGGTTGCACCACGCCCTGGGCGCGGATCGAGTCGGCGAGTTCGTCGAGGGATTCCTCGCGCATGTCCTGCCGGGGCTGATACTTGCCCTTCTGGAGCAGGTCCACCGGCACGTGGGTCAACTGGTCGCGCGCCGGCGGGATGGCGGAAACCGCGCGCGGCGCCGCCTGACCGAGCAGTGCCTCGAGCCCGCGTCCCAGACCCCGTTTCTTGTCGGTCATCACGCCCATCCCGGTGTCCTCCTGCCCGCGGAGTTTACCCCTTGGAAAGTGGTGCCGGTGCGCACTTTCGCGGCCACGATGCGGAGCTACACCGGGGACGAATCTCGAAAGTGCGCACCGGCACCACTTTAACTCGGGATGGTCAGGCGGGCGATGCAGCCGGTGCGGCCGACGCGGTTCTGCAGGGACAGCGTGCCGCCGTGCGCCTCGGCCACCTGCCGGGCGAGCACCAGGCCGATGCCGCTGCCGCCCGGCTTGGTCGTGAAGAACGGCACGAACAGGTTGTCGATGTTCGCGACCCCCGGCCCGCTGTCCTCGACCTCGAACACCACCGCGTCCTTGCCGCGCAGTGCCCGCAATTCCACCGGCACGCCGCCCGCGGGCGTCGCCTCCACCGCATTGCGCACCAGGTTGATCAGCGCCTGCTGCAACTGGTCCGCATCGGCGCGCAGATCCAGCCCGTCCGCCGCAGCGTATTGCACGCGGCCCGGCGGCTGCACCGCGGCCACCTGACGCAGGAGCGTCGCCACGTTGCAGTCCGCCAGCGTCGGGTCCGGCAGCCGCGCGAGCTCGCTGTAGCGCGACAGGAAGCGGCGCAGCGAGTCCGCCCGTTCCGCGACCAGCGCCAGGTTATGCGCGAGTTCCTCGCGTTCCGCCGGGTCCGGCGCGCCGGCGGCGAGCGCATCGCGGCTGGTCTCGATCACGGACTTGATCGGCGCCAGCGAATTGTTGAGCTCGTGCCAGATCACGCGGATCAGGCGGCGCCACGCCCGGCGCTCCTCCTCGCGCAGCGCCTGGCTGAGATCCGTGATGACCAGCAGCCGGAACATGACGCCGCCCTCGCGGAAGGTCTCGCGCATGACCTGCCAGCGGCCTGTGCGTCCCGGGAAGTTGTGCGCTTCGCTGCTGACGCGCGCGCCATCCACCAGCCCGGCCATGCCGGCTTCGTCCGCGGTCAGGCCGAACAACGCATCGGGATGGCGCCGCAGCAATTCGCCTGCCGCCCGGTTGGCGAGACGGATGCGGTCATCGCCGTCGAACGCGAATACCGCCACGTCGATCTCGGTCAGCACCTTGTTGAGGAGCGCCGAGGCTTCCAGCGCCTCGAAGCGCTGCGAGCGCAGCGTGGCGCCCAGACGGTTCGCCTCGAGCACGACATCGCCGAGCGCATCGCCCTTTTTCGCGTAGCGGCCACGCACGGCGTAGTCGCCGCCGCGCAGCGCCTCGAGCAGATTGGCGATCGAGCGCAGCGGCTCGATCGTCGCGCGGTGCACGGCGAGCGCAAAGCCGATCCAGAACGCCAACAGGATGATGACGATCAGCCGGTGCACGGAGTCGAGCACCGGCAGGTTGCGCAACAGCACGAGGGCCAGCAACAGTGCCGGCAATCCGCCGGCGAGCGTCAACAGCACGATGCGGACCTGGAACGGCGGGCCGGAGCGGCGCATCACCTGGCGGGTGCGCAGCGGCTTTCTCGGCTCTTCTTTTTCCGGCGTCACGGCGCGGAAGTTTGCGCGTTCGCCCGGCGCCGCGCCAGTTGCCGGGCGGCGGGATCAATGCTCGTCGGGTTTCAGTCCGAGCTTTTCCAGCCGCCGGTACATCGCGCTGCGCGATAGCCCGAGCGCCGCCGCTGCCGCCGGCACGCTGCCGCCGTTGCGCCTGATGGCGGAGCGGATCAGCGCGCGCTCGGCGTCCTCGAGGCTCATCTCCTCGAGCGACGGCGGCCCGGCGCGGCCCGGCGAGAGCCGCAGATCCGCAACACCGACCTCGGACCCCGCAGTCAGCAGCAGGCTTCGTTCGACCACGCTGTTCAGCTCGCGCACGTTGCCGGGCCAGTTGTACTGTTGCAGTGCGGCGAGCGCCGCGGTGTCGAATCCATGTACGGCGCGGCTGTATTGCGTGGCTTTCCGCTCGAGTGCCGCGGTCGCGAGTGCCACGATCTCCTCGCGCCGTTCGCGCAACGGCGGCAAGCGGATTTCGACCGTGTTGATGCGAAACAGCAGGTCCTCGCGGAAACGGCCGTCCCTGATCATCGCCGGCAGGTCCGCATTGGTCGCCGATACGACGCGCACGTTGGCGCGCTGCGTGCGCGACGAGCCGACCCGCTCGAATTCGCCGGTCTCGAGCGCGCGCAGTAGCCTTGCCTGCTGCGCCGGCGGCACGTTACCGATCTCGTCGAGGAACAGCGTGCCGCCGTCGGCCAGTTCAAAGCGTCCCGAGCGATCGGCCTTTGCGTCGGTGAACGCGCCCTTCACATGGCCGAACATCTCGCTCTCGAACACGCTCTCCGGCAGCCCGCCGGCATTGACCGTGATGAAGGACTTCTCCGCCCGCGCCGACCAGTCGTGGATCAGCCGCGCCAGCAGGCTCTTGCCGGTGCCGGGCTCGCCGGTGATCAGCACACTGGCATCGGAGGGCGCCACCTGGCGCGCGAGCCGCACGACGTCCTGCATCGGGCGCGAAGTGGCGATGAGATTGGCGCCGTCGCTGGCGCGCAGGATCGCGTTCTCGTCGGCGAGCCGGCGGCCGTGCTGCTGCGCGCGGGCGAGCGCGACCTGGTTGCGCAGCACGCTCAACAGGCGCTGGTTGTTCCAGGGCTTCTCGACGAAGTCGTTGGCGCCGCGGCGCATCGCCTGCACCGCGACCTCGACCGTCGCCCAGGCGGTCATCACGACGACCGGCAGTTCGGGGTGGAGTTTGCGGAGCTGGTCCACGAGCTCGAGCCCCTCTTCGCCCGAGGTCGTGTCGCGCGTGTAGTTGAGATCCACGAGCGCCACGTCCACGTGCTCGCGCGCGGCGACGTCGAGCACGCCGGCCGGGGAGGTCGCGGTCGCGACGTCGAAGCCCTCGCGCTTCAGCAGCAGCTTCAGCGCCGAGAGGATGTCTGCCTGGTCGTCTGCTATGAGTATCCGCGGCTGCATCAGGCAGGATCGTGCACGGCCCTCACTCGTAGCGCAATGCCGCCGCCGGGTCGACCTTCAGCGCGCGCCGGGTCGGAGTCAGCGTTGCCGCCACCGCGACCACGAGCATCAGCGCCACGACCAGCGAGTAGATTCCTGGATCGTAGGGGCTGACGTCGTTCAGCACATTGCCGAGTCCGCTGCCCATCAGCGGCAGCAGCAGCATGCCGATGCCGACGCCGATCAGCACCTGCACGCCGCTGGTGCGCATGATCATCTTCAGGATGCGGTGGTCGTCCGCGCCGAGCGCGCGGCGCACGCCGATCTCACGCGTGCGCTGGCCCACGTGGAATGCGAGCACGCCGAACAAGCCGGCCGCGGCCAGCACCAGCGCCACGCACGAGAACACCGCGAACATCGTGCCGATGATGCGGAACCCGGCGGTAACGATCACGCGGCCCTCCTCGAGTGTGCGCACCCAGTAGAGCGCCAGGTCCGGGTCGGTCTGCGCGAGCGCGGCGCGGACCGGACCGATCAGCGAACGCGGGTCGCCCGCGCCGCGAAGCGCGATGCTCATGAAGCGCAGCGGCTCCTGGGTCACCGGCGCGTAGAAGGTCGGCTGGTCCTTGCCGCTGTCATCGTGGGCTACGTTCGGCACGACGCCGACGATGGTCCGCCAGGTCGGGTCCGGCTCGAGGTCGAAGCGGATGCGCTGGCCGATCGGCGACGCGCCGGGGAACAGCTCGCGCGCCATCGCCTCGTTGATCACGACCGTATCCATCGATTCCGCGTTGTCGCGGCTGTCCAGCAACCGGCCCTGGAGCGCCGCGAGGCGGAAGGTCTCGAAGAATGACGGACTCGCGACCACGTACTGCACGAACGGGCGCGTGCTGGCATCGCCATAGTCGCGGCCCCCGACGGAGACGGGACCGTCGTTGCTGAAGTGCCCCGGCAGCGAGGTCGTTACGGTCGCGGCGTCGACACCGGGCTGCGCCTCAATGCGCTCGACCAGCGTTTCCCAGAACCGGACCTGTTCCGCTTCCTCCGGGTAGGTGCCGGCCGTCAGCCCGATGCGCGCGGTCATGATGTCGGCGGTTTCGACGCCGACATCACTGGAGGTCGCCTTCAGCACGCCCTTGGTCATCAGCGCGGAGACGCCGAGCAGCAAGCAGGCGAGCGCCACCTCGAACACCACCAGGCCCCAGGCGATCTTGCCGATCGCGAGACCGGTGCCGGTGCGGCCGCCGTCGCGCAGCAGCGAGTCGAGCGAGGGCCGCGAGGCGCGGATGGCCGCCGGCAGGCCCGCGACCAGCGTGGAGAAGAAGGCGGCAAGCACCGCGATCGCGGCCACGCGATAGTCGATCTCGAACGCCCACCACGACGGGCTTTCGTCGACCAGTTCGAACACGACGATGCGCATGCCGTCGAGCGCGATGGACGCGAGCAGGAGCCCGAGCAGCGTCGCGAGCGTGCTGATCACGACGCCTTCCGCCAGCACGTGAGCAATCAGGCGGCCGCGCGAGGCGCCAAGCGCGGAGCGCACGGTGGTCTCGCGCACCCGGTAAGCAGAGCGCGCGAGCAGCAGGTTGGAGACATTGGCGCAGGCGATCAGCAGCACGAAGCCGACCGCGATCACCAGCGTCCAGATGAGCTTCGAGCCCTCGTCGCCGATGAAACCGGCGGCGAACGGCTTCACTTCGAAGCGGCCATTGAAGGCGCCTTCCGGCACCGTCGCCTTGATCTGCGCCGCCACCGGCGCGAGCTCCTGTTGCGCGACGTCGAGGTCGCCGTCCGGGCGCAGGCGGCCATAGACGCTGACATCCACGGCTTCCTGGCGCGGGATGCGCGTCGCATCCTGCTGGTTGGCGATCCACAGGTCGGCGTTCGCCGGAAAGCTGAAACCCTCCGGCATCACGCCGATCACCTCGGACGCCTTGCCGTTGACGCGCACCGTGCGGCCGATGACGTTGGGGTCGGCGGCGAAGCGCTCGGTCCACAGCGTATGGCTCAGGACGACAACCGGCGCCGCACCCTCGATCGTGTCGCGCGGGAGGATTGTGCGACCGAGTTCGGGTGCGGTGCCGGCCACGTCGAAAATGTTTCCATCGGCGAATCCGCCGTCGTAGCGCTCGGCCTGGCCGTCGCCGGTCATGTAGGTCGTGCCGACGTAGACGGAGCCCATGGCTTCAAATTGCGTCTGCGCCTCGCGGACCTTCAGGTAGTCCGCCGGCGGCATCGATTCATCGTAGTCGTCGGGCGCCTGGCCGCCGAGCGTCACGATCGAGTACAGGCGATCGCCATTGGGGTAGGGTGCCGGCTTCAGCATCAGCGTGTTGGCGACGCCGTACATGAAGATGACCGCGCCGAGGCCGAGCCCCAGCACGCCGACGGCGAGTGCCGTGAAAGCCGGCGCCCGCGCCAGGCCGGAGACCGCCGCCCTGATTTCATCGATGAATCCGCGCATGTGGTTCCCCTCAGGCCTTGGCCGCGCGACGCGACGACAGGTCGATCAGCGTGTTCTCGTCCACCACGCGGCCGTCGAACAGCTGCACCTTGCGGTCGGCGTAATCCGCGTAGCGCGGATCGTGCGTCACCATGCAGATGGTCGAGCCTTCGCGATGCAGTTCGCGCAGCAGGTTCATCACCGCTTCGCCGTTACGAGAATCCAGGTTCCCGGTCGGCTCGTCCGCCAGCAGGATCGAGGGCCGGCCCGCGAGCGCGCGGGCGACCGCGACGCGCTGCTGCTGGCCACCGGAAAGCTGCGCCGGGTGATGGTTGACACGGTGCGACATGCCGACGCGCTCGAGCGCGTGCAGCGCGGCCTTGCGGCGTTCGTCGGCGCTCATGTTCGGCCGGTAGGTGAGCGGCAGCTCGACGTTCTGCAGCACCGTGAGATCGCCGATCAGGTTGAAGGCCTGGAAGATGAAGCCGATGCGCTCGTTGCGCACCTTCGCGCGCGCCGCCGGCGCGAGCGAGGTCACGTCGTCGCCGGCAAGCCTGTAGCGGCCCTCGGTCGGCAGGTCGAGCAGGCCGAGGATCGCGAGCAGCGTGGACTTGCCGCAACCGGAAGGACCGGAGATCGACAGGAACTCGCCCTTGGCGACGTCCAGGTGGATGCCGTCGAGCGCGTGCGTCTCGAGGTCGTCGGTGTAGAACACCTTGGTCACGCCTTCGAGGCTGATCATGGCTTGCTGCTGCATGTTGTCAGTACTCCGTTGTTTTCAGTCGATGACCAGTCGGTCCTTGCCCGACCATTGCGTCGTATCCGCGAGTGCCACGATGTCGCCGGGCTCGAGGCCCTCGAGCACGACGATCTGGTTCACGGAAGCCTTCCCGAATTTGACCGGCACGCGCTCGGCGACGCGGTCACCCGGGCGCGCGCGGAACACGGTCGTGGACGAATCCGACTGCGCGCCGACCGGGCGGCCGACGTAGCGCACGTTGGTCAGGGTCTCGATCGCGATCGTGCCGTCCACGGAAAGGTCGGCGCGCGCCTGCGAGGGCAGCGCCTCGTCGAAGTCGATCTCGACGCGCACGGCGCCGGCGACGACCGTCGGATCCACCCGCACGACGCGGCCGCGCACCAGGCGGTCGCGCATGTCGATGCTGGCGGACTGCCCGGCCGCGAGGTCGCGGGCATCGAGTTCCGGGATACGCAGTTCGGCATAGAGCGTGTCGGGCTTGGCGACGCGCGCGACATTGGCGCCCGGCTGGAGCTGCTGGCCTTCCTGCACCGGCACGCTCTGCACGACGCCCGCGATGCCGGCACGCACCTGCAGCGAATCGGCCGCCAGGCGGCGCTCCTCGAGCGCGCGCTCCTGCTGGCGCAGGCGCGCCATGCGGGCCTCGAGCTGTGCGCCGACCGCGGCGTCGAGGGCCGCGAGGCGCTGTTCCTCGATCGTGGCGCGCTCGCCGAGCTGAGTCGCGAGGATCCGCGAGCGCGAATACTGGAGCTCGGAGACCGCGCCCGTCTTGAAGGCGCGCTCCTCGGCGACCGACTGCAGTCGCGCCGATTCCGCCGTGGCGCGGGCCTCGGCCAGGGACGAGCGCCGGTCGAGGCGCTGGCTTTCGAGTTCGAGGCGGGCAGCGGCGTATTCAGCGCGGGCCGCGGCCACTTCGAGCGCCGCAGCATCGGCAGCGCGCTCGACTTCAGGATTCGACAGTTGGACGATGATGGCGTCCGGCTCGACGGCCTCGCCCGCGCGCACCAGCACGCGATCGACACGCGCATCCACGCGAGTCGAGAGCCAGCGCGCTTCGCGCGGCTGCAGCACGCCGGGACCGCGCACCTTGCGCTCCAGCGTACCGATCTTCACTTCGTCGAGGTAAAGCTGTTCGCGCGCAACCGAGGGCGCGCCGGGCTCGAGTCGGGCGATGGCGAATGCGACGCCGGACAGGGCGATGAAGCCACCGATGACCCAGGCGAGTTTCTGGCGCTTGAACTTGAAGTCCTTCGCGATGCGCGGACGATCCATCAGAAATCTCCGGTGAAAATCCGGATCACCAGGCAGGGGATACCGGCGACGGCGCGCAGCTCCGGGAGCAGCGTGCGCACGCTCGGGACGTCGACGACCGGCCGCAGCAGGGCGAGTGCGAACACGAGCCCCAGCGCCACCGCGATGAACGCACGCGTGAGCTGCACGTCGGCGGGGGCCTCGTCACGGCTCACGGCCGTGACTGCCTCAGCCCTGGTTGTCGGCATCGGTCGCAACGACATCGGCGAGTTGCACGGTGCGGCTGCCGATCACGACGACGGCCGGCAGGGAGGCGATGTTCATGTCGCCGACCATCACGGTCTCGAGTTTGCCGATTTCGATCGTGCCCCTGGGCAGCGCGCCCTCATGACCGCGATCCAGGGTCAGGCCCGTGAGCCCGACGATCACGACCGCCGCCAGCGTCGCGGCCGTCCGGTAGTTGCGATTGAACGTTGTCATGGCTCTCTCTCCTGTCCGTCTGTTTCGATGCGGCATCGCCGCTTCCTGATGTAGAGAGAGCAAGAGCCGTGCCAACTTGGCCAAAATAGTTGTAACTAATTCATTTACATAAATTTATATGTGTTGTGTCGGCGCCGGATCGGACGCCGGTCCGGGGCTTTCATCCCGCGCTTGGGACGCTTGAAACGAGCCTCGTCCCGGAATCGGGACGATGATGGTGCCGGTGCGCACTTTCGCCTGAAAGTGCTGTGCCTGGTGCCGGGTCGTACTTTCGTACTTTAGCGCCAGACTACGAAACGGTGACCCGGCACCGGTGTCGCTAAAGTACGAAAGTACGACCCGGCACCATTACGGTTCGGGGAGGTAGGGCGGGGCGGCAGCCGGCTCTTCGGCGCGGCGGTTCATTTCACCGGCGAGCGCGAGATAGGCGAGCGCGCCGCGCGAGTCCTTGTCGTGCAGCATCGCCGGCACGCCGAAACTCGGCGCTTCGGCGAGGCGCACGTTGCGCGGAATGATGGTGCGGAACACGCGCTCGCCGAAATGCTCGATCAGCTGCGCGGAGACGTCGTTCGACAGGTTGTTCCGCGGATCGAACATCGTCCGGAGGATGCCCTCGATCTGCAGCTTCGGATTCACCGAGTCGCGGATCTGCTCGATCGTGTTGACGAGCCCCGACAGTCCCTCGAGCGCGTAGTACTCGCACTGCATCGGGATCAGCACGGAGTCCGCGGCGGTCAGCGCATTCACGGTCAGGATATTGAGCGCCGGCGGGCAGTCGATGATGATCAACTCGTAGCGGTGGCGAATGGGCTCGAGCGCTTTCTCGAGTCGATGCTCGCGGCCCGCGAGCATCGTCAGCAACCGCACTTCCGCGGCCGTCAGGTCCTGGTTCGACGGCAGCAGGTCGAAGCCGGCGCTCTCGATCGTGAGGATTGCGTCGGCCGCATTGCAGTCGCCCATCAGCACATCGGTCGTGGAACGTTCGAGCTGCCGCTTGTCCACGCCGCAGCCCATCGTCGCATTGCCCTGCGGATCGAGATCCACGAGCAGCACGCGGCGCTTCGTCGCCGCGAGCGACGCGGCGAGATTGACGGCGGTCGTGGTCTTGCCGACCCCGCCCTTCTGGTTCGCGACCGCGATGATCTTCTTCATCGTGTCAGGCCCGCTCGAGCACGACGACGCAACGCGCGGCGGCGAGACCCGGGACCTCCAGGTCGTGCAGGGCGCGGACCCGCCAGCCGCGCGGCAGCTCCTCGATCTCGGCGGTCGGGTGACGCCCTTTCATCGCCAGCATCCTGCCATCGCGCGCGCACAAATGCCCGGCGACCCGTATGAAATCCGCGACTTTCCCCAGCGCCCGGGCGATCACGCAGTCGAATGGGGCCCGCGGCCGCCAAGTCTCCGAGCGCGCCTGGATGATCTCGGCATTCCCGATGCCGAGCGCCTCGATTGCGTGACGCACGAACTGCACCTTCTTGCCGGTCGCCTCAATCAGCGTGAAATGGCGGCGCGGATTGACCACCGCGAGCGGCAGGCCCGGGAATCCGGCGCCGGTGCCGATGTCCGCGATGCGCCGGCCGTGCAGGTGCGGCTGGATCGACAACGAATCGAGCAGGTGCTTGTCCACCATGTCGGCGGGTTCCCGGATCGCCGTCAGGTTGAAGCGCGTGTTCCACTCGCGAAGCTCCACCAGCAGCCGCATCAGCGCCGCCGCCTGCACGGCATCGAGCGCGATGCCGAGCTCCTGCGCCCCCGCGACCAGCCGGGCCCTCAAGGCGTCGCCGCCCATGTCAGGCGATCTTCACGACCGTGCGTCCCAGCACGCGGCCTTTGAGGTAGCCGTCGAATGCGGACGGCAGCTCGTCGAAGGCGATCGTGCGGGTGACGAGCTTGTCGAAATGCCGCGGGCGCAGGTCGGAGGCGAGGCGCTTCCAGACTTCGAGCCGTACATTGCGCGGCGTTGCCGAGGAATTGATGCCGAGCAGGTTGATGCCGCGCAGGATGAACGGCAGCACCGTGGTCTCGAGCTTCGGGCTCCCCGCGAGGCCGATGCTCGCGATATTGCCCCAGAAATCCACGGTGCGCGTGAGCCAGGTCAGCAGCTCGCCGCCGACATTGTCGATCGCCCCCGCGAACTGCACGGCCTCCATCGGCCGCTTGCCCATGTCGATTTCCTGGCGGCGCAAGATGCGCTTTGCGCCCAGCGACTTCAGGTATTCGTCTCCCTCGGGCTTGCCGCTGACCGCGACCACGTCGTAGCCGCGGCCCGCGAGCAGGTCCACGGCAATCGAGCCGACGCCTCCGGTCGCGCCGGTCACGACGACGGCGCCTTTGGCCGGCGTCTGGCCGTTGTGCTCCATCCGGTGGATCGCGAGCGCGGCGGTGAATCCCGCGGTACCCAACGCCATTGCCTGTTGCAGGTCGATCCCCTGCGGCAGCGCGATCACCGAATCGCCGGCGATGCGCGCGTACTCGGCGTATCCGCCGTCCACGTTTTCGCTGAGGCCGCTCCCGGTCACCAGCACCTGCTGGCCGGGCTCGTATCGCGCATCGGTCGAGGCGACGACCTCGCCCGACAGGTCGATGCCGCCGTTCAGCGGATACTTGCGCAGGATCTTGCCGGCGCCGGTCGCCGCGAGCGCGTCTTTGTAGTTGATGCTCGAGTACCGCACGCGGATCACGACGTCGCCGGGCGTCAATGCGTCCACCGTCATCTGCTCGAAGCCGGCCACGATCTTGCCGTCGCGTTCGTGTATGCGGAATGCCCTGAATGCTTTCATGTTCACTTCCTGTCCAGCCAGACCTCGATGCCCTGGCAGTTCAGCTCGACGTCGTCGTCGAGCAGGTAGTGCCGCTTCGCATCGTCTCGTGGAAAACCGTGCTCGTCGAGCCAGCCCGACAACATCGCGTACATGCCCTTGCGCAGCTTGCCCGAACGGTCCGGCGCATCGGCGTAGCGGCGTCCGAGATCGGCGAAAGCCCGCACACGGTCCTTCATCTCGCGCGCGAGGCGCGCGAGATCGCGGACCTCGGAATAGTGCGTCAGGTAGATCGCCTCCGGCTGGTAGGACATCAGCCGGTCCACGGAAAGGCACAGCGCCTCCGGATCGAAATGCACCGGCGTCGTGGTCGGCATGATGAATTCCCGGCCGTCGACGTCGAAGTCGCGATACGAGATGCCGAAGGTGTCGCCCGAGAAGACCCGATCGTGGCGGCGGTCCACGACGCAGTAATGATGCAGCGCATGGCCCGGCGTGTGGATCAGTTCGAACTCGCGCGAGCCCAGCGTGATGCGCGTGCCGTCCTCGGGCACCAGCATGCGAGATTCCGGGATCGGCACGATGACCCCATACAGGCTCTTGTATCGCTCTTCCCCATACACCGCGATCGAGCCCGCGATCAGCTTCGAGGGCTCCGCGAGATGCCGGGCGCCGCGCGGATGCACGGCACAGCGCGCATTCGGCAGCGCCTGCATCAGCGCGCCGGCACCGCCCGCGTGGTCGAGATGCACGTGCGTCGCCAGCACCCAGTCCACGTCGGCCGGGTCGACGTTCTTTGCGGCCAGCGCAGCGAGCAGATTGGGAACCGAGAGCGTCGTGCCCGTGTCAATGAATGCGGCCCGGCCGTCGTCGATGACCAGGTGCGAGGCGGCCAGGCGCGGGCGCACGTAATCGGCGTCGATGGCCGTGATGCCGGCGGCGAACTCGGTCATTTTGGAGGCGATGCCCTGCATGAAGCGCAATAATCGCATGCCGACGCGAATGGGGATGTTCTTGGAAAGGGGACGCATCCCTTTTCCTTCGGTCCTTCGGGAAAAGGGATGCGTCCCCTTTCCAGGAACCGCAGCTTTTGGGTGGAGAAGCCAATGATTCGCCTGCTTTTTGCCGCAACTGCCCTGGTCGCCCTGAACGCCGCCGCGGACGTCGAACGCGTCACCCGCGGCAACCTCGCGATCGAGGGCATCCCGGAGATCCCCCAGGAACTCGTCGAACGCATGCGCCGCTACCAGCACACGCGCAGCGCCGGCCTCGCCGGCTGGACGCCCGATGGAAAGATCACGATCAGCACGCGCTTTGGCAATGCCGCGCAGCTGCACGTCGTGGACCGGCCGATGGGGGACCGCCGCCAGATCACCTTCTTCGACGAGCCGATCGGCGGCGGCCAATGGTCCCCGACCGGCGCGCGCAAGGGCATTGCCTACACACGCGACGTCGGCGGCGACGAGAACTACCAGGTCGAGTACCTCGACCTGTCGAACCCGGTGCCGGTGCGCCTCACGGACGGCCGCGGCCGCGCAGGCGACGTCGCCTGGTCGCCGGATGGCACGAAGGTCGCCTTCACCTGGACCGCGAAGAACGGCACGGACGCCGACTTTTATATCGACGATCCGCTCGACCGCCGGCAGCCGGAGCTCGTGTTTGAGCCGGGCACGCCCGGCTGGGGACTCGCCGACTGGTCGCCGGACGGCAAAGCACTGCTGATCGGGCGGTTCATCTCGGTGAACGAGGTCTATCTCCACGTCCTCGACCTCGAGACCCGCACGCTGAAGGAGATCGAGCCGTCCAGGGAGAAAGCAGGACGCCTGAACGCGATCTTCGCCGGCGACGGCAAGGGCGTGTACTTCACCTCCGACCTCGGCAGCGAGTTCCAGACGCTGCGCCACATGGACCTCGCAAGCGGCAAGATCACCGTGCTGACCGGCGACGCGAAGTGGGACGTGGACGATATCGCGCGGTCGGACGACGGCCGCTATCTCGCCTACGTGCTGAACGAGGACGGCGCGAATCGCCTGCGCATCCGCGACGTCACGACGGCGGCCGAGGTCGCCGTGCCGCAACTGCCCTTCGGCGTGATCGGCGACATCGAGTTCGAGCCGAACGGCTACCGGCTCGCCTACAGCCTGCAGACACCGGGCGCGCCCTACGACGTCTGGACGGTCGCGCCCGGCGACGCCACCCCCGTGCGCTGGACGCAGAGCGAGATCGGACCGCTCGACACGAAGCGCCTCGTCGCTCCCGCGCTCGTGCGCTACCCGACCTTCGATCGTGCCGGCGGCAAGCCGCGCGAGATCCCGGCCTGGGTCTACAAACCGGCGGGCGCCGGCCCGCATCCGGTGCTCATCAACATCCACGGCGGGCCGGAAGCGCAGGCGCAGCCGATCTTCAGCATCGCGACCCAGCAATGGGCGGTCGAACTTGGTTACGCGGTGATTGCGCCAAACGTGCGCGGCTCGACCGGCTACGGCAAAACGTATGTCGCCCTCGACAACGGCTTCAAGCGCGAGGATTCGGTGCGCGACATCGGCGCGCTGCTCGACTGGATCGCGACGCAGCCGGATCTCGACGCGTCACGCGTCGTGCTGATCGGCGGATCCTACGGCGGCTACATGGTGCTGGCGTCCATGACGCACTACAACGACCGCCTGCGCGGCGCGATCGACATCGTCGGCATCAGCAACTTCGTCACCTTTCTCGAGAGCACGGCGGAGTACCGCCGCGACCTGCGCCGGCCGGAATACGGCGACGAGCGCGACCCGAAGATGCGCGAGTTCCTGCAGAAGATCTCGCCGCTCAGCAACGTCGGCAAGATCAACCAGCCGATGCTGATCGTGCAGGGACAGAACGACCCGCGCGTGCCGGTCAGCGAATCGGAACAGATGGTCGCGAAGATCCGCGCGAACGGCGGCGAGGTCTGGTACCTGCTGGGCCTCAACGAGGGCCACGGCTTCGCCAAGCGCGACAACGTCGACTACTACCAGTGGGCCGTGGCGTTGTTCCTCGAGAAACTCAAGTGAAAGACGGCGTTACATAAGGGGGACGTGACCGTTTTCCCAAAGGACCGAAGGAAAACGGTCACGTCCCCCTTCGAGAACGCCGCCTGTCAGTCGAGCTTTGGTGTGGCGAGGCCCGGCTGCTTCGAGAAGTATTCCGCGAGCGCCGCGATGTCCTCGCGCGTGAGTTGCTGCGCGAAGGGGTTCATGACCGGATTCTTGCGCTTGCCGAGGCGGTAGTCGTTGAGCGCCTGCGCCAGGTAATCGGCGTGCTGGCCGGCGAGATTCGGGTATTCGTCCAGCGTGCCGATGCCGTCCGATCCGTGGCAGGCGCCACAGGCCGCGGCCGTCGCCGGCGGCGTGCCGACCTGTTTCGCGCCCGGTTGGATCGGCGCGATCGAGGTGAACCAGGCTGCGAGATCGGCGCGGTCCTGCGCGGACAGCGTGCTCGCCAGGCCTTTCATCGTCGGGTGCCAGCGGGCGCCCGCCTGGTACTGCTCGAGCGCGACCATGATGTAGGCCGTGTTCTGGCCGCCGAGCTTCGGCACCGAGTACTTCGGATAGGCATTCTTGTAGTGCTCGATCCCGTGACAGCCCATGCAGGTGTAAGCGAGCTTCTGGCCGCGCGCGGGGTCGCCGTCGGCGGCGGCCTGCGCGGTCCACGCCACGGCGGCAGCCGCGATCAATATCCTGCCGGCAAGCTGCAATCCCATCGGGTCGGTCTCCGGAAAGCGGCGCCGACGGGCGCCGCGGGAGGTCGGAATGGTAAGCGCCGCCCGGGGGAATTTCCACCGGCGGCGGCGTTCAGTCCGGCAATGCCCGCGCGATGACGGCATCGCAGGCCTGCACGGTGGCGAGCGCGCCGTGCACGCGCCCTTCGCCGCCAGCCAGGCGCGACGCGCAGAACGCCGCGGCCATTTCCCGCGGCGCGTGCCGCAGCAGCAGCGCCGCCTGCACGGCGAGCACCAGACGGGCCGCGAACCGGCGGGCGCCCGCTTCGTCGGCGGCCGCGCCGGCGAGGTCCGCGAGCAACCGGTCCGCGCACGCGTCGAAGGCCGCGTCGCGGCCCTGCGCCGACGAGAGCTCCCCCGCGAGCGCTCCCGCGCCGCCGGCTTGCCCGAGCGCGCGCAGCAGGTCGAGGCACATGACATTGCCCGATCCTTCCCAGATCGAGTTGACCGGCGCCTCGCGATAGAGGCGTGCCAGCGGCGACTCCTCCACGTAGCCGTTGCCGCCCAGCACTTCCATCGCCTCCTGCACGAAGGCCGCCGCGCGCTTGCAGACCCAGAACTTGGCGGCCGGCGCCAGCACGCGCCGCAGCGCGACCTCGGCCGCCTCCTCGCGGTCGTACGCGTGTGCGAGCCGCAGCGCAAGGGCGGTCGCCGCCTCCGATTCGAGCGCGAGATCGGCGAGCACGTTCTTCATCAGCGGATGCGCGGCGAGCGTGCTACCGAACGCGCTCCGGTGACGCGCGTGGTGAATCGCCTGCGCCAGCGACTCGCGCATGAGCGCGGCGCTGCCGATGACGCAGTCGAGCCGCGTGAAGTTCACCATCTCGAGGATGACGGGAATGCCGCGGCCCTCGTCCCCCAGCAGCCACGCGGTCGCGCCCGCGAACTCGGCCTCGCTGCTGGCGTTGGAACGGTTGCCGAGCTTGTCCTTGAGGCGGCGGAGCCGGATCGCGTTCACACCGCCGTCCGGGAGGAAGCGCGGCAGGAAGAAGCACGAGAGCCCGCCCGGCGCCTGCGCGAGTACCAGGAAGGCGTCGCACATCGGCGCCGAGAAAAACCATTTCTCTCCGTCGATGCGGTAGGGCTGCCCCGGGCCGCGGCCGGAGAGCGGCACGGCCTGCGTGCGGTTGCTGCGCACGTCCGATCCGCCCTGGCGCTCGGTCATGCCCATCCCGATCGTCGCGCCCTCCTTTCGTTCGACCGGCAGGAAGCGCCGGTCGTAACGCCGCGCGTGGATACGGGGCAGCCATGTCCGCGCCAGTTCCGGCACGGCATCCGCATGACTCGCGAGCACCGGCGCCGCGGCGAAGGTCATGGTCAGCGGGCACTGCGTGCCGTTCTCGAGCTGGCCGAACAGCAGGTACATCGCGGCGCGCGCGGCGTGTGCGCCGTCCCGCGGCTCCGCCCAGGGGCTCGAGTGCACGCCCGCCGAACAGCCGAGCGTCATCAGCTCGTGATAGGCCGGATGGAACTCGACGACGTCCAGCCGGTTGCCGTAGCGGTCGTGAGTGAGGAGTTCCGGCGCATGGCGGTTCGCGGCCCGCGCGAGCGCGCGGGCGTCCTGGCTGCCGGCAACCGCGCCGAGGTCGCGCAGCGCCGGCTCCGCCCAGGAGCCGCCGTACGTCGCGACCGCCGCGCGCAGCGCGACGTCGGACTCGTACAGGTTGCGGCCCGCGAACGGTGGCGGCTGGTTCGCCGGGCCGGCATCCGTGGCCCTGGGGCGCGTGTTCACAGCGCGTCCGCGATGTTCTGCATCAACCCGTTGTCGCGCGGCTTCACGGTCGGCGCGTAGCGTTTCAGCAATTTGCCGTCGCGTCCGATCAGGAATTTCTCGAAATTCCACTGGATGTCGCCCGGATGGCCGTTCGCCTGGTCGGTCAACCATGCATACAGCGGATGGCGCCCGGCGCCATTGACCTCGAGTTTCGCGCTCATCGGAAAGGTCACGCCGTAGTTCGCGGCGCAGAACAGCTGGATTTCCTTTGCACTTCCCGGCTCCTGCCCGCCGAACTGGTTACAAGGAAAGCCGACAACCGAGA
>Ga0209640_10002219_pt1 | contig 16894 bp, 18 predicted proteins | sample RifCSP10_1_FD_184018 | JGI IMG/M metagenome (GOLD analysis project Ga0209640, IMG submission 184018) | Soil microbial communities from Rifle, Colorado - Rifle CSP2_sed 10_1 (SPAdes) (version 2) | ecosystem: Environmental > Terrestrial > Deep subsurface > Rock core/Sediment | place: Rifle... | reverse complement strand
CGATCAGCCTGGGGGGACCCATGTCGACGGCCGGCGGCGTGGTGTTCGTGGCGGCGACCAGGGACAATCACCTACGGGCGTTCGACATTGAAAGCGGCGCGCTGCTATGGCAGGCCCTGCTGCCGGCCGGTGCTCAGGCGAATCCGATGACCTACACAGCGGCTGGCCGCCAGTACGTTGTCATCGCCGCCGGCGGGCACGGGAAACTGGGCACGACCCTCGGGGATTACGTGATTGCGTTTGCTCTCCCGAAGAGATAATGCACCCCTACCGGTCTGACACGCGCCGCCGGACCGCTTTCTGAATCGCCCGATCGGCCTCCCGCTGTCTAATCGCCGCCCGCTTGTCGTACTGCTTCTTCCCCACGGCCAGCGCGAGCTCAATCTTAGCCACCCCGCGCCGGAAATACACGCGCAGCGGCACGAGGGTGTACCCTTTCTGCTGCGCCTTGCCCGTCAGACGCCGGATCTGCGCCCCGTGCAGCAGCAACTTGCGCTTTCGCAGCGGATCGTGGTTGAAGATATTCCCCGCTTCGTACGGCGGGATGTGCATGTGATACAGCCAGACCTCGCCGTTCTCTACCCGGGCGAACGCATCCTGAATGCTGGCCCGGCCCGTTCGGAGCGATTTCACCTCCGTTCCCGTGAGGACCAGGCCCGCCTCCACCGACTCCTCGATGTGATACTCGAAGCGAGCGCGGCGGTTCGTTGCGATGAGGTGTTCGCCCTCAGCCATTGGGACGCGACACTGTCCGTCTTTGGATCCGCAACCCGGCCAGGATGCAGAGTACGCCCACCGCCGCGGAGACAGCGCCCACGCGGGCCGTGCCCGGATCCCGCAACCCGCCGGCCAGCACACTGAGGGCGACCAACAGGAGAATCAGCCATCCACCGGTCTCCAGGAACGCGCCGAACGTCGGCTGACGCACCCGCCGGAAATAGGCGATGTGGTGCATGAGGACGAAAGCCAATGCGAGGGCAGCGAGGATCACGGCGCTCGGAAGGACCAGCATCTACGGTCTCACGACCAAGAGGCCGGATCCGTCTGCGACTAGATCCTCACCGTGCCGGATGTCGACCCGGCCGGTATGCATGCCGGACTTCATCCCGGTCGGATGGGCCTCGATGATGAGGCGGTCTCCGGGCCGGACCTCCTTGCGGAAACGGACTTCGATCTTCGCGGTGATGGCTTCCTGACCGCGGGTAAACCAGACGTTCGCCAGCGCGTCGTCGACCAGTGCGGAGATGATGCCGCCGTGGACGAGACCGTCATATCCGACATGCAGGTCGGAAGGAGTGAATTCCGCGCGGACGCCGTCGCCGGAGGGCTCAAAGATAAGTTTCAGCCCGATTGGGTTGTCGCGGCCGCAAACGAAGCAGTGGTTGGCGGGTCGCATGGCCCCTCACCCTACCGTCTCCCCCCCAAGGGGGAGAGGGTATTTCACGGACTAGCCGTGAGGTTTGCCCCAGTCTTGAGGCGTCCCCCGCGCCAGATCTACGGCGTGGCGGAGAACCGGTCGGATGACCTCCAGCCACTCCGCCACCGCCTTCGGAGATCCCGGGAGATTGATGATGACGGTGTTCCGGCGCAGCCCTGCCACGCCGCGTGAGAGCATGGCCAGCGGCGTCTTCTCGAGCGTCTGCATCCGCGCGGCCTCACCGATGCCGGGGATGATCCGATCCACGACCCGCAGCGTCGCTTCAGGCGTCACGTCGCGCGGCGCCAGACCGCTGCCTCCGGTGGTCAACACCACGTCGGCACGCAGGTCGTCGGCGTAGAACTCTAAGCGGGCGGCGATGGCATCGGCGTCGTCCGGCAACACGTCTCGGGAAACCACCTCGGCGCCAGACTGCGAGAGCATCTGCGCGATGAGGTCGCCGCTGGTGTCATGCAGCCGGCCCCGAGCTACCGAGTCGCTGAGCGTCAGCACGGCGGCCTTGATCCCGTCGAGGGGTCGATCGCTCACGCCTCCCCGCTGCGGCGATACTCGCCGCTGCGGCCTCCGGACTTCCGAACGAGGCGGATGCGGCCGATTACCATCTCGCGATCGACCGCCTTGCACATGTCGTAGATGGCCAGCGCCGCGGCGGACACCGCGGCGAGGGCCTCCATCTCGACCCCCGTTCGGGCGACCGTGCCGGCCGTGGCCTCGATCAGCACCCGCGGTGTCCCCCGCGTGAGCGTGAACCGGACGTCCACCGCGGTCAGGGGAATCGGGTGCGCCATCGGAATGAACTCGTCGGTGCGTTTGGCCGCGATCACGCCGGCCACCTGCGCCACGGCCAGCACGTCGCCTTTGGCGATCTTGTTCTCCATGATCAGCCGGAGTGTCGCCGGCTTCATCCGGACTTCACCCCGCGCCGTCGCTGAGCGAAGCGTGGCCGGCTTCTCGGACACGTTCACCATGCGGGCCCGGCCCGCGGCGTCGACGTGCGTCAACTTCCGGGGTCCGGTGTCCGGGGTCCGGTGTCCGGGTCGCCTTCGTTTCGGATAGGCTTTCGATTCGCGGGTCATGGGTCAGCAGTCACTCGAGCAATTTGACTTCAACATCCGTCCCTTCCTCAAGGATGGTGCCGATGGGGATGACGACAATCCCGTCTGCCTTGACCATGGACGTGATCACCGCAGAGCCTCCAGGCAGCGGAGACGCCAGCAACATGCCGCCCCGTTCACCGAGCGCCACGCGCACGTGATCCTCGCGATCTCCGGCGGCGAGCCGTGCGGTCAGCCGCGCCCGCACGGACGTGCCGGGACGGGGCGGTTCATCCCGTCCGGTCATCTGCTCGAGCACCGGGCGGACGAATTGGTCAAACGTGACCAGGACAGACACCACGTTCCCCGGGAGGCCAAAGACCGGCTTCCCTCCGGCGACGGCGAGGATGGTGGGTTTCCCCGGTCGGATCGCAATCCCGTGCACGATGATGCCGGGATCCCCCAGGGCGGCGATGGCGTCGGCGACGTAGTCTTTCTCTCCGACCGAACTCCCCCCGGAGACGATGACGGCGTCGGCGCTCTGCCATGCCTCGCGCGAGCGGCCGGTGAGCACGGCGAGGTTATCGCCGACGATCCCAAACGACCTCGCGACGCACCCGGCCGATGCAATCATCCCGCTGAGCGTGTACGTATTCATATCGTAGATCTGGCCGTCCCCCGCGGTGTGGCCCGGAGGCACGAGTTCATCGCCGGTCACGATGAGCGCGACCACGGGGCGGACGTACACCTCCGCGGCGGCGTGCCCCAACCCCGCCAGCAGACCAAGGTCGGCCGGCCGTAGTTTCCGTCCGGCACGAAGGACCAGGTCCCCCGCCCGGACATCGACGCCCCGGCGCACGACATTCTCCCAGGACCGGACGGCGCGCTCCACCGACAATCCCCGGTCATGCCTGACCGTATGTTCCTGCATGACGACGGCGTCCGCGTCCGGCGGGAGGGCACCGCCCGTGGGAATCCGCACGGCCTCGCCTGATCCAACCGGTTCGGCCGGCCGTCGCCCCATTACCACCTCTGCGACAATCGCCAGCCGGACGGGCGTGCCCGATGACGCCCCGGTCATGTCGGATGCCCGCACGGCATACCCGTCGACGGTCGATTTGTCGAAGGCGGGCAGGTCTTCGGCCGCCCTGATGTCCGCGGCAAGGATCCGGCCTACGGCCTCGAGCAGCGGCACACGCTCCGTGCCCAGCGGTCTCCCCTGGAACACGCGGGCAAACGCCTCGCGCGCTCCGTCGGGGGTCGAGAGTCTGGTGAACGCTTTCATGGGATGATGCGGAGGCTGCGTCCCACCTGCTCGAATGCGCCGAGGGCCCGGGTAAGTTGCTGCTGCGTGTGACCCGCGGTGACGATCGTCCGGACGCGTGCCTTGCCGCGCGGCACGGTGGGAAACGCGATCCCTAGGGCAAATACGCCGGCGTCGAACAGACGGTCTGACAGGTCTACTGCCAGACGCTCGTCGCCGGTGATCACGGGCGTAATCGGCGTTTCACTCATCCCCGTATCGAATCCCAGCTGCGTCAGTCCGCGTTTGAAGAACCGTGTGTTCTCCCACAGCCGCTCGATGATCTCCGGTTGCTCCTGCACCAGCCGTACGGCGGCCAGCGCGCTGGCCGCCACCGAGGGGGGGTGCGAGGTGCTGAACAGCAGCGGGCGCGCGCGGTGGATCAGGTAGTCGACCAGGGTCTGGCTGCCGGCCACATACCCACCCTGGCAGGCGAAGGCCTTAGACAGAGTGCCGACCTGGATGTGTACGCGCCCGTGGAGGTTGAAGTGGTCGATGGTCCCCCGCCCCGCCCGGCCCAGGACCCCGCTGGCGTGGGCGTCATCGACCATCATGATGGCGCCATACGCTTCGGCGAGTGCCACGAGGTCCGGCAGCGGCGCGATGTCTCCGTCCATGCTGAATACGCCGTCGGTAATCAGCAGGACGTGCCGCGCCCCGCGCGACTCCTCGAGCAGGCGGCGGGCGGCGCCGACGTCCTTGTGCGGATAGATCTTCTTCTCGGCGCCGGACAACCGCGCGCCGTCGATGATGCTCGCGTGATTGAGTTCATCGGACACGATCACATCGTCTTTCCCGAGGATGGCCGACACGGTACCCGCATTGGCGGTGAACCCGGACTGGTACAACAGCGTGGCTTCCGTAAGCTTGAACCGGGCGAGTTCGTCCTCAACCTGGCGGTGGATGGCCATGTTGCCAGCAATGGTCCGGACGGCGCCCGACCCGATGCCCAAGTCATCCAACGCCTGCCGCGCGGCGGCTTTGAGTGCGGGGTGGTTGGCGAGGCCCAGGTAGTTGTTCGAGCAGAGGTTGATAACCTCGCGGCCGTCGTAGACGGCGACCGGCTCCTGCGGACCTTCCAGCAGCCGCGGCCAGCGGAACAAGCCTTTCTCGCGGAGTCCATTTAGTTCAATGTCTAGATAACCGAGCGGATTACTCATGGTGTCCGCTCCTATTCCCGGTTTCCCGTTTCCGGTTTCCTGTTTCCGGTTTCCGGTAGGTTTCATAGGTACAGGATCACCTTCCCCGCCTCACCGCTCTGCAGCAGCGCAAAGGCTTCCTCAAACCGTTCCAGCGGGAAACGATGTGTGATGACCGGCGTGATGTCCAGCCCCATGTTCAGCAGGGCGGATGCCTGTTCCCACGTTTCCCACATCCGCCGGCCAAACACCCCCGCCAGGTGCGCCTCCTTGAAGATCACCTCGTTCGCCAGGTCGATGTCCACCGGACCGGACGGCAGACCCAGCAGCGACACCCAGCCGCCGTTACCCAATGCCCGCAGCCCGTCCCGCAGTCCGCGGGGATGGCCCGACATCTCCAGCACGACGTCCGCGCCCCGGCCGCCGGTCGCCTGACGGATCCGCGCCGGGACGTCCTCGGCCGACGCGTTGAGGACGAGGTCCGCGCCCATCCGGCGCGCCAGGGCCAGCCGCGGTTCCGCCACGTCGGAGGCGACCACGAGCGCCGCCCCCGCCATGTGACAGATCGGAATGGCCATCAGACCGATGGGGCCGCACCCGATGACGGCGACGGCCTTCCCCACCAGCGGCGTTTGCAGCGCGGTGTGCACGGCGTTCCCGAGCGGGTCCATCACCGCGGCGACGTCGCGCGGAATCGACGGGTCAAGCTTCCAGACGTTGCCCGCCGGCACCGCCACATACTCGGCAAATCCCCCGTCACGGTCCACTCCGATGATCTGCAGGCGCTCGCAGATGTGAGGGGATCCCGTGCGGCAGGAATGGCACCGGCCGCAGGCCACGTGGCCCTCGGCGGAGACGAAATCCCCGGCGGCGACCTCCGTGACCTCCGTCCCCAGGCCCGCGACGGTCCCGCAGAACTCGTGTCCGATCACCCGGGGCGGCAGAATGCGCGATCGAGCCCAGGCATCCCACTGATAGATGTGGAGATCGGTGCCGCAGACGCCGCCGGCGAACACTTGCACGAGCACGTCGCCAGGGCCGAGCTCCGGCACGGGGACGTCAATGAGTTCGAGCCCGGGACCGGCGTCGGTTTTCGCGAGCGCCCTCATCCGCCCATCCGTTCGCACCATGGTTCGCGCTTCGACACGCTCAGCACGAACGGTCCCTGCCGGTCACTCCGCGCGGGCTGACGCCGGGAGGAGCGACCGGTAGTCCGATAGCGTCAACCGCAGCGGCGAGGGTTCATCGTCGACCAGCCGGGCGATGAGGTCCATCGTCAGCCCGACGGCTTCCTTCTTGTCTTTCACCTGCGGATCGGCGGTCAAGATGGTGTTGAGCCCGTACGTGCGCGCCGCCTCGTACATCACCCGGAAGAGCTCGAACTCCTCCGCCAGCGATTCCGGCGCATCGGCCCGGCCGTCATACGCGGCAAACAGGGCGGCGGGCGCATCACCATTGCCCCGGCGCGCCGCGTCGGCCTCGAGGCGCTTCAGATACGCGCGCTCCTGCTCGTCATCCACGGCCCGGTACGCGTTGTACGCCACCTCCCGCTTTTTGTCGGGCGTTTCGCCGATGAGGAGCCGCCCGATGAACGCATCCAGCTTGAGGTGTTCCACGACGGCGCGGTCGTCGCGGTCCCGCTTCAAGAGAATGACGCTGGCCAGCCGCGCGGGCTCCATGGGGTTGCTGTACACACGATCGGCGGGCAGGACCATGGTGATGTCCAGCATCGCCCGGGCGTTATCGAACGCGATCATCCGGCCCAGCAGCACTTTCACGTCCTCGGGAGAGATCCCGGCGAAGTACTCAGTCACTTCCCCGCCTTCCGCGCGGATGGCGGCGAGCAGGTCGTCGAGCATCTCACCGTGCTCCTTCTGATAGCGGGGGGTGAGATCGGGGACGTTCTCCATTTTCGACCGCAGCATCTGGGCCGCGGACAGCGGGAAGTTCTCCACCAGGTTGGTCCGCAGGTAGAAGATCTTCTCGGACGTGAAGGCGTAGGCGACCGGTCGGACCGAGAGATCCAGGTCCGCGACCGGGACCGTCAGTTCGCGGTTGGAAAGATCGAGCCCGGTCACCGACGCGTCGCCGTGCGCGCCGCCGTGTTCGGCAAGCCACCGGAATACGCGGAATCCTTTGATCTCCTGGCCGTCGCGCGGCGTGATCCGCATCGGGTGCAGGCGCGTCCCCGCGGTGGCGTACGTGTAGCGCACGTACACCCAGTCGTCGGAGTGGAAGCGCGTGTTGGGGAATGTCACCAGCCCATACGACGAGGTACTCTTCCCGGTCCCGGTCGGCGCAATGTACAGCACGCCTTTGCCGTCTTTCTCGACGCAGGCCCCGTGCACGGAGTGGATCCCGTAGTCTTCGGCCAGGACGCGGCCGACCGCGCCCAACACCCAGCTCTTCAACTGGCCGTAGTAGGCCGTGTTGAAGAAGACGATGGTGCTGGTCTGGCGGCTGTAGTACGCGGCTTCCTGCTGATCGCTCACGCCGCCCAGCGCATACACGGTGACCTGCGGGTCCCGGGGCGGGGTCAACCCCGTGATGGTCTTCCATTCCTCCGGGCTGTACCAGTTGTCCACCCAGAAGTCGTAGAGGTGGAGAGAGTTGGTCGTCGCACGCACGCGCACCCCGTGGATCACCACGTCGTGGCGGTAGACGTCATCGTGGCCGGCTTGGCGGGTCAGGTGATTCACGGCCGCGTTGACCAAGGCGTCCCGAAGCCCCGGCTTCTCGTCGACCGACTTGTCGTGGACCGCGGTGCGGGTCTTGGTGCGGGTGATGCGGTTCCCCGCCCCGATCGGCGTCCCGGCCCATTCCATCGCCTCGGGGGACGGGGCGTGGGGAAACGCGTACACCTCGTCGCTCAACTGAAACACCTCCAGGCTCTGGTCCCTTCTTCGACGGTATGCGCATCGAACCTCGTCTGGCCCCGTTACCGTCGCGTTACTGAGATGTGACCCATATTGGGACGGGGGCGGAGCCACGCGCTCCGGACGCTATAATGAACCCAAACTTCATCCACGAGGCGGGCAGCGGCGGCGATGTTCCTTTTTCATCCAATGTTCGTGCACTTTCCGATTGCACTGTGGACGACGAGCTTCCTGTTCGATGTGCTGTATGGACTGACCCGGCAGCCCTTCTTCCACAGCGGGTCGCGGTACCTGATTGGTCTGGGGTTGCTGGGCGCGGCGGCGGCGATCGTCATGGGCTTCGTGGATTACCGGCCGCTGGTGGCGCAAGGAGTGGGCCAGGCCTTCATTGACGTGCACAGGATTCACAGCTTCTTCGCCTACGGGACGACGGCGCTGTATGCGGTCAGCTTCTGGGCGCGGCTGCGCTGGCGGGCGATGCCGATGCCCGTGTATGTCGGTCTCGGCCTGGCCGGGGCCGTCTTGATCACGTTCACGGGGTATCTCGGCGGCGAAGTGAGAGGTGTGATGTGACGCAGAAGATTCTCGTGGTGGACGACGAACCGCACATCGTCGAATTGGTCAGGTACAACCTGCTGCAAGAGGGATTCGAGGTGCTGACCGCCCATGACGGCGACGAGGCATTGACGAAAACCCGCCAGGGGCACCCGGACCTGATCGTCCTGGACATCATGCTGCCCTACGTGGACGGCCTGGAAGTCTGCCGGCAGATCCGCCGGGAGTCGGGCGTGCCGATCATCATGCTGACCGCCAAAGACGGGGAACTCGAGCGGGTCGTGGGGCTCGAACTGGGCGCGGACGACTACGTGACCAAACCGTTCAGCCCGCGCGAACTCGTGGCCCGCGTCCGCGCCATCCTCCGGCGGACCGCCCCGGCCCCGGACGGAAGCACCGAGCCGCTGGCCATCGGCGGGCTGGCGCTCGATCCGGCGACGCATGAGGCGAGCCTCAACAGCCGTCCGGTCGACCTGACGGCCAAAGAGTTCGATCTCCTCAGGTTGCTGATGAGCCACCCGAACCGCGTGTTCACCCGGGATTTCCTGCTCGAGCACATCTGGGGGTACGATTACTACGGAAGCACGCGGACGGTCGACATGCACATCAGCCGGCTGCGCGAGAAGATCGAGGACGATCCGGCGTCCCCCCGCTTCATTATCACCGTACGCGGCGTGGGGTACAAATTTAAGGGAGCTTCCGATTCAAAAGGATCCGCGGGGCGGTCCAATGGCAACGGCAGCAAGCGATAGACCTCGTCGAGGCACGGGGCACGAGGCACGGGGCACGGCAAGGCGGCGCTCGATCCGCTGGCGGATCACGTCTTCCTACCTGCTCCTCGTCTTTGTTGTGCTGCTGATCTTCACGGCCTACGTCGGCACCGCGCTGGAACGGCAGTATGAACGGACCTACCGCTACGTCGTCGGCATCCAGGCCAGGCTGATCTCGCTGATGATGGAGGAGTATGCCGGGCGGCACGACCTGGCCACGATGCAGACGATGGCGCAGGAATTCAAATGGCGCCCGGACGCCGTCATCACCGTCCTGGATGCGTCCGGCCGGACGTCCTCGGGCCGGGTTGATCCGGCCCTCGCGGAAGTCCGGTCGGCCCTGGCGGGAGAAGAAGCCCAATCGGTGCGGTACGATCCCGTATCCAGCGAGACGCGCGTCTTCGCCGCTGCGCCGATTCTCGATCCGAAGGAGCGGGTCATCGGCGCCGTCCAGGTATCCGTTCCCCTGGCCTGGGTCTTCCGCCAGTTAAGATCGATGCTGCCGGCGTTAGGGACCGCAATGCTGCTTGGTCTGGCCGCCGCGTGGTTCGTCGGTGGGCGCCTGTCACGCCGGATCACGCGACCGCTGGACGAGTTCACCCAGGTGGCGGAACGAATTTCCGCGGGGGATTTCGCCGGCCGGGCGCCGGCGGACGATACGGAAGAACTCGGCCGGCTCGGCCAGACTTTCAACACGATGGCCGACCGGCTGCAGCGAACGATCGCGGAGATCTCGGAGGAACGCACCAAGATCGAAGCCATCATCACCGGTATGTCCGATGCGTTGCTGGCGACCGACCGTCACGGGCGCATCGTCCTCCTCAACCGGGCCGCCGAGGAGATGCTGGGGATCCGCAGGGACGCGGTCGGGGGCCGGCCCGTGCACGAGGTCGTGGGTGACAGCCGCCTGACGGCAATGTTCGAGGACGCGACCGAGCGCGGCCGGGTGGGCGTGGACGAACTGCCGCCCGGATCCCTCGGCGACCGCGTGGTGGAGGCGCACTGTGCGCCGATTCAGGGCGAGGACGGCGGGATCGCGGGCGCGGTCGCCGTCCTGCGAGACGTCACCGAGCTGCGGCAGTCCGAGCGGCTGCGCCGCGAACTCACGGCCAACGTCTCACACGAACTGCGCACGCCGCTGACGTCTATCAAGGGGTTCGCCGAGACTCTGCTCGGGGGCGCGATGGCCGACGAGGAGACGCGCCGGCGGTTCTTGACGATCATCGACAACGAGGCGGACCGTCTGGTCAAGCTCGTCGACGACTTGATGGATCTCTCGCGGCTCGAGAGCAAGCGTGTGGCGCTGGAACTGACGGCGGTCGACGTGGGAGCCCTGGTGTCGCAGACGGTCGACAAACTCCGTCCCCTCGCTGAGACGGCGAGACTCGACCTCCGCGAGAACAGCCCACGCGGCATCGTGGTCAGCGCCGACGCCGACCGGCTGGAACAGGTGGTCACGAACCTCATCGACAACGCGCTGAAGTACACGCCCGCCGGCGGTCGGATCAGCGTGGCCGTCCACGCGCGCAACGGCGAAGTGGAACTGTCCGTGTCCGACACCGGCCGCGGAATCCCGGCCGACGACCTGCCCCACGTCTTCGAACGTTTCTACCGGTCCGACCGCTCGCGCACGCGCGTGTCCGGGGGCACGGGGCTGGGGCTGGCGATTGCCAAACACATCGTGGAAGCGCACGGCGGCCACATCAGCGTGCGCAGCCGGCTGGACGAGGGCACGACTTTCGTCGTGACGCTGCCGAAGAACGGCTGGAAGACGAACTAGCCTCCCAAGTAGGCCCGCTTTACCTCGTCGTTTTCCTGCAGCTCCGCCGCCGTCCCGGAGAGGGTGATCTCACCGGTCTGCAGCACGTAGCCGCGCTGGGCGACGGTCAGCGCCATGAAGGCGTTCTGCTCGACGAGCAGGATCGTCGTCCCCTGCGCGTTGATGTCGCGGATGGTCTCGAAAATCTGCTCCACCAACAGCGGGGCCAGTCCCATCGACGGTTCGTCGAGCAGCATCAACCGGGGCCGGGTCATGAGCGCGCGCCCGATCGCCAGCATCTGCTGTTCGCCGCCGGAAAGGGTCCCGGCCACCTGGGCGATCCGTTCCTTGAGGCGCGGGAAGAGCGTGAACACGCGGTCCATGTCGTCGCGGATCGCGCCCTGGTCAGTGCGCGAGTAAGCGCCCATCTCGAGGTTCTCCCGGACCGTCAGCCGCGCGAAGATCCGCCGTCCTTCCGGCGCATGCCCGATCCCCCGGTTCACGATGACGTGCGGCGGCAGGTGGTCGATGGTTTCCCCTTCCAGCAGCACGCGGCCTTGCCGCGGACGCATCAGCCCGGAGATGGTCCGCAGCGTTGTGGTCTTTCCCGCCCCATTGCTCCCCAGCAGGGCCACGACCTCCCCCTGGTCCACCGTGAGCGAAATCCCCTTGAGGGCGTGGATATGGCCGTAGAAAACCTGTAGGTTGTCCAGTTCCAGCAGTGCCATCAGCCGGAAGCCACCTTGCGCGTCCCCAGATACGCCTCAATCACACGCGCGTCACGCTGGACGTGTTCGGGCGTCCCCTCGGCGATCTTCAGCCCGTAGTCAAGCACGGTCACGCGCTCTGAGACGCCCATCACCACGCGCATGTTGTGCTCGATCAACAGAATCGTCAGGCTCAGGTCAGTGCGCAGCTTGCGGAGAAACCGCATCAAAGTCCGGGCCTCGGTCGGGCTCATGCCCGCCGTCGGTTCGTCCAGCAGGAGCAGCTTGGGTTCCGACGCCAGCGCACGGCCGATCTCCAGCCGCCGCTGGTCGCCGTAGGCCAGGTTCTTGCTCAGCTCGTCGCCCTTGCCCTGCAGCCCGATGAGCCGCAGGATCTCCTGGGCACGTTCCAGGGCAGCGCGCTCCACCTGTGCGAAGCGGCGCGTCCGCAGGAGCGCGTCGACCGCAGACAGTTTCAGCCGGGAATGCATGCCGACGAGGATGTTCTCGAGCACCGTCATGTTTCCGAACAGACGGATGTTCTGAAACGTACGGCACATTCCCAACGTTGTGATCTGATCGGCGCGCAATCCGATCAGCTCGTGGCCGTCGAAGCGGACGCTGCCTTCTTCCGGCCGGTAGACGCCGGTGAACACGTTGAACAGCGTCGTCTTGCCGGCGCCGTTGGGACCGATGATCGACGCGATCATCCCCTCATCCAGGGCGAACTCGACCTGGTTGACGGCGACCAGCCCGCCGAACCGCTTGGTCACGCCGTGCGCTTCGAAGATCGCCACTACTCGGCCTTCGGTTCCACGGTATCCACCACTTCGGCGGCAAACTCTTCTTTCTCCAGCGCCGCCTCCTCGAACTCCATCTTCCGGCGGCGAGACGGGATGATGCCCTGTGGCCGGAAGATCATCATCAACACCAAAATGACCCCGAAGACCATCCGTTCATACTTGGCGGGCTCGAGCTGCGGCGGCAAGTTCGCAAGATTGTAGCCGAGGATCGTCACTCCGGCGTTTTTCCAATCGTTGAGGGTCAGGGAGAACTGCTTGAGGATCTGGAGGTTGAGGATCGTGACGCCCGTCGCCCCCAGGATCGCCCCGGGAATGCTGCCCATGCCGCCCAGGATGATCATCGTCAGCACGCCGATCGACTCCAGGAATGTGAACGACTCGGGGTTGATGAAGAACTGCTTGGCGGAAAACAGGACGCCCATCGCGCCGGCGAACGACGCGCCTGCGGCGAACGCGAGCAGTTTCATCCGAACCAGCGGGACCCCCATGGCGATGGCCGCCGGCTCGTCTTCACGGATGGCCTCCCAGGCCCGGCCGATGTGCGAGTTCTTGAACCGGTTGGTGACGGTGATCACGATGCCCACGACCAGAAGCACGATGAAGTAGAAATAGACTGGGTAGATCTGCGCCGGAGTCGCTTCAATGCCCAGCGCCCCCAGCGCCCACTGGATCGGTCCGATGGGCGGCCGGGCGATCGGGGTGATCCCGATGGGTCCGTTGGTGAAGTTGAGGGGGTGATCCAGGTTGTTGGCCAGCACCCGGATCATCTCGCCGAACCCGAGAGTGACAATCGCCAGGTAGTCTCCGCGCAGGCGCAGTACCGGCAGCCCCAGCAGCAGCCCGGTGATCGCCGCCACGGCCACGGCCACCAGCAGAAAGACGAAAAACCACGCCGTGCCCGTGGGCGACCCCCCACCCAACGGGAAAATGCCGCTCAACTGCGGCCAGCTCTTCAGCAGTTGCCCCGAGCCGAAGATCGCCCACGTATAGGCGCCGACCGCATAAAATGCCACATACCCCAGATCGAGGAGCCCGGCTAATCCGACGACGATGTTCAACCCCAAGGCCAAGGCCACAAAGATCCCGACCTGCGTGGCAACTTCCATATAGAAACCATTGCGGGTGCCGAAAAACGGCATCAGCAGGGCCAGCGTCACGCCCATCCCGACCGCCTTGAACCAGGCTGGAAGCTGCAGGTAGTACAACAGCAGCAGCGACCCGATGAACAGTAGGAAGAACGGCAGGGACCGGGGCGTGCCCGCGACCAGGGCGCCGGTGCCAAGGATATACACGGACGCTAAGACCATTGCCACGGGAGGGCGACGCAGGACGGCCCGGATGGTGGGGATCGCCGCGCTAGAGTTTCTCACGGACTACCTCGCCCAGCAGGCCCCGAGGCCGGAAGATCAAGATCAGGATCAGCATGCTGAATGCAAAGATGTCCTTGTACTCCGCCCCGAATGCCCCGCCCGACAGCAAGGACATGTACGAGGCGGCGAAGCTTTCCAGCAGTCCGAGCACGACGCCGCCGAGCATGGCCCCAGGGATGTTCCCGATCCCTCCCAGCACCGCGGCGGTGAATGCCTTGATGCCCGGAATGAATCCGGTGTAGGGATTGATCGTCCCGTACTGTACGCCGAACAATGCGCCCGCCGCCCCGCCCATCATGCCGCCGATGAGGAACGTCAGGGAAATCATCCCGTTCACGTTGATGCCCATCAGGCCCGCGGTGGCCTGGTCCTCCGCCACGGCGCGGATCGCCTTGCCCAGCTTCGTCCGGCCGACGAAGAGGCTCAAACCAACCAGCATCAGGATCGATACCGCAATCAGGGTCAAGGATTTCACTGAAATGTCGACGGTGGCGACCAGCCGAATGCGTTCGTCGAAGAACGCGATCGTTGGGTAGGTCAGGAAGAACGCGTTCCGCCACAGCGATTCGGTCAGGCGGATGGCATCCTGGAGGAAAAATGACACGCCGATCGCGGAAATCAACGGGACCAAGCGGGGCGCCCCACGCAGCGGCCGATAGGCTACCCGCTCCACCGCGACGGCCAGCCCACCTGCGGCCGCCATCCCGGCAGCCAGGACGATGACGAGCAGCGGCAGTGCCGGGATTGAGCCGAGCGCGCCGCTCGCCTGCATGATGAGCAGAACCTCCGCACCAACAAACGCGCCCATCACAAAGATCTCGCTGTGGGCGAAGTTGATCATCTCCAGGACCCCGTAGACCATCGTGTAGCCGAGGGCGATCAGCGCGTAGACAAAGCCCAGCGTGACCCCGTCGACGAGGACCTGGGGAAAGATCCTGATGAGGATGTCCCACTCCATACGGTCGCCTTTACGAGACGGGAGGGGCCGCCGTGCGACCCCTCCCGTTCTTCACGTGATCTTCGGACCCGCCAACCGGTCCAACGGTTACTTCTTGGCAGCCGGCGGTTTGATCCTCAGCGTCTTGATGAGCTTGTTCTGCCCCCACTTCGCAGGGTCTGAGCTGACGATCTGGATCACGAAGTAGACGGCAGGGTCCGGATCGCCCTTCGCGTCGAAGCTGTACGTCGCGGTGAGTCCCTTGAACCCCTTGATGTTCCGCACCGCGTTGGTCACCTGCAGACGCGTCGGCTTCTTGCCGCCGGCGGCCTTGATGGCGTTGGCGAGGGCGGTCAGCCCGATCCAGCACGAGTCGTATGCCTGAGCCGAGAACGGCTCGGGGTCACGCTTGTACTTGGCTTTGAAGTCCGCGATAAACTTCGCCGCCCCAGGATAGAAGGCCGGCGGGCCGGCAACGGTCGTGTAGTGCATCCCGACAATCGCCTGGCCGGCGATCTTCGGCAGGTCGGTCGAGTCCATGCCGTCGGGGCCCATGAACAGCGCCTTAATCCCCTTGGCCCGGGCCTGTTTGAAGAAGACGCCTGCCTGATCGTAGATGCCACCGAAGTAGATCATGCCGGGGTTCCGTGCGCCGATCGGTGTGAGGATCGGGTCGAAGTTCGCCTTCTCCTCGGTCCCCTCAAACCCCAGGACCTGGATTCCGTTCTTGGGCGCGTTGTCGCGGAAGAACTCGGCCACGCCCTGACCGTAGGCGGTCTTGTCGTGGACGATGTAAACGGACTTGACCTTCAGGTCCTTCCCGGCGAATTCGGCACCCACCTGGCCCTGGACGTCGTCGCGGCCCACGACCCGGGTGACCACGCGGTACCCGCGGTCGGTAATGAGGGGGTTCGTGTTGGCCGGCGAGATCATCGCCAGGTTGTTGTCATTGTAGACCTCAGACGAGGGGATCGCAACGCCGGAGTTCAGGTGCCCGACCACCAGCAAGATGTCGGGGTCGGTCACCAGGTTCTTCGCGTTGGCGACGCCGACGTCAGGCTTGGCCTGGTCATCGAACGGCACCAACTGAACGCGGAATCCGGTGACGATCCTTGCGGCCTGCTGATCGATGCACAGCTGTGCCCCATCCTTGATCCCCACTCCCAGAGTTGACTGGCCGCCGGACAGCGGGCTCTGGGTCGCGATCTTGATGACGTTCTGCTGCGCGCTGACCGGCACATTGTCCGGAAGCAGCAACGCGGCGACGAGCGCCAGGACCGCAAGTGTAACCGGTATGCGAGACCGCTTCATCCTGTGCTCTCCCTCCTCCGTACGTGATCGATCGAATACGGTCTGCCGAGACTCCCCCTGCCTGCCCGCCCTCACCCCCTTCTCCGCTCCCCAGCGCTCCGGCATACATGAAGAGCCAGAGCCTGATCCCCTCCACAATACTCGCGGCGAAGTTATCCTCTCGTGAGCGTGCGTATAGGTTCTCCGCACCCCCACATCCTCCTCCCCCTGGGTGCCCCCCGCCCCGGGCGCTGCCTAGCGTCGCAGTTGGGCAATCTGGCTCTTCACGTCCCCGAGGCCCTCCACGATCTCCTGCATCGAGTCGCGCGCGCCCTCGAGAGTGGCGCGGCTGACGTTGCCCCCGATCATATCGTCCAGGACTTCGACCACGCCGGCAGACAACTTTTCCAGATCATCCAATGTTGCAAGGGCGTCGCCAATGAGGGCGCCTGGCACAGGTGTCGCTGTCGGTGAAGCGGCCGGGACCGGTTTCAGCGCCCACCCCGCGACCGCGCCGGCCAGAAGACCGGCCACAGCGACGGTGGCGACAGTGAGCCGAGGAACCGCCATTGGCCACATCCGGGCCACCCCCCCCCAGGTTTCAGGTGTCAGCTTTCAGGCCTCAGATGGCGGACCAATGGATGCTGAGATCTGACACCTGAGACCTGACACCTGGTTGGCTAGGGATAGATGCCCCTCGTCATCAAGGCTTCCGCCACACGTTCGATGGCCCGGATCAGCGCCCCGGTGCGCATCGTGACGTGTTTGTCTTGGGCCGTGTTCCAGACCTGCGCGAAGCTGCGGACCATGATGCGCTCGAGGTTCTGGTTCACCTCTTCCTCCGTCCAGAAGAACTGTTGCAGTCCCTGGACCCACTCGAAGTACGACACCACGACGCCGCCGGCGTTGGCCA
>Ga0209640_10002217_pt1 | contig 16912 bp, 18 predicted proteins | sample RifCSP10_1_FD_184018 | JGI IMG/M metagenome (GOLD analysis project Ga0209640, IMG submission 184018) | Soil microbial communities from Rifle, Colorado - Rifle CSP2_sed 10_1 (SPAdes) (version 2) | ecosystem: Environmental > Terrestrial > Deep subsurface > Rock core/Sediment | place: Rifle... | reverse complement strand
TGTGGAACGCGTGGGGTTTGACTCCGCGTAGCCCGTATGCTAGGATAAATGGTGTCGTCATAGATGCGTTCTGCGGGGGATGCTGAAAAACGGCATCCCTCGCGCTGTGTATCGCGGGCCTGCTTTGTGGTGAGTTGGTACCGGCGAGACACGCGCAGCAGTGCCGGCAACCAATTCACGGCGGTGAAGAGCCGCTTCCCCGGTGAGAGGCCGGGGCACAAGGGAGGCTATGTTTATGACATCAGCACCACACGTAAGCGAGGCGCCGAAGCCATTCGGCGGTCTCGCGCTTCGTCCGGAGACACTCCGGGCGATCAACCAAATGGGTTGGGTTGATCCCACCCCCATCCAGTCGAAAGTGATTCCCCTCATGCGCGACGGTCGGGATCTGGTCGGGCAAGCCCAGACCGGGTCCGGCAAGACCGGCGCCTACGGAATCCCGCTCGTCGAACGGCTCGACCCCCAGGTCAAGGCCCTTCAGGCGCTTGTTCTCACCCCCACCCGTGAGCTCGCGGTGCAGGTCACCGAGGAGCTGCGGGGGTTGGGGCGCGGGCGCGGGCTGAAGGTCGTGACCCTGTACGGCGGGCAGTCGATTGAACGGCAGTTTGCCGACCTGCGGCGCCGGCCGCAGATCGCCGTCGCCACGCCCGGCCGCCTGCTGGACCACACGCAGCGCGGCACGGTTAGCCTGAGTGGCGTGCGTACCGTGGTCCTGGACGAGGCGGACCGGATGCTGGACATGGGCTTTTTGCCCGATGTCACCCGCATCCTGGACCAGACGCCCAGGGACCGGCAGACCTCACTGTTCTCCGCGACGATGCCGCAGGCGATCCGCAAGATCGCCGAGCAGCAGATGCGCGAGCCGGTGTGGATCCTGATCGCCCAAAAGGAACCGACGGTCGAGACGGTTGAGCAGTTCTACCTGGAGGTAGCAGAACAAGACAAGATCAAGGCCCTCCGGACCCTGCTCAAAAAGGAACCGATCGAATCGGCGCTGGTCTTCCGGCGCACCAAGCACCGGGCGGACCGGCTGGCCACGGCGCTCGAGCGCCACGGCAAGGTCGCCGTGCTGCACGGAGGGATGCGCCAGGGCGCGCGGATGTCGGCGCTGCGGGCATTCGAGGAAAAGCGGACGCCGATCCTCGTCGCCACCAACGTCGCGTCCCGCGGGCTGGACCTCCCCGAGGTCTCGCACGTGATCAACTTCGACATGCCGGAGGATGTGGATACCTACATCCACCGGGTCGGCCGGACGGCCCGCGCGGGCCGCTCCGGGACGGCGATCACGTTCGTGGGGCAGTACGACATGGAGATGTTTGATGTCCTGCAGCGCAAGCTGGGCGCCGCGCTGAAGCGTCATCCGCTGAACATCTACAGCAGCTAACTGATCCTGTCGGCGACCTGGGAGGGCCCGCGGGCAACCGCGGGCCCTTCACTTTGTCAGAGTAAGATAGTGGGTAGCATGCGCATTGCTACCCTGCTGCCCAGTGCCACGGAGATTGTCTGCGCCCTCGGTCTGTCGGAATCGCTGGTCGGTATCTCCCACGACTGTGACTACCCGCCGGAGATCCGCAGCCGGCCGGTCCTCAGCGACGCGATCGTCGGCGCGGAGCTACCCAGCCGTACGATCGATGACCGGATCCGCGGCCAGCTGCACAAAGGGAAGAGTGTGTACCACCTGGATGAGGCGCAGCTGGCACAACTTCGCCCGGACCTCATCCTCACCCAGGAACTCTGCGAGGTCTGCGCGCCCTCCTACACACTGGTGAAACAGGCGGCGAAGGTGCTGGAGGCCGGGACGAGGATCGTCTCGCTCGAACCACTGGGTCTGGAAGACGTCCTCGACAACATCGCACTCGTGGGCGAGCTCACCGGTGCACGCGCCCGTGCCGAACAGGTGGTAATCAGTCTGCGCGAGCGAATCGCCCGGGTGACAGCGGCATCCGCCGGCCTGCCGAAACGAACCATCGTGTGCCTGGAATGGCTGGATCCATTGTTCGTGGCGGGTCACTGGATCCCGGAGATGGTGGAGTATGCCGGAGGGCAGGATCTGCTCGGTCGTCCCAGGCAGCCGTCATACGTGGTCGACTGGGATGCCGTCCGGGCAGCGGACCCAGAGGTCCTGGTCGTGATGCCCTGCGGCTTCGATGTCCCCCGCGTGCGGGAGGAAATTCACCTGCTGACAGACCGGCCGGGATGGCGCGAACTACGGGCGGTGCGCGAACAGCACGTCTACCTGACGGAAGCCACCTCGTACTTCAGCCGGCCCGGCCCGCGGCTCGTGGACGGCCTAGAAATCCTCGCGAGCATCCTTCACCCTGAGGAGAACAAGGAGAACGTACCGGCCCACTCAGTCGAGCGCCTCTAGGTGCTCCTGGCTACCAGGCTACCTAGTAGTTGTCCCAGTCCTTCTTCTCAACTTCCCAATCCGTCGGCCCGGCCGCTTTGATCGAGATGTGCACAGTCCGGCTCGTCTTCGTCGCCCCGTGCCAGTGCCAGACGCCTCCTGGAATCACGGCAATTTCGCCCGCCCTCACTGTCCGCCGCTGGCCTTCCGTGACCACCAGGCCTTCTCCCTCAACGAAATACAGGACCTGGTCGGTCGAGTGGACGTGGGGGATCGTCCGGGCTCCGGCGTCAAAGAACACGGCCACGATTTCGGGGGCCCCGGCGGGTTGATTCGTGTGCAGCGGCTGCATCCGCACCGAACCCGAGAAGTACTGCGGACGGTCAGGCGGTCCCGCGCGCACCCGGTCAGGCTTGAAGGTCTCCATGCTGCCAGACACCTTCCTCTTTCACAAGACCGTCCCTCCATTTAGTATGTAGAAGGCCATGTGCAGATGGCTTCCTACATGAACGGGAGGATGCCCTTGATGTCGACACTTCGTTCCCGCGTACTCGCGCTGACCGTACTGGTGTTGGTGCTGACGACTGCGGCAGGCGCGCAGCAGCAGGTAGTACGCCCGCCGGTCGCCCAGCTGTGGATCGACCTGGCCACCAACACGATCGCCGCTCCCGGCGGTCTGCGCCTGCCTTCGTTCGGAGGCGAGAACAGGTTCGGCAATACCCGCTTTGCGTTCGGCCGCTACATGGACGTCGCCCTGGCGGTCCGGACACGGCCCCAGGGGATTCAGGCCACCCAGAGCATCCCGCAGGGGATGCGCATGGGAGCCAGCCTGCCGCTGGATCCCTTCCGAGCCGCTCCGCCCGCGCCCGGCGGACCCGGCGATGCAAGCCAGGTGGAGCAGCCGAAGGGGCGGATCCTGTTCTACTGGGGCTGCAGCACCGACGTGCGGAGTGGACAGCCGCGCATCATCGACGTCTCGAGGGCCACGCCGCAGGAGTGGGCTTCGGTCTTCGCGGGACGGTACGCACCGGAGCGGGGAGCGACCGCGGAGGCAGGCCGCTCGATCTGGCCCAACGACCGCGACAAGCGGATGCTGCCCGACGGCAACTCGGTGCAGGGAGAGCACGCGATTGCAGGCGACAGCGTCCCCGCGGGGTTCCGCTTCATGATCGGACAGGCCCAGGACATCATGCCGGCCATCGAGTTGTCGCCGCAGGGCGACCCCGAGGCGAGCGTGACGCTGCAGTGGCGCGCCATCCCTACCGCCCGGGCCTACTTCATCAGCGCGTTCGGCGCGAAGGGCTCCGACTTCATCATCTGGAGCTCGTCTGAGCTTCCGGAGGCCGGGATGGGGCTACTGGACTATCTGTCCAACGCCAACATCGAACGCTGGACGGGCGAGCGGGTCCTCTTGTCGGCCTCGGCCACCCGGTGTGCGGTGCCGAGGGGCATCTTCGCCGGGACGGACGGTGCGATAGCCCGCATGATCGCGTACGGCGCGGAACTCAACCTGGTTCAGCCGCCGCGGCCCACCGATCCGCGGACGCCGTGGGAGCAGCAGTGGGCAGTACGGGTGCGGGTGAAGAGCACGGTGATGACGGTCCTGGGTCAGTAAGTCCGGGCAGGCGGCAGGATGTGAGCGGGCGGCCCAAGGCGAGGCGGCGCGCGCCGCCGGTGAATCTCGATGCGGCCGTCCCGCCGCCGCGGAGTGCGTACGCGGCGCAAGAGTGGCGCCTGATCCGCCGGTTGCGCACGCCGAAAGCGGTCCAGGACTGGCTGCGGAGCCTCCCCTACAACTGGGAGAAGCAGGGCGAGACGCTCCGGTCGTTCCGCGACGTCGCGCGGCGTGGGACGGCGCACTGCCTTGAGGCGGCCCTGGCCGCGGCCGTCATCCTCGAACAGCACCGATTTCCGCCGCTGGTGGTCAGCTTTGAATCGCAAGACGGAATCGACCACGTGATTTTCGTGTTCCAACGCCGCGGACGGTGGGGAGCGGTCGCCCGTTCGCGCGATGCCGGCCTGCACGGCCGCAGGCCGGTGTTCCGGACCATCCGCGACCTCGTGTGGAGTTACTACGACCCGTACGTAGACTGGACGGGGCGGCTGACCGGCTACCAGCTGGTCGATCTGCGTGCGCTCGGCTCTTACGACTGGCGGTTCAATCCGAAGAACATGTGGAAGGTCGAACAGGTTCTCCTCGGGATTCCGCACACGCGTCTGCGGGCGTCCAATAGGCGGTACACGCGCCTGCTGCGGGAATTCCTCGCATTTCGCAAGCGTCACCCCAAAGCGCCCGCCGAGTACTACGAGGGCAGAGAACACTGGTTGTGACCGGTCATGCCTGAACTCCCGGATGTGGAAACGGTGGCCCGCCGGCTGCGGCGGGCGATGGTCCGGCGGCGCATCCAGAACGTGAAGGTGTTGAGCCCGCCGACCGTCCGTTCGCCCTCACCGACCGCGTTCGCCCGGCGCCTCCTGGGGCGCCGCGTCAGACAGGTGGACCGGCGCGGGAAGTACCTCTTGATCAGTCTGTCCGGCGATCTCGTACTGGTCGCCCACCTGCGGATGACGGGCGATTTTGAGATCGTCGCTCCGGGAGAGGAAATGCATCCCTCGACCCGCGCGGTCTTCACCGTCGCCGGCCGCGAGGTGCGCTTTGTCGACCAGCGCCGGCTCGGGCACATGGACCTGATCGCCCGCGACGACCTGACTCAGTTTCCCGGCGTCCGCTCGCTGGGCGTCGAACCGCTGAGCCCCGAATTCACGCCCCGCCGCCTCCGCGGTCTGCTGGCCGGCCGGCGCGGCGGGCTCAAGGCGGCGCTGCTGCGTCAGGACCTCATCGCGGGCATCGGCAACATCTATGCCGACGAAATCCTGTGGCAGGCTCGCGTGCATCCCAAGCGAACGGTCGCGTCGCTGTCGTCGCGCGAGTTCTCGCGCCTGCACCGGCAGATCCGCGGGGTGCTCGCGCGTGCGACACGGTCGCTCTCCCGCTACGGAGAGCCGGTGGGCGATCTCTTAGCGGTCCGGGAACGCGGGGGACGGTGCCCCCGCTGTGGGCGCGAACTGGCCGTGGAAACGATCGCCGGCCGCACCACGTACTACTGCCGCCATTGCCAGCGGGGAAGATGACCGGGCGTCCAGTTCAGTCATTGCGAGGGTAGCGAAGCAATCTCAGCGTTGAAGGAAATTGCTTCGTTCCGGCGTCTAGTTCAGCGGTTTCACTGCCCGCACCGTCGCCGAATAGACTCGTCCCAGCGGGGCGTCTGACGCCGTCAGCACGGTGATGTCGGTGAAACCCGCGGCGCGCATGGCCGCGGTGTAGTCCTCGAGTGCAACGGCGCCGGCGACGCACGCCGCCCAGGCGTCAGCACTCCGCCGAATCGCCTCGGGCAGCGTGCCGTTGGCCACCACGTCCGACACCACCAGCCGCCCGCCCGGACGGAGCACACGGAAGGCCTCGGCAAACGCCCGCCGCTTGTCGGGGACCAGATTGATCACACAGTTGCTGATCACGACATCGGCGGTGGCGTCCGGCATGGGCAGGTGCTCAATCTCCCCCAGCCGGAATTCCGTGTTGTCAAGTTCTACGCGGGCCGCGTTGCCACGTGCCGCCGCCACCATTTCCGGGGTCATATCGACGCCGATGGCGCGCCCGGTCGATCCGACATCCCGCGCCGCCCGCAGCACGTCTCCCCCTGCCCCCGATCCCAGATCGACGACGACCTCTCCGGGCCGCAGCTCGGCATGCGTCACCGGCGACCCGCATCCCAAAGCGGGACCGATGAAGTCCTCGAGCGCGTCAGGCGAGGTCGACGGCGCACAGCAATCTCCGCATCCGCACGTCCCTGCGGCCAGCGCATCCTTGTAATGGCCTCTGACTTTCAGACGGATCTCGTCGACGGGAATCATCGGGTGCCTCCAAGGGCCAGCCGCATCGTCTGCGCACCGGCGCAGCAGCAGCTGTCAAATTCCTTCGACGCGCGCACGCCCGGATCGACATCGACATCGGGGATCGCCGCAAAGCCCAGGCGGGCGAAGTAATCGGGCGCCGTCGAGGTCAGCAAGAAGATGGTGCGCACGCCCGTGCGGCGGGCGCGCACGAGCAGGTGCTCCACCAGCACGCGGGCGAGCCCCTGCCCTCGGTAGGCTGGCTTCACGGCGACAGAGCGCAGCAGCGCAGACGTGCCGTACAGCTCGATGCCGGCCGAGGCAACGATCGTCCCGCCGTCTTCGGCGACGACAAAGTCTGCGATGTGGTCGGCCACGCCGGCGGTCGGGAGGTCGAAACACGCGAGCAGGGTCTCGACCGCAGACACGTCGTGGGCCGTCGCCGGACGCACCGTCGTGGTCTGCGTCACATCAACGCCTCCATGCCCCGGCGAAGATCGTTCATGGCCTCGCGCCGGAGCGCATAGTAGGCCCACTTGCCGCGCCGCTCCACGGTCACCAGACCCGCGTCGCGGAGAATCTTCAGATGGTGGGAGACGGTGGGCTGACCGAGCTCAAACGCTTCCTGAATTTCGCACACGCAGAGCGACTCATGACGGACCAGCAACTGGATCATCTTCAACCGCGTCTCATCCCCGAGTGCCTGGAGGGCCGATGCCTGTTGTTCCACCTGTCTGGTGTCAAACTTCGTCTTCGCGACTTTGGCGGCACAGTCGGGTCCGCAGCAGCTTCTAAGGATTGGGATCGTGGCGGTGGTCATGAGACTACCCTAAATGATATATCGAAGGTTGTCAATATGAGTTCAGATCACAGCCTTCAGCAGGTCGATCAGGCCGTCGGGATAGAGCGGCGGGCCCGGCTCAAAGAAACTCAGCGGCTTCCACATCGCGACAAACGCGCCTAACCCATCCTCGTTCCCGTCGATGCGTTCCTGGCGGTAGAAGGCGCGGTCCACAAACGCTCCGTCGAAGACGAGCACGATTTCGTGTCCTTGTTCCCCCATGTAGGTGAAGACGTTCTCCAGCGCGCCCAGGTACTGCAGGTCGCCGATCTCCGCTCCAATTTCCTCACGCAGCTCGCGGACCAGTGTGTCGCGGGCATACTCCCCGAACTCGATCGCTCCGCCGAGCGGCCGGTAGAAGGTCTCATCCTTGATCTCGTCCCTGCCCTCGGCCACGAGGATCCGGTCCTCGTGCCGGAACACACAGATTGCCAGCGGACGTATCTTCTGTGGTTTCATTCCCACGGGCCTGCCTCCCACCAAAATTGAAGCAACCTCCCTGCACTGGAGGTTGCTTCTTCAGCTTCAGGCTTGATGCCCGATGCCCGTTCGTTCAGTCGGAGTCTTGGAGACGCTCGAGGATATCGTCCCGCTTTTGCTCGACCGTTTCGCGCCCGCGCTCGTAGGCCGTGCGCATGCGCCCGCCGACCTCGTCCATCGTGCCGCGGAGCCGGTCGGCTACATCTTCCGTCGACCCGCGCAGGCGGTCGCCCACCTCATCGGCCTTGCCGCGCAGCCGCTCGCGCATCTTCTGGCCGGGCTCCGGCGCGAACAGCATCCCAAGCCCAATTCCCACGAGCGTTCCAATTACCAATCCTGCCAGAAAATCGGTCTTTTCCGCCATGGACGTCCCCCTTCGGATTTGTTGGGATGCACGCCGATTATAGCAGAAGAGGGTCTCATTACGCTGACACCGCAGTTCCTCAGAAGGAGTTATCTACCCCGCCGCCGGTTAGGCCCGCACATTTGGTGGGCAAAATGCTTCCGCGGACCGCGGTTCATCGGAAAAGGAGCGAAGTCCATGGCACGACGGTATGGCAAAGGAGCGCAGAAACGCGTCGAGAGCGCAATGCGCCGGCGCAAGCGCGGTACCTTGGAGAGTGGGCGCAGCGGCAAGAAGGTGACAAGCCGCAAGCAGGCCATCGCCATCGGTTTGTCGGAAGCGCGCAAGAAAGGCGCGAAGGTCCCGCCCAAGAAGGGCGGATCGCGGAAGAAGCGATAGGACCGCCCTGATCGTCGCCTCAGCCTCCATCGAGGGATGTGGCCCGGCCGCATCCCTCGAAGTGTTTCTCATCACGACGCGCCGATGGAGGACACCATGGCCGGAGAACTGCTGGCCCCGCAGCTTCGTGAGTACCTGGACCGCCAGGTCCCACCCCGCCCTCCAGAGATGCAGATCATGGAAGCGTACGCGCGGGAACGCCGGTTCCCGATCATTGGGCCGGTCGCGGGGCAGTTCTGCTACCTGCTGGCGCGGCTCATCAGCGCGCGGCGGGTCTTCGAGATGGGCTCCGGCTACGGGTACTCGACGGCCTGGTTTGCGCGGGCGATCAAGGAGAACGGCGGCGGCCAGGTGTTCCACGTCGTGTGGGATGACGACCTGTCGCGCCGCGCGCGGGGGCACCTGCGCACGCTGGGGCTGGATGACGTCGTGGAGTATCGCATCGCCGAGGCCGTCCAGACGCTCCGCGACACCGAAGGACCGTTCGATATGATCTTCAACGACATCGACAAAGAGGCGTACCCCGCCTCGCTCCCGGTCATCGCCGCCAAGCTGCGGCCCGGCGGCGTGCTCATCGTCGACAACATGTTCTGGAACAGCCGCATCTTCGACCGCGCGGACACCGATGCGACGACCGAAGGCGTGCGCGAGCTCACGCGGCTGATGACGGCTGATCCAGACTGGATGACGTCCATCGTGCCTCTCCGCGACGGACTGCTGGTCGCCGTCCGCCGGTAGCGGGGGCAGGCGACAGGGAAAACCTCGCAGGCTGTGGAACGCATCGGCGAATCTTCCGGGGGGAGGCGAGGCCAAACATGAGGAGATCCACGCCATTACGGATCGCCGTGCTGTCGCTGGCGGCCGCCGTGCTGCTGACGGGCGTCGGAGGGACGCTGGGCTCATCGGCATCGGCGGGCGCGGCGAAACCGGTCACGCTCGCGATCCTGCACTTCAGCGTGATCAAGGGCACCACGTGGTCGGGCGCGCACGACCGCGCCGGCCAGCGCATCGCCAAGAAGTACCCGAACGTGAAGTACGTCTTCCGCGAAGAGGTCGGTCCGGACCTGACGATCCCCTACGCCGAGGAACTTATCAAGCAGGGCGCTAACATCGTCGTCGGCAACGCCGAGTTCATGGGCCTGCCCTTGAAAGAGATCGCCGACAAGTACCCCAACGTGTACTTCGCGTCGGTCGTCGCCAGCGACGTGACGACCAAGCGCAACTTCATCCGGTTCTTCCCGCGGCAGTACCAGGCCCTCTACCTGGAGGGGCTCATCGCGGCGGCGCTGACGCGCACCGGGAACGTCGGCATCGTCTCGGCATTCCCCAACATCCAGGTGATCCGCCGCACGGCCGGCTTCTTCCTCGGCGTGCAGGACGGGGCCCGGGCGCTGGGCAAGCGCGTCAACGTCTACGTGAAGTACGTGGGTGACTGGTACAAACCGGCGGAGGAGCGTGAGATCGCGACGACGCTGGTCACCCAGTACAAGGTCGACGTGATCACCCAGCAGACCGACTCCGGCTCCCCGCTGGACGTCGCCACGGAGCGGAAGATCTGGTTCGTGGGCAAGGACATGGACGTCGTCGGCTTCTACGGGTGGTCGAGCACGAGCACCGTCGCCGTGTCGTTCGACACGCGGTGGGAGGTGCTCTACGACCGCATGGTCAGGGACTTCATCGCCGGCAGCCAGACCCCCAAGAACTTCCTCTACCTGGGGATGAAGGACACGATGACGCTGGCCGACGGCACGGTGGAGTCGGCGGTCGACATCATGAACAACCTGAAGGTGGGCGTGGATGCGATCAGCCCGCAGGCGCGCCCGCGCATCCCCGCGTCGATCCAGCAGCTGGTGCGGCAGCGCCGCGATCAGATGCTGAAGGGAACGTGGGATCCGTTTGAAGAGCACGCCTTTGTCAGCAACGGCACCGGTCTGGCGCTCAAAGGCGTTCCCATCCCGGCGAAGGGCACGGTCGTGAAGAAGGCCAAGACCAAGCCGACCGACGAGTGGCTGCTTGGGAAGTTCAACTTCGACCTGAACGGGATGATCATACTCAAGTGAGTTCTGAGCCGCGCGGCTCCTCCGCCTACCGGACCGAGGCGGGCGGAGGAGCCTTTTTTACTCCCATTCTCTCTGCCCGAGGCGTGACCAAGCGCTTCCCCGACGTGCTCGCGCTCGACCAGGTGAACCTCGACGTCGAACCCGGAGAGATCCATGCCGTCCTGGGCCAGAACGGGGCCGGCAAGACGACCCTGATGAACATCCTGTTCGGGTTGGTCGAACCGGACGAAGGCGTGCTGTTCCTCAACGGGGAGCACGTGCGCTTCCGCTCTCCCCACGACGCCCTCGCGCTGGGCATCGGCATGGTCCACCAGACTCGACGATTGGTCTCTGCGCACACCGTGCTGGAGAACATCGTACTCGGCCACCCCACGGCGAGTGGGTTGCTCCATCTCGGAAGTGCCCGGCGGGACGTGGCGTCGCTGTGCACGCGGTATGGGATCTCCATCAACCTCGGCGCCCGGGTGTGGCAATTGTCAGAAGGCGAACGCCAGTGGGTGGAGATCATCAAGGCCTTGTACCGCGGCGCCAGGATTCTCATCCTCGACGAACCGACGTCCGCGCTCACCCCGCCCGAAGTCAAGACGCTGCTGGCCGGTCTGCAGGCGATGGTTGCTGATCAGGGGGTGACGGTGCTGCTGGTTACCCACAAGCTCCCCATCGTCATGGCCGTCAGTCATCGTGTGACGGTCCTTCGGTCGGGGCGCGTCGTCGCGAAGCTGAGGACCGCCGACGCGACGGAGGAAATTCTGGTCCAGCACATGGTCGGTCGCGAGGTGACATTCCGCACGACAAACCATGCGGCGCCCGCCGGACGGCCGCTGCTGCAGGTGGAAGACCTCTCCGCCTACAACGACAAGGGTCTCCTCGCGCTCTGGGGCATCTCGGTCGCCCTCCGCGAGGGCGAGATCCTCGGGGTGGCCGGCGTCACGGGGAATGGCCAGGAGGAGCTCGCCCAGGTCCTCGCCGGCCTGCGGCCGGCGGCGTCGGGGATGGTTCGCTTCGACGGCCGGGACGTGACCCACCTCTCCCCCCTGGACCGGTGGCGGATGGGGGTCGGCTACGTGCCCGCGGAGCGGACCGAGGTGGGGTCCATCGCGATGTTCTCGTTGGTGGAGAACATGGCGCTGAACTACCACTTCGATCCGGCGTTCATCCGCCGCGGCTTCCTCGACACGGAAGGCCTGGACCAACTCACGCAGCGGATCCTGTCCACCTACAGCGTCAAGGCCCCGAACCAGCAGGTCCGCGCGCAGCACCTGTCGGGCGGCAACCTGCAAAAGCTCATCTTAGGCCGGGTGCTGTCCCGCCGGCCGCGCCTGCTCATCGCGCACCTCCCGACCCAGGGGCTGGACGTGGAGGCCACGGCATTCGTACGCGCCACGCTGCTGGAAGCCCGGGAGGGCGGCGCAGCGGTCGTGCTCATCTCCGAAGATCTCGATGAAATTCTCACCCTCAGCGACTGGGTGGCCCCCATCTACGAAGGACGTTTTCCCGCGGTGCTCCCGCAGTCTGAGGCCGATGCCGAGACCGTGGGTGCGATGATGGCGGGGCACTTCGCGTGAAACTGGCACGCTACGAACTCACCCTGCAGCCGCGGGCGGCGCCCGGCCCGATGTACGCCGTCCTCACCGCGGTGGTGGCGATTGTGCTGGCACTCGCGCTGTCGAGTTTCCTGTTCCGCTCCGCGGAGGACGGCCTGTTCTCCGCGTACCGAGCGGTGTTCTCGTACGCGTTCTTCACGCCCCGGGGCATCGTGGCCACCATCCAGCGGTCGATCTACCTGCTGTTGTGCACCTACGCCTTCCTGGTCCCGCTCCGGGCCGGTTTGTGGAACATCGGCCTCCCGGGGCAGGTCTTCGCCGGAGCGCTGGCGGCCTTCACCGTACCGTTCGTCACCGAAGCCCTGCCGCCGGGAATCCTGATCGTCTTGATGGTCGCCGCGGCGGCCGTCGGCGGCGCGGTCGTGGGTGGGTTCGCCGGCTTCCTTCGGGCGCGGTTCCAGGTCAACGAGATCCTCGTCACGATGATGCTGAACTCGATCTTCTTCTGGGCGGTCGCCTACATGATCAAGGAAGGCGGGCCGTTCATGGGAGCGACGGCCGAAGGGGAGGGGTTCAGTCTGCCGCCGTCGCTGCAGGCGCCCATGCTGCTGGGGGTGCCCTTCACGGCCGCCCTCGCGCTCGCCGCGGCGGTGCTGCTTGATCTGCTCTTCACCAAGACCGCGCTCGGGTACCGCATCCGGGCCTTTGGCGAAAGCCCGCCTGCGGCGCGGTACGGCGGCATTGTTCCCCTGAACGTGTCGCTGGTGGTGTTCCTGCTGGGCGGCGCGTTTGCCGGGCTGGCCGCATACCACAACTTCGCCGCGATCCCCGGTGTGTACAAGATCCCGGGGAACTACGGGTTCTACGGGGATCTCGCATTCTACGGGATCATCACCGCGCTGATTGCGCGCGGGTCGGCGGTGGGAGCCGTGCCGATCGCCATCCTGTTTGCCGGCCTCTCGTTAGGCGCGCGGTTCGCCCAGGGATTGCTGCGCCTGACGTTCGGCGTCGACTACGCGCTGCTCGGTCTGCTGATGATGACGTTCGTCGCCTCCCACATCCTCTACCAGTTCCGCATCGTGTGGCGGCGGGTCCCAGCCGCGGTCGTGCAGCCGGTGCCCACAGGCCTGCCTGGGGGGTAGCGCCGATGTGGGACCTGCTGGCGCGAAGCCTGGAAGCGTCTACCATCTTCCTGTTCGCCGCACTCGGCGAACTGGTCGACCAGCGCTCGGGCGTGCTCAACGTGGGGCTCGAGGGGCTGATGCTGTTCGGCGGGACCGCCGGGTTCATCGCGGCGCAAACGACCGGCAGCCTTCCGTTGGGGTTCCTCGCCGGGTTGACGGTGGGCGGTATCCTCGGCCTCGCCCACGGCTTCTTTTCCATCACGCTGCGCGGCGATCAGGTGGTCAGCGGGATGGGCCTATGGATTCTCAGTTTCGGACTCACGACCTACCTCGGCAGCCCGTACACCGGTCCGCTGGGCCTCGGGCGGATTCCGAACGTCCTTGGCATCTCGCCATTCTTCCTGCTCGGGCTCCTGCTCGTGGGGGCAGTGTGGTTCGTGCTGTTCAAAACCAGCCTGGGCCTGGCGATCCGTTCGGCGGGAGAGAATCCCGCCGCCGCGGAGGCCTCGGGGATTTCCGTAAGTGCGATCCGCTACCTTTGCGTGATCTTCGGCGGCACACTGGCCGGCCTGGCGGGGGCCACCTACGCGCTCTCCTACAACCCGGTGTGGACGTACAACTTTCTGTTGGGATGGGGGTTCATCAGCCTGGCGCTGGTGTTTTTCTCGATGTGGAATCCATGGATCTTGCTGGCCGGGGCCACGCTGTTCGGGATCATGTGGCAGTTGTCGCTGAGCCCGGAACTCATCCTCCCCGGCGTGCTGTCCCGCTACGTGTGGAGGATGGTCCCCTTTGCGATCACGATCCCCATCCTCGTGATCATCTCGATGCCCTGGTTCCGGACCCGCTGGGGCCTGGCGAAGCCTGAGGCGCTGGGCCGGCCGTACGTGAAGGGTTAGGTGGGGCGCGTCAGGGAGTAGTTATCATGACCCCGAGCAAGCCCAGAGGCGGGTCTCCTGCCGGCAGCGATGTCCAGGCCATCGGAGGCCCGCCGAACAGACTGCCGCAGCGGCCGCACTCGTTGGTGGGACGCGAGCAGGACCTGGAGACGGCCCAGTCGCTCCTGCTGCGCGGCAGCGTGCGGCTGCTCACCGTTACGGGTCCACCCGGGGTCGGCAAGACGCGGTTCGCGATTGAATTGGCCTCCACCGTGGCCCCCGAGTTCGACGATGGCGTCGTGTTTGTGGATCTGGCTCCCGTGCGCGATCCAGGTCTCGTCCTCGACGCGATCGCCCGGGCGCTGGGGGTCGTCGACCATCCGGATCGGCCGGCGCTGCAACGCCTCAAGAAGCACCTCGCCGACCGAAACGTCTTGATCGTCCTGGACAACCTGGAACACGTCATTGCGGCCGCCGCGGACGTGGCCGAAGTGCTGACGGCGGGTCCGCTCGTCAAGCTGCTCGTCACCAGCCGGCAGCCGCTGAACCTCCGTTGGGAGCATCGGTACAGCCTCCTCCCCCTGGCGCTGCCCGAGGCCACGGCACGATTGGATCACCACCGACTGATGCGATACCCGGCCACCGCACTCTTCTTAGAACGAGCCCGTGCCGTTGACAGCAGATTCTCTGTCGATGAGCGGAGTGCATCGACCGTTGTGGAAATCTGCCGCCGGCTGGACGGCCTGCCCCTCGCGATCGAACTGGCGGCGGCCTGGGTCGGTGTCGTCGGCCTCGATGCGATTCGGTCGCGGCTGTCAGAGCACGTGGCCCTCCCGCTCGGCGGTCCGCGCGACGTCCCTGCGCGACAGCGGACCCTCGTGGATGCGATTGCCTGGAGTTATGATCTGTTGACCGACACGGAACGGCGCGTATTCAGCGCACTCAGTGCGTTCGCAGGTGAAACCCCTCTTGAAGCCATCGAGGCGGTATGCGAGGGGCTCCGGGTCGATGTGTTGACCCCGGTCGCGTCGCTCGTGGACAAGAACCTTCTGTTGCGGGTTGGAGACGGTGAAACTCGCTTCCGAATGCTGGAGACCATTCGCGAGTTTGCGGAGGAACGGCTGGAACTCACGGGCGAGGCGGACGCCGTGCGCCGGCGTCACGCCGCCTGGTTCCTCGATCTGGCCCAACAGGCGTATCGGTTCATCTGGAGTGAACACCAGGCGGCATGGTATGAGCGGCTCGAGCGTGCCCACGACAATATCCGGCTCGCGCTACGGTGGAGCCTCAGCGGCGGGGATGAGGAAACCGGGGCGCTGCTCGCGGCGTCCATGCACCGATTCTGGTTCTCTCGGGGCTACATTCGTGAAGGCCGGACATGGTGCGAGATCGCGGCAACCAAGCAGCAGGTCTCCCCACGGGCGAGGGCCCTGGCCCTCAGGAATCTGGCGTTCTTTCTGATCCAACAGGGCGAGGCCCGCCAGGCGGTTCCTCTGGCAGAGGAGGCCGTGGAACTGGCCCGATCGGTCGACGATCCTTCGCTGAAGGCATGGATCCTGTGGGGTTTGGCTCTGGCGACAGATGCGGTGGGCGACGTGGAGCGTTCCGAGCGCCTCGTTCGCGAGATGCTGGATCTGGCGCGCCAGGCAGGCGATGACACGCTGACCGTTCGGGCTCTTGTTCACATCGGGAACGCGCTGCGTGTTCGGGGTGACACCGTGCGTGCGCGGCGGGTCTTCGAGGAAGCACTTTCGATGGCTCGACCGCGCCATGATAAATGGCTGGTGAGCAGCGTAACCCTTGCCCTCGGCCGCGTGCTTGCCCCGGAAGACCCTGTCCAGGCCTTGGTACTCCTCGAGGAGAGCCTGGCACACGCCGACGACATCGGGCATCGCTTGCTGCTTGCGCGGGGCCTGGAGGCCCTGGCAGGCGTCTTGGCGTCCTCAGACCGCGCGGACGTGGCAGCCACAATGCTTGGAGCATCCGAGTCCTTACGCGATGCCTTCGGGTTCGCACGCGAAGATTCAGGCCAGACAGCCGCCGCGGCAGCGGCGCGTGAGCGCCTCGGGCCTGCCGCGTTCGACGCCGCGTGGAGCAAGGGGAGAGCGATGACAGCGGACGAGGCAGTGGCCCTGGCTCTTCGGCGGAGCGCTCCCGCGCGCGTGGTCCGGACTCAGCGTCCCGGCGGACTGACCGGCCGCGAAGTCCAAATCGTCCTGGAAATCGCCGGCGGCCTGACGAACCGTCAGATCGCAGAGAAGCTGGACATCTCCGAGCGCACGGTGGACGCCCACGTCCAGAACATCCGCAACAAGCTCGGCATGGAACGACGCGCGCAGATCGCCGCCTGGGCCTCCACTCAGCTTCCGAGAGGCTCGCCCGTCTAATTGAGAGGCGTATCGCGAAGGAGCGACGTGCCAATGGAACGGCGTCTTGTGCTTGCTGTCGCAGTGTTGGTCTTGGGGACGCTCCTATTGTCACCGGTAGCGGTTGCGCAGGTGCCCGGAACTCTTGTGATCAACACACTGGTCGATAAGAAAGTCCTCCAGCTGCCGGATGGACCGCTCTTCTGGCGAATCGAGAACTACCCTACACTCGCACAGGCGCAGGCCGCCGCGGGTCTGTGGGGGCTGGCCGCAGAGTTTGAAGGCAGGGTCTGGCTCTTCAGGCTCGGCCCCGCGGCTGGATCGTCAGCGGGCGGCCGCATGATTGCCGAGGTTGGACCGGTCCCCCGAGTGGTCGCACCGGAGTATCTCCTTCGGATCAACACACCCAGCGGACCCCCCGGCAGCACAACCATCGTGCACACTCATCCAGGGAGCGAAGGGATATATGTGCTTAAGGGCGTGCTTTGCTTCCGGACTCCCCAGGGAGTGACCCGTGTTCCGGCCGGTCGATCCGACACGGGTCCAAATCCCTTTGTGCCGTCGCAGGTCTCCAGCTGCGGCTCGACGGGTCTCAGCGGATTCGTGATGTTTGTGGTAGACGCGACGAAGCCCTTTTCC
>Ga0209640_10002215_pt1 | contig 16923 bp, 13 predicted proteins | sample RifCSP10_1_FD_184018 | JGI IMG/M metagenome (GOLD analysis project Ga0209640, IMG submission 184018) | Soil microbial communities from Rifle, Colorado - Rifle CSP2_sed 10_1 (SPAdes) (version 2) | ecosystem: Environmental > Terrestrial > Deep subsurface > Rock core/Sediment | place: Rifle... | reverse complement strand
GTGCACACGGTCGACGGAGAAGGTCACGGTGGCCGACTCGATGAACGCTCCCGGCGGGATCCCGTCGAGGGGGAACGAGAGGAATCCCCGGTGCTCGGGGCGGGGAGGAGGGACAAAAGGATCGAATCCGCAATCGATGACCGCCGCTGTCGTGACGACACCGTCCTGGCGCACGTCGCCGTCCGTCGCGGGATCGCTCCCGACGTCCGCGGAGACGGGGGGAAGGCCGTCGCCGCCCACGACGGAAAGAGAAAAGGAGAAGTCGCACCCCGGGCAAAGAAGCAGGATCCACAGCGCGGCGGCGGCAAACGGTCGCATCGCGTAACTCTTCCCTTGTGGCGGCAGCTTGTATGATAATTATCGTACCATGCCGGTAAGTACGGAAAAGGGATGACGTCTTTGCCGCTCGAGTTCGACGACGATCCGGGGGGTCGTCCCCGGACCAAGGGGCTTCTCCTGGCAGGGACGCTTTTCCTCTGCTTTCTTCTGGGAACGGGGGTCGGTCTTGTCATCCTGGCGAAGTTCTCATCGTTCCCTTCCCTGGAGTCCGTGCAGCAATACCGGCCGAGCATCTCCTCCAAGATCTACGACCGCTACAACCAGTTAGTGGGGGAAATCTACCTCGAGAAGAGAACCCTCGTCCCCTACCGGCAGATCCCCCGCTACGTCGTGGAGGCCTTCGTCGCGGCGGAGGACGCCAACTTCTTCCAGCACCGGGGAGTCGATCTCACCGCGATCGCCCGCGCCGCCGTCAAGGATCTCCTGGGGGGGAGCTTCGCCCAGGGAGGAAGCACCATCACCCAGCAAACGGTGAAAAACCTCTTCCTCACCCACGAAAAGAGCATCAGCCGGAAACTGAAGGAACTCATCCTCGCCTACCGCATGGAGCGGAAGATGAGCAAGGAGGAGATCCTCTACCTGTACCTGAACCAGATCTACCTCGGGGAGGGCACATACGGGGTGGAGGCGGCAGCGCGGACCTATTTCGGGAAGGGGGTGGGTGAACTCGGCGTGGCGGAGGGGGCGATGCTCGCCGCCCTTCCCAAGGCACCCACCCGCTATTCCCCGAGGACCAACCCCGACCTCGCGAAGGGCCGGCAGCGCTACGTCCTCCGGAGGATGGTCGAGGCGGGGTTCCTCACGCAGGCGGAGGCCGACAAGGCATATGCGGCCAGGATCGTCCTCGCCCCCCCTTCCACCTTCCGGTCGAAGGCGGCCTACTTTCTCGAACAGGTCCGCTTGTATCTCATGGAAAAATACGGGGCGGAGTCCCTCTACCAGGAAGGGCTGCGCATCTACACGACGATCGACACGCGCCTCCAGCAGATGGCCCACGCGGCTCTGATCGAGGGGATCAAGACCACGGAGGAGCGGAACAAGTACGAGGGACTTCAGGGGGCGGTCGTAGCCCTCGACCCGCACACGGGGGCGATCCTCGCCATGGTGGGGGGGACCGATTTCGCGCAGTCGCAGTTCAACCGCGCGCTCCAGGCGAGAAGACAGCCGGGGTCGGCCTTCAAGCCCTTCGTATACACCGCTGCGCTCTCCGCCGGGAGAACCGTCGTATCCATGACGGACGACTCCCCCATCGAGTTCGACCGGAACGAGAAGGAACTCTGGAAGCCGAGAAATTACGACGGGACATTCCTGGGGCCGATCCCGCTCATCGAGGCCCTCGCCAAGTCCCGCAACCTGGCGACGATCCGGCTCCTCAACGATGTGGGCGTCGCGTCGGTCCTTCGCACGGCGAAGACGATGGGCATCGAATCCCCGATCGAGCGGAACCTTTCCATCGCCCTGGGGTCCTCGGGGGTGACCCTGCTGGAGATGTGCACCGCGTACGCGACGTTCGCCAACGGAGGACTGAGGCCCGCGCCGTTTTTCCTGCGTGAGGTGAGGGACTCCCGCGGGGAGGTCCTGGAGAGGACGACCCCCGGAGCCGAACAGGCGATCTCCCCCGAAACGGCCTACCTCATGGTCCGCATGATGCAGGAGGTGATCCAGAGCGGGACGGGGAAGGCCGCGAGAGGACTCGGGCACTTCCTCGCCGGAAAGACCGGAACGACGAACGAAAATACCGATGCGTGGTTCATCGGGTTCTCGCCCGACCTCGTGGCGGGGATATGGGTCGGGTTCGACACGCCGCGCCCTCTGGGCGACCGGGAGTCGGCGGCCGCCGTGGCGTTGCCCATCTGGATCCGATTCATGGGGCGGGCCCTGCCCCTCTTTCCCAACCGGGACTTCCCCGTGCCCCCCGGAATCCTCTTCTCCCGTGTCGACCTCGAGACCGGCAAGAGCCTCCCCCCCGGCTCCTCCGATGGGATCACCCTCCCCTTCCGGATCGGGACGGTGCCCCCGACGGCGCCTGTCGGGAAAAAGATCGGCCCATCCCTTCCGTCCCCGGACGACCTCTTGTAGGGGAAGCGAATTCGGAAACGGGACTCGCCCTTATCCTTTCACCGAGAGAACAACCATCCGCTCGGACTCCTCCGTGAAGGGATCTCCCGAAAGGGAGCCGAAGCAATTCTTCACCCGCAACCCGCATTTCCCGAGCATCGCTTCGAGCTCATCGCTCGAGTAGATCCGCACGTCGAACGTGGAGGAGATCCGGATCCCGTCCTTGCGTGTCAGCACGTGCTCCGCTGTCGCACGCCGGGTCCCGGAATTGAACCCTATCGACATCCGGAGCTGTCCTGAAGGGACCTCGATCGTCTGGTCCCAGTTCTCGAGGCGCGACAGGCCCTTCCCGGAGTTTCTCAGGTCGAGAAGCAGGGTGCCCCCCTCCCTCAGGCTCACCGCCACGTTATCCAGAACCCGCTGGTTCTCCTCGTCGCTGAAGAACCCGAAGGAAGTGAACAGGGAGAGGCACAGATCGAAGGCGCCGGGACGTCGGAAGAGCCGCATGTCCTCGCGCACCCATTCCACGGTGACCCCCTCCCGGTGGGCCCGCGCCCGGGCGATGTCCAGCATCTTGCCGGAAAGGTCCACGCCGGTCACCACGTATCCCCGCCGGGCGAGCGGGACGGCGTGCCTCCCCCGACCGCACCCCAGGTCCTCCACGGCCGACCCGGGGGGAACCGCGATGAGGCCGATGATCTCCTCCACCTCTTTCTCGGCATTCCCCTCGAGCGGCCCGAACAGCTGCGGGTATCTCTCGTCGAAGATCGTCTCGAACCACGCTCCCGGCATCCCCGGTCCCCCCTATCCCTTCACGACCGCCACGGGCCGAAGCCTGGCCACCCTCCTCGCGATCCCGGCGTCGTGCACGACCCCGACGACTTCGGACACGTCCTTGTAGGCCTCCGGGATCTCCTCGGCGAGGGTCTTCTGGGAAGCGCTGGCGACGAGCACCCCGCGCTTTTCCATCTCCTGGACGATCGACTTGCCCCGCACGCTCGCCTTCGCCTGGGTCCGGCTCATCCGGCGTCCCGCGCCGTGGCAGGTCGAGCCGAACGAGAGGCTCATCGCCGCCGGCGAACCCGCAAGGACAAACGAGGAGGTCCCCATGTCGCCCGGAATGAGCACCGGCTGTCCCACGTGCCGGTACGCTTCCGGAATTTCCCGGTTCCCCGCAGGGAAACAGCGGGTCGCCCCCTTCCGGTGGACGAGGACTTTCCGCTTCGCGCCGTGGATCTCGTGCACCTCGAATTTGGCATTGTTGTGCCCGCAGTCGTACACCAGCCGCATCCCGAGGTCGCGCGGCCCCATTCCGAGGAACCTCAGGAACGTCTCCTGGGTCTGGTGCGCGAGCATTTGCCGGTTGGCGAATGCGTAGTTGCCCGCCGCGGCCAGCGCGGACAGGTACCGCTGCCCCTCGGGGGAGCGGATGTGCGCGCAGGCGAGTTGCCGGTCGGGAAGATCGATCGCGTTGCGGCGCATGTAGTCGGCCATCGTCACCAGGTAGTCGTCGCAGACCTGGTACCCCAGTCCCCGGGATCCCGAATGGACGAGGACGGCCGCCTGGCCGGGGAAGATCCCGAACGCCCGCGCGGCCTCTTCGTCGAACACCTCCGCGACCTCGTCGATCTCGAGGAAGTGGTTCCCCGAACCGAGCGTCCCCAGCTGGTTGCGCCCCCTCTTCTTGGCGACGGCCGAAACCGCATCGGGGTCCGCCCCCGGCAGCCTCCCCCCGCTTTCGGTGCGCTCGATGTCCTCCGCGGACGCATACCCCCGGGACGCCGCCCAGCGGGCCCCATCGACCAGGACCTTCTCCTCGTCCGCCGCGGCGAGGCGGACGAACCCCGTCGAGCCGACCCCCGAGGGGACTTCCCGATGCAGGGCGGCCACGAGCTCCTTGAGCTTCGGGCGAAGCGCGTCGACGGTCAGGTCGGACCGGAGAAGACGGACCCCGCAGTTGATATCGTACCCCACTCCGCCGGGGGAGACGACTCCCTCTTCCGCATCCATCGCGGCCACCCCCCCGATCGGGAAGCCGTATCCCCAGTGGATGTCCGGCATCCCGATGCTGTATTTCAGGATTCCCGGGAGGTGGGCGACGTTCATGACCTGGCGAACGGCCTCGTCGCGCACGATGTCCCCCATCATCGCCTCGGAGGCGAAGATGAGCCCGGGGACCCGCATCCCGCTCTCCTGCGGGATTTCCCACATCGTCTCGGATAATTTCCTGATTTCGACGTCCCGGAACCGCATGGGCGGCTCTCCTTCCCCGCCGGTACCCCCCCGCGATCGCTCGGGTCGGGGACTACACGTCCACCACGAAACGGGCGAGACAGCCCCCCGGCGACCTCTCCACGGCGATGGCGTGCGCCGTCACCGCCTTGATCTCCCGCCTGACGTCGTGTCGGGAGAAGTCGAGAGGCTCCCCCGCCACCGTCAACGTCACCCGTTCCTTATGTATCGTAACACGCGCTGTGCGGGCGACAAACCGGTGGACGGTAAAGATCTGGAGCGCCTCGCGAAGCAGAAAAAAGAGCTGCTCCTCCGCCGTGCCGCCGGCCGCTTCCGCGGTGCGGAACTCCGCACCCCGCACGGTCCGCCTGTCCGTCAGAAGAGAGAAGAGCGCGAGAACGCAGGAGGAGAACAGGCCGGGAAGGTCTGCACCGCGGACCTCCAGCATGAGGTCCGCCGTGTGCGGGAGGAGGCGGAACCGCCGCCCTTTCACGTTCCGTCCGCCAGGCGCGCCGCGAAGAACCTCGGAAGACCCGCCTCGAGAATCTTCCGCTGGCAGGACGGCACGTCGTACGGCACGCGGATCCAGGAGGCCCGGCCGGCGCCCGTGTCCCAGATCAGGAAGGAGGCGAGGGGGTTCCGGTCGCGCGGCTGGCCGACGCTCCCGGGGTTGAGCATTCCCGTCTCGCCCTCCCCGATCCGCAGGCCCTCAAGGGGTGCGGAGACGGTGCTTCCGTCCTTCCTTCGGACGAAGGCCGCGGGCAGGTGGGTGTGGCCGAAGAACACCACGCGGGGGCAGGATTCGCCGGACAGCATGCCGATCTCCTCCTCGGCGTCCTCGAGAAGGAAGAGATAGCGGTCTGGATCGGAGGGGGAACCATGGACAAGCAGGATCCCTTCGGGAAGCCGAAGGCTCTCCGCGAGCCCCGCGAGATACTCCCTCGAGTCGGGAGAGATCTGTTCGGCGGACCATCGGGCGGCAAGCAGGGCCGGCGCATGGAAGAACTCGCCGGTCGCCCTCCCCGTCACGACGGCGTCGTGGTTGCCGAAGACCCCCGCCACCCCGTTCTCCCGGGCCCAGCGGACACAGGTCTCGGGCTCGGCGTTGTACCCCACGAGGTCGCCCAGATGGACCACCCGGTCGACGCGCTGCCGATCGATCTCCCGGAGGACGGCGGCGAGGGCGTCCCCGTTCGAGTGGATATCCGATACCACCGCGAGCCTCACGCCGGTCTCCGCCTCCCTCGTCCCGTCTCGGGCCGGAACCGGCGAAGCCCCGTCGAGAAACGATCAGGCGCCGGCCACCGCGGCCGTTCCCAGACCTTCCGGTTTTGCCCGAACCACCTTCTTCCGGGATGCATACTCCCGGACGAGCTCCATGAAGATCTCCAGCTCGTACCGCCGGTCCACGTGCGTCCCGTCAAAGTATAGCACGCGGACGGGGAGGCCATCGCAGTCGCGGGAAACGCGAGGATACACGGCCTCGGAGACGATGCCGTTCATACAGGAGAAGGGGTTGATGTCGAGAATCCCGTCCACCCCTTTCCTGTACAGATATACGGATTTCCCCACCGACAGCAGCATCTCCCCCAGGGTCCCCTCGGGCACCAGGTACGGACGGGCGAGCTCCATCACCTCGCGGATGTCGTGCGGCTCCTCGTACCCCCGGAAGTCCCCCCCGAAGACCACGAGGAGCGAGTGCTCGTCCTTCCGCTGGTAGTGCCACTTCAGCTTCGCCCCGAGCATCTCCATGCTCAGGGTCTTCCCGTACCGCTTGAGCTCCCGGTGGTGATCGGCGTTGGTGTACCAGACCCACTCCGTCACGTCGGAAATCCAGCATTCCCCCCCCGTCTCCTCCACCTTGCGCACCACGTCGTCGTTGCTGAAGGCGTTGAGCCGGCAGAAGATCTCCCCGACGACGCCGATCAGGGGGCGCGGAGAGGAGAAGTCCGCCGGCACTTCGTGGAATCTCTTCCGGCCTTCCCGGAGCGCCGCGACGATCCGCGCGAGTTTCTCCCCCTGCTTCTCGCCGGGGATCTCCACGGCCCGGCACAGGATTCCGATCGCATCGTCGAACGCCCGATCCGCTGCGCCCTTCTCCCTCTCGTAGGGACGAACCCGAAGGAGGAGCTTCTGGAGAAGATCCCCGCCCACCATGGCTCTCCACGCGGTGCGGAGAAGCTCGTCGGCGTGATCTCCCACCCCGCTGTATCCGTCCGAGCAGGAGGGGGAGATCAGCAGCACGTCGCCGTATCCCATCTCCTCGAACACCATCTTCATGTAGGGCCCGTACTGTCCGAACCGGCACGGCCCGTTGGAGGCCGGCATGAAAAGCGCCATCTTTTCCGGGGCGATCTTCCCGTGGACGAGAAGTTTCAGCGTGTCGCCCAGCGTTACCTTCTGGGGGAGGCATTCCTCCCCCGAGGAGAAGCGCCCGCCGAGAAGAAGGGTCTCCTCGTCCGAGGGCGGCATGGCCCTCGCCTCGATCCCGACCGACCGGAACGCCGCCGATATGGTTCGCACCCCCGCCTCGTTCATGGGGGGGAAAAAGACCGTCCTTCCGGAAAGCGGCGACCCGCTCACGCTTCGGCCCACCAGCGCAATACCCCCTTGCTGTCGAGATACGCCTCGCACCGGGTCATGTACCCGGCGTCGTTCCCGTGTCCGTCGAACTGGAGGGAAAGGGAGGAGGCGTCGGACGCCTTCCGGATGAAATGCCGGATGTAGGAATCCGGCCCGCATTTGAAATTGGTGATGTAGATGATGTGGAACTTCGGGCGGTTCCTGCACCATCGCGCCGCCGCGATGATCTTCCTTCCGTAGTTCCAGAACATGTTGTCATGGATCTCCCGGATGTCGATCCCGTCGACGGGCAGAAAATCGATCGGGATCACGTTCGCCCCGTACTGGTCGCGCAGTTTTCCGGGGACATTCAGGTTGACGTCCCGGTCGTAGAGGTTGTACGAGCGGCCGATCAGGATGACGGCGTGCGCGTCCGCCTTCTCCACTTCCGAGACCGCCATCGCGCCGCGGTCGAGAAGGAAGTTGCCGAACCGGTGCTGCTCCTTCCACCCCTCGCGGATCGCCTCCCGGACCTCGCGGCGGGAGACCCCCAGCGGACCGAAGCACTGGAAGAGGTCCTCGACCACAAGACGCTCTTCGTCCCGGAAGCGGACGGTCGGGGAGAGAAGCTTCTGGCGCACCTCCTTCTCCCAGCCGGGGACCGACGCCAGGACGAACGGAAGGGTCTGTCCCCACGGGCAGAAGTGCGACTCGGTGTGGGTGTGGGTGGTCTCCGCGTTGACGACGTTGGGGACGAACAGAAAATCGATCCCGTCCCGCAGAAGCGCGGCCACGTGCCCGTGGGCGACCTGGATCGGGTAGCACGGCTCGGCGACGGTCTTCTCGAGCCCTTCCCTCGCAATCGCCTTGTCGGTGCGCGGGCTCACCTTCACCCCGAATCCCAGGCGGGTCAGGAACGTCTTCCAGAACGGAAACCGCTCGTAGAAATACATGGCGCGGGGAACCCCCACGGTTCCCCGGGGTCCCTTTGTCTCCCCGCCCAGAAGGGACTCGAACCACTCCGCCCGCCGGGCGGGCAGGTCCTCGATCACGGGCTTGACCCCGGTCCGGGCGCTTTTCCGGTATCTCTCGGAGCACTTGTCCCCCCAGTAGGTGTTCGTGCCGTCGATCCGGATCTCCTGCATATCGCAGAAATTGCTGCACCCCTTGCAGACGAACTCGCGCCTCCGGTAGTCGACCTTGCCCAGGTCGAAGCCGCGGAAGCGGGTTCGGTCCCCTGTTGCGCGCATCTTGTCGCGCGCGAGGAGGGCCATACCGATCGCCCCGATGACTCCGTTGTGCGGCGGGACGATGATCTTCTTCCCCAGCACATGGGTGAAGGCCGCCGCGACGGAGTCGTTGTAGGCGGTCCCCCCCTGGAAGTAGATCGTCTCCCCGATCTTTCGCCCCCGGACGACGCGGTTCAGGTAATTGATGACCACGGAGTAGGCGAGCCCCGCCACGAGATCGACCTTGGAGGCCCCCCGGTGGAGGTAGGTGTTCAAATCCTGTTCCATGAAGACGGTGCACCGCTCTCCCATGCGGACGGGAGCGCGCGACGAGAGGGCCATCTCCCCAAACTCTCCCTTGATCCGGATCCCGAGACGCTCCGCCTGTTCCTCCAGGAAGGAGCCGGTACCCGCCGCGCACGCGTCGTTCATCGCGAAGTCCACCACGACGCCGTCCTCCAGGCTGATGAACTTTGAATCCTGCCCGCCGATCTCGAAGATCGTGTCGACCGACTGCCCGAAGAATCGGCGGCTGATGAACGAGGAGCCTGTCTTGTGGGCGGTGATCTCGTCCTGTACGGTGTCCGCCCCCACGAGCTCCCCGATCAATTCCCTCCCCGAGCCCGTCGTGCCGACGCCGCGGATCCGGATCCTCTCCCCGAACTCCTCCCGCAGGTCGCGCAAACCCTCCGTCACTACCTGGACCGGCCGTCCCTGCGTGCTGACATAGATCTCCTTCAGGAGGTTCCCCTCCCCGTCGAGAAGCGCGAAATTCGTGCTGACGGACCCCACATCGATCCCGAGGAAGAGTTCCGGGCGGCCTTCGAGGGAGGGAACCTCGCCCACCCGATCCCGCAGGAAGACGACGTTTCCGGTGGAAAGAGGGGGCCAGGAGGGGAACGACCTCTCCCCCTCCGCGGGCAACCCCGGGGAAAGGAAAAAGGCCTGCCCCCGCTGCCTCTCCTCCGGCGTCCGGACCTCCGCGGACAGCATCGCGGCCCCCACCGCCCCAAGATGGGCATACCCCCACGGGAGCACGACGTCCTCGGGGGAAAAACCGAACGAGTCGCAAATTGCGCGCACGACCCCCTGGTTGGCGAACAGCCCACCGACAAGCGCCACCCGCGGAACGGGGTCCTTTCCCTTGTTGATGCTGCTCTTGAAATTGCGGGCGACCGCATCGCAAAGCCCCTTCAGGATCTCCTCGGGAGAATACCCTTTCTGCTGGGCGTGGATCATGTCGCTCTTGGCAAACACCGAGCACCGCCCGGCGATCCGGGCCGCGCTTCCCGCCCGGGCGACCATCTCTCCGATTTCCTCCACGACCAGCTTCATCCGATGGGCCTGCTGGTCGATGAACGACCCCGTGCCGGCGGCGCAGTCCCCGTTGGTGTCGTAGTCCCGGATGCGCAACGGCCCCTCCCCGCCGGACCTTTCGAGCCGGATGACCTTCGCGTTCTCCCCCCCCATCTCGAAGATCGTCCGGACATCGTCGTGCAACGCCGTGACCCCCCGCACCAGGCAGCGGAAGTCGTTCTCGTACCGGAATCCCAGCGCCTTCGCAAGGTGCGCTCCGCTTTTGCCGGTGACGGTCACGTCCCGGATCCGCCCGGCGCCGATCCGGTCGCTCCACTCCGCCAGCCGCTCCGGGACTTTCCGGTTCGGATCCCCCATCAGACGGTCGTAGGAGAGAAGATAGGCGCGCGCGCCCCCGGAAAGCGTCACCGGATCGGCGCCGAGAAAGGCGGAACGGGTTCCCTCGGGGAGAGGGGGGTCCGATGGCAGGGCGACAAGACCGAACTTCACGCTGATCGACCCTACGTCGATGCCGATGTGCACTGCGTTCCTCCTGGGGGAGAGCTTTGGGGATTGCCGGTAACACTGTTTCCTATTCAAAGGCCATGCCTTCCCCAGGTTATCCAGGAAAGACAACCGGATACGCCTCCTCCTCCGGGGACGTCCCCCCCGGAGGGAGATCCGATCGGATAGACCGGCTATCTTTTCGGATACCGTGGATTTGGCGGAGAACCCGAGGTATAGTAATTTACCAGCAATCAGGAGAGGGCGGGATGTTCGGAATCGGCTTCCAGGAGATGCTCATCATTCTTGTCGTGGTCCTGATCTTCTTCGGGCCGAAGCGTCTCCCGGACCTCGCCAAGAGCCTCGGGAAGGGGATCGCCGAATTCAAGAAGGCGTCCGAAGAGGTGCGAAAGGGGATCGACGAAGCCGTCCGGGAAGCGGAATCCGAAGAAAAGGACCAGGAACCCCCTGCCTCCCCCGCCGGCGACGCGCAGCGCTCCGAGGTTCCCCCGTCCGCGGCAGGAGATCCCGCTTCCTCCCCCACCCCCCCCAAAGAATGAGGGGGCAAGGCATCTCCCTCTAGATGAACCCGGAACCGGAAACGAACTCCGAGGTCCGCCTGCCCCTCACCGAGCACCTGGAAGAACTGCGTAAGCGCCTGATGTGGTCCCTGGCCGCGATGGGGGTGGGAACCATCCTGTGCTACTCCCGCGCGGAATGGATCTACCGGACGCTTCTCACACCCCTCACCGATCGGCTCCCCGGAGGTTCCCGGCTCATCTTCACCGAACTCACCGAGGCGTTCCTCACCTACTTCAAGCTGGCCCTGTGGGGAGGATTTCTCCTGGCAAGCCCCTTCATCTTCTACCAGACGTGGCGTTTCGTCAGCCCCGGACTCTACCGGAAAGAAAGAAAGATCCTCTTCGTCTTCTCCTTCTGGTCGACGGCGGCCCTGATTGCCGGGATGGCGTTCGGATACTTCGTCGCGGTCCCTTCGATCTTCACCTTCTTCCTCGCCTTCGGGGGAACGACCATCGTTCCGATGCCGTCGATGAGGGAGTCCCTCTCTCTGATTCTGCGGATCCTTTTCCTCTTCGGGGTGATGTTCGAGATACCGCTGGTCCTGTTTCTTGCGGGGCGGGCGGGAATCCTCTCCCCGAACCTCCTGCGCCGCGGGAGGAAGGTGGCGGTGGTCGGCGCCTTTCTCCTGGGGGCGGTTCTCACCCCCCCGGATGCCGTCTCCCAGATTCTCGTCGCCGTCCCGCTCTATGTCCTCTACGAGGCGGGCATCTTCCTGTGCGCCCTCGGAGCAAGGCGGAGGGAGAAGTGAAAATCCGGGTTGAGAGGTCTCTGCAAATCCATTATAGTCGGGTTGGGATGATGCTTGAAAAGGACGGAGAGGAAGAAAAATGATCATCGAGTGCCAGGCATGCCGCGCCCGCTTCCAACTGGACGAATCCCGGATCAAGGGCAAGGGCGCGCGCATCCGCTGCCGGAAGTGCGGCGAGTCCATCATCGTCATGAAAAGCGACATCCCTCCGACCCCGCCCTCCCCTCCCGCAGCGAAGGACCTCTTCGACCTTCGTGCGATCTTGGACGCACCGGAACAGAAGGCGGCCAGGTCGTCCCGCGACGAGGTCGATGCCGCGTTCGACAAGATCTTTTCCGCGGAACCGGAGACCGGACCGGTCGCCTCCCGGGAAGAAAAAGCACCGGCGCCCCCCGAGGAAAAGGCACAGGATGAATTCGCGCGAAAACCCGAGGAACCGCGGGGAACACCCGCCCATCTTTCCCGTGAGGAGGTCGACACCGCCTTCGACGAACTTCTCCGGGAGGACCGGGAACCGGAAACGATCTCCCCGAAACCCCCGGAATCCGCCCTTCCGCGCGACGAGTTCGACGCCGCGCTTGAAAGCCCCCTGTTTGCCGAGGCGGATCTCGAACCGCCCCGTCCTCCCGAGACGGAGGAGCCGGCACCCGATCGCGGGTTCCCGGACGCTCCCTTCCCCCGGGAGCCCGAAAAGGAGGAGGAACTCCTCTTCCCGGAGAAGTCCGAGGAAATCGGTCCGCCGGATCGGTCGATCGAGGAGTTGTTCCGCCCCCCGCAGCCGGCGAAGGAAGGATCGGAACCGGCCCGGGAACCGTTGACGCCCCTTGAACTCGACGAGAGCACCTCGGAATATCTGCGGACGAATGGGGTCACCGCGGAACCGGCCACGCCACTCGACATCTCGGAACAGCTCGGCGAAGCGCCTCTCTGGTCCACCGGGGAGGAGATGCCATCGGCTGACCTGGCGCCGGAGCCGCTCCCACGCTTCGAAGAGGCCCCCTCTCCCCGCGTGGAGACGATCCAGGAGGAACTGGCCGACCTGGCCGAAAAACGCCGCCTGCAGGAGGAGGCCCGCATACTGGCCCCCCCACCGCCCGCCCCGCCGCCGCAGATCCCCCCACTGAAGACCCCTTCGCTGAAGCTTCCGGAGGTCGAAAGACCATCGGCCTCGGCGCGACGCCGGCCCACCGCTCCCTCCAAACGCCCCTCGATCACGCTTCTGGTGCTCCTGCTCATCACCCTGGCGGGGGGAGGGGCGTACCTCGCGATCCTGGACCCGGAGCTAGAGTCCCTTCACTCCATCTTCTCCGCCGTGGAGTACTTCCGGTCTGGCGGGAATAAGTCCGTTCAGGCCTACAAGGTGGAAAACCTGGCCGGGTTCTACGAGACGGACGGCAAGGCCGGGAAGCGGTTCGTCGTCAAGGGGATGATCACCTCCCAGGGGCCGGAGAAGACCAGCGGAATCCGGATCCGGGCCGAGCTGCTCGACAAGAGTAACCAGACGATCGCCGAAAAGACGGCGTACGCGGGGAACATCATCCCCGCCTTGAACTCCGCGGACCGGGAGCAGATCGAGACCGCCATGGCAAACCGGTTCGGGGACAAACTGAGCAATGTGGACATCCCACCGGGACAGTCGGTCCCTTTCATGGTGGTGTTTTTCGACCCCCCCGAGGGGATCGAGGAATATCGAGTGGAAGCCCTGAAAGAGGAATAAGGGCGCCGCCGCCGCGCCGCGTCTCGCCAGCGGGAAGAACCGGACCCGCTACTTGTCCTTGTTCTCCGGCTTGGAGGGAGTGACGTCGATCTCGTTCTTCTCCTTCATCGCCTTTTTGAAGTTGCGGATCCCTTCCCCAAGGCCGCTTCCGATCTGCGAAAGCTTCCCCGCCCCGAAGAGCAGGACCACGATCACGAGAACGATCAGAAGTTCCGGTATCCCGATTCCGAACATGCCTACCTCCCGGCAGTTGGCCGTCTATGGGTTCATGATACCACCGGGGTAGGAAAAACTCCTCAATTTTCCCGGATCGTCTCCTCCACGGCTATCCCGAAGTGCCTGCCCGCCCTTTCCTCCGCGAGAAGAACGGAATCCCCCGCGGACATCCTCGCCACGGAGACCGCTCCCCCCCCGGCGACCGCCAGCCGAATCGTCTCCGCATTCTGCAGGATCACGGAATGGCTTGCGCCTCCCGTCCCTTCCGCCCGCACGAGCAACAGCGGCCGCCTCTCCACTTTCACGCGCCCCACGGCGGCCGTCTCCGCCTCCCCGTGTTCGTTCACCAGGAGCACCTCGGCGCCCGCCGAAAGCTCCGACAAATAGGCCGTCCGCCCCGCCGGAAGCCGGCAATAGGAGTGCACCGCTCCCGCATTGATGCGGAATGGCCGGGGGAGAACGTACGGGTTCGGGGCGTTTTCCGCGCATACGAGGAACATCCCCGCGCTCGAGTTCCCCACCAGCATCCCGGTGCTCCCTTCGATCAGCGAGCAGGTGTCGACGCACACCCGGTCCCCGATGCCGAGGGAGGTGATTTCGGTCACCCGGGCGGACACAAGAGGCACACCCCCGGCATCGATCCGGGCCGCCGAAGCCAGCCGGCGCATCCCGGCAGGCGAGTCGGCCTCGAGAACGATCCCGTGGACCCCCCGTTCCAGCACCCCCCTGCAGAGCGCGACTTCCTCGGGGGTATGGACCACGACGAAAATCTTCCTCCGGTGGGCCACCAGGTTCTCGAGGGGGATCACCTCCCTCTCCTTCGGGCGGATCACCCAGACCGTCTCCGGGGACGAGGACAGGACCGCCGTTTCGTCCTCCCTCCCCCGCATCCCCGTAACCCGGAAATCCCTCCCCTCGCGCAGATCCCCCTCGGAGCACACGGTGGCGACCCGCCCGAGCTCCCGGGCGTCGTCGGAGCATCCGTCCGGCACCCAAAGGGTCTCCACGCCCAATTCGAGCGCCGCGATCGCGACATCCTTCTTCCAGGGGATGACCCGGGCCCACAACACCGGGACCATCATTTCCCCGCCCGCTTCACGATGTCGGCCGCTTCCTTCGTCGTCGCCCCCTCGTGGACGATCGCCGCGATGGCCCGGACCATCGCGGCCGGGAACTTGTGCTGGAACACGTTGCGCCCGATGGAGGCGCCGGCCCCGCCCGCCTCCATCACCCCTTTCACCATCCGGAACACGTCCTCGTCGCTTTCCGCCTTCTCGCCCCCCGCGATGACGACGAGGGAGGCACACCCCTCCACCACCTCCCGGAACGTCTCGGGGCTCCCCGTGTACGGGACCTTCACGATGTCCGCCCCCATCTCCGCCCCCACCCGCGCCGCGTGCCGGACGTACCGGGCGTCGAACTCGCTCCGGATCTTCGGTCCCCGCGTGTAGATCATCGCGAGGAGGGGCATCCCCCACCTCTGGCAGTCGGTGGAAACCGTTCCGAAATCCCGGAGCATCCGGGCCTCGTCCTCGGCACCGAGATTCACGTGGATCGACACCGCGTCGGCTCCCATCCGGAGCGCGTCCTCCACCGTGGCCACCAGCACCTTCCGGTTCGCGTCCGGAGAAAGCGTCGTGCTGGCCGAGAGGTGGAGGATGAGCCCGAGGTCCTTGCCGTAGCCGCGGTGTCCGAACATGGCGGCGCCGCGGTGGACGATGGCGGCGTTGGCGCCCCCCTCGGCGATGAGGTTGGCGGTGGGGGGGATCTGGATGAGGCCGGGGATGGGACCGACGGTCATCCCATGGTCCAACGGAACGATGACGGTTCGCCGGGTGTTCCGGTCGACGATCCTCTCCAGCCGGATTTTCTTGCCGATCATCCCCTTCTTCCCCCCGATCCCCGGCCCCGTCCTACCGGTAGGCGCCCCGGATCCTGAGCAGCTCGTTGAGGTACGTCGCGTTGTCCGCGTACTTCAGCGCCTCCTCGTACTTCACCGACCCCGATGCGACCAGCTCCGCGAGGCTCCAGTCGATGCTCACCAGTTCCTCGACGTTCGTCTGCATCATGGCGCGCAGGAGATGGACCTTCCCCTCGCGGATGGCGTTTCGCACCCGGAGGGAGTTGCTCATCCTCTCCCATGCCAGGATGCGCCCGCTCCCGGACGCACGCCGGAGGAGGCGCTGCGAGAAGACCACCTGGAGGCATTCCGCCAGCTGCGCCCGCACCTGGGAATGCTGCCCCGAGGGGAAGGTGTCGATGATTCGGTCCACGGCCGCCGTGGCATTGAGGGAGTGCATCGTCGCCAGGACGAGATGGCCGGTCTCCGCCGCCGTGAGAGCGATGGAGAAGCTCTCGTAGTCCCGCAGCTCGCCGATCACGATCACGTCGGGGTTCTGCCGGAAGATATGACGGAGCCCGTCGGCGAACGAGAGGGTGTCGGTCCCCACCTCCCGCTGGTTCACGTTCGAGTTCTTGTGCCGGTGCGTGTACTCGATCGGGTCCTCGATCGTGATGATGTTCGCCTTCTTCTCCCGGTTGATCGTGTCCACGATATTGGCCAGGGTCGTGGTCTTGCCGTGACCGTTCGGCCCCGTGATCAGGATGAGACCCTGCTTCCGCAACGCGTACTCGGGAAGGAAATCCGGGATGCTCAGCTCGGTGGCGGGGGGAATCTTGTCCGCGACGTGCCGGGCGGTGAACGCGAGGGAGCCGCGCTGGCGGTAGACGTTGCAGCGGAATCGCCCGACCCCGTCGAGGGAATAGGCGAAATCGAGCTCGAGGTTCTCCTGGAAGAGCCGCTTCTGTTCCGGCGTGAGGAGATCGTAGACCATCGACTCCACTTCGGTCGGCTTGAGCGCGGGGATGTCCAGGCGCCGGATTTCCCCGTCCACACGGAGGGACGGGATCGCCCCGGCGGAAAGATGAAGGTCCTGCCCGTGGAATGTCACCAGGGCCTTGAGAAGGCTTGCGGCGTTGGCCTCCACCGGAATGCGCCGCTGCGGTTTCTCCCCGGAGAGCTTGAGGGTTTTCACCCCGTACCCGGCGGTCTGGATCAGCTTGAGCATCTGATCGAAATGGGATGCGGACAGGATCACCGGCTTCGTGTTGTACCCCGACTGGAACTCCACCTCGGAGAGGGCCGACAGGTCCGTCGGGTCGACCATCCCGACCACGAGCCGGTTTTGCTCGAACCCGATGGGCAGCAACCGATGGGACTGGACGGACTCCAGATGGACGAGGCGCTGGATCGAGGGGGGGATCTCCACCCGGGAGAGATTGATATGCTGCAGACCCGTCTGTTCGGAAAGGGAGTTCAGCAGAACTTCCTCGCTCAGGTAGCCCAGCCGGATCAGGTTCTCCCCGAGCGTCCCGCCGAGCTGCCTCTGACCGTTGAGCGCATCTTTCAGCTGTTCCTCCGTGATCAGGCCCGTGGAAAC
>Ga0209640_10002214_pt1 | contig 16923 bp, 15 predicted proteins | sample RifCSP10_1_FD_184018 | JGI IMG/M metagenome (GOLD analysis project Ga0209640, IMG submission 184018) | Soil microbial communities from Rifle, Colorado - Rifle CSP2_sed 10_1 (SPAdes) (version 2) | ecosystem: Environmental > Terrestrial > Deep subsurface > Rock core/Sediment | place: Rifle... | reverse complement strand
CTAAAGCCGGACACTACGCCGCGGTCCGTATTGTCGTACGTCGTGTCCGCCTTCAGGCGGACCCAGGGAACCGCGAACCACGAACCGAACACGAACGGAGAAGCGAGAAGCAAGAATCGAGAACGACACGTTCCCTACTCAATACAACTGTTCTCCGGAGATCTCCGGGGTTAGCTACCCAGCGCGGCGCGGGCTTCGGCGGTGTACGGCGACGTCGGGTGCTCGTCGATGAGCTGATTGAACGTCTTGCGCGCCTCCTCGATATTGCCCGCCGCCTGGTACGCCTTGCCCAGTTCCATCAGGATCGCGTCCTTGGGCAGCACGTCGTCGGTGCCGGCGGCCAGCTCCTTCCACGTCGCGATGGCCGCGTCGAGCTGACCGGCGCGCACCTGCGTGTCGGCCTTGCCGAGCCGCGCCATGCGGCCGTAGATGCTGTTGGCGCCCGCCCGGCTCGCGACCTCGTCGAACGCCCTGATCGCCTCGTCGCCCTTGCCAAGGGCCGCCAGTGATGAGGCGTAGTGGTAGCGCGCCGTGATGCCGGCGTCGGCATCCGGATAGGCGTCGGCCGCCGCCTTGAGCTTCGGCAGCGCGGCGGTCAGCTTGGCGGTTTCGGTCGCGAACGACCCGGTCGCGCCGATCGTGGCCGCGGCGGGCACCTCGCCGGGCTGGGTCGGCGCGGCACTGACGGGAACGACGGGCGTATTGAAGGTGACCATCGCGTCGGCCAGCAGTTGCTCCGCGCGCACGTCGGTGTTCTGCCGCCACAGCATGACGCCGCCGCCGATGGCCGCCGCCACAAGGACGATCACGAGGATGACGGTCAGCTGGCTCTTGCGCGCCTCGTAGGTCTCGCGCGCCGCCCGCAGCATTTCCGCCAGCTCGTTTTCCTTCAGTTGATGCCGTTCTTTTCTCTTCATCTCTGGCTGTCTTCAGTCTGCGTCAGTTCGAAGTGGCGTCCCCGGACAGATTCGAACTGTCGGCCTCGCGCTTAGGAGGCGCGCGCTCTATCCATCTGAGCTACGGGGACGTGTGCCCTTCATTTTAGCGTCGTACGTAGTGTCCGGCTTCAGCCGGACTAATACTGCAGCACCGAATACACCCGCTCGCCTGGGAGCCTTGATTTTCCGTTCAGCGCCAGCAGCTCGATGAGGAACGCCAGCCCCTGCAGCTCGCCTCCAAGCTTCCGGACGAGCTGCGCGGCCGCCGACGCCGTCCCCCCGGTGGCCAGCACATCGTCCACGATGAGCACGCGCTGTCCCCGGTCCACGGCGTCGGCGTGGATTTCGAGCGCGTCCTGGCCGTACTCCAGGTCGTAGGTCTCCTTGATCGACGTGGCCGGGAGCTTCCCCGGTTTCCGGATGGGGATGAATCCCGCGCCGATCCGCTCCGCCACGGCGGCCCCCAGAATGAACCCGCGGCTCTCGATGCCGACGACGACGTCGATGCCATCTCCCTGATAGGGCGTGGAGAGCCTGTCGATCGCCGCTTTGAGCCCCGTCGGGTTCCTCAGGAGCGTGGTGATGTCGTAGAAGAGGATTCCCGGCTTCGGAAAATCCGGCACGTGCCTGATGTGCTGTTTGAGGTCCATATAGTGGTCTATCGAACGATGAAATCCCGGTAGCCCCCAATGGGCTCTTCTGTCTCGACCTCCACGGCATCGACCCTGGCGCTGCGGGGTCCCTGGCCGAGCGCGCGCTCGACGCGGGTCACGGCCTCCGCCTCGCCCTCGACGTAGGCCTCGACGCGGCCATCCGGCAGGTTGCGTACCCAGCCTTTCACGCCCTCGCGGCTCGCCACCTCGTGCGCGAAGTAGCGGAAGCCGACGCCCTGGACGCGCCCGCTGACGATCACCCTCCGTGCGACGCGCATGCGCTAGCCTCGCCAAACGCGGGGAAACGAGATTATACCGGTTGCTTCCGGCTTTACCCGCGTCGCCGGGAGGCGTATCCTCGTACTGACGCCAAATGACCGCCCGCCAGTGCCGATGCTCGGCTCTGGCACGGCGGCTACGGGGGACCCAAAATCCAGGGGCGCATCCGCGCCAACGCTGCCGCAACCAGGCAGCCGCGGCCGGTAGGAGACCTGCCAGCTCCGAGCCCGTCAGCTAACCCCGTCGGCGGCTGGAGGCCTTCCTTGCCCACCGGTCACGCACACGACATCCGTCACGGCAGCATATTTCCACTGACGCTCACGGCGCTCGGGGTCGTCTATGGCGACATCGGGACGAGCCCGCTCTACGCGATTCGCGAGTGCTTTTTCGGCTCGCACGCCGTGCCGCCCACGCACGACAACGTCCTTGGCGTCCTGTCGCTCATCATCTACGCCCTGCTGATCGTCATTTCGATCAAGTACGTGGCGATCGTCATGCGGGCCGACAACCAGGGCGAGGGAGGCATCCTCGCGCTCACGGCCCTGGTGCCGGGCAGAAATGGCGGCGGCGCGGCCTCGTCCAGACTGGCGATCGGCCGGCCCGTGCTGATTGCCCTCGGCATCTTCGGAACCGCGCTCCTGTACGGCGACGGCATGATCACGCCGGCCATCTCGGTGCTCGGCGCGATTGAAGGCCTCGAGGTGGTCACGCCGCTCTTCAGCCCGTACGTCGTCCCTGTCACGGTCGTCATCCTTGTCGCGCTGTTCCTGGTGCAGCAGTTCGGCACGCACCGGGTGGGCGGGCTCTTCGGGCCGATTGTCATCGTCTGGTTTCTCACAATCGCTGCGCTCGGAATCGTGTGGATTGTTCGAGCCCCCGCCGTCCTTGCCGCCTTCGACCCGCGCCATGCGTTCAGCTTTTTCCGGGAGAACGGGTTGCCGGGCTTTGTGGTCCTCGGCGCGGTGTTCCTGGTCGTCACCGGCGGCGAGGCCCTCTATGCGGACATGGGTCACTTTGGTCCGCGTCCGATCAGACTGGCGTGGTTCTCGCTGGTGCTGCCTGCGTTAGTGCTGAACTACCTGGGGCAAGGCGCGCTGCTGCTGCTCGACCCCGGCGCCGAACAGCCATTCTTTCTGCTCGCACCGACGTGGGCGCTCATTCCGCTGGTCGGCATTGCCACGGCGGCGGCGATCATCGCCTCACAGGCCTTGATCTCGGGCTCGTTTTCAATCACGCGGCAGGCGATCCAGCTGGGGCTGGCGCCCCGCCTCGACGTCGAGCACACGTCGGCGCGCGCGATGGGGCAGATTTACGTCCCCCAGGTCAACTGGGCCTTGATGGCCTCGACCGTCCTGATTGTGATCGGATTCGGTTCATCGGGCGCCGTCGCGGCGGCATACGGCATCGCCGTCACGCTGACGATGGTCATCACGGTGATGCTGCTGTACGTCGTCATGACGGAACGCTGGCGGTGGCCCGTACCGGCCGCGCTGGCGGTCACGGCAGCGTTCCTGTTCATCGACCTTGCGTTCCTTGGCGCCAACGTCCTCAAGGTGCTGCAGGGCGGCTGGGTGACGATTGCGGTGGCCGGGATCCTGTTCACCTTGATGACCACCTGGCGAACCGGCCGTCGTCTTCTTGCCGAACGGCTCACGGCGCGCGCCCAGCCTGTCGAGGACTTCGTCGCGACCGTCGCCGCCCAATCACCCGTACGGGTGCCCGGCACCGCCGTGTTCATGACCGCTCAGCCACGCGGTACTCCTCCGGCACTGGCGCACAATCTGCGCTACAACAAGGTCCTTCACGAGCACGTCCTCGTGCTCACGGTCACGACCGCATCCACGCCACACGTGCCGCCCCTCCATCGGGTCTCCGTGGAGCCGCTCGGCCACGGCCTGTTCAACGTCCGCGTCCAGTTCGGGTTCATGGAGGACCCCGACGTGCCCGAGGCGCTGCTCCTGGCGCGCGAAAAGGGAGCCGAGATCGATCCGGACGACCTCACCTATTTTCTCGGCCGGGAGACGATCCTCGTCACGCGCCGGCAGGGGATGGCCATCTGGCGGGAACAGTTGTTCGTCCTGATGGCACGCAACGCGATCCGCGCGACGGCCTTCTTCCGCCTCCCGCCCGAACGCGTCGTGGAACTGGGAGTGCAGGTGGAGATGTAGGCGGGGATCGGGGATCGGGGGTCGGACGATGATCCCCGATCCCTGATCCCCGATCCCCAGTCGATCACCGGATCGTGATCAGCACGTCGTACTCGCCTGCGTTGTCCGCCAGGTGGTCGTCGTTGACGCCCAAGTACAGCCGCCCGCTCGCCGGAGCGCGGATGGAGCGCCGGTTCCCCACAAAGAACGCCGGGCCCTCATCGATGCGCGCGATCAGGGCACCGGCCGATTGCCTGGACAGCGGCGCCCGAGGCGCTCGGCGGCCGCGGCGCGCGCCCACGGGAACGGCCGTGTCGTTCTCGTCGGCGCTGAGCTGAATGGTCCCGCTCACGTCGAAGAGGATGAGGTCCCCCGCGCCGACCTCGACACCGCTGTCGGTCCACCGCTCCCGCGGGTCCACCGCGATCGACTGGCCCGTGGTCGCGGCCGTCTGGTCTTCACTGACGGCCCGATCGTGGTACTCGGCGTGGGACAGGGTGTTGTCGCCGTTGGCGTCGAGACGGTCGAAGACGGCGGCGCTGCCGTGCCATTCACGCGCCTCGATGCGGCTGTTGTTGTTCGTGTCGAGGAACTCGAAGCGGTCACCGCCATCGAGCGCTGCCCCGCTGCTCACGGCGTTGCCAGGCGCGCAGAAACGGATACCGCCGGACCCCGGCGCGCCCCAGTCGCCAAACTGCTGGTTGTACTCGCGGGAATTCAGGATGCGGTCGATCACGGCGTTCGGACCGCGCTCCTGCGCAATCCGCGCAAATGCGCGCTGTCCCCCGGTATCCGGCTGGCGACCCAGGATGTGCCGATAGATCCGGGCGACCGATCGTTCGTACGGGGTGCTTTCCCCGGCCTCGGTACGGATGAACCGCTGCGTGTACTCGGGCGAGGTGGCAATCCCATGCACGACATCTCGAACGGTCATCCGGCCGTTCTCGAGCTGTTGCACCCAGTGGGCACTGCCCGTGTCGGCCTGCCGCTCGAGCATGTGCCGGTACAGCTCATTGACGACGTGACGGGTGTCCGTGGTGCACGGCTGCTGGGCCGCCACGGCGGTCGGCGCAGACAGCAGTGCACAGATCAACATCAGTGCGCGGTACATGGCGAACCCTCCTGCTGTCTCTTTCATTTCAGGAATTGTGCCGATGCCCGCTCAGCTCGTACCGGCCACGGCGACTTGAGCCATAATCGCCTCATGCCTTATCCAGAACACGTCGTGGCGCCGATGCGCGCCGAGCTCACGCGTATCGGCGTCGAGGAGTTGCGCACCGCCGCCGACGTCGACGCCGCCGTGCGGGACACGCGGGGCACGCTGATGCTTGTAGTGAATTCGATCTGCGGCTGTGCGGCCGGGAAAGCGCGCCCCGGCGTGGCGCTCGCGCTGCGCCATCCCGTGCGTCCCGATCGAATCGCCACCGTATTTGCGGGCGCGGATCTCGAGGCGACCGATCGCGCGCGGGGCTACTTCAGCGGCTACGCGCCGTCATCGCCATCGATCGCCTTGCTGCGCGGGGGCCGGCTCGTGTGGATGCTCGAGCGACGGCAGATCGAGAATCAGGGGCCTGAGCAGATCGCCGCGGCGCTCACCGGCGCCTTCGACACGTTCTGCGCGCCGGCCGCGATCTCGTAGGGCGGCTACAGGCCCCGCAACAGCGGCCGGCCGGCCGGGGTCCCCGGCCACGGGATCGTGGCCATAATCGCGACGAGCGCGAGGCCAAAAAAGATCGCGGCGAGTTTGTGCCGCCGGGCCGCGTCTTGTGTCGTGCGAATGCGCGCGCGGCCGATGTGCACGAGGGCGACGGCCGCCACCATGCCAACGATGTGCTCAACCGCCCAGAAGCGGAGCATGGAGTTCCCCATGACGCCGCTGAAATCCTGCAGCGCCACGGCAGTGATCGGGCTGAGCGCCAGGTAGAGCACCAGTCCAATCAGCAGCTGCAGATCCATCGCGATCACGAACCAGAGGCCCGCGCGGCTGTCGGCCGCCGACCACTCGCGGCGTGTTCGCGCCCCGGCGAGGGCCCGGACCAGGGCGACGAGTCCAGCCCCGAGCACCGCCCACCGCAGCAGCGAGTGGATCGCCAGCGTCAACAGATACATGAGGGTCTGAAGCCGGATGAACCGGTTATCGAATGAAGGTGAACTTGGCCTGGCCCGACGTGCCGCTGCCCCACGGCCAGAGGAAGGCGCCGTTGCTCGGGCGCGCGGTGGCGCTGATGCGCACGTAATACTCGCGATTGGGCTCGAGCACCGACGTCCGGAAGAGCGGCAACCGCTGGAAGCTGGTCATCAGCAGCCGCACGGCGGCCTCGCTGTCGGTGACCTGCGTCGCGTCCACTTTGCCGTCGAGCACACGGACGACCGTGTGGAGCCGTGTGAGGTTGTCGTACTCGACGCTGTTGGTCACCACCGTGGTCGCGATCGTGCGGTCCACCCAGACGGGTACCTCGAGGCGCAGATCCACGGTATAGGTAAACGTCGTCTTCAGGCCGCTCCGGATCGCCGCGCGGACCTCATCGGTGAAGCCGTCCGCCAACTCGAAGGTGACCAGTACACGGTCGTCCCGGACGAGCGGAACAATACGCAGGCCCCCGGCCGCCAAAACGGTCGCGGCCAACGCAACCAGCAGGAGCCCGCAAGAAAGGCCCATTTTCAGGGGTTTTCGTGCGGATGAGCTGAAAGGCCGCATGGCAGACGCACGCACTGTAGCACAGGTCAACCTCTACCGATGTACAATTTTAGGGTTCCAGTGCGCACGTTGAAGACCCTTCTTGTCGCCCTGCTCGCGATCGGTGCCCTGGCTCCGCACATGGGCGCTCAGCAGAGCCTTCCGTTCTCGCTCTTCGAACGGTACCTGGACGCGCTCCGCCAGCAGTCCGGTATTCCGGGACTGTCGGCGGCCATCGCGCACAACGATCGCCTCGTCTGGGACCGCGCTTTCGGTTACCAGGATGTGGCGGCCTTCGAGACGACACGGAGCGACACACCCTATCCCATTCTCGACCTGTCGCAAACCTTCTCGGCCACGGTGCTGCTCGAGCAGTGCCTCGACTTGCGGTCGCTCGAGCTCACCGACCGGGTCCGGCGCTGGCACTCCCAGTTCACGGAGGAGAACACCACCGTCGGACAGCTCCTTTCACACGCGGCTCCGGAGGGCGGCTTCAAGTACGACACAAGCCGCTACGCCACGCTGACCTCCGTCATCGAGCAATGCGCCCAAGGACGCTATGGGCCGCTCCTGGCTGAGACGGTCTTGAACCGCCTCGGCATGACGGACACGGTCCCGGGCCACGACCTGGCCGATGAATCGCCCAGCCGACAGTTCTTCAGCTCCGGCGCACTCGATCGCTATGCGGCCGTGCTCCGGCGCGCGGCGACGCCCTATCGGGTCGACAGCCGAGGACGCCCGACCCGCACCGACTATCCTCACGCATCGCTCAGTGCGTCAACCGGGGTCGTCTCGACCGCGCGTGACCTTGCGCGTTTCGACACCGCCCTCGACGACCTGCTCGAGTCCGGCACGCGCCAGCGCGCCTGGGAGCCGTCCGAATCGATGCCCACCGGGCTCGGCTGGTTCGTTCAACGGCACAACGGCGAGCGCATCGTCTGGCATTTCGGCCTCGCGCGCGATGCGTACTCCGCGCTCTACATCAAAGTGCCCGGCCGCGACCTCACGCTGATTCTGCTCGCCAATAGCGACGGTCTCGCGGCGCCCTACAACCTTTCCAACGGCAATCTCACCGTGTCTGTCTTCGCCCAACTGTTTCTCAAGCTGTTCGTCTCGTAATGGTCCCGTTCCCGGGCCGACGGCACTGGGTGGTGTTCGTCGCGGTGCTCTGGTGGGCGCCGCCTGCTCACGCTCGCGCCGACTGGCTCATCATCCCGTATCTGGGCGGCTCGTTCGCGCCGGAAACGACGCTTCTCACCTTCGAAGAGGGCGCGGGCCGAAAGCTGACGCTTGGCGCGTCGGGGGCGTTGCTCGGTGACGGCCTCTTCGGCCTCGAGGCGGATTTCAGTCATACACCGGGATTCTTCGAAGGGAGCGACCCCCTCGGGCTCGTGCTGACCAGCCGCGTCACGACGCTCAGCGGAAGCGTGATCATCGCGGTGCCGCTGTCCATTACCCGCGAGTCGCTGCGTCCGTACCTGGTGGGGGGCGTCGGGCTCATGCAGGCCCGGAGTAAACACGCGGGGCGGCTCTTCCCCGTCGATCAGAATCTGCTCGGCGTCAACATGGGCGCCGGCGCGCTCGGCCTCCTCACGGCACGGACGGGCCTCCGCTTCGATGTCCGCCACATCAAGGCTGCAAGCGGCGCAGACGGCCCGTTGGCTCGACCGGGTGTGTCGAGGCTCAGCTTCTGGCGCGCCAGCGTTGGTGTCGTCCTGCGCGTTGAGTAAGATCCCTCAGAAGTGCCATGACACATCGGAGGAGAGCATTCCTTCTGTGGGCTATCGCGTGTGGCGTAGCTGGAGCGACCGCCTTGTCGAGCATTCCGCTCCTCTTCGGCTCGCCCCATCCGATGGTCAGAATCACGTGGCGGGACGTCGGTCCCGACGAGCGACGGGATCTCGAACAGCGCTTCCGTCTCACCGATTCAACGGAGCTCGATGACGGCGATTGGCTGTACTCGCCAACCGACACGTCGCCGACGATGCTGCGTACGATCGTGACGCATTCGTCGGTGGGTGACACCGACGGCATCGATCGGCGCGCGTTGAGAATCTCGGCGTCGCCGCCGCTCTCTCCGCGGCAGGGTGGACTTGTCGCGGATGCGCCGGCGTGGATCGCGAGAACCGTGAAGCTCCTTGCCTACGCGCTGATGTGTCTCGCCGCGACCCTGGTGTTCCGCGCGACATTCGCATCACCCCTTCCGCCGCCTGCGGGACCTCGTGCCGCCTTGCTGGCCCTCTTCTCCGATCCGATTCGCACGCTCAGGGCCCTCCCCTCGTCGGCGCGCACGCTAATCGAGTACGGGATCCCGTCGGCTTCAGCCGGGGCCGCGGGCCTCTTCCGAATTGTGTTCGGCACGGCTGTGCTCGCATTTGTGTGGTCAAGCCCGGTGAGCCTCGAGCCGCTGCAATCGTATGAAGTCACCGTCGCTCAGGGAGCCTACGGAACACTCGTGCGCTGGCTGAGCTCCCACCCGACCGTCACGCACGATCTCGGACGCTGGCTGAACGTCTCGGGTGCCCTCTTCATTGTCGGCCTCTGGACGCCGGTCAGCTTCGCGACGTTCGTCGGCGCATTCCTGGTCTGGGTCAGTATTTTTACACTGCAGACATCGACGCACGCCGTGGCCGCGCTCGGCATTACCCTGATGTGCCTGTTGCCGGCCCGGTGGGGCGACGCATGGAGCGTGGATGCCTTGTGGCGCCGCGTCCGCGGTCGCTCGCACATGCCCGCCGCCGGCGCATGTTACGGCTATGCGTTCTGGATTCCACGTCTCGTGCTGGGCGTCGCGTTCCTGGCGGCAGCCTGGTCGAAGGTCGGCGGCGGATTCGACTGGATTCTGAACGGCACGGTCAAGTATCACTTCATCAGCGATTTCAATCAGGCGTGGGTCGACTGGGGACCGCGTCTCACGCAAAGTCATGCTGTGGCCGTTGGCATGTCGGCCGCGGCCGTCGCCATCGAGGCGCTGGTCATCACCGCCGCGTTCTCCCGCTCAACGACCCATCACCTGCTGTGCGGTGCGGCGTCGCTGGCGTTGTTCACGGGTTTTGCCCTCTTTCAGGGCGTCCTCTGGCTGGGCTGGTGGATTCTGCTCCTCGCCTTCCTGCCGTGGCAGCTCTTCCGGACATCGCCGCGGACGAGCATGGATACGCTCTCCCTCAGCGGCGCGCAGGTCGCGATCGTCCTGACGCTGGTCGCCCAGCAATCTGTGGCGTCCACCTTCCAGGTCGAAGCGAGACCGCTCGTATCCGCCTATGACATGTACTCGGCCACGTACGCAAGCCCCGAGGAATACGAGAACGCCAGCAACCTCGTCTATCGCGTGGTGGTGTTTGACAATGGCCAACCGCGCGAGCTGCCTGACTGCGTCGTCGACGACAGAACCGCTGGGCTCGTGGCTGCGGCTGCGGCCGGCGCGTCAGGAGAGCGGGAACAGTTGAAACACCTGCTGGGTCGCTGTCTTCAAACAGACGTGTCGACCGCCACATTTGCCCTCGAAGGCGATCGCGAAGTGTATAACTGGAACACCCGGCGCTTCACGTGGAAGCGCCGCCTTGATGTGATCGGACCCTTTCCCGTAGCCTGGCTGGGGCCGTAAATCTCTCGACGTTCCCGGCTGTTAAGCCTCGAGCCCAGGCACGTCAGCACCTGAGCAGCCGGTTGGTTGGTTGGACCCTTGCACTACCGGTGGGCATGACGGCACCACTGTCCACTTATACCTACGCCAGGCTGTGGCCAGCCCTCGTGGTCGCCCTGGCCGTGGCCACGGCCTCCGCGCAAACCAGCATCGCGCCGGACCCCAATAAGTATTCCCCGCAGCAGGACGTGCAGCTCGGGCAGGAAGCGGCCGCGGAGGCCCGCAAGCAGCTGCCGATGCTCCACGACGAGCGCGTGGAGGACTACGTCGAGGACGTTGGCGGCAACATCGTGGAAGCGATCCCGGCGGAGTTGCGGCACGCTGGATTCCGCTACTCCTTCGACGTGGTCAACCAGAAGGACATCAACGCGTTTGCGCTGCCCGGCGGCCCGATGTTCCTCAACCGCGGCATGATCGAGGCGGCCAGGAGTGAAGCCCAGATGGCCGGCGTCATGGCGCACGAGATCGCGCACGTGGCGCTGCGGCATGGGACGGCGCAGGCCACCAAAGCGCAGAAGTTTCAGATTGGCGCCATCGCCGGCCAGGTCCTCGGCGCCATCGTCGGCGGTACGGCCGGGACGGTCATCTCGCAGGGGTCGCAGTTCGGTCTGGGCACGTACTTCCTGAAGTACAGCCGGGAGTACGAGCGGCAAGCGGACCTCTTCGGCGCGCAGCTGATGGCGCGCGCCGGGTACGACCCCCGCGAAATGGCCGCCATGTTCAGGATCATCCAGGAGCAGGGGGGGCGCAGCGGCCCGGAGTGGCTGAACAGCCACCCGAATCCCGGCAATCGCCACGACGCCATCACGAAGGAAGCCTCGATGCTCCGGGTGCAGGGGAACGCCAACACCGGCCAGTTCCCGTCCATCCAGGCGCGGCTTCGCGGCATGTCGCCGGCGTATACCGCCGAACAGATCGCACGGGGCCAGGCGCGCACGAACGGGCGGAGCGTCGGCACGAGCGGCCGCCGCGCCGCCGCGGTCGCACTCCCCTCCGCACAGTTTCGAACTCACACCCCCGCCGGCTTTCTGCGCGTGAGCGTGCCGGCCAATTGGGATGAGCTCGATACGAGTGAGGGGGTGACCTACGCACCCGATGGTGGCTTCTTTCAGGTCGAGAGCGGCGAGACCGCTTTCACGCACGGCGTCCAGATTGGCGTCGCGCAGGGCGGCAGCGGCAGCCTCGAGCGCGACACGGAGCAACTGCTCCGGGCCTTCACGCGCTCCAACCCGCAGTTGCGCGCGGCGGGCAATGCCCGGCGAGACACCGTGGGCGGCCGCGCCGGTCTCACGACACGCCTCAGCAACGTGTCCAACGTCACCGGAGAGCGGGAGTTCGTGAGCCTGTCAACGACCGAGCTGCGCGATGGCAGCATCCTGTACCTGATCGGCGTGGCGCCGCAGGCCGACGCCGGGTCCTACGAGAGCGCGTTTCGACGCGTCAGGCAGTCGCTGCAGATCGCCGACCGATAGGTGCAGAACGAGGAGGAGACTTTATGCGACTTGCGATCGCAGTACTTGCAGTGCTCGGCATGGCCATCGCCACCGGTGCGGCCGCGCCGGTCGCTGCCGCGGCTGACAGCGGCGACGTCCTTGCCGTCGATCAGCAGCCGGGCGGCGGTCAGTACGACGTCAATATCGACGTCGACACCGACGGTGAGGCGTGGTGGGCCAACCCGGCCTGGATGGGCGTCGGGATCGTCGCACTGATCCTCTTGATCGTGATCGTGGCGCTGGCGACCAGGGGCGGCGGCGGAACGACCGTCATCAAGGAATAGGGAACCGACCGGTCGCGGTCAGGAGATCCAGGCGGGCTCGCCTGACCGCATCCTCGGCCATCGCCGCCGCCGTTTCGGCATCGCGCGCCCGTCGTTGCGCGTCGATCACCTCGATATTCGTGGTGGCGCCCTCGCGGAACGCAATGTCGGTGATCCGGACCACCTCGTTGGCCTGCTCGGCGGCCTGCCCGGCATAGACGAGGGCGCGTTCGGTCGCGGCGACGGCTTCCCGCGCCGTCCGGATCTCCGAGCTCGCCAGCCGCTCGGCGTTGGCGCGCTCGGCGCGAACGAAGTCGACGAAGGCCTGGCGCTCCAGGGCCTGACCGCGGCGCTGCCCGGCGTCGAACAACGGCACGCTGAAGAGCACCGAGGCGCGCCACGAGCGCGAATTCACGAACAGGCCTGAGGGCGCCAGCAGCTGCGGCGAAAACAGCGCCGTCACCGACGGCAGGTTGTCCTTCCACGCGTCGGCCGCGCGCCGCGCGGCGGCCGATTCGCGGGCCAGAATCACCCGCACGTCTTCGCGGCCCGCAATCAGCTCGCCGTCCGGCACCGTAGGCGCAGGCACGTCGAACACCGGGTCGGCGGCCGCATCCACCGGGCCGCTGGCCGCCACCAGGACCCCAAGCGCTTCCTGCGCGCGCCGGATGCCCAGCCGTGCCTCCTCCACCCGCGCCTCGTTGCTCGACAGCTCCTGCTGGGCGCGAATCGCGTTCAGACGGCTGCCAAGCCCCCCCTCGAAGCGCTGCTGCGCGTACTCGTAGTGCGCGCGGGCGTTGTCCCGCGCGCGCTCGTTCAGCTCGAGGACCCGGCGCGCGGCGATGATGGCCAGGTACGCCCCGCCGGCGGCCACGGCAATCTGCCGCCGCGCGTCGTCCAGGCCCCGTTCGGATACGAGCACCTGGTCCGCGGCCTGGTTCCGCTCGGCCGAGCGCACCGGCGTGATGAGCGGCACCGACACGCCGCCGGTCGTGAACGTCTGCGTCCGCGGCGTGATGGCGCTCCCGCTGAATCGCGTCACGGGATCGATCACGCTGGTCGTGAGCGAGGCGTCAATCGACGGCCGGGTCCGCGCGCGCACCTGTTGCAGGATCGCTTCGGCACGGATGATGTCCGTCGCCGCCCGCTGCACCGTCGGATGGTTGGCAATCGCCCGCCGGACGGCCTCTTCGAAGGTGACACGGTCGATCGCTTGCGCGGCCAGGCCCACCTGGAGGCCGGCCCCCACGAGGCACGACCACACGATGGATCGTGGCACGTGCCTACGCACGGGCCGCGTCCTCCGCACCACCGCGGGGCCCGCCAGGGATGAGCGTCCGGACGAGCACGTACAGGATCGGAATGAAGACCACGTTCAGAAACGTCGCAAAGAACATCCCGCCGGCCACGGCCGTCCCGACCGAATTGCGCCCTTCCTGCCCGGCGCCCGACGCAAACACGAGCGGCATGACACCGAGGATGAACGCCAGCGAGGTCATGAGAATCGGGCGAAGCCGGATGCGCGCGGCCTCAATGGCCGCCTCGACGACCGAGAGGCCTCGTCCCCGCAGCTGCTCGGCGAACTCGACAATCAGAATCGCATTCTTGGCGGCGAGGCCGATGAGCAGCACCAGTCCGATCTGGCAGTACAAATCGTTCTGCAGCCCGCGCGCCCACTGCGCCGAGAGGGCGCCGAGGACGGCCAGCGGCACGCCGAGCAGGACGATGAACGGCAGGACCAGCGACTCGTACTGCGCCGCCAGCGTCAGGTACACGAGCAGCAGCCCGATGCCGAAGATGGCGGCCGACTGGCCTCCCGCCTCCACCTCCTCGAGCGAGATCCCCGACCAGGCGTAGCCAAACCCCTGCGGCAGCGCGCCGGCCGCCAGTCGCTGCATTTCCGCGATCGCCTGACCGGAGCTGAATCCCGGAGCCGCCGCGCCGTTGATCGTGGTCGAGCGGAAGAGATTGAAGTGATTGATCACCTGCGGCGCCGTGGTCTCGCGCACGCGCACGACGCTCGTGAGCGGCACCATGTCGCCGTTGACCGTGCGCGCGTAGTACTGCCCCAGGTCCTTGGGGTCCGACCGGTACGCGCGATCGGCCTGCACGTACACGCGATAGGCGCGGTTGTTGAAGTCGAAGTCGTTCACGTAGGCCGATCCGAGATAGATCTGCATCGCATCGGTGATCTCGCTGATCGGCAGTCCAAGGCTTCGTGCCTTCTCGCGATCGATGTCGACCGCCAGCTGCGGGTCGTTCGCGGTAAAGGCGCTGAACAGCCCCCTGACGACCGGCGACTGCTGCGACGCGCCGATGAGCGCCTGCGTGCCGGTGGCCAGCGTCTGGATATCGCCGCTCCCGGTCTGATCGAGCACCTGCATCTCGAAGCCGCCAAAGGCGCCCAGGCCGAGGATGGCCGGCGGCGGAAACGGAATGACCATCGCGCTTTGGATGCCGAAGAGCTGCCCCTGGAGGCGCGGTAGCAGCCCCTGCAGGCGGTGCTCGGCGCCCTGCCGCTCCTCGAACGGCTTGAGCAGCGTGAAGATCATGCCCGCGTTCGGCGCGTTCCCCGCGAAGCTGAAGCCGCCGACCGAGAACACCGATTCCACTTCTTCGGTGTTCATCAGGATCTGTTCCGCCTCCTTTATCGCGTTGGTCGTGTAGTCCAGCGAGGCGCCGGCCGGCGCCTGCACGACCGAGATGAACCAGCCCGCGTCCTCCGCGGGCAGGAACGCCTGCGGCACGCGCGTGTACACCACGTAGGTCAGGCCCAGCAGGCCGGCGAAGAGGACGGCCATCGCCCACCGCAGCCGCATGAGCCCGCCGATGACGCGCACGTAGAACTGCGTGCCGCCCCGAATCACGGCCTCAATCGCGCCGAAGAGGCGTCCCTTGCCGAGCTCGGGGTGCTTCAGCAGAAGCGCCGAGAGCGCCGGCGTCAGCGTCAGCGCGTTGAACGCCGAGATCGCCACCGAGAAGGCAATCGTCAGCGCAAACTGCTGGTACAGCCGTCCCGTCGTGCCTGGGAAGAAGGCCACGGGCACGAAGACCGCAATCAGCACCAGGGCGGTCGCAATCACCGCACCAAAGACTTCGCGCATCGCCTCCGACGCCGCCTGTCTCGAGCTTTTCCGATACTCCTGAATATGACGCTCGATGTTCTCAATGACCACGATGGCGTCGTCGACCACGATGCCCGTGGCGAGGACGACGGCGAACAGGGTCAGGGTATTGATCGAGAAGCCGAGCAGGTTGACGAAGGCAAACGCGCCGACGAGCGACACGGGCATGGTGAGCGCCGGGATGAGCGTGGCGCGCCAGCTCTGGAGAAAGACGAACATGACGAGCACGACGAGCCCGACCGCCTCGAGGAGGGTGAACACCACCTCGTTGATCGACTCCTCCACGACCGTCGTCGTGTCGAACGCCACCTCATACCGCAGGCCGGGCGGGAACGATCGGCTCAGGCGCTCGAGCTCCGCGCCGATGCCGGCGTACACCTCCAGCGCGTTGGCGGTGGGCAGGCCGATCACGCCGAACCCGAGCGCCTCTCTTCCCCGAAAGCGCAGCGTCGATGAATAGGTTTCCGCGCCCAGCTCGGCCGAGCCCACGTCGCTCAATCGGACGAGCGATCCCCCCTCGCCCGCCTTGACGATGATGTCCTCGAATTCCCGCGCCTCGCGCAGGCGCCCCGCGGCGCGCACGCTGATCTGATACGTCTGCCCCGTGCGCGCCGGCGCCTCGCCGACGCTGCCGGCCGCCACGTTCACGTTCTGCTCGCGAAGCGCGTTGACGACATCGCCCGCCGTGAGCCGCCGCGCGGCCAGGCGCAGCGGGTCGAGCCAGAGCCGCATCGAGTACTTGCGCTCGCCGAAGATGATGACGTCGGCCACGCCCGGCACCCGCTTGAGCGCGTCCTTGACGTACACATCCAGGTAGTTGGAGATGAAGAGCGCGTCGTACTCGCCGCCCTCGGCCCACACGCCGCCGGCCATGATGAAGTTGTTGGCCGCCTTCTGCACCGTGATGCCGGTCTGGCGCACCTCGCCCGGCAGCCGCCCGAGCGCCTGATTCACGCGGTTCTGCACGTCGACGGCGGCGATGTCCTGGTTGCGCGTCACGTCAAACGTGATGGTGATCCGGCTGACGCCGCTGTTGGTGCTCGCCGAGGACATGTACACCATCCCCTCGACGCCGTTGATCGCCTGCTCGAGCGGCGTGGTGACCGCCGTCTCCACCGTCTCGGCGTTGGCGCCCGTGTAGATCGCCAGCACCGAGACGGTCGGCGGCGCGACGTCCGGGTACTGCGCGATCGGCATGGTCGGGATCGCCAGGACGCCGGCCAGGACGATCACCAGCGAGCAGACGGTGGCGAAAATGGGACGCCGGATGAAGGTATCTACAAACACGTGTCTGCTAACTTGGCTTGACCGGCGCGCCGTCGCCCAGCTTCTGGACGTTGGAGACGATCACGCGCTCGCCGGCCTTGAGTCCGGCGCGCACGACGTAGTCGTCGCCAGCGACGTCGCCGACGGTGACCGGTTTCTGCCGCGCGACAAATCCCTGCTCGCCCTGCTCGGCGACAAAGACGAAGTGCTGCCCGGCGACGCGGCTGACCGCCACGATTGGCACCGCGAGCACCGGCTCGTTGCTCCAGACGATGCGCGCGCGGACGTACTGCAGCACACGGGTCGCCGGCGGCATCTGGCGCAGCGTGGCTTTGACGAGCACCGTCTGTGTGGCATCGTCGGCACGCGGCGCGATGAACGTAACCGGGTTCGACGCGATCACCTGCCCCGTCGCGTCGAGCAGCTCCACCGTGAGGCA
>Ga0209640_10002213_pt1 | contig 16926 bp, 18 predicted proteins | sample RifCSP10_1_FD_184018 | JGI IMG/M metagenome (GOLD analysis project Ga0209640, IMG submission 184018) | Soil microbial communities from Rifle, Colorado - Rifle CSP2_sed 10_1 (SPAdes) (version 2) | ecosystem: Environmental > Terrestrial > Deep subsurface > Rock core/Sediment | place: Rifle... | reverse complement strand
GCGCGGCTTCGAGCGCCGTCCGGCGCCGATCCGGCCAGATGGCGAACAGGGCCGCCAGGGCGACGATCGCGCCCCCGGCCCAGATCCACATCACGAGCGGGTTGACGAAGACCCGGATCGTCGCCGCCTTGGTGGTGGGGTTGAAGGCCAGGAGCGTGACGTACAGGTCCTCCCCGAGCGCGGTGCGTACCACCGGCGTGGCGATGGCGGTCGACGAGTTCGGGTAGTCCCGCAGCGCGGTGGCGATCTCCCCGGACTGCGGCCCCGCCAGGGTCAGCTCGGCACGCGTCTCGATCACCCGCGGATCCGAGGCGAGCGGCTCGGTGACGAGCCGGTCGTAGGTGAGCGTGTACGGCCCGATCGTCAGCCGCTCGCCCGGCTCCAGCGACGCCGTCGCCTCGCTGGCCATCGTGGCGGAGACGGCGATGGCGATCGCCATGACGCAGATGCCCGCGTGCACCAGGTAGCCGCCGTAGCGTCGCCGGTTGCGCGTCGCCAGCCGCATGAGCGCGACGGGAGTCGCCTCGCCGCGCGACCGCGACCGAGCCCGCGCCCCGCGCAGCACCTCGTCGCCCATGACCGTCAGCACGAAGACCGCCAGACCCAGGATGCCGAGCGGGGCGGCGTCGCGTACCGCCAGCGCCCACGCCGCGACCACAACGCCGACGCCCGCCAGGATCGGCAACCCGAACCGCTCCCGCACCGTCGTCCACGACGCGCCGCCCCAGGGCAGCGCCGGTCCGACACCGGCGAGGAAGAGGAGCGCCACGAACATCGGCGCGTTGACCCGGTTGAACCACGGCGCCCCGACGCTGGCCCGTGCCCCGGAGGCCGCCTCCACGATGACCGGGTACAGCGTCCCGAACAGGACGGCGAAGGTGATCACCAGGAAGAGCACGTTGTTGAACAGGAAGGCCGACTCGCGGCTGATGACGGGACCCGGCGGCCGCGTGTCGCGCAGGTCGGGCAGGCGCCAGACCAGCAGCCCCAGCGCGGCGGTCAGCGCCAGCAGGATGGCGGAGGCGAACCACGGCCCGATGGCCGAGGTCGTGAACGAGTGCACGCTGTTGACGATCCCCGAACGGGTCAGGAAGGTGCCCACCAGGGTCAGCACGAAGGTGGCGATCACCAGCGCGTGGGTCCAGGTGCGGAGGGTGCCGCGCCGCTCCGCGACCATCGAGGAGTGGATGAAGGCGGTCGCCGTCAGCCACGGCAGCAGGGCGGCGTTCTCGACCGGGTCCCAGGCCCAGTAGCCGCCCCAGCCGAGGACGGCGTAGCTCCACCAGCCGCCGGCCACGATTCCCGCGGTCAGGAAGATCCACGGCACCAGCGTCCAGCGCCGCACCACCGCCAGCCACTCCTCGTCGGTGCGCCGCGTGATGAGCGCCGCCATGCCGAAGGCGAACGGGATCGCCATCCCGGTGTAGCCCAGGTACAGGAGCGGCGGATGGAGGCCCATGAACGGGTGGTTCTGGAGCAGCGCGTTCGGTCCGTTGCCCTCGGCGCCGATGGGGGTCACCCGCACGAACGGGTCGCCCGGCCAGGCCATCACCGCGAAGAAGAAGGCCGACCCGAGGGCGAGCGTCAGGCCGACCCATGGCATCAACGCCGGCAGCCGGGCGCGGTAGCGGTACAGGACCAGGCTCGCCCAGCCGGTGGCCAGCAGCGTCCAGAACAGGATGGAGCCCTCCAGGGCAGCCCACAGCGAGATGACCGAGTAGAAGGGCGGCGTCGTGGTGGCGTTGTTGCGCGCCACGTACAGCACGCTGAAGTCGTGGGTCAGCAGCGAGACGACCATGGCGCCGCAGGCGAGGGCCACCAGCCCGAAGGCTGCGTACATCGCCCGCCGTGCGCTGGCCAGCACCGCCTGGTCGCCACGGCGCGCGCCAACGGCGAAGGCGCCGGCGGCATACAGCGTTGCCGCCAGGCCGATGAGCACCGCGACATGCCCGAGGGTCGGGATCATGTGCCCGGGTCGAAGCCGTTGGTCGGCAGCCCGCCCTCCGACGGGGCGACGTAGTTCTCATCGTGCTTGACGATCACCTCGTCCGCCTCGAAGACCCCCGCGGCGGTCAGCTCGCCCTCCACGACGGCCCCGATCCCCTCGCGGAAGGAGCGAGTCGGCAGGACGCTGCTGTGGACGGCGATCTCACGCTCGCCGTCGGTCAGGACGAAGGTGATCTCCGCCTCGGAGCGCGCGACGCTGCCCACCTTGACCAGCCCGCCGAGGCGCACCGTCTCCCCGACCGCCGCGTCGCCGCGCGCCAGGAGCTCGGTCGGGGTCAGGTAGTAGACGAGGGCGCTGCCGACGCTGCTGAAGGCGACGTAGCCGATGACCGCGACCACCACGGCCAGCCCGATGAGGATCCCCCATCGCCGCCCGCGCGGCGGCAGGGGCGGCATGGCCGGGCGGACCAGGGTCATCGGCGCTCGTCGCGGGCGGAGGGTGCGGCAGCGGTGCGGCGGACCTGCTCGGACACCTCGCGCGCGGCGCGCAGGCGCCGCACGAGCAGCCCGGCGTAGAGGCCGATCCCGCCCAGGATCACGCCGTAGGCGGCAACCACGAACTCGATGTCGTTCATCGCGTGGGCTCATCGCCGGCGACCGGTGGCGGGATGGCCACGGTGCGCCGCGCGGCGGCGATGCGGCCCAGCCGCACCTCGTCCTCGATCTGCGACTCGAGCCGAGCCAGCTGGTAGCGGCGGATCATCAGCCAGGCCCAGGTCAGTGTGAAGGCGGTGAGCATGAAAAGCAGTGCGGCCACGAACAGCATCGGGACCGCGGCCTTCAGCGACTTGGCCGGGTCGATGAAGGTCGGCCCCTGGTGCAGGCCGCGCCACCAGATGACGCTGAAGTGGACGATCGGGATGTCGACCGCTGCGATCAGGCCGACCACCGCGGCGCGCCCCGCCCGGCGCGCGGGGTCATCGGTCAGGCGGCGAAGCAGGAGGTAGCCGACGTACAGCGCCAGCAGCAGGGCGGTGGTCGTCAGCCGCGGGTCCTCCCACTGCCAGAAGACGCCCCATACCGGCTGCCCCCACATCATGCCGCCCCAGATGGCGAAGGCGGTGAAGATGACGCCCACCTCGGCGCCGGCCAGGGCCACGGCATCGAAGCGCAGATCGCGACGCCACAGATAGCCGATGCCGGCCAGCGCCGTGACGCCGAACGAGGCGTAGGCCAGCCAGGCCGAGGCGACGTGGACGTACATGATCCGCTGCGCGTCGCCCTGGTTCAGGTCGGCGGGGACGATGAAGAGGCCGTAGGCGGCGGCCACGACGACGGCCATGAGCGCGGCGAAGCCCAGGATGCGCGTCCTCATCAGTCCTCCAGCAGGAAGCCGTAGGTGCCGGCCCCCACGACCAGCATGATGACGTCGAACGCGACCAGCAGCTGCAGCCACGAGGCCAGCTCGCCGAGCGGATCGCCGCCCAGCGCCGCCGCGGTGGCCCTCACGCCGGCCAGCAGCAGCGGCGCGAGAATCGGCAGCATGAGGAGCGGCAGCATCACCTCGCGGGCGCGCAGCTTCACCGTCAGCCCGGCGTAGGCGGTGCCGACGGCCGCGAAGCCGATGGCGCCCAGCAGCAGCGCGGCGACGAGCGGCAGCCAGGCGGCCCCAATCGGGACGGCGTACAGGATCGCCACCACGGGCAGCAGGAGCGCGCCGAGCACGAGCATCGCCGCGGCCCCGGCCAGCGCCTTGCCGGCGTACACCGCTCGGCGGTCGACCGGGTAGAGGGCGAGCTGCTCGAGCGCCCCGTCATCGGCCTCAAGCTGGTGCAGGCGCGAGACGGTCAGCAGCCCGCCGAAGACGATCGCCAGCCAGAGGAGGCCAGGCGCGGCGTCGGCCAGGCGCCGCGAGTCGGGGCCCAGCGCGAATCCGAAAAGCAGGAGCACCAGCGCGGCGAAGAAGATGGTCGAGCCGGCCGCCTGGCGGCCGCGCAGTTCGGAGAGGGCATCCTTGCGCGCGATGGCGACGGCCACCGTGGCGGCGCGACGCAGCTCACTCATCGGTCCACCCGGGAGGTCGCCACCTGCGGGGCGAGCGACGTCGCCGGGGCCGCGAGGGTCACGCCCGCGCCGCTGACCTCGACCACCAGGCCGCCGTCGAGCCGGATGCTGCCGTCGGCCGCGCCGGCGATCCGCTCCGCCTGGTGCGAGGCGACCAGCACCGTGACCCCGGCCTCGTGCCATTGGCCGAGCAGCCTGTCGACCAGCCGCATCCCCTCGTCGTCGAGGGCGGCGTGGGGCTCGTCCAGCAGGACCAGCGAGGGCCGCGCCACGAGCATCCGCGCCAGCGCCAGGCGCTTGCGCATGCCGGCCGAGAAGGTCCCCGCCCGGTCGCCCGCCACGGCGTCCAGGCCGACCCCGGCCAGCGCCTCGTCGCAGACGGCGGCTCCCTCGGCCGCGCCCCAGCCGAACATGGTGGCCGCGAAGCGCAGGTTCTCCGAGGCGGTCAGGTCGTCGTAGTGGCCGGTGGCGTGCGACAGGTACGCCACGCGCTCACGGATCAGTTCGGGGTGCCGCAGGGCGTCGATGCCGTCGATCGCCAGGCTGCCGAATGAGGGACGGATGGCGGTCGCGCACAGGCGCAGCAGCGTCGTCTTGCCCGCCCCGTTGGGGCCGAGCAGCGCCACCGTGCGGCCGACCTCGACGTTGACCGAGACGCCGGCCAGCGCCGCGCTCCGCCCGAAGAGGCGCGACAGGTCGACGGTGGCGACCGCCAGGGGCGTGGTCCCGAGCGTCCCGGGGAACCGGGGCGCGACGTAGATGGTGGTCTGCGGCATGCTCGACGGCGCGGGGCGGATGGATGGAGGCTGAGTGTGCGGCCCGTGCGCAGGCGCGTCAAATGTCCGGCGCGCGGCTACCATCGGTCTCCCATGGTGCAACTCGCGCCGTATCAACCAGGGTGAACCAACCAACAGGAGCAGACCCGATGCGAGATCACTCTCCGACCCGCGGCCGTCGCGTGCGGGCATCCCTCGTCGTGCTGGCAGGCCTCGTCCTGGTCCTGGCTGCGTGCAGCTCGGGCAGCAGCGCCAGCGAGGCCCCTGCCAGTCAGGCACCCTCGAGCGAGGCACCCGCCAGCGAGGCGCCCAGCGGCACGACCGTGACCATGAGCAGCGGTGCGTTCGGTGTCGACGAGATCACCGTGCCGGTTGGCGCGGTGACCTTCGTGAACGAGGCCGGCGTCACGCACATCATCGCCGAGGGTGAGAACGGGTCGGAGGTCGCCGCTCCGCGCGTCCAGAAGGTCACGATCAGCGGCGGGGCGCAGGGCGAGGTCCTCTTCACCACGCCGGGTGACTATCACTTCACCTGCCTGATCCACGGCTCAATGAACATGGAGGTCCACGTCCAGTAACCGCCCGGAGGCAGGCCCTCCCGCCGTCGATCGCGGGGCGTCGCTACTGCAGCATCTTGCAATAAGCCGGAGACGCGCCATAGAATCGGCGGGGAGGACCCGCCTTTGTCGCGAGCGTGCTCAACCTGCTGCGAACCCCGAGCCCGGTCCGCACCCGGATCATCCGCCTCTACGCCTTCCTGATCGGCTTCAACATCGTCGCCTGGGGGCTGGCCCTGGCGGCCGCGATCGCCTACCCGATCCTGCTGCCGACCGCCTTCCTGGCCTACACCTTCGGCCTGCGCCACGCCGTCGACGCGGACCACATCGCGGCCATCGACAACACCACCCGCAAGCTGATGTCCGACGGGCAGCGCCCAGTGGGCGTCGGCCTCTTCTTCTCGCTCGGCCACTCGACCGTGGTCGTGGCGCTGTCGGTGGTCATCGCCGTGTCGGCCGGCCTCATCAGCGACATCCCGACCTTCCGCGAGGTCGGGGGGCTGATCGGCACGGGCATCTCGGCGGCGTTCCTGCTGCTCATCGGCCTCATCAACCTGGTCGTGCTGGTCGACGTGTACCGCATCTTCCGTCGCGTGGCACGGGGCGGGGCCTACAGCGAGGAGACGCTCGAGGAGTTCCTCAACAGCCGCGGCCTGATGGCCCGCCTCTTCCGGCCGATGCTGCGCGCCATCCGCCACAGCTGGCACATGTACCCGCTGGGCGTGCTCTTCGGCCTGGGGTTCGACACCGCCTCGGAGGTGGCGCTGCTGGGCCTGGCGGCTGCCTCGGGCGCCAACCACGTCCCGATCATCTACATCCTGGTCCTGCCCGCCCTCTTCGCGGCCGGCATGTCGCTGATCGATGCCACCGACGGAGTGCTGATGCTGGGCGCCTACGGCTGGGCCTACATCAAGCCGATCCGCAAGCTGTACTACAACCTGAACATCACCCTGGTGTCGGTGCTGATCGCCTTCGCCATCGGGGGCGTGGAGGTGCTGTCGATCGTCGCCCACAGCTTCGCGCTGAACGGCGGCATCTGGGACCTCGTCGCCGACCTGGACTTCGGGGTCATCGGCTTTGCCATCATCGGCATCTTCGTGGTCAGTTGGACGACCTCGTCGCTGATCTACCGCTGGAAGGGCTACGACCGCCTGCCGACCACTCCGGCCGGTTCCTCGTCCGAGGGGTAGGCGCCCCGCGCGCGTACAGCCCCTGGGTATTCGCTGCACGACCGGTATGACCGCTGGAACACCGCACCGGCCCCCGTTCGGTCTCCGCTGATGATGTCCCAGTCGTCTGGGGCATGAAGCGACCGAAGAGGGCGGCATCCCTGACGGTTCCACGGTCGTACCAGCTCTGGGTGAATCGCAGACAAACGCGCGGGTGATCACCGCCGGTCCAGTCCGATGCGCTGCTCGGCATCTGAGCACACCGACAGGGATTCGCCGGGAACGAGCCCGAAACCAGTCGTATCTCGGCCATTCAGCTCAGTGGGCCGAGCATTCGGTCAGGATTCAACGGCATCGTGGTCCGTGTGCTCAGATGCTGGGCAACCGGCGGGAATTCACGGCCGCGGCCGCTCCACGCCGCGCGATTGCACGGGCTCGGGGGCGGTGCTATCGTCCGCCGCCTGATGGAGGCCGGCTTCCGCGCACCGTCGCCCCGCAATCACCGCTCGCGTGCCGAGCGTCGGGCGGCCGCACAGCGAGCCGAATGCGCGGCCACCGCGGCCCTCAACGTGCTCGGCCAGAAGTGGGTGCTGCGGATCGTGCGGGCCCTGGGCGAACGCACCCAGCGCTTCTGCGAGCTTCAGGACGCGCTCGGTGGGGCGAACTCGGCGACCCTCTCCCAGCGCCTCAAGCTGCTCGAGGACGAGGGGCTGATCGACCGGCTGGCGCTTTCCGAGATGCCGCCGTGGGTCGAGTACTCGCTGACCACCAAGGGCGCCGACCTGCGCCGCTCGATCGCCGGCATCGACCGCTGGGCGGATCGCTGGGCGTCGCAGCAGTGAGCCGCCGGTGAGCCACGCCGTCGCCGAGGAGCGGCCGGTCGAGCACGGCGACGCCCTCAACCTGCTGCGCTCCGCCATCGCCGAGGCGCCCGGCCCGGAGGCCGCCGCACAGCGCGCCGTGGAGCTGCTGCACGACCGCTTCAGCCACTACGACTGGGTCGGCATCTACTGGGTCGACCCGACCGGGACGGAGCTGGTGCTCGGGCCCTGGATCGGCCCGGAGGCGACCGAGCACACCCGCATCCCGATCGGCGTGGGGATCTGCGGGGCGGCCGCGGCATCGGGCCAGACCGAGATCGTGGCCGACGTCAACGCCGACCCGCGCTACCTGGCCTGCTTCACGACGACCCAGAGCGAGATCGTGGTCCCCATCTTCGCCGACGGCCAGGTGGTAGGTGAGATCGACATCGACGGGTCGGACCTGGCCGCCTACGACCAGACCGATGCCAACTTCCTGGAGGAGATCGCCGCGCTCCTCGCCCCGCTGCGCCCGCGCGCGGACGCGTAGGGCCGCCGCCCGCGTAACCCGCAGCGTACCGGATACGAATGGCCGCAGCTGACCGCCCAACGGAGACGCGGGGCCGTTTCGAGGCGATCTACGCCGAGCACGTCACGCCGATCCATCGGTTCATCTACGCCCGGGTCGGCAACCGTCCCGACGCGGAGGACCTGACCGGCCAGGTCTTCATGCGCGCCGTCGAGCAGCTCGACGTCCACCGGCCGCCGGCCCAGGTCACGGCCTGGCTGTACCGCGTGGCGCAGAACGCGGTGGCCGACTACTGGCGCGCCTTTTACCGGCTGCCGCGCATCGGACTGGAGCAGGTGGCGGTCGCGTGGGAGCCGATGGCCCTCGAGCCGCCGCCGCACGCCGAGGTCGAAGCCCAGAAGGCGGCAGCCGCGGTGCGTCGCCTGCTGAAGACGCTGCCGGAGCAGTACGCCCGCGTCCTCGAGCTGCGCTTCCTGCACCGCCTCTCGGTGGCGGAGACCGCCGAGCGGCTGGGGATCAGCCACGGCAACGCCAAGGTCCTCCAGTACCGCGCCCTGCGGCGCGCCGCCGTGCTGGCCGAGCTCGATGGCTGACGAGCGCAGCGGCGAGCTGGCCCGCTACGTCGACGCCCTGCTCGAGGGTCGACGCCCGGCGCCCGGCGACGTCGGCTCGGACGAGGCGCCGGCTGCTCGCCTGGCGAGTGAGCTGGCGGCGGCCGGGGATCCGTCGCGGGCAGACCCCGACCCGGCTTTCGTCGAGCAGCTGCGCCGACGCATGCAGGACGCCGACCAGGGCCTCGCCGACGTCGGCTCCGCGCTGCCGCCCACGCGGCGGGTGCGGCTGACCCGTCGCGACCTGCTGCGTGTCGGCCTGGGAGCCGCGGCCGGGCTGGCCGCCGGGGCCGCCGGCATCTCGCTGCTGCGCCCAGCCAACCGCGTGCCGCTGGTCGACCCGGGGCGCGCGCTGGTCAGGGACGGGGAGTGGGTGCAGGTCGCCACGCTCGCCGACCTGCCGGAGCGCGCCGCCGTGCGCTTCCGCACCGTCGCCTTCGACGGCTACGTCGTCAACGACCGCGGCGTCATCCGTGCGCTGAGCTCGGTCTGCACCCACATGGGCTGCACGCTGGAGTACCGGCCGGAGTGGTGGGACCTGCGCTGCCCGTGCCACGGCGCCAGCTTCAACCTGATGGGAGAGCTGGCCAACGGGCGCGACGGCTGGTCGGAAGGGAGCGGCTACGCGGGCGACTCGGCGGCCTATCCGATCCAGCTGCCGCCGCTGGTGCGCCCCGAGGTCAAGGTCGACGGCGACCGCGTCCTGGTCTGGACGGTGAGCGCCTAGCTCGTCACCACCTGGATCAGGTAGCCGACGATGTACGGCACCGCCAGCGCCACGATCACGGCGGTCAGCGCCAGCCCAACGTAGGCCAGGTAGCGCAGGTTCGGCGGCGCGGGTCGCTCCGGCGGCGGGGTGATGCGCCAGGCGAGGCGTCGCGGGCGGCGCGGAGGCCGATGCTCGTAGGGATGCGGATGCGTGTCCGGCATCGCCCTCAGCCGATGCCTTCCACGATCGCGCGCAGCCGGGCGTGGCGCGCCTCGCGCTTGGCGGCGTAGCGCTCGATGGCAGCGAGGATGTGGCCCGGCCCCAGGTGCGCCTCGTCCATCACCTCGTCGACGGTGCCACCGGTCCGCCAGCGGTTGTCGAAGTCCGATGACAGCGAGTATTCCTTGGCCACCGGCCCCTCCACGAAGTCGGTCATCAGCTTGAAGGCGCGGTTGGTGATGGCCATCCCACTCCAGCGGTCCGACGCAGAGCAGATCCAGTCCCGGTACGCCGCATCCTGGCGGCGGAAGAGCTGCGGCGAGATGGCCGCCACGATCCGCACGTTGATGCCGCGCTCGTCGAGCTGCGGCAGGACCTTCACGACGTTGGCCGTCGTCACGGTGCCCTGGACGTAGACCGTGCCGGCGGACGGCGTCCCGGGAGCCACGTCGCGGATCAGGTACGCCCCGCGCGCCGCCTCGAAGTGCGAGGCCATGCCGAGCGCCGCGCGGTCCGGGATGTCGACGGTGGGCCGGGTCAGGTGCAGGGCCACGATCGGGACGTCGGTCGCCAGCGCCGCGGCCAGCACCACCGGCACCTCGTTGTACTCCCACGGGTGCAGGTCGATGACGTGGCCCTCGGGGAAGAGCTGCGTGACGCCGGTCTCGTAGATGCCGAAATGGGTGCGCGAGTCCTCCGCGGTCTCGGGGCCGGAGTGCCCGGCCACCCAGATCACCTTGCCGACCTTCAGCTCGCAGTCCTGTGCGAGCTGGCTGAAGAGGCGCATCGGGCCGTACTTGAGGTACGAGAAGGAGCCGTAGGTCGAACAGGCGGCCCAGAACCCGTTGAAGGAGGTCATCGGGTCATCCGCCAGGTTGACGGTGGCGATGCCGACGGTCACGCCGGAGTTCGTGAACTCGGTGATCTGCTGCGGCAGCAGCGTGCCGCGCGGGTTCGAGTCGCGGTTGTACCAGCCCCAGCCCGGCATCTCGCCGAAGTCCTTGCTGAAGCCGATGATGTTGGTCGAGTCGGCCAGGTCCGCCGAGCAGACGATGAAGAGCGGGCGCCCGTACTCGGCCTTGGCGTAGGCGTTGACCCAGGAGCCCCAGGCAGCCAGGGCGGCGCGGTTGGGGGCCTTCTCGCCTGGCTGCTTCCAGATCGCGGCGGGGTAGGCGCTGACGTCGGTCAGGCGCCTGTCGGCAAAGATCTCCGCGCCGTGGCCCCCCAGGTTGAAGCCGTCGACCCGGTCTGGCACCAGGCCCGCCACCTCGACCAGCCGATCGCTGATGGCATCCACCAGCTCGGTGTTGGCCCGCAGGACGCCCATCGCCACCCCGAAGTTGTGGCGGGCCTGCGCCTCGCGCTCCTTCGCGTCGACCGGGGCCGGCTCGTCCACGCCGGCGTACTCGACGCCGTGGCGGGCCATGAACTCCTTGCGAACAGCCCAGAACTCGGCCGAGTTCATCGCGTGCGGACTGCCGTGGCTCTTGTTGTCGTACTTGCCGTACCCGCGCCCCTTGCGGGTCTTGAACCAGGCGACCGATGGGACCTTCTCGGGGTTCTCGCCGCGTGCCGCCTCCAGCACCGCGCGGGTCACGGGACCCCACTCGGAGCCTTCCATGGTCCCGGTCACGCGCCAGGAGTAGGCGTTGAACCAGGACTCGGGGGTGCCCGGCACCACGCTCGAGACCGCCGGGTCGTCGATGCCGTAGTCGTTCCAGTCGAGCAGGAAGACGAGGTTGTTGAGGCCCAGCCCCCAGGCCGAGTTGCGGGTCTCGTGGCTGGCGCCGGGGGTCAGGCCGCCCTCGCCCTCGACCACGAAGACCTTGACCTCCTCGGCTCCGGCCAGCTTGAGCGCCACCGCCTCGCCCGCTGACGGCGGCATGCCGTGGCCGGACGGCCCGGTGTTGAACTTGAGGAAGAGGGTCTTCCCCTCCATCTCGGCGTGGCCGGGGAGGCCGCCGCGACGGCGCAGCATGAGGAGGTCCTCCCAGGTGAGCGCCCAGCGGCCGTCGTCGGGGAAGGCAAAGGCGGGGTCAGGATCGCGCTCGGCCCGAGCGCGCAGCACCTCGTTGAGCACCGCCAGCGTCGCGTACACGAGCGGGACGGTGTGCCCGGCGCTGAGCACGAACCGGTCAGCGAACGGCCGCCACGGCCGGCGAATGTCCCAGCGCATCGCCCCGGAGAGGAGGAGCGCCAGGAAGAGGTGCACCTTCGAGCGCGACCCGCCGGGGTGCCCGCTCTGGCGGTAGTTCAGGGCGAGGTCGATCGACTCGTCGATGATCTCCCGGATCGCGTCCCAGTCCTCGAACGAGCCGACCGCCTCGTCGTAGAGGCGATCCGCGGTCCGTTGCTGGACGGTCGTCATCGGTTCTGTCTAGGCCGATGCGCCGACGAGCTCGCCGGTCCGCTCCAGCCTGGCCAGCGACTCGCCGACCCGCTCCAGGGCGGCCGTGATCTTCTCGCGCGAGTTGGCGTAGCTGAAGCGCAGGTACCCCTCGCCGTAGCTGCCGAAGGCGGTGCCGGAGAGGCCGCACACGCCCGCGTCGTAGAGGAGGTGGTCGGCGATCTCGTTGCTGGTGCGCCCGAACGAGCTCATGTTCGGGAAGGCGTAGAAGGCGCCGTGCGGCATCGCGCAGGTGACTCCGGGGATGGCGTTCAGCCCCTCCACGATCAGCGAGCGTCGCGCGATGAACTCGGCCCGCATGGCATCGGCGGCATCCTGCGGGCCGGTGAGGGCGGCCACCGCGCCGGCCTGCGCAAACGCGTTCGTGCCGCTCACCGAGTTGATGACGAGGGCCGAGAAGGCCGGCATCATCCACTTCGGCACGATCCCGTACCCGAGGCGCCAGCCGGTCATCGCGAAGGTCTTGCTGAAGCCATCGAGCGTGATCGTGCGCTCTGCCATGCCGGGAAGCGTCGCGATCGAGAGCGCGTCTCCGGAGTACTGGAGGCGGCCGTAGATCTCATCGGCCAGGACGACCAGGTCGTGCTCCACCGCAATCCGCGCGATCTCGCGCTGGTCGTCGGGCGTGAGGATCGACCCGGTGGGGTTGTGCGGCGAGTTGGTGACGATCATCCGGGTCTTATCGGTCACCAGGGAGGCCACCTCGGCGACATCCATCCGGAAGTCGCTGGCCTCGCGCAGCGGCGCCGGCACCGCCACCCCGCCTACGTATCGGGCCATGGACTCGTAGATCGGGAAGCCGGGGTTGGGATAGATGACCTCGTCGCCCTCGTTGATGAGGGCGAGCATCGCGTAGAACATGATCGGCTTGGCGCCGGGTGTCACGACCACCTGGTCGGGCGTCGCCTCGATCCCCTTCCAGCGCTTGACGTCGTCGGCAAGGGCCTTGCGCAGCGTGGCGATGCCAGGAGCCGGTGGGTAGTGCGTCATCTTGTCGTCGAGGAGGGCCTTGACCGCTGCCTCGCTGACGTGGCGCGGGGTGTCGAAGTCGGGCTCACCGAGCTCCAGGTGGATCACGTCGCGGCCGGTCGCCTCCAGCGCCCGTGCGCGTGCGGCGGCCTCGAAGGCGGTTTCGGTCCCGATCCGCTCCATGCGGCTGGCAAGCTTCACGGCTCAGTGCCTCGGTGCGTCAGGTGGGAGATGAGTGTACCGATGGCGGGTGGGAAGTGTGTACCTGCCGGCAAGCGCTAAGGGCCCGGAACAGGCGGACGGCAAGGCGCCAGGTCCCGGGGTATGGTTTCTCGGTGGTACCTATCCTGATCGGCCTGACCGGCGCTGCGCTTGGAATCTGGTTGCTGCCCGCCTGGGTGCTTCCATGGGCAATCGGCGCTGGCTTGCTCTTTTGGGCCTATTTCTGCGTCGTCCAGGCCGGCTACCCCGTGATACCAACGTACGCGTGGGCAATTCCTGTCGCGATGGCCATGGTCGTGGGAGCGAGCGGTCACTCACGAGGGACGCAGATCATCGGCTTCCTCGCTCTGATCGCGTGGCTGACCCTTTACGCTTACGAGCCGGCCCGCAGGTTTTGGTACGTGAAGCTGTTCCGCTGGCGATTCGACCGGTCGGACTGACGCACCTCCGCCAATCGGGCCATTGCGGTGTTGACAAGTTCCGCTGCTATACTTTCTGAAGCGAACCTTCCGAGCGACGCGGCGCAAACCGCGCCAGAGGAGACGACCGATCCCATGACACTGACCGAATCGACGCCGCAGACGGCCCCATCGGCTCCGCCGGCAGCCCCCGCACCCGCTGAGCTGCTGGTCAGCATGACCGACGCGGCCGCCGCCAAGGTGCAGGAGCTGCGCTCGCGCGAGGGCAAGGCCGATGCCGCCCTGCGCCTCTTCGTGAAGAGCGGCGGATGCTCGGGCTACAGCTACGGCCTGGCGTTCGACGACAAGATCGCCGAGGACGACCGCGTCGAGCAGCACGGCGACGTGCCGGTGGTGATCGACGCCTTCAGCGTCCAGCACGTGGCCGGCGCCGAGATCGACTACGTCGACTCGCTGATGGGCTCCGGCTTCGCGATCAACAACCCCAACGCGGTGAGCAGCTGTTCCTGCGGGCAGTCCTTCAACACCGATGGCTCCCCCGCCAAGGCGGGCGGCTGCCACTAGTCCCAATCTCCTCCGCGCCCAAGAGCCCCGGCCCACCAGCCGGGGCTCCTTCGTTCCCGCACCAGCGCACCAGCCCCACTTGTGCATCGGCGCCCGAGTCCTCGAATTCGGCCTCACACGAACGCGCCACGCGTCGGTATACCAGTCACGGTGGTGAGGTGACGCATGTGAGTCGACACATGCGCCCATGTACAAGTCCACCTGGTAACGCGCATGAACGCCGGGGCGGCGGCTGGCTCGAGGTAGGCGCCCAGTCCAGACAGCACGCATCTCCTGGCATGAGGCGCCGATGCAGCAGGGGGGTCCCACCGCACTGCCTCAGACCGGGTCGAGCTCCTCGAAGAGCGTGCCCTGCGGCGCCACGATGTACCCGAAGTGGAGCCGGCGAATGCGCTCGGGGTCGATCTTCATCGGTCCTGGTCGGCGGGCTCAGGACGGGATGAGCGCCCAGACCTGCCTCGCGCCGGTCACGCCCTTCAGCTCGTGGAAGCCGCGATCCTCGAAGCGCAGGTCTGAATCGGCGACCAGCTCGTAGGTGGTACCGGACACGAGCACCTCGCCCGGAGCGCCGACCCCGGTCACCCGGGTCACGATGTGCACGGCGACGCCGCGGATGTTGTCGGGGATCAGCTCCACCTCGCCGGTGTGCACGCCACAGCGCAGCTGAAGGCCCAGCCGCGCCGCACCCGCACTGATCGCTGAGGCGCAGCGGACGGCGCGCTCGGCTCCGTCGAAGATCGCGATCAGTCCGTCACCCGTGTTCGCGGCGAACTTCCCGCGGAACTTGTCGATCTGTCGCTGGCACTCCGCCATCAACTCGGCGAGCAGGGAGCGCCACGCGGATGGACCGAGGCGCTCGGCGGTGGCGGTCGAGTCGACTACATCGGTGCAGACCAGGGTGGCCAGGATCCGCTCGCTCCGGGACGCGGCGGGCAGCGCGAAGGTGCGCATTCCGGCGAAGTCGAACTGGACGACCGGCGTGTCACCGACCACCCATGCGTCGTGCCCGGGCAGGATCTCGAACAGCATCCCCGGGGTGGTCTCCATCTCCAGCCCCTCGGGCGTGATGTAGTGGAGCGTCCCCTCCATCATCAGGCCGAGGTGGTGGTACTCGCACCACTCGGTCCCGGCGATCGGCTTGACGTCCTTCGACCATCGCCAGCCGGGCTCGAACACGATCCGGCCGACGACGAAGTCGCCAAGGTTCCAGATGTCGGTCCGGCCGTTGGGGATCGGCCGCGTCTCGTCGGGCATCTCCAGGGACTTGCGCTGCATGCTGCCCATCGGGCTACTCTCCTGATCCGTCGTCCTCGAAGGCCGATGCGCCCGCGGCCACCGCCTGCCCCGCGGCACCCCCCAGCGCCACCGGCACCGGGCGCGGCAGGTCCGGGACCGGGACCCAGCGGTCCACCAGCGAGCGCGTGCCGGCGATCCCGAGCCGGTCGAAGAGGAGCCCGAACTTGGCGCGCAGGTTGGCGCCGATCTCGGCCTCGGCATCGGGAGGCAGGTCCCACAGCGCGCGCTTGAACGGCCCGATCGCCTTCTTGCGGGTCTTGTACAGGAACTGCTCGTCGGTCTCATCGGCCTTGCGCTCGTCGCCGCAGTTGGCGAGGCACCAGGCCATCATCTCGGCGCGCAGGTCGGCCGGCAGGCCGCCGTCGTCGTACAGGATGTTCTGGAAGCCGGTGGCGAGGTGGATCTCGGCGGTTCCGTTGGTCGGGAAGTGCCCGAACGCCTCCTCGGGCAGGGTGCTGGCGCCGTGCTGCACCGCGCCGGCCAGGCCGTATTCATCGCGGGCCACGGTCGAGAGGCGCTGCATCGTGTCGAAATCGATCTTGACCTGCGCCACGCTGCCGTCGGGGAGCACCACCCCGCCATGGCTGGTGCCGGTCTGGATGCTGACCTTGCTGATCCCCGCCAGCCCCGAGCCGTACAGGGCCCCGAAGTAGCCGTCCAGGTAGGCCCGCAGCTCCCATTCGGTGGAGTTGGCCTTGCCCACCTCGCCGATCTCGCCGCCGATGCTGATCGTCACCGCGTCCGGCTCCAGTGTCCGGATCAGCGCCGTCAGCTCGACCGTGTTGCCGACGTTGACCCGCTGCTCGTCGGCGGCGGTTGGCTGCGAGAGGTCGACGAGGGTGCTGCTGTCGATGTCGATGTTCAGGAACCCCGCCGCCACCGCCTCGGCGGTGAGGTCCTTGAGGCCGGACAGCTCGGCGCCGGGATCAGCCTTCCACTTGGTGGCGTTGAACTGGAAGTGATCGCCCTGCAGGAAGACGGGGCCGATCCAGCCCGAGCGGATCGCCGCGGCCAGCACGACCGCTGTGTACTCGGCCGGACGCTGGTCGGTGTACGCCATCTCGCTCCTGGCGATCTCGAAGATGACCGCTCCTGCGTCGCGCTCCTGGGCCGCGGCGAAGGCCTGCCGCGCGGTGAGGTAGGCGACGGCGCGCAGGTTGATGGCCGGAACGGTGAACGCGGTCGATGGGAATTCGCCGCGGCCGCGGGCCGCGTACAGCTCGTGGATGCTGGCCGAGCCGCAGCCGAGCGCCTGCGAGGCGCTCCAGATCAGCCAGCGCGCGGCGTCGCGCAGGGCAGGGTCAGGGTTGAAGACGGCGTCGCGCACCAGCCGGTCGATCACCTCCGTGCGGAAGTGGGGGGCATCGGCCACCTCCAAACGCGTGCCGGTGGTGCGAGCGCTTCCGGCGAGGCTCGCGAGGAGCGCGTCGGAGGTGGCGGCGATCATGTGGCCATGCTAGCGGAGCGCCGAAACGAGGGTGAACGCCAGGAGGGGAGCCGCCGGGACGCCGACCGCTGCCGCCAGCAGGTACCAGTCACGCGCCGCGCGGGCATCGGCCAGGCCACGCCGCCGGAGGCCGCGGGTCCAGGCCAGGACGCCGGAGAGGCCGGCAACGTAGAGCGCAGCGCCCAGCCCCAGCACGGCCAGCGCCAACGGCCGCACCAGCT
>Ga0209640_10002212_pt1 | contig 16931 bp, 18 predicted proteins | sample RifCSP10_1_FD_184018 | JGI IMG/M metagenome (GOLD analysis project Ga0209640, IMG submission 184018) | Soil microbial communities from Rifle, Colorado - Rifle CSP2_sed 10_1 (SPAdes) (version 2) | ecosystem: Environmental > Terrestrial > Deep subsurface > Rock core/Sediment | place: Rifle... | reverse complement strand
CGGCCGGGCACTCCCCGACGTGCGTGACGGCCTCAAGCCGGTCCATCGCCGTATTCTCCACGGCATGAACGAAATGGGCCTGGCGTCGAACCGGGCCTACCGCAAGTCCGCCAAGATTGTCGGCGAGATCATGGGGAACTACCATCCCCATGGTGACAGTGCGATCTACGACACGCTCGTTCGGATGGCGCAACCCTTTAACATGCGCTATATGCTCGTGGACGGTCAGGGCAATTATGGATCGGTCGACGGTGATCCGCCGGCGGCCATGCGGTATACCGAAGCCCGCCTGACCAAGGTTGCCGAGGACATGCTCGCCGATATCGATAAGGAGACGGTCGATTTCGGTCCGAACTACGATGAGTCGCTGGTCGAACCATTGGTGCTCCCCTCTAAAATCCCGAATCTTCTTGTCAACGGCGCCGGCGGTATTGCGGTGGGTTATGCCACCAACATTCCGACCCACAATATCGGCGAAGTGATCGAGGCGCTCCTCCTATTCTTGGATAACCCGAACATCACGATTGCCCAGCTGATGAAAAAGATTCCAGGCCCAGACTTTCCGACGGCCGGATTTATCTATGGAACGGCTGGTATCAAGTCCGCCTACGAGAGCGGACGGGGTCTCCTCACGTTGCGCGCGAAAGTGAAGATCGAATCGGATGAACGCACGGATCGCGAACGGTTGATCGTCACGGAGCTGCCCTATCAGGTCAATAAGTCCAAGCTGATCGAAAAGATTGCCGAGTTGATCCGGGACGAACGGATCAAAGGGATTTCTGATCTGCGCGACGAGTCCGATCGGGAAGGCATCCGCGTCGTCATCGAGCTCAAGCGCGGGGAAATCCCGCTCATCACCTTGAACAATCTGTATAAGCTCACGCAACTCCAGACAACCTTCGGGGTCATTATGCTTGCGCTGGTGAACAACCGGCCGGAAGTGTTGAACCTCAAGCAGATCCTGCATCATTTCATCGAGCACCGGCGCGAGGTCATCGTCCGTCGGACCGCTTTCGAGCTGCGCAAGGCGGAAGAGCGGGCCCATATCCTCGAGGGTCTCAAGATCGCGCTCGATAACCTGGATGCGGTGATTACCTTGATTCGACGGGCGCAATCGCCCGATGAAGCCCGAGTCGGCCTGATGCGGAGATTTGAACTGAGCGAAATCCAGTCGAATGCGATTTTGGAGATGCGGCTCCAGAGGCTCACGCAATTGGAGCGCAACAAACTCATCGAAGAATATAAAGAGGTCTTGAAGCAGATCGAGCGTCTGAAATCGATCCTGGGCAGCGAAGCGCTGATTCGTACGATCGTCAAGGATGAATTGATCGAAGTGCGCGAGGCCTATAAGGACGACCGCCGCACGCAGATCGTGAAAGAGGAAGCGGAGATCACCCTGGAAGACATGATCGCGAACGAAGAAGTGGTCGTCACGATCTCCCACGCCGGCTACATCAAACGCAATCCGGTCACCCTGTATCGGGCGCAGCGGCGTGGCGGCAAGGGCAAGATCGGGATGGGGGTCAAGGAAGAGGATTTTGTCGTGACCCTGTTCACCGCATCCACGCATGAGTCGCTCTTGTTCTTCACGGACGCCGGGAAGGTCTATTGGCTGAAAGTCCATGAGATTCCGGACGCCGGGCGGGCTGCCAAGGGGAAAGCGCTCGTGAATCTGCTGGCCCTTTCCGGTGAAGAGAAGGTCACCGCGACCGTGCCGGTCAAAGAGTTCCGCGAAGACCGGTTCGTCGTGATGGCGACCGCGCAGGGCATCATCAAGAAAACCGAACTCTCGGCCTACGGCAATCCCCGCCAGGGCGGCATCATTGCGCTGTCGTTGGATAAGGGGGATCGGCTCATCAGTGTGCATGTCACGGACGGCCAGCGTGAAATCCTGTTGGGCACGAAGAAGGGCATCACGATCCGCTTCAAGGAGGACGACGTCCGTCCTATGGGACGCACGGCGCACGGGGTGCGCGGCATTACGCTCGAGGAAGGCAACAAAGTCATCGGCATGGAAACCATCACCCCCGACTCCACCACCCAAATACTCACGGTCACAGAAGGCGGCTACGGAAAGCGCACGCCGGTGAACGAGTATCGTATCCAGGGACGCGGGGGGAAGGGCATCATCAGCGTGAAGACCAATGAGCGCAACGGACTCGCCGTCGGGTTTCTTCAAGTCCGAGACGGCGATGAGATCATGCTGATGGCCGCTCACGGCAAGGTGCTGCGGTGTAAGGTGGATGAATTCCGTGAAATTGGCCGTAACACCCAGGGGGTTCGGATCCTCGAGCTCGAGGGTGTGGGTGACCGGGTCGTGGCTGTCGCGCGTTTGGCGGAAAGTGCCGAGGTGCTCCCCGAGGAAGGCGGCGGGTAACGGATATGCGCGATATTATACGCCTTGTTCGTTGAGCCTGGCCTTCCATGCATGAGCAGGATTCTTCTCCAACGCCCCTTCCAGGACCCAAGCCTAAGAAGCCGCTGGATACCGTCGTCAAGATGGCTATCGGCGTACTCATCGGGTCCTTCGCCCTGATCTGGGGCGGGATGTATCTTAGCCGCCCCGATCGATCGATCCCTCCCTATACCATCGGATCGCAAGAAGAGACAGCCGTCGCGATCCATGTTCCCGATGAGACGAGCGACGATGAAATCGAAGCGCTGATCGAACGCTTCCGCAAAGTCGGTCGCGAGACGAGAAAGTTCGAACCGATGAAGGTCCGGCCGACGACGCCAGACAATCCGGAGGGTCGCTACCGCCGCCTTACCATCTATATCTTTTCCGATGATACCTGGGCGGAGCCGGATATGCTGCACAAGTACCTGACCGGGGAGGACCGGGTTGTTCGGGGAGGATTTCGGAGATCCTTGCGGGGGTTGTACCAGCTGACTGAGTCGGAAGAAGAAGGGGGGATTGGTCCGCCGCTGGATGGCCCGGAGATGGCAGCGCCGCAAGTGTATACCCGCCAGCTCTTCAAGGGACCGCTCAGTCGGTCTTCGGCACGTGCGGCTGAGCCAGCTCCTGCGCCATGAGCTGCGCGAGGCGATCGCGGAGAAGCGGATCATGGATGGTGGTCACATGCGACGAAATTTCCGCGAGCAGTGCGTCGCTCGGTGGTGAAGTGGTCGCAGGAAGGGCCTCGGGCGACGTGGGCCCGTGGTCGGCCTTCGGAAGTTCTCCTACCCGCAACACGATGTCGGCGATGAGTTCCCCGCCGGCTACTGCGTTGAGTTTGTGAATGAGTGTCGGCTTGAGGAACGTGAGCTGGTGCAGCCAGACGCTGTTGTGGACCAGGAGATAGAGTTTCTTGTAGCGAATCTGGTCGGGCCAGGTATTCGACGCGATGGGTTCTCCGACGATGGAGACCCAATCCCGGCGCAAGCGGCTTTCGAGTAACTTAGACTCGAGCCCCAGGCGACGGGCCAACCCCTCGAGGACACTGGAGACAGAATCGATGGAACCCAGTCTGCCCATGGCGGCATCATAGCAAAAACCAGTTGGAAAGTCTGAAAGTCATCAAGTCAAAGGTCTCTGAAGACCTGAAGACTTTAGGACTTGACGACGTTGAGACTCCCGGGGCGAGGCGGCCCAATGGTGCAGCAGCAAAAAGATAAGAGCGAAAAATCCGTCGCTACCAACCGCAAAGCCTACCACGACTATTTCATTGAAGACAAGGTCGAGGCGGGCATCATGCTCCAGGGTACGGAGGTCAAATCCCTGCGAGAGGGGCGCGTGAACCTGCAAGATAGTTACGCCAGCGTGAAGAGCGGCGAGGTCTTTCTCCACCACTGCCACATCAGCCCCTACAGCCACGGCAACATCATGAATCATGAGCCGCTCCGTACTCGGAAACTGCTCCTCCACCGCAAGGAGATCAACAAGCTTCTCGGTAAGACGCAACAGCAAGGACTCACGCTCATCCCGCTCCGCATCTATTTCTCCAAGCGGGGCCTTGCTAAGGTCGAACTCGGGTTAGCCAAAGGCAAGAAGCAGCATGACCGTCGTGAATCAATCAAGACGCGCGAAGCCAGCCGCGAAGTGGAACGGGCGATGAAAGAAAGAAAGTGAGCAGCGAGGCAGCCTAGGATCGCCCTGTGCTCCCGGAGCGCGCGCCCTCGGAAGGGCCTCGCTCGACGGGCGCAGTGGGGCAATCCTAGGCCGCCTCGCTGCGAGAGTGGTGGAGTGGAGTCTGCCAGCGCGCACGATCGGAATGTGCTCGCTCGATGCGCGCAGCGAAGGGCAGTATGGTTGCATACCGGGAAGGAGGGCGAAGAGTAATCCTTGTCCGATCCATTTTAAATGTAGCGTTATCGCGCCTTCGCTTCGACTCGAGATGGCAGATTGACAATGACGTCTAGACGTCATATTCTTTCTTTGTGTACAAACCGTCGGTTCAAACTAAGCGCCGTCCCGGTGAAGTGAGGGACGCGATCCTTTCCGTTCTTACGGCCATGCCTGCCGGTGCTCCTCTCCGCACGATCGAGCAACACGTGGCCGACCTCATCGGCCACGCGGCGCGATCCAGTGTACGATCTTACCTACGACTGAACACACCATCGACATTCATGCGCACCGCCCGTGGTCATTACGGATTAAAAATGACCACGAGAGTGCGGGCCAGCAAGACCGCTGAATCTCGCCTCGATTATTGGCGAAGTTTCACTTTCGGCAAAGCTCTCGTGCTTGAAGCCGACTGCTTGAACTGGTTGCGAGAGCAGGGACCCAATACCGTTCATGCTGTTGTCACCGATCCTCCTTACGGACTGTTCGAATACTCCTCCGAGCAACAGCAAAAGTTGCGGAATGGCAAGGGAGGCGTATGGCGCATCCCCCCTTCTTTTGACGGAGTTCAGCGTGCCCCACTTCCCAGGTTCACGGTACTATCCCCGCAAGACCTTCGCGCTCTTGAATTATTCTTTCTCGAATGGGCAAAGGCGCTCATTCCTGTTTTGGTTCCGGGGGCGAACGTCGTCGTTGCGACAAACCCGTTGCTTTCTTACGTGGTCTCAGCGGCACTTGCGAAAGCTGGTCTAGAAAGGCGGGGGGAAATCGTTCGCCTTGTCATGACCATGCGAGGGGGAGATAGACCGAAAGCGGCTCACGAAGAATTTCCAGATATCAGCGTGATGCCGCGCTCCATGTGGGAACCTTGGCTGCTCTTCCGTAAGCCCCTAGAGGGAAGAGCACAGGATAATTTACGCAAGTGGGGAACGGGAGGCTTTCGAAGACCCTCTTTGGAGAAACCCTTCGGAGATGTGATTCTGTCGGCACCCACACATAAATCCGAAAGGGCCCTTGCACCACATCCAAGCTTAAAGCCCCAACAGTTCATGCGCACGTTAGTTCGTGGCGTCCTTCCGCTTGGGCAGGGAGTGGTGCTCGACCCATTCTGTGGAACAGGGTCGACGCTTGCTGCGGCTGAATCGGTGGGGTATGAGAGTATCGGGATTGAAAAAGACCCGCATTACTTTGAAATGGCGAAAAAGGCCCTGCCCAGGTTAGCCGTATTCAAGAACGGCAGTAATCATCTTTTGAGCTTGTAAACCCAACTCTTCCTCAGCTTCTCGATACCGCTCTTATGCAACGTGGCTGTACGGGTACCTAGCTCCCCGCGCTGATTCTTTCTAAAGTCGTCCTTCGTGACATGTCCAAGATAGATCTCTGTAACCGTCATGGGCGCTCTATCGTTAGCAGGCTCCGAAAAGTTATCCACGTCATAGACAAACACGCACATCCATTGATCGCGTGCGCCGTGAGTGTCTACGGCACTCACCAGCCTTCCGAGTTGCCTTGATTTCTACACCTTCCGACCCCGCCTTAACCTTGTTGTCCGGGTATATCCCATTCACAAGGAGGTCTGGGTGACCGTTGTGGTAAAGATTGACGGTCAGGCTCCTGGAATGTTTTGCCAGACTTGCCGTAAGCATGTCCGACAAAACTCCGGACATGATTGCTGGCCGTAGCATATCGTCAAGTCGTTGAAGCCCTCGTTCGATAAGGCCAAGATTCACGTCGTAGAAAAAATCGTAGACGTCCTGCATTGCCATTTCGAAATCCTTCAAGCGGATGCCAAATGGCAATTTGGCACTCCGATTAAAGCATTTGGTATTAACTTCGTTTTGTACGAGAGACATGTTTTTCCGGAGTGGAGCGCGTTTGGTTATTCGTCGATACTAAAGATGTCGGCACATCATAATAAGGGCTTCGGTCTAGTGTCGCAACCCCTAGTCGAAGTTTGTCACTTACTCTAACTAGACGATGTTAAACAAGAAATGTCTCCCCTGCCTCTCAGCGAGAAATTTCCCACTTGACTTAGTTCTAACTAGAACTATTATATTGGGGTCAGTGTGGGAAACGTGTGGTTGCAAATTCTCACGACGCAGTGAATCTCTTACTGGAGGGGTGTGATATGAAAGCGTTCTTCCAAACTGATGATACGTGGACCGGCCTGCTTTTGCGGCTCACTCTGGGGCTGGTGATGTTCCCGCATGGAGCCCAGAAGTTGCTGGGGTGGTATGGCGGGTTCGGATTCTCCGGGACCATGGGATTCTTCATGGAGACGATGCATTTGCCTTGGATCGTCGCGTTGTTGGTGATCGTTGGAGAGTTCTTTGGCAGTCTAGGACTGATCGCCGGATTGCTGACGCGTTTCACGGCGGTGAGCTTCATGGTGATTATGCTCGGCGCCATCATCACCGCGCATCTCCAAAACGGATTCTTCATGAATTGGTCTGGCAAGCAACAGGGTGAAGGTTACGAGTATCATCTCTTGGTGATCGGCATCGGCCTCGCGCTCCTTGTCACTGGCGCGGGGAAGTGGTCGATTGATAAGGTGATTGCGGAGCGGGTGCGCGCGTGATTCGCGTCCAATGATTTTTACGGAAGAGAACATGGCTACGACACAAACACTTCGGTTGGTTGCGAACGATGAACACATGATCACCGGCGGCGTCCTACGTCATTCGGTGGCAACCGATGACGACCTGTTGGATGCCTATTCGCAGGCGGTGATCACCGCCTCTGGAGCGGTCAGTCCGGCGGTCGTGAACATCGAAGTCCGTCATCGATCGGGGAGGTCGGTCGGGGATCCGAGGACACCCTTGGGTGTTACGGGCAGCGGATCCGGCTTCATTTTTACGCCGGACGGCTTTGCTCTCACGAATAGCCACGTCGTGCATGGCGCGGATCAGATCGATATCACCTTGTCTGATGGTCGTCGGCACTCCGCCTACCTGATCGGTGAAGATCCCGATACGGATCTGGCCGTGATTCGGGTCGAGGCGCCGCTGCAGAACCACACAGAGCTTGGCGACTCGCACAGGATCCGCGTGGGACAACTGGCCATCGCGGTCGGTAATCCCTATGGATTCCAATGCACGGTCACAGCCGGAGTGATCAGCGCGCTCGGGCGTTCATTGCGTTCGACGTCCGGCCGGTTGATCGACAACGTCATTCAGACGGATGCGGCGTTGAATCCGGGCAACTCGGGCGGGCCGCTCGTCAACTCGCGCGGGGAAGTCATCGGCGTCAACACGGCCATTATCCGATCGGCCCAAGGTATCTGCTTCGCCATCGGCATCAACACGGCCAAGTTCATCGCGGGCCGGCTGATCAAGGATGGGAAAGTCCGTCGCGGCTTCCTCGGGATCTCGGGCCAGAACGTGGAGCTGCCGAGGCGAGTCGTCCGTTTTCATGACCTGGATACCGAGAGCGGGATTCTCGTCGTAGCGGTTGAACCGGCAAGCCCAGCGCAGCGAGCGAGTCTCGCAGAAGGCGATGTGATCATCGGCTACGGCGATCAAACCGTTCGGGACATCGATGATCTGCACCGTTTGTTGGTCGAGGAAAAGGTCGGTATCCCGATGGCCTTGACGTTTCTTCGACGAGGCGAGAAGAGGACGATTTCGGTGATCGCAGAAGAATCACGCGATCAGGATCGGATGAGCGCCCCACAATAAATAGGGCGAACACGAACCCCAATGCCAGGTAGCCGAGGCTGCATTTGGCGAGAGGCGGAGAAAGGGAGGCTCACAATGAGAGACACCATGCCGGCAATCAACGTGGAGAAGACGGATCAGGTGAAGGTCTATCAACCGGGTTCTCAGCACGTCGTCGGTGACGGGTTTCACGTGCGGAATCTGTTTCCAAGCAACGATCTGGATCGTGAGTTGAGCCCATTTATCATGTTGGACTACGCGGGCCCCACGTTCTATCCGGCGACGGACACCCCACGAGGGGTCGGCGAACATCCGCACCGAGGCTTTGAAACTGTCACGATTGTCTATCAGGGCATGGTGGCGCATCGAGATTCAGCCGGGAATTCCGGCGTTATTGGCCCGGGTGATGTGCAGTGGATGACTGCAGCCTCCGGGATCGTGCACGAAGAATTGCACGAGAAGGAATGGGCCAAGCAAGGCGGGACATTGCAGGCAATTCAACTGTGGGTGAATCTGCCCAAATCGTCCAAGATGTCCGCGCCAGGCTATCAAACGATTGTGAACGATCAGATTCCTGTCGTGCAGTTGGACGGGGGAGCCGGTTCGCTTCGTGTGATTGCTGGGTCGGTGGGAGGCGCAAAAGGCCCGGCCAAGACGTTCACGCCCATCGAATTGTACGATCTCCGTCTGCGCGCGGGGCATTCGATGCCGTTGCAGATCCCGAACGGTTACCACGTCGGTCTGTTGGTCCTCAGCGGGCAGGCATCCGTCGGGGGATCGCACAGGTTATCGGAGGCCGAACTGGCTGTTTTTGTCTCGACAGGAGAGCCGGTGACGATCGTTGCAGAGGAGGATGCCACGATTCTGGTGATGGCGGGCGAAGCGATCAATGAGCCGGTGGCTCGTTATGGACCATTCGTAATGAATACGAAAACAGAATTGGTCCAAGCCGTGAACGATTATCAGGCAGGTAAAATGGGTCATTTGGGCTGAGCAGTAACAGAATGTGAAGGAATACACGATGCAGATCGACATTTACTCCGACGTCGTCTGTCCTTGGTGCTACATCGGGAAACGGCGGCTGGAACGGGCGTTGGATCAACTGAACGGCGCTGCACAGGCGCGCATCACCTGGCGGCCCTTTCAGTTGAACCCGACGATGCCGAAGGACGGTATGGACCGTACGACATATCTGGAAGCCAAGTTCGGGAGCCTCGATGCGTTTCACCAAATGGAGGAACATGTTCTGGCGGCTGGAGCAGCGGAGCGTATTCTATTTGCCTTTGAGAAGGTGGCGCGGACTCCGAACACCTTTATGGCGCATCGACTGATATGGTATGCCGAGCAGCAGGGTCGCCAGGATGCTGTCGTGGAATCGCTGTTCCGGGGGTACTTTACGGAGGGGGCCGATATCGGCTCGGGGCCGGTCCTTACTCAACTGGCGGGTCACGCTGGTCTTGATGATTCGGCCGTCGAATCATTTCTCCAACGTGAGCAAGGGACTACGGAGGTCAAGGCCGAAGAAGCGATCGGTCACCGAATCGGCATTCGCGGGGTACCCTATTTCGTCATTAACGATAGCATTTCGATCTCCGGCGCGCAGCCTCCGGATATCTTTGTGTCTGCCATTCGGCAGGCCAAGAAAGAGTCCTAGCAAGATGCTGAAAAAGCCCGCCGGCAGCGTTCTCGCATCGTTCAGGTCCTCAACGTACCTCAGAGGGTACGCCTCCGGTCTTCACTCGCTGCGGCCTTGCTGGACGGCCTTTTTGAGCATCTTGCCTACATTAGGCGCTATAACTCTATGTATCGTCACAGCAGCGTATTGCGCAGAAAGCCGAGTTTTTCCTCAGCCTGCTAGAAAAAAGGAGCCCTAAATGGCAGTTCAAGTCTACGGGTGTAACCATATCGTCATTGAAGTGACCGACGCCAAGAAAGCGGTGAAGTTCTACTCGGACGTGTTCGGCCTGAAGATGCTCCGCGGCGGCGAAGGCGCTGCCTGGTGCAAGCTGGGGGAGCATCAATTCATGGCGATCTTTGAAGTAGACACCCTGCAACCGGATCGCACAAAGCATTTCGGTCTCATGGTTCGTGACGAGAAACAAATCAAGGAAGTGCGGAAGAAGCTCATCCAGAAGTACAAACTCAAGCTGGTGCCCGGCTTTCGCTGCGACTTTCGCGATCCCTGGGGAAACCGTATTCAGGTCGGCGATCTCAGCGATGAATCGCTCGTCTGGCTCCTCCCCTACCAGGAAGTGCAGAAAGCCGGGATTCAGTTTGTCTCGTAATGCTCCTGCTGTCCGCTACGAAGATGGAGAACGGCTTCGACGCTCGTGGTCGAGGAGCCATTGCTTACGCCAGAGACCGCCACCGTAACCGCAGAGCGAGCCGTCAGCGCGAATCACTCGGTGGCACGGAACGACAATGGCCAGATAGTTCATGCCATTCGCGCGGCCGACGGCGCGGCGGGCGTTTGGCTGTCCCAAGTCCTTGGCCATGTGTGAATAGGATACGGTTTCGCCAGGTGGGACCGTGAACAAGCGGCGCCAGACGCGTTGCTCCCAAGGGGAACCGGTAAGGACGAGCGGCACATCGAAGGTGACCCGCGTGCCGGCGAAATACTGATGCAGTTGTGTCACGATGGAGTCGAGATGGACATTGTTGCCCGGCGCAATCGCACAGGTCAGGCGCGCACGAAGCGTCAGGATTCTGCGCTCCAGCCCTCGCCGATCGATGAAGTCGAGAACGTGCAACCCTTGATCGTTCGCGAGGGCCAACATGGGGCCGAGCGGAGTCTCAAGCTGGCGAGCGAGGAGACAGTCATGCTCCTTCGCTTTGCTGGGCGGAACACCAAACATTTTAGTGAATGCTTCACGGAAGGCGCTACCCGACTCAAACCCGCGATCGAGCTGGATATCGATGAGACTGCGCCCGTTACGGACGTCATGCAGCGCAAGGCCCATTCGACGAGCACGATGATAGGCATGAAATGTCATGCCGACGTATCGCTTGAACTGCCGACGGGCGGTCGAGGGCTCGACGTTCATGGCCGCCAGGTCCTTATCGGTCAAGCGCCCGGTAGGGTTGCGCTCAACGGCTTCGCGCAGGCGTTCGACCAGTTCAGGCGGGCGTCTCACCACGTCCATGGGGCGACATCGATTGCATGGCCGGTAGCCACCATGAACCGCCTCGCTCGCTGTGGCGAAGAACTCGACATTGTGCGCACTCGGTTTTCGCGCGCGGCAGGTCGGACGACAGAACACCCCGGTGGTCTTCACTGCCACGTAGAATATGCCTTCGGCACCGGGATCACTGGCGAGGAAGGCACGGAGCATCTGCCTGTGGGATGGAAGAGTGGACAGGCCAAGCGGCTGGGACATAGATACCCCCTCTGTTTTCTGAAACGATATGATTGTAGTGGCCGATCCGTCATGCGCCCATTCTACAGGAGGAGGCGTATCCGTCGCCGCCGATTTTCAGGCAGGGAACTCACGGGAGACCATGCCTCAACTTATTCAGCGGAACCATCCTGACATCGCGTTTGAAAGGAGGCTAGTATGAGCACGGCGAATCTTCAGCAACGATCATAGGATGTTCTCAGCCATATCCGGCAAGGCAAGATCATCGAGGCCATGAATGAGTTCTATGACGAGGATACCGTGATGCAGGATAATGCCAATCCTCCGACAAAGGGGTTAGCATGACGTCCCTTGGTGTGGGCGACGAACCGTCGTGAATGATATGGGGAATGTGTAGACAATGAGAAGGGGCTGCTGTGTGGAGAGCCGATCAGCGAACCCATCTGCGCAACTTTTGGCATAGATTCGCACGGTTCGTTCAGGCCAGCGCGGCGTCTGGATGGAGCGGCGGATGACGATGGGCAAGGTACGCCTGGAAGCGTTTAGTGACGGAGTACCGCCATCATCATCACCATTATGGTGTTGGAAATGAAGGTGCCGCACGGAACCGGGTTTGTGGCATTACAGCCGCTGATTCCGGTTTTCCTCAGCTATGTCCTGAGCTTCGTGTACATCGGCATCTACTGGAACAACCATCATCACCTGATGCACGCGGCGCGGCACGTCAACGGGCCAATTCTGTGGGCCAACCTCCACCTATTGTTCTGGCTTTCACTAATACCATTTGCCACCGGCTGGATGGGCGAAAATCATTTTGCGCCCTGGCCGGTGGCGCTGTACGGAACGGTATTGCTGTTCGCGGGAACCGCCTATTTCATCCTCACGAAAACACTCATCGCCCGGCATGGAAACGACTCAACTCTAGCCACATCGATCGGCGGCGACGTGAAGGGCAAAATGTCTCTTGCGGCGTACGCGGCGGCGATTCTACTTTCCTTCGCGCAGCCTTGGATAGCCTGCGCCCTTTATGTCCTCGTCGCCATCATGTGGCTGGCGCCCGATCGCCGAATTGAACATGCGATGACTGAATAGCCATGTCGCTCGAAATGCCGACACTTTCTGTGATGACCAAGCCGCGCGTCGATTCACGTATCTGGGAAACTGAAGGCGCATTCAATTCTGAAGTATCGGGCGAAACAGGGAAAGGAGACGGTCATGAAGACAAATATCGAGAAGGTGCAGAAGCTGGCCAAGGATCTCCGTAAAGGCTACCCGCGCAGCCCTCGCAAAAAACTGGGCGGCTATGTCATCGCAGCTCGTTGTATAGATAAATGCCGGGCGATGTTGCTTGGCATGAACGGCGACTACAACTACTGGCCCTGCTCGTTAGCCAGCCAATGGTTTTCGTTCACCGGCATCACTCCCGATCAACTGAAAGACGTCATCGCGACCGGAGCCACCGACGAGGAAATTGCCGAATGGATCATGCGCGCCTCAAAGATCACGGACGCGGATGCGATCTTGAAGTGGAATAACACCATGCGCGATACCAGGCTCAGCGACATGAGTCTCCAAGCCCAGCAGTACTTGGAGGAGTACATTCCTAAGTTTGTGCCGAACCATCGCCCGGTTTACGTATGGTTCGACGTCTACGATCTTGAGGAAGAGCGGCTCTAATCGGCAGTCACACAATTCACCTTGTACGCCGTATGTTTCACGGTTTTTTGGATCGAAGCGAGAATGCTTCCGGCGGACGGTTTCAGCACCTGGCTCATCATCGAGGGAGCCTCTCATGCCGAACTCACAATGGACGGACGTTGGAAGTGTCGAAGAACTGATCAAGAAGCCCTTGCAAAAAGTCTCTTTCGGGAAGACGACAATCGCGCTGACATACAAAAACGGCTCATTTGCCGCGATCTCTGGGGTCTGCAATCATGTCGGTGGCCCGTTAGGTGAAGGCACTCTCGACGGCGACTATGTCGTCTGTCCCTGGCATTACTGGAAGTTTCATCACCAAACCGGTCAAGGAGAACCAGGGCACAAACAAGATCAGGTTCCGAGCTATCCCACCAAGATCGAGAACGGTCGACTCTATATAGACTTGTCGTCTGCCACGAAACGGAAGAAGCAGCCGCACAAACCCCATCCGCTCGCACGTCCGGTGTTGCGCCAGGCAGGCCCGATCCGCGTCGTCGGGATCTCGACGACGGCAATGACCGCGGAGCATCCACGGTACAGCACCTCCGACGCGATGCTGGAGGTGGCGCTGGACCATGCCCGAAGCGCGCTTAAGCTGGAGACACAATGCATGAAGCTCCGCGAGCTGAACTTCCGTTCGTGCGAAGGCTTCTATTCCAAATCGGCGCAGGCCTGCACCTGGCCCTGTTCGATTACGCAGATGGACCCAACAGATCAGCTCGATCGCGTGTACGAAGCGATCGTGCATTGGGCCGACGTCATTCTGATTTCAACCCCGATCCGCTGGGGTAACGCCAGCAGCTTGTATTACAAGATGGTCGAGCGGATGAACTGCATCCAAAATCAGGAAACCATCGCGAACAAACATTTGCTCAAGAACAAGGTGGCGGCGTTTATCATTATGGGCGGGCAAGACAACGTGCAGGGCGTGGCCGGACAACTCATGACCTTTTTCGCCGAAGTGGGCTGCCAGTTCCCGCAGTTCCCGTTCATCGCACATTCCAGGGGTTGGAGTGCCGAGGACATGGAACGGAATGTCAGCGAAGTGCAGAACAGCCGGGAACTGCGTGAAGGGACGCAGGAGCTCGTTGCACGCGCCGCAGATATGGCGAAACTCATGGTCGGCGGTCAGGTTCCTGAGCATCCGCTCGCCCGTGGCGGCCGCAAGGCGCATCAGCTCGATAGTGAGCCGACCGGGTAACGTTTTATTGAGAGCCGGAGAACTCCTTTGCCGAATTGTGTCTCATCTATGAAACGCGGGGTGCTGGAATGAAAGCACACTATCTCGGTCACGTCGTGTTCTACGTGAAGGATCTTCAGCGCTCCCTGGCGTTCTACCGTGATCTGCTCGGGTTTCAGGAAGTGGGCCGGGTCTTCAACGGCACCGCGGCGGCTCTGACATCCGGACGGACCCACCACGAACTCCTGCTGATCCAGGTGGGTGACGCGCCTGGGCCTCCAGCTGGAAGGCGGCGTGGCTTGTACCACATCGGCATCAAGGTCGGAGATAGTCTCGAGGAATTGCGTGCGGCGAAGAAAGACCTTGACCGAGCCGGCGTCACCATCGACGGCATGAGCGACCACACCGTCAGTCAAAGCCTCTACCTGCGCGATCCTGACGGCAATGAGGTGGAGCTCTATGTGGACACAGATGAGTCAGTGTGGAAAAATAACCCCGGTGCTGTCCTCGCGCCGATCAAGCCGTTACAGTTGTAATCTAAAAAGGAGGCCTGTTCATGGAGAAACCGCGCATTGCAGCCAAGCAGCCCGAAGTGCTTACGTTGGAAGCGGGAACTTACTATTGGTGTCAATGTGGACGCTCGAGGGACCAACCGTTCTGTGACGGGTCTCACCAAGGAACCGGGATCGAGCCGGTCGAGTTTACAGTAAATGAAACGAAAGAAGTTGCCTTGTGCATGTGCAAGCAGACCAAGACCCCGCCGTTCTGCGATGGCACGCACAAGACGCTCTGATTGCGCAGGAAGGCGAAGCGATCAAAGTGCAGGTGAAATCACCCGAAAGCGGGAGGTGATCCTCTTGTTCGCCTGCTGGGGTGAAGTGGCCGTTGCCAAGACGGCGTTGATACTGCGAATAAATTGAGAAGTAGCTGGTGTTTTCCCTGAGAGAGAAAGTGAGACATCCTTCAGAACATAAGGGAGCAAGAGCGTCACCATCCTTATCCAATGCGTCTGCCACAGGAGCTGCGGGAAGCTCTTGAGCAGTGACATTCAATAGGCCATACTAAGCGCCTATGCATGAGCATCCTGCATCTCCCTGTGAGACTCTCGCGGAGCGATACCAAGCTCTGCTGGAAGTTGCAGAGGCGATCTCCGTACACCGCGATCTCCACATACTCTTTCGAGACCTCGCCCAGCGCCTGCCTCGGGTCGTCCACGTGAATTTTGTCGCCCTGTCTTTACACGATCCTGTTCGAAACACGATGCGATTACACACCATTCAGGCGAACGTGCCGGCCGATCTCGTGGGCGGCCATGAAGGGCCGGTCGAAGCGAGTCCCGACGGATTGGTCTGGCAAACGCAGCAGCCGGTCCTCGTTCCCGATCTTGCCGAAGAACGTCGCTGGCCTAAGGTCACTCAACTCATGAACGAGGACGGCGTCAACTCGTTTTGCGTCGTTCCCTTGACCACCGCGGTGCGGCGGCTTGGGGCGATGGGATTTTTGAGCGTACAGAAGGAAGCCTATGGTGAAACGGACCTGGAATTTCTCCAGCAAGTCGCCAAACAGATCGCTGTGGCGGTGGACAATGTCCTCCATCATCAAGACCTGGTCCATGGACAGGACCGGTTACGTCTCCTGCTGGAGGTATCCGAATCCATTGCGTCACACCGCGACCTTGAAGAGCTGTTTCGCGATCTCGCTCAACGGCTCCCTCAGATCGTCCCGTTCGATTATATCAACGCCGTCTTGCATGAGCCCGCGCGCGATGTCATGCGCCTGTGGCTCCTGGTGACCGCGACACCCAGCACGATCAGCCCCGGTCTGGAGCTATCCATCGATGAGTCTCCCGGGGGACTGGTGTGGAAAACCCAACAGCCTTTGACCGTGAACGATATCACGCAAGAGCCACGCTTTCCGAAGCTGATGGCCATGCTCCGCGAGAACGGCGTCCAATCCTTCGGTGTGGTGCCTCTCACAACGGCGCAGCGTCGTCTAGGGGCGATGGGGTTTGGGAGCTATCAGCGGAGAACCTATCAGGAGGCAGAGATCAACTTCATGCAGCAGGTGGCGAATCAGGTCGCGGTTGCCGTGGACAATGTCTTGCACGCGGCGAGCGCCCAATCTGCCCAGCAGCAGCTGGAGTACGAACGAGATCGGCTACGTCTGGTGCTAGAGATCAACAACGCCGTCGTGTCGCACCTCGAATTGCCAAAACTTCTGAAAGCGATCTCCGGCTACCTCGGACGTGTGATCCCGCACGATCTCGCGTGGTTTTGTCTCTATGATCCCGCGACGCACCAGTTGCAGACTCATGCGCTGGACTTCCCTAACCATCAAGACTTTGCCGAAGCGGGAGATCCCATTCCGTTGGAAGGAACCCCGGAAGGGTTGGCGTTCACGACTCAGCAGCCAGTGCTGATCAGAAATCTCAACCTCACCGAGTTTCCCGCGGAGATCATCAAGCGGGGGGCCGCCGCAGGCCTGAAATCCGGTTGCGCCGTTCCTCTGATCTCGCACGGGCGAGCACTGGGCACCCTGAGCGTCGTCAGTACACGTGCGGAGGCGTTCAGCGACGACGATGCGAAATTGTTCAGCTGGATCGGCGCGCAGGTTGCGCTCGCCGCTGCGAATTCAATGGCCTATCACGAAATCTCATCGTTGAGGGACAAGCTGGCAAAGGAAAAGTTGTACCTGCAGGAGGAAATCCAGACTTCGTACAACTTCGAGGAAATAATCGGGGACAGCCGCGCTCTTAAACT
>Ga0209640_10002211_pt1 | contig 16935 bp, 11 predicted proteins | sample RifCSP10_1_FD_184018 | JGI IMG/M metagenome (GOLD analysis project Ga0209640, IMG submission 184018) | Soil microbial communities from Rifle, Colorado - Rifle CSP2_sed 10_1 (SPAdes) (version 2) | ecosystem: Environmental > Terrestrial > Deep subsurface > Rock core/Sediment | place: Rifle... | reverse complement strand
AATTCCCATAATACTGTTAATTGTATTTATTAAAGATAGTCCAGAAGCATTTGCAGCTTTTGCAGCCCGTGCAGGATAACGGATATTAGTAACGTTCGGTGTTAACTTAACAAGCACTGGAATTGTAGAAACTTCTGTAACCCATTCAGTAATCATCTGGCAATACTCCGGCACCTGCCCGACCGCAGCTCCCATTCCTCTTTCGCTCATCCCATGCGGACAGCCGTAGTTTAACTCGATTCCGTCAGCACCGGTATCTACAGTTCGTTTTACAATATCATGCCACGCTTCTTTTTTCGATTCGACCATGAGCGAAACAATAACAGCACGATCAGACCAGAGTTTTTTTGTTTCGGCAATTTCTTTTAGATTCACTTCGATTGGTCTGTCGCTTATCAATTCAATATTGTTTAAGCCGATAATTTTTTCACCGTTATAGTCGATTGAGCCATACCTGTTGCAGACATTCATAACCGGCTCACCGATTGTTTTCCATACTGTACCTCCCCAACCCTGCTCAAATGCTTTGCAATTTTGATATGCAGAATTGGAAGGCGGCGCAGACGCCAGCCAAAAAGGATTCGGGGATTTTATTCCTCCGCAATTAATCGATAGGTCAACCATTCTTTACCTCAAGAACTTCATATTAATAAAACTTGATTTAGCTATTCTTACGAAAGACTATTTTTTATTGCTCAGATAATTATCAATTCCATGTGCAGCTTGCTTACCGTCGTAAGCAGCGTTAACAGTTTCTTTCCCTCCGTTTATGCAATCGCCTCCTGCAAAAACTTTAGGATTATTCGTCTGATATGTTTTTTCATCAATAATAACACAACCATTAGAAATCTTTAAATCAGGAATTGAATTAAGAAAATCTAAATTAGCTTGTTGACCTAATGCAAAAATCACCATGTCTGTATCAATAGAGAATTCTGAATTTTTAATAGCTACAGGTTTCCGCCTGCCGCTTTTATCTTTTTCTCCTAACCGCATTTTGATACAGTTTATTTTTTCAACTTTATGATTGCCCGAAAATTCAACTGGAGATGTTAGAAAGTGAAAAATTATTCCGTCATCTTTTGCAAGGCGAAATTCAAATTTATTCGCAGGCATTTCATCTTCTGATCTTCTATAAATTATATTTACTTTTTCGGCACCTAAACGCTTTGCTTCTGTAGCAGCATCTATTGCCGTATTACCAGCACCAATAATGGCAACTCTTTTCCCAACATTAACGGAATTCCATTTTTCTTTTTTTACATTTTCTATAAATGACAAAGCTCCAACAATTCCCTCAAGATTTTCTCCCGGTATATTTAATTTGCTGCTTTCACCTAAGCCAATCCCAATAAAAACAGCATCGTAAGTAGTTAGTAATTCATCAATGGAAATTGATTCGCCGATCCTTATCCCTGTTTTAATTTTAACTCCGAGACTTTTAACTAGTTCAACTTCTTTTAAGCTGTCTTCCTGTCTTACCTTATACGGCGCAATTCCCCAGGTGCTTAACCCACCGGGAATTTTACTAGATTCATATATCTGAACATCATAACCAAGCAGAGCAAGTTCGGCACCGCAAGCTAAACCTGCGGGACCCGAGCCAATTATTCCAACCGACATTCCATTTTTATCTTTTGAATTGAACAATTTGGGCATACCCGAAGCAAAGTAATTATCAATCGCATATCTCTGAAGTCTGCCTATCTCGATCGGTTTTTCATCTTTATCATTATAAACACAAGCGCCTTCACAGAGATCCTCTACCGGACAAGCTTTTGCACAGGTAAGAGCAATCCAGTTTGATTCCAGAATCGTTTTAGCTGAACCTTTAAGATTTCCTGTGGCAATTTTTTTTATGAAGCCGGGAATGTCTATGTGAGTCGGGCAGGCAGTTTTACAGGGAGAATCATAACAATAAAGACACCTGTTTGCTTCTGCAACTGCCCCATTCTTAGTAAAAGGAGGTGTCAGCTCTTTAAAATTTTCTTCGTATTCCTTATCGGAAAGTTTAGGCGCAGAGTTAATCATTATAATTCAGATGTGAAATGTTTAAATATTTTTTGTAAAAGAAATTCCATTCAATCAACAACGGCTTAAAGAATTATCCATAGCCTGAATGAAATCATCCACTTCACTTTTTGAAACTGTAAGAGGAGGAGATATGCGAATAACATTTCCGTAAAGTCCACCTTTACCAATTAACACTCTTTCATTTTTCATTTCTTCAAATAATTTTCCCACAATTTGAGAGTCTGGCACTTTATCTTCTTTTACGAATTCACAAGCCTGCATTAACCCCATTCCTCTCACATCGCCAACTGAAGGATATTTTTTTTGCAAGTCTTCAAGACCTTCACGCAAATATTGCCCGACTTCATAAGCATTCTGAGCAAGGTTTTCTTCTTCGATAACCTGGATAGTAGCAAGCGCAGCAGCCATTGAAACGGGATTACCGCCAAATGTAGAAATTGTAAGCCCAGTAAAGCTATCTGCAATTTCGGTTCTTGCAATAGTAGCCCCGAGCGGAACACCATTAGCAATTCCTTTGGCAGTTGTAATAATATCGGGCTCTACTTCCCAATGCTCGATTCCAAACATTCTTTTGCCTGTTCGTCCAAAACCTGTTTGAACTTCATCAGCAATAAAAACTCCACCATATTTTTTTATGATCGGAACAGCAACCTGAAAATATTCTTTGGGTGGCGTAATAAATCCACCGACTCCTTGTATAGGTTCAGCAATAAAACCTGCAACAGAGCCACTTGTCGTAGTTAATATTATTTCCTCAATATCTTGTGCACATTTAATTTCACAGGAGGGATACTTGAGTCCAAGCGGACAACGGTAGCAATAAGGGCTTACAGCATGTTTAATACCTGCAACGTGTGTTCCGCCATGACGCCAAGTGGAGTGACCGGTTAAACTCATTGCAAAAAGTGAACGACCTGAATAACTATGTCTTAACGCTATTATCTCCTGGCTGCCCGTATATTGCATTGCAAAAAAGAGAGCGGTTTCATCAGCCTCAGTTCCACTATTGGTAAAAAAAGATTTCTTCAATTTTCCGGGAGTGATTTCTGCAAGCTTCTCTGCCAAAAGAGCTATGTTTTCAGTAGGATATAAAGTTGAAACATGTTGAAGCTTGGCTACCTGCTCTGATATTTTTTCTGTCACCTTCGGATTACAATGACCAACACTAACGGTTAATATTCCTCCGAAAAAATCGAGATATTTATTTCCTTCCGGATCAAAAACATAAACACCTTCACCGTGATCAATTACCAGAGGTTTCTTATAATAATTAAATACGCTGGGAAATAAATATTCATTATGCTTTGCTATAATCTCACCGGAAGAAAGCTTTTTTTCTTTTACAGGAACATCGTGCATAAAAAATTCCTTATAACATTTGTTTATTGTTTTACTAATTCGCCATAAGCTTCAGGGCGTCGGTCACGGAAGAATTGCCAAACATTCCGAACTTCTTTTATCTGGTCAAGATCAAGATCGGCAACAACAAGTTCATCTTTATCCCGGCTTGCCTGTACAATTATTTTTCCCCGCGGTGAACAGAAGTAGCTGCTGCCATAAAATTCACCAATGTTCCATGGTCCTTCTTTCCCTACTCGATTTATCGCACCTACAAAATAACCATTTGCAACAGCATGTGCAGGCTGTTCTAGTTCCCATAAATATTCCGATAAACCTGCTACAGTTGCCGAAGGATTAAACACAATTTCAGCACCATTTAAGCCAAGAGCCCGTGCCCCTTCGGGAAAGTGTCTGTCGTAGCAGATGTAAACTCCGATATCTGCATAAGCCGTCTGGAAAACAGGAAAGCCCAAATTGCCGGGTCTGAAATAAAATTTCTCCCAGAAACCGGGCTCACAATGAGGTATATGATGTTTCCGGTATTTACCGAGATATTTTCCATCAGCATTTATTATCGCGGCAGTGTTATAAAAAACCCCGGTCATTTCTTCTTCATATACAGGAACAACAATTACCATATTATGTTTCTTTGCAACTTCCTGCATTAATTTTGTTGTGGGACCGTCTGGAATTTTCTCGACCATATCATACCATTTTGTTTTTTGCTCAGCACAAAAGTATGGTCCGTAAAATAATTCCTGGAGACACAGTAGCTGAACTTTTTGCTTAGCAGCATCGTCAATCATTTTGAGATGTTTCTCAATCATAGCTTGTTTTATTTTAGCAATCGGGTCTTCGCTTGAACCTGCAAGAGTAGCCTGTATTAATCCGCCCCGGACTATTTTAGTCATAATATTTCCTTATAAAATTTATAATTCTTTGTAAGAAGATTAACTCATCCAGTTTGTTTTTGATTCAGGATTCCATTTTGTTGTGATCTTTTTCAGCTTTGTCCATAATTCTATAGAGCTTTTGCCTGTAATATCGCCAACTCCGAATTTAGATTCATTCCATCCGCCGAAAGAGAAAGGCTCTCTTGGTACAGGCACACCAATATTAACTCCTATCATTCCGGCACTTGCGCGTTCCGCTACATAACGAGCCAACCCTCCACTTTGAGTAAAGACTGCAGCAGCATTTCCATAAGGAGAACTGTTTTCAATTTTAATTGCTTCATCCAAAGTTTTGGAACGCATTATGGAAAGTACGGGACCAAAGACTTCTTCTTTCGCAATTCTCATTTCAGGTTTTACATAATCAATAACAGTTGGACCAACATAGAAACCTTTTTCATTTCCCTTAACTACATAATTTCTGCCGTCAAGTAAAATTTTAGCTCCTTCTTTTTCAGCTTCAGTTATATAATTTTCTATTCTTTCTTTTGCTTCTTTTGAAATAACAGCGCCAAGATTTTTTCCCGGTACTATCTTTTTAGCTTCCTCAACAAGCTGTGCAATTATATGATCCACATTACCGACTCCAACCATAGCAGATGCAGCCATACACCTTTGTCCCGCACAACCGGACATCGAAGCTGCAACATTGGAGGCTGTCATTTGAACATTTGCATCAGGTAAAACTATAAGATGATTTTTTGCGCCTCCAAGTGCAAGCACTCTTTTTAAGTTTGATGCGGCACGCTTATAAACTATTTTTGCAACCTTTGTAGAACCAACAAACGAAACAGCATCAATCCCGGGATGATCACAAATAGCTTCTACTGCTTCCCTCGAACCATGAACAACATTGAAGACACCCTTGGGGAGTCCGGCTTCTTTTAAAAGATCTGCAATCTGGTTTGCGCTTATCGGTACAAGCTCGGATGGTTTTAGAATCATGGCATTTCCCAGAACAAGAGCATTTGGAATTGTCCAGTTAGGAACCATGTTTGGAAAGTTAAATGGCGTTATCGAAGCAACGACTCCAAGTGGAAAATGTTCAAGCCTGCATTCTACTCCTTTACTTACTTCAAGAATTTCCCCGGCTATTAATTGCGGCATGGAACAGGCAAACTCAGTTAACTCCATACTCTTTGCAACTTCAGCTTTTGCCTCATCCAGAATTTTTCCGTTTTCTTCGTGAACAATATGAGCAAGCTCATCAAAGTTTTTCTCCAAAAGCTGCCGGTATCTAAAGAATACCTGAACTCTTTCTTTTATTGGAGTTTCAGACCAGGAAGCGAAAGCTTCACGCGCTGTTTTTACTGCTTTATCAATTGCTTCATAAGTTGAAAGAAAAACTTTAGATATAATTTCGCCGTTAACCGGTGAATAAACGTCGAGTGTATTACCGCTGCCGTTTTGTAATTCCTCCCCGATATAATTTTTCACTTCCGGGTATTTCACTTAATACCTCTGTGATTATCAGCCATTATTAAAAGATAAGTAATTGCTTTAATTACAGTTCGTTTCTTTTATCTAAATAAAATCTTGAAGTAAAAGCACACCTCTACCGGAAATTAGAAATATTATCTTTAACATTCAAAGGAAAATTAATCTAAGAAAGGATGCTATAGTTTAACTTTCTTTTGCTACTATCCAAGGAAAACTGATTATGAACATAAGCAAGTTAGCTGATTTATTATGCTAATTGTCTTCTCATGCTTATAAGATATGCCTTTTCCTGCATTTGAAATGCCATTCATTTTGGGTAAATTTAGCTTCATTTTTAAGGAATTCCGAATTAAAATTATGCGTTATCCATTTGCTGAAATAGAACCTAAATGGAGAAAATTCTGGGAAGAAAAAGAGATTTATAAGACAGATTTATCCAAAAGTGAAAATAAACTTTATTCTCTTGTAATGTTCATTTACCCTTCCGGCGCTAAGCTTCACATCGGGCACTGGTATAATTATGGACCAAACGATAGCTGGGCGCGATACAAAAAATTAAAAGGCTTTAATGTTTTTGAACCGATCGGCTACGATGCTTTTGGTTTACCCGCGGAAAATTATGCTATTAAGACCGGGATTCATCCTTACGATTCTACAATCAAAAATATTGAAGACATCCGCGTTCAGCTAAAAAATATGGGATGTATGTACGACTGGGATGCTGAATTGATGACCTGTGCACCTGAATATTACAAATGGAATCAATGGCTTTTTCTTCAGCTTTATAAAAAAGGATTCGCTTATAGAAAAAATGCCCCGGTTAACTGGTGTCCAAATGACCAGACTGTGCTTGCAAATGAACAGGTTCAATCTGATGGAACCTGTGAAAGATGCGGAACACCTGTAATTCAGAAAAACCTTACTCAATGGTTTTTCAAGATAACCGATTATGCCGAAGAACTTTTAGAGGGTTTGGATAAAATAAACTGGCCGGAAAAAACAAAACTGATGCAGAGAAACTGGATCGGGAAAAGTGAAGGTGCAGAAGTAATCTTCAAAACAGATGGAAGAGATGAAGATATAAAAATTTTTACGACAAGACCGGATACACTTTTCGGTGCGACTTACATGGTTCTTTCACCGGAACATCCTTTAGTTGACTTGATTACAGCGAGTGAATTTAAATCTGAAGTTGAGCAATACAGAGATTCAATAAAGTCGATGTCGGAGATTGACAGAACTTCTACAGTAAAAGAAAAGACCGGCATTAATACAGGAGCTTTTGCAATCAATCCTGTTAACAATAAAAAAATTCCAATCTGGATTGCTGATTATGTTTTGATGACTTACGGAACAGGTGCCATTATGGCTGTACCGGGACAGGATGAACGCGACTGGGAGTTTGCTGAGAAATTTAATTTGCCTATAGTCAGGACTGTACAACCGCCTGAAGGTTTTAATGGAAAAGCATTTCTCGAAGACGGACCGGCAATAAACAGTGATTTTCTTAACGGTCTTAATGTTAACGATGCAAAACAAAAAATAATAAATTGGCTTGAAGATAAAGGAATAGGTAAAAGAAAAATAAATTACCGTCTTCGAGATTGGTTGATCTCCAGGCAACGTTATTGGGGAACACCTATACCAATTATTCATTGTCCGAAATGTGGAGAAGTCCCTGTTGAAGAAAAAGATTTGCCAGTTGAACTTCCTTATGATGTTGAATTCAGACCATCTGGAGAATCTCCACTTCAATCGAATAAAGATTTTATAAATGTTAAATGTCAAAAGTGCGGCGCCGATGCAAAAAGGGACGCTGATACGATGGACACTTTTGTCGATTCAGCCTGGTATTATTTCAGGTATCTTAATCCAGAAATTAATGATACAATTTTTGATAAAAAGCTTGCTGATAAGTGGATACCTGTCGATATGTATGTCGGCGGTGCAGAACATGCGGTAATGCACCTGCTTTATGCAAGGTTCATTCATAAGTTTTTAAGAGATATCGGGCAAACAAACAGCGATGAACCGTTTACAAATCTTATTCACCAGGGAACCATTACGAATCAGGGCACTAAAATGTCCAAATCAAAAAATAACGTTGTAAACCCGGATGATTTCACAGACAAATATGGCTCGGACGTTTTCCGTCTTTATCTGATGTTTATGGGTCCTTATGATCTTGGCGGAGATTGGAGCGATAAGGGAATAGCCGGAACAGACAGATTTGTGCAAAGGACTTACGAGCTCTTCAATAAATTTAATGATGCCTCAAAAGGAACCAATACTAAAAGTAAGTATGATCTCAATTCATTAAATGAGAACGAAAAGAAACTTTACAGAAAAGTTAATCAGACAATAAAAAAGTTTGGAGAGGAGATCGAAAACTTTCGCTTCAATACAGCAATAGCTTCATTAATGGAATTGCTGAATGAAAATAAAAGCCTTGATGAATGCTCGAATGAAATCAGGGTTTATATTCTGGAAAGATTTGCGGTTTTACTTTCTGCAGTAGCGCCTCATCTTGCAGAAGAATGCTGGCAACTATTAGGTAAAGATAAGTCGGTCTTTGAAAATCCTGTTTGGTATGAAGAAGATGCTGCAGCTTTGACAGAAGATAAAGTGAATATTGCTGTACAAATAAACGGGAAGTTAAGGTCAACAATTAAATTGCCCGTTGATGCCGATCAACAAACTGTAAAATCTGCAGTCTTCAGCGACGAAAAAGTTTTGAAATATATAAACGGAAACAAAGTAGTAAAAGAAATTTTTGTTAAGAATAAAATTTATAATGTTGTTGTATCAAACTAACTAATAGAACACGGATAACACTGATTAAACGGATTTACGCTGATAGTATCCGTGAAAATCAGTCTTATCAGTGTCATCTGTGTTCTATCTTTACGAAAGATAAGATTTAATGCTCGATATAAAATTCATAAGAGAAAATCCTGAACTTGTCAGACAGGGAATAAAAAATAAAAATGAGACTGACAAGCTCGATGATCTTCTCAAACTCGATGAACAAAGACGTGAACTAATCTTAAAGACAGATGAACTGAAACACAAAAGGAACCAGGTTTCATCACAAATCCCCCAAATGAAAAAAGCCGGGCAGGATGTTTCTTCAGTTCTTGCAGAAATGAAATCTGTTTCCGACCAAATATCTGATCTGGATTCGCAACTTCGGGAGATTGAACAGAAGTTAGAAAATATTTTGATGTTCATACCGAATATGCCTCATAAGTCTGTTCCTGTAGGTAAAAACTCAGGAGATAATACTGTTGTAAGAGAGTGGCTGCCTGAAGGATTTTCATTTCCCAAAGAGACAAGTAATGAAAAAACTCTTGACCATATTGAACTCGGAAAAAAATTAAAAATACTCGATTTCGAAAGGGGTGCTAAAATATCCGGTTCCGGTTTTCCGCTTTATACAGGAAAAGGTGCAACTCTCGAACGGGCTTTAATAAATTTTATGCTCGACTTTCATCTTAAAAATCATGGTTACTCTGAAGTTTTTCCCCCATTTCTTGTCAATAGTGATTCAATGAGAGGAACGGGACAATTGCCCAAAATGGCTGAAGACATGTATTACATAGAAAAAGATGAATTGTATCCTATTCCAACTGCTGAAGTACCAATTACAAATATTTACCGCAACGAAATTATTAATGAAAATGAACTTCCGATAAAACACGTTGGTTATTCAGCCTGCTTCAGACGTGAAGCCGGTTCATACGGAAAAGAGTCTAAAGGCTTTTTAAGAGTACACCAGTTTAACAAAGTTGAAATGGTAAAGCTTGTTAAACCGGAAAATTCTTATGATGAACTTGAAAAACTTGTTAAAGATGCTGAAGATATTCTGCAGGCATTAAAAATCCCTTATAGGATTTTATTACTTTGCACAGGTGATTTAAGCTTTGCGGCAGCAAAATGTTATGATATAGAAACATGGTCTCCTGCAGAAAACAGGTGGCTTGAATCATCTTCATGCAGTAATTTTGAAAACTTCCAGGCGAGAAGAGCAAACATCCGGTTCAGAAATGAAGAAACAAAAAAACCGGAATTTGTTCACACACTTAACGGCTCAGGTCTTGCAACAAGCAGGCTGATGGTTTCTTTACTTGAAATGTATCAAACTCCTGAAGGAAAAGTAATAGTACCGGAAGTTTTACAGGATTATACTAATTTTAACGTCATTGATTAAGGTAAAATCCGAAGTCATAAAATAATTTTTTGGGCTCTCAATCCTGCTCGTGGCAGACAGGTTATAATTTTTAACTCGATAAATGAAAAATCTCTTCACCTTAAAAAAATATTTTATAAGGTATAAAAAGAAACTCTACTGGGGTTTTGTTTTTATCCTACTTTCAAATATTGGTACAGTTTACGTACCTATTCTTCTAAAGGACACAATTAATGCGATAGAGCAAAACACAACCGTTGAACAACTTGTAAACTATGCTTTGCTTATAGTTGGAGCATCAATATTTGCGGGCGTTTTCAGGTTTTATATCCGGCAAACTATTATCGTGGTTTCGAGAGAAATTGAATACGATCTTCGATACGATTTCTGGAATCACATTCAGCATCTTCCACTCAGATTCTTTCAGAATAATTCTACCGGAAACGTAATGGCTCATGCAACAAATGATATAAATGCAGTACGCATGTTTTTAGGTCCGGCAGTTATGTATTCAACGGATACTTTTATAAGATTGGTAATTGTGCTCGCTATCATGATATCTCTCGATCCGATGCTGACTCTTTACACACTTTTACCTTTACCTATTCTTTCAATTGTTGTGTATAAAATCGGCAAGAAGATTCATCAAAAGTTTACACTAATACAGGAAAAGTTTTCCGAGATAACAACAAAAGCACAGGAGAATTTTTCAGGAATAAGAGTTATTAAATCGTATGTGCGTGAAGAAAATGAAATCAAACAATTCAACAAGCTAAGCCAGGAATACCTGAGCAGGAATATGAACCTGGCAAAAGTTCAGGCGGCAATAATGCCGTTCCTGTTTCTCATTACAGGCTTATCAATAATTCTTGTAATATGGATCGGTGGAAGCGCTGTTATCTCAAAGGAAATAACTCTCGGCGATATTACTGCATTTGTAATTTATCTCGGCATTCTAATATGGCCTATGATTGCATTCGGATGGGTTATTAATATTATACAGCAGGCTGAGGCAAGTATGAAGCGGTTGAATAAAATGTTAGACGAGCCTTATGAAATTGATGATTCCGGGACAACCGATAATTCAATAAAAGAAATTAAAGGAGAAATAGAATTTAAAAATGTTTCTTTCAGGTACAGCGAAAATCATCCTTACATATTAAAAGAGATTAACCTTAAAATACCAATAGGCTCTACAACTGCAATTATGGGATATACCGGAGTTGGGAAAACAACTTTTATTAATCTTATACCAAGGCTGTACGATGTAACCGAAGGACAAATTCTTATTGACGGCAGGGACATAAAAACTATACCATTGAACATATTAAGAAGAGAAATCGGCGTTGTTCAGCAGGAATCATTTTTATTTTCCGATTCCGTAATGAATAATATTTCTTACGGATTAAGAGAAATAAACAAAGATACTGTTCTTGAAGTTTCTAAAATTGCCCACTTCGACAAAGACGTTGAAGACTTTCCTCTAAAATATGATACGATGGTTGGAGAAAGAGGAATAACTTTTTCCGGTGGACAAAAGCAGCGGGCTTCTCTCGCAAGAGCTTTGGCTATAAATCCCAAAATCCTGGTTCTAGATGACTCTTTCTCGGCAGTCGATACAAACACAGAAGAAGAAATTCTTAAAAGCCTAAAAAGTTTTATGAGAAATCCTGCAAACCTGCCTGGCGGCAAGGCAGGCAGGACAGGCAGAACGAGCATAATTATCAGCCACAGGATTTCTACAGTTAAAGATGCAGATAAAATTATTGTCCTTTCAGATGGAGCGATTGCCGAAGAAGGAACACATGAAGAATTGGTTGCACTTGGTGGCATCTATGCTGATCTTCACTTCAAACAACTGTTAGAAAAAGAACTTGAAGAATTGAGCTGAGGAAACAAATGACAAAAATGAAAATTGCTTTTTTTGAAGTAACTCAAAAAGAAAAAAATTACATAAAGAAAAAACTAAGCAGGAATTTTGATCTTCAGTTCTACCAGGAACCGTTGACAGATGGTTTTGATTCCAAAGCTATTTTAGATGCGAGTGTCATTTCCCCTTTTATATACTCTGTTGTTTCTGCAAAGATCATTTCACAAATAAAAAAATTAAAACTAATCGCAACAAGAAGCACAGGATTTAATCATATAGATTTAACTGCTGCAAAAAAAAGAAAAGTTGCCGTTGCAAATGTTCCGTACTACGGAGAAAATACAGTTGCCGAACACACTTTTGCATTAATTCTCGCCTTGTCGAGAAATCTCCACAAGGCTTATGTACGAACAAGCAGCAATGATTTTTCTATCGAAGGATTACGCGGCTTCGATTTAAGAGGAAAAACTCTCGGTGTTGTAGGTGCAGGAAGTATTGGAGTTCACGTTATTAAAATTGCCAAAGGCTTTGGAATGGAAATAATGGCTTTCGATTCAAAGCCAAATCATATTTTAACAGAGCTGCTTGATTTTAACTATGTTCCACTCGATGAGCTTCTGAAAAAATCCGATATAATAACTCTTCATTGTCCTTACAACCAGTTTACTCATCATCTTATTAATATGAACAATATCAAAAAGGTAAAGAAAGGTGCTTTGTTTATAAACACTGCGAGAAGCGGGATTATTGAACCAAAAGCTCTTTATTATGCAATTGAGAAAAATATCTTTAGCGGAGCCGGACTTGATGTTTTCGAAGGTGAAGAACTTTTAAAAGAAGAAAACCAGATGCTGACGAAGAATGTTTCGGTAGAGCATTTAGAAACACTATTGAAAAGAAATATCTTATTAAGAAGAGAGAACGTTATAATCACCCCTCACATAGCTTTCGATTCTATGGAAGCTATTGAGAGGATACTAGACACGACCGTGGAAAATATTATTTCTTTCCTCGAAGGAAAGAATTATCATAAAGTAATTTGATTCTAACCTTCAAGGTTAACACATCGTTTTCGAAACCATGACCTTGAAGGTTCCAACATAAACTGAATTAGATATATGTCTCAGGATTATCACAGCGAAGAAGAAGTACTTGGAAAAGCATACGATTCACATTTAATGAAGCGTTTGCTGGCTTATATTAAACCATACCGGAAGTATGTTATTTTCGCTATCCTAATGAATATCGTTGTTGCTGCTTTGGGTCCTCTTCGTCCTTATCTTACTAAAATTGCAATAGACGACTATATCGCAGCTTCCGATTATAACGGTTTAATTATAATAAGCTTAATCCTGTTTGCCAGTCTTTTGTTCCAGGCAGTAATACAATTTTTCCTTACTTATTACACACAATACCTCGGACAAAAAACACTTTATGATTTGCGTACCCAGCTTTTTACGCATACACAGAAACTTGCTCTGAAGTTTTTTGATAAAACACCTATCGGCAGAATTGTTACAAGAGTGACTAACGATGTTGAAGCACTCGGCGAACTTTTTTCATCCGGTATTGTTATGGTATTCAGTGATGTTTTTATAATCGTCTGGATATTTGTTTTTATGTTTTTCATGGATATTAATCTTTCCCTTGTTACCCTCTCAGTTCTTCCGGTTTTGATATATGGAACTTTTCTCTTTAGAAAGAAAGTAAGGGAAAGTTACAGGGATGTACGGCTTCATCTTGCAAGACTGAATTCTTACATGCAGGAACATATTACGGGAATAAATGTTGTACAGATATTCCGGAAAGAAAAAGATGAACTAAAGAAATTCTCAAATATTAATAATGATTATCGACAGGCAAATATAAAATCAATTTTTTATTATGCTATTTTCTATCCGGGAGTGGAGTTACTGAGCTCAATAGCTGTTGGCTTAATCGTCTGGTACGGAGGAGGCGAAATAATAAGAGGAAGTCTGACTATTGGTGTCCTATTTGCATTCATTCAATATACTGAAATGTTTTTCCGACCGATAAGAGATTTATCTGAAAAATATAATATAATGCAGACTGCAATGGCATCGTCCGAAAGAATATTTAAGCTGCTTGATAATAAAACGTTTGTTAAAAATCCTGAAAACCCCGTTAAGCTTGAACGGATAAAAGGCGAAATCGAATTTCGTAATGTATGGTTTGCTTATAATGATGAGGATTATGTTCTCAAAGATATTTCGTTCAAAATAAATCCCGGTGAAACAGTTGCGATAGTCGGGCATACCGGTGCAGGCAAAACAAGCATTATAAATATATTAACAAGGTTTTACGACATAAACAGGGGCACTATACTTATTGATGGAAACGACATAAGCAGGATAGATAAAAAAGAGCTTCGTAAATATATCTCGATTGTACTTCAGGATGTTTTTCTTTTTTCGGGAACGATTAAGACAAACATAAATATGGATAATGATGGAATTGAGTATGATAAAATTATCGAATCTTCAAAGTTTGTAGGAGCCGACAGATTTATTAAAACGCTGCCTGCCCAGTATGATGAAATAGTTAAAGAACGCGGCGCTACTTTAAGCGTAGGACAAAAGCAGCTTATTTCATTTGCAAGAGCCCTGGCTTATGATCCCAAAATTCTTGTTCTCGATGAAGCAACCTCCAGTGTCGATACAGAAACCGAAATCCTGATTCAGAAAGCGATTGAAAACCTTCTGGTAGGCAGAACAGCTATAGTTATCGCTCACAGGTTATCAACTATACAAACCGCAGATAAAATAATTGTTCTTCATAAAGGAGAAATAAGAGAAACAGGGAACCACCAGGAACTCCTGGCAAAAAGAGGAATTTATTATAAACTGTATCAGCTACAATATAAAGATCAGGAAATAGTTAAAGCTGTTTGATCCTTTCAAAAATATTTTTTTAAGGAGAACATAAATGCCGCAAATAAGATTTATGACTCTTTCCCGTTTTATAATCGAGCAGGAAAAACTCCACCCGGAAGCGACCGGCGAACTTTCAAAACTTCTCCACGATCTTTCATTAGCCGCAAAGGTTATTTCTCTTGAAGTAAATAAAGCCGGACTTGCAGACATACTTGGTTTTACCGGCGATAGCAATGTTCACGGCGAAGACGTAAGAAAGCTGGATATGTTTGCTCATAACATGATGTTCAATGCAATGGATCATGGAGGTCATCTTTGCATTATGGCTTCTGAAGAGGAAGAAGATATAATTCATATTCCCGCAAAGTTTAAGGTTGGTAAATATGTTCTTCTCTTCGATCCTCTTGACGGTTCTTCCAATATAGATGCAAATGTCAGTATCGGAACTATTTTTTCTATATTTAAAAGAATTACACCTGACGGAAAACCGGGAACGTTGAAAGATTGCCTCCAGAAAGGAGTAAGGCAGGTTGCTGCCGGATACATCGTTTATGGATCGAGCACGATAATGGTTTACTCAGCCGGGCACGGTGTACATGGCTTTACTTTGGATCCTTCCTTCGGAGAATTTCTTTTATCAAACGAGAGTATTAGAATTCCTCAAAAAGGGAAAATATACAGTATTAACGAAGGTAATTATTTGTACTGGCATCCGGGACTTAAGAAATATATCAAGTGGCTCCAGGAAGAAGATAATGATTCCGAACGCCCTTATACATCACGTTACATCGGTTCTATGGTTGCAGATATTCACAGGAATTTGCTTTACGGCGGTATCTATATGTATCCGGCAGATTCCAGAAACCCGAACGGAAAGTTAAGATTAATGTATGAATGCAATCCTATGTCTTTTATAGTGGAAGCCGCAGGAGGAAGAGCGTCAAACGGGAAACAAAGAATTCTTGAGATAAAACCGGGAACACTTCACCAGAGAACTCCGATTTTTATAGGCAGCGAATACGATGTTAGAATGGTTGAAGAATTTATGGCAAAAGAAGAAAAAACATTTTCTCCTGGTAAGAAGAGATGATAAGATTATTTCAAACCTGAAAGTGCGGAATTAATCTTTTGAGCCAGTTCATCCAAAGATATATTCTTTACATTTAACTTGGATGTTTTAACTAATATTTCAGGTTTGTCCCCTTCTCCTTTCATATACTTGTAAAGACCGAATCCAAGCCTGTTCCTGTCATTCATTACAGGAATGTAATCTTTAAGACCTTCAACAATGGTATAAACTTTCGACTCGAGGGAATCCTCTGCAGATTTTTTTACGGAAGGCGGGGGTAAAGTGCTCATTTAAATATCCTTATCTTTGTGTCAAAGATAACTATCCCTAACCTCGTTTTCAATTATTTTTAAATAAAAACTCTAAGCTTTGTGAGGTTTTTCTTTGGTAAGGGAGTGTCAAATTTTTTAGATTTGTGAAGTAATTTAATTATTTAAGCTTGATAAATTTTAATAACACAGACAGAATCCTGATCGTCAGGTTAAGTTCCCTCGGGGACATACTCCTGTCAACACCCCTAATCAGGTCAATAAAGAAAATGTTTCCTCATGTTAAAATTGATTATCTCTTAAGAGAAGAATACAAAGATGTACTGATTAACAATCCCTACATCAATAAACTTTTTTTATTCAAAAGAAATGATAGCAATTACATTCCGGATGAATTGAGCTCAAACAGTTACGATCTTGTGATTGATTTACAGAATAATTTTAGAAGTGCGGGAATCAGGAAAAAACTAAAAACAAGTAACCTTAAAACTTTCAATAAAAGAACTCTTGATAAGCTTCTGCTTGTAAATTTTAAAATAAACAGGTTAAAAGATTCAGGGCAGATTCCTGAAAGATATGCAGAATCGGTTGACGGGTTTAACCTGGATGGAGACGGATTAGACCTGTTTACAGGAAATGAAACAGCTTCAATAAACGGAAGAGAAAAAGATTATATCGGTTTCGCTCCCGGCTCCCGCCATTTTACAAAGACCTGGCCAGAAGATTATTATATAAGTCTCGGTAAAAAATTAAGCGATGAAGGAAAAACCGTTGTCTTATTCGGGGGGAAAGAAGATATGAAAATTTGCGAAGAAATTTCAAAGAGCATTTTCAATTCTATCGACCTCAGCAACAATAATAATTTACTGTTGACCG
>Ga0209640_10002210_pt1 | contig 16935 bp, 12 predicted proteins | sample RifCSP10_1_FD_184018 | JGI IMG/M metagenome (GOLD analysis project Ga0209640, IMG submission 184018) | Soil microbial communities from Rifle, Colorado - Rifle CSP2_sed 10_1 (SPAdes) (version 2) | ecosystem: Environmental > Terrestrial > Deep subsurface > Rock core/Sediment | place: Rifle... | reverse complement strand
ACGCTGATGCGCGACGTCGAAGTCGCGCACGCCGAGTACGTCGACCACAGCGACAGCGGGCGCGAACCGCGCCGGGGTCCCACTCTGACGCGTCGCGCGCATGATCGTCTGACCTCGCAGGAAGAACAGCGAACGCCCATCACGACTCCAGCGCGGGCGGGCGCCTCCCGCAAAGGAGACACGCATACGCTCGCCAGTGGAAGAGTGAGTTATGTAGATGTCCGGCCCACCGGACTCATCGGACACGTGTGCAATCCACTCGAGGTCTGGCGACCAGCGTCCATCGGTGTCGTTGAAGCCGCTCTTGACTACCACCTTCCGTGTCCGGCTCTTCCTGTCGAATGCCCAGATGTCGTCGTCAGACTGGTTGTCCGGCGCGTGAAAGAGGATGGTGTCTGCACGCCAGTCGGTCGGCGTGGCATCGAGCGCCTCATCCAGCAAGGCTTCATCGTCGGCGTCCGTGTCGTGCGCGGCTTTCACGAACAACCCGGGCGGACCTTTTTGAAGCGAGCGGAACAGGACCAGGCGACCATCTGGTGCCCAGACCGCATCGCTGTCTGCCGCCAGGGCCCGTGTCAGCGACTCCATCCCGTTGCCAGCTGCGGTCGGCACCAGCACCACGTCGAGCGTGCGGAGCAACGGGGCCACCATCGTGACCGCCGCATACGTGTCGTCTGGAGACAGTCGGACCTGCCAGAACTCGCCGGGTTCGCCACTGGTCCCGGTTCGTTGGCCGTCCAGGTCGAACCAGACGAGCGTGCGGCGGCGCGGTGAGAGGACCGCGGTCAGCAGGATGCGGCGAGAGGCCGCGAACAGACCTCGTCCGGTGGAGGTGATGCCGACCCCGGTGGACACGGGCGTCGGCCGCCCCTCGAGGACACCCGTCGACCCGTCGAGCGCCTGGGCAAGCAGCACGTTGTCGCGCACGTAGAGGATGAGGTTGCCCACCAGTTGCCCGTGCCCGGTGGTGGCCATGAGGTCTCGCTCTACATCGCCGCGCACCCACCTGACCATGCGCCGGCCGTCCTGAGCCACGGCCGTGTAGATGAAAGCACCCGAGTCCAGATCGGTAGCCGGATATACGTGGACAGCGTCCCCTGGGTGGAGCCTTGTCGCATCCGACACGGTTCCCTGATGCAACCAACGAATGGCGCCCTGAGCCTGTGGTGCGAACAGGACCGATCCATCGGGCAGCCACGCGGCGCCGGCTGGCGAGGGCGCCTCAGCCAGGTCAGTTACGGCGCCACTGGTGAGCGAGATCTGCTTGAGGCGTCCATCGGCGAAGAAGGACACGGCGTCCGCGGCCTGAGTCCACGCCGGCCCCTGCGCGCCCTCTGTGCCGGCGAGCGCCTCGGCATCGTCTGCATCGAGCGCCCGGCGCCAGAGAGTCGTCGTGCCTCCACGCGTGGCAACAAAGACGATCTGTCGCTCGTTTGGGGAAATAGCGGCGTCCAGGACTTCGTCGCCGGACCCTAGTTCGGCGCCCGACGGCGCGCCGAGCGTCAGGCGGATGGCGGGAGGACGCGGCGGCGGTGCTTCGCGCAGGTGCCGCACTGCCGGGACCGCGAGGGAGGCGACGACCAGCGCGAGTGCAGCGAGCGCCACGTGTGACTTACGCACTCGGCCACTTCCTACTTCTTACTTACTTTCCGACCTCGACCTTTGACCTTCGAACTTTCAAGTTTCAAAACTTCCTGGACCAAGTGGTGGGCCACCGCTCCACGACCACCTTCTTCTCCGTGTAGAAGTCGATCGCATCGTGTCCTTGGGCGTGAAGGTCGCCGAAAAAGCTTTCCTTCCAGCCCGAGAAGGGGAAGTACGCCATCGGGGCGGCGACGCCCACGTTGATGCCGACGTTGCCGACGCGGGTCTCGTAGCGGAACTGCCGGGCGGCTGCGCCGCTCGACGTGAACAGGCAGGCCATGTTGCCGAAGGCCGACCGGTTTACGATCTCGATGGCGGCCTCGACCGAGTCGGCCCGCATGAGGCTCAACACCGGTCCGAAGATCTCGGTGCGCGCCAGTTCGCCAGCCGGGTCCACGTTGCCCAGCACGGTGGGCCGCAGAAAACTTCCGCGGCTGTAGCCTTCGACGCGCGCATGGCGACCGTCGACGAGGGCCGTGGCGCCTTCGGCGACACCCTTCGCGATGAGCCCCTCGATGCGAGCCTGACTCTCCGCAGAAATGACGGGACCCATTTCAGTGCCCTTGTCCAAACCGTAGCCGATCTTTCTCGAGGACGCGGCATCGCTGATCTGCTGGGTGAACCGCTTGTCGGCCTCAGCCACGGTGATGACGACCGAGGTGGCCAGGCAGCGCTGGCCCGCGCAGCCAAACGACGAGTCGGCGACGATGCGAGTAGTCATGTCCATGTCGGCATCCGGCAGCACGACGATCGGGTTCTTGGCACCGCCCTGAGCCTGCACGCGCTTGCCATTGGCGGCGGCGCGACTGTAGACGTAGCGGGCAACCGGCGTTGAACCGACGAAGGAGATCGCGCGCACCTCGGGGTGGTCGAGCAGCGCGTCCACCGCGTCCTTGCCGCCGTGCACGAGGTTGGCCACTCCGGGAGGGAACCCGGCCTGTTCCACCAGCTGCATCACGCGCGCCATGGTCATCGGCGTCTTTTCGGACGGCTTGAGCACGACCGTGTTGCCGCACGCCACGGCGTAGGGAAGGAACCACAGCGGAATCATGCCCGGGAAGTTGAAGGGCGTGATGACGCCAACGATGCCAACCGGCTGGCGGACCATGAACTCGTCGATGCCCGAGGCGATGTCCTCGAGGTTGCTGCCCAGCATGAGCGAGGGAATGCCGGTTGCGACCTCGACGTTCTCGATGCCCCGCTTCAGCTCGCCTTCCGATTCGGCGAGCGTCTTGCCGCATTCCTCGGTCACCACCCGGGCGAGGTCGGAGAAGTTCGCGTCGAGCAGCGCCTTTAACCTGAAGAGGGGCTGAATCCGGTCGCCCGGGGGAGTACGGCGCCACGCCGGCAGCGCCTTCGACGCGGCCTCGATGGCCTTGGCGACATCGGCCGCGCTCGACAGGGGCGCGTTGGCCAGCACGTCACCGGTTGCGGGATTTCTGACGGGGATCGTCTGCGTCGTCGAGGGCGCTTCCCACTGGCCCCCGACGAAATTCATCAACCTCGCTTGCCCGCTCATTGCTGCTCCTTTGAGGGTTTCTCCCGAACACAACCGCGGAGGCGCGGAAACGCGGAGTCCTTCTAGCTTAATTGCCTCCGCGCCTCCGTGTCTCCGCGGTTCGTGGGCTGTTCTTGGCAAAGGGGTCGGGAGTCATTTCTCGGGGACACTCCCATGTCAACGATATCGGGGCGGGAGTGTCGTCAAGAAATGACTCCCGACCCCTTCAGGGTATGACGATGGCGCGCCCGACGATCTCGCCTCGGGTGAGCGCCTGGTAGGCAGCGTCGGTTTCGGCCAGTGTGAAGCGTTGGGTCACCATGGTTTCGAGCTTGAAGATGCCCTTGGCTGCGAGCCGGATGATCTCGGGCATGTCACTTCGCGTTCTGGCGCCGTAGGAGCCGATGATGCGGAGCTCGCGCCGCACGAGCCGGGTGATCTCGACCGGCGCCGTCGTCTTGCCAGGTGCGATGCCGACGGCCACCATCCGCCCGCCGTCGCGAATCATCTCGAACGCCTGCGTAAATGTCTGTGGCAGACCGAGGACCTCGAACGCCACGTCGACACCCCGACCCTCGGTCAGTTCGCGCACGCGGGCTGTGGCATCGGTGGTCGTCGCGTTGATCACATCGGTCGCACCCAGGCGACGGGCGGCCTCGAGCTTGTCGTCTTTGACATCCACCGCGATGATTTGCGAGGCGCCGAAGGCGTGCGCCACCTGGATGACGTTGATGCCCACTCCGCCCACGGCGACCACGGCGATGCGCTCCCCACCGCGGAGGTCAGCGCCATGCCGCACCGCACCGTAGGCGGTGAAGACCGCGCAGCCGAGCACCGAGGATTCTTCGAGCGGCAGGCCGTCGGCCAGGGGAAACACGTCGGTTGCCGGCACAACGGCGTACTCGGCCAGCCCGGCCATGGAGTACATGGCGAGCGTCGATCCATCGGATCGCCGCAGCCTTGACGTCCCGTCGTAGAGCGTGCCCTTCAGCCGGTTCATCGCGAAGAAGTTGTCGCACAGGTCGTCGCGGCCGGTGCCGCACGCCACGCAGAACCCGCACGGCATGATGAAGGCGCAGACGACGCGGGTTCCGACGGCCGGGCCCGTGACGCCAGGACCGAGCGCGGCGACCGTGCCCGATATCTCATGGCCCATCACGGCGGGCGTGGGAAACGCGACCTCGGCCTTCATCACGTGCAGGTCGGTATGGCACACGCCACACGCGGCGACTCTCACGAGGACTTCACCCGCGCCAGGCTCGGGAATAGGAATCTCCTCGACGTGCACCCCTCCGGGGGCTTTTTCGAGGATGGCGGCTCTCATCGTCGACATGTGTTGTGTCCCTGCTGTTCGCTCTTCTACGTTCTCACTTCTCGGTTCCTGTTCACGTTCAAGTTCGGTTCTGTCGTTCCGGGTCGAACCTGAAGGCGAACGGAGAAGCGAGAACCGAGAAGCGTGAACGCAAGATTCTACGTGATGTCCTTCTGATTCGTCTCCGACGCGATGACGACGGCCGTGATCGTGACGAGCGCCATGGCGATCAGATACAGCGACAGGGCGCCGCGGCCGTAACGGGCAAGCAGCAGTGTGGCGATGAACGGCGACGTGCCTCCGGCGAGCACCGCAGCCAGCTGCGCGCCGAGCGAGGCACCACTGTAGCGCACGCGGGTGCCGAAGAGTTCAGAGAGGAACGCCGCCTGCGGCCCGTACATCGCCGCGTGGGAGAACACGAACGCCACGATCAGGGCGAGCCACACGAGCGGCGGAGACCCGGTGTCGAGGAGCCAGAACAGCGGATACGCGAACAGCGCTGTGACGACGGCCCCGAACAAGTACACGGGGCGCCGCCCGACCCGGTCCGACAGCGCGCCGAAGAAGGGGATCGCCAGCAGCTCGAGGGCGGCGCCCGCAAGAATAGCGTTGAGCACGATCTGCCGATCCATTTTCACCTGCTGCGTGGCATAGGTCAGCACGAACACGCTGTAGATGTAGAACGCGCCGTTCTCCGCGAAGCGGGCGCCCATCGCCAGCAGCACCTGTTTCGGGTAGTTGCGGAGCACCTCGACGATAGGCTGCCGTGCCTCGCCGGCCTCTTCCTTCACCTTGGAGAAGGCAGGTGTTTCCAGGATCCGCACGCGAATGAGTAGACCGACGATGACGAGCAACGCGCTCAGCAGAAACGGCACTCGCCATCCCCAGCTGAGAAACTGCGCCTCGGGTAGCCGCGAGAAGACGGAAAACACAGCGGTCGAGAGCACCAGGCCCGCCGGCACGCCCACCTGCGGCCAGCTGCCGTAGAAGCCGCGTTTGCCGGGCGGCGCGTGCTCGACGGCCATCAGCACGGCCCCGCCCCATTCACCACCGACGCCGAAGCCTTGTGCCACCCGTAACAACACGAGGCCGAGCGCGGCCCAGGGCCCGACCTGTTCATAGGTCGGTAGCAGTCCGATCAGGAATGTCGCGACGCCCATGATGACGAGCGTCAGCACCAGCATCGATTTGCGGCCGATCTTGTCGCCGTAGTGCCCGATGATGATGCCGCCCACCGGCCGGGCAAAAAACCCCACAGCGTAAGTGCCAAACGCGGCGAGCGTGCCCATCAGCGGATCGAAGGTGGGGAAGAAGAGGCGGTTGAAGACGAGCGCCGCGGCCGTTCCGTAGAGGAAGAAGTCGTACCACTCGATCGTTGTGCCGATGAAGCTCGCCATCGCGACCAGCCGGATCGAGCCGGCCCGGGAGTTGGTCGCCGTGTGTGTCATGGGTCCGTGAACGGTACCACAGGGGAGGGGGAGGCCGGTTTCGGGGATCGGGGATCACCCCGATCCCCGAGGCCTAGTATGATCCACAGTTCATGCACACGGAGCTTCAGGAAGCCATAGACCTGCACGACGCCGTCGTCGCCGAAGCGGGCAACGCCCTCGTCGGCTACGAAACGGAGAAGGCCCTCGCCAACGTCGTCTTATTTTCCGAGATTCCGACAACCTACGACAAGGATCAGAAGCGGCAGGTCAATGCTGGCAACCTCCTCCTGCGGGGCGTCCCCGGAGTTGGTAAGACGTTTTTCGGGGTGATCATCGCCGCCATCAGCAACGCGAAATTCGCCCGCCTGCAGGGTCGCGCCGATCTGCAGCCAACTGAAATCGTCGGCTTCCAGATGATCAACCCCGCGACCGGTGAGTTCATCACCGAATTCGGGCCGCTCGCCTCCGCCGAGGTGATTCTGCTCGACGAGATCAACCGCATTCCGCTCAAGTCGCAGAGCGCGTTTCTCGAGGGTCTTCAGGACCGGACCGTGACCGTCGGCAAGACAACCTACGAGATGGCGCCTTTCAGCTTCGCGATTGCGACGATGAACCCCGTCGAGCTGGGGCAGGGGACATTTCCGCTCTCGGAAGCGGCGACCGATCGGTTCGCGATCATGATCAACATCGCGTACCTGCAGCCTCACGAGGAGGAGAAGCTCGTCAATTTCGACTTCAAGCAGGTACGGCTGAAGCCGCTCGTGCCGAAGGAGCGGATCATCGAGCTGCGGTCGGTCATCACCCGCGAGGTGTTCCTGCACGAGGCGCTGGCCAAGTACATCCGGCGGCTCGTGGGCGCGACGCGGCCCTACAGCGAAGAGTCCGAGTGGCACCACCGCTCGCCGTCCGAGCTCGTCGAGAAGTGCGTGGACCTGGGGGCGTCGCCCCGGGCGACGATTTGCTGGGGGCGGCTCGTGAAGGTCTGGGCGCTGCTGCTGCACCACCGCGAAGAGGTCTACCCGGAGGACGCTCAGGAACTGGCGAGGTACATCCTGAGCCACCGGGTGTGGCTCGGTCCGCACGCGGCGAGCCACGGCGTGACGGTCGAGATGGTGATCGACGACATCATCGCCAGGGTTCCGGTGCCGTGATGTACAACCTCCAACTCCCAAAGGGCCCAATTCCCAATACGCGCGCTGTGTGCACAACGCTTGGGAGTTGGGAGTTGGTTTTTGGGAGTTGGGTCTTGGGCCTTGGGAGCTGAGCCGTGGACGCGCTCAACCTCCACGAGATCGCCGAGATCGAACTCTTCATCGTGAAGCGGATGAAAGAGTTCACGCTGGGCGACCATGCGAGCGTCTTCAAGGGGTCGGGGTTCAATTTCGTGGGCGTTCGCGACTGGGAGCCGGGGGACCGGATGGCGGCGATCGACTGGGCGCAGTCCTCGCTCACCAACTTCAGCCCGATGATCACGAAGGAGTTCGAGCAGGACAGCAACGCCACGATTATCGCCGTGGCCGATGCGTCGCTCTCGACCCGGTGCGGTATCGATGGCAATACGATTGCCACGACCATCGCCCGGGCGGTGGCCGCTGCGGGGCTTTCGGCCCTCTTCTTCCAGGATCGCTTTGGACTGGTGACTTTCGACGATCGCCTCGAGCAGGTTGCGGCTGCGCGCCCGCGCATCGGCCGCTCGCATCTGCTGTACTGCCTCGACTTGTACCAGCAGTCGGTCGCGCCGAGCGACCGCACCACCCCGCGCGACGTCATCGTGGCGATCGAGAGCCAGGTCCGCAAGTCCGCGCTCGTGCCGGTCATCTCGGACTTCCTGTTCCCTGACGTCCCGCGCGTGCTCGAGGAGCTATCGAAGCTCAACGCCGTGCACGACGTGTTTCTGCTGATGGCTGATGTGCGGTTCGCCTACGACGTGCCTGCGGTGTCTGACGGGTGGGTCGAGGTGTTCGACGTGGAACAGGGTCGTCCGCGGGTGCTCTCGCGCCGCGAAGCGGGCCGACTGGCCCAGCGGGCGCGCGAGTGGCAGGACGAGGTCGAGAAGATGGCGAGGGACGCAGACCTGGATTGCGTCCGCGTGGGACTGGACAGATGGGAGATGGAGACGGCCCTGGTCGAGTTCACGGCCGAGCGGCGGCTCCGGAAAATGTGATGAATAGAGCCTGGTGTTCTGCGGCGGTGTTGGTGGTCTCGGTGGTCATCGCGGGGGGCCTCGGCTCGATTGCCGCGGCCCAGACTGCGTCGGATCCTCGTCAGGGCGAGGTCGAAACCGATCCGATCAAGTGCTGGTGGAAGGCCGACCGGACGGCCGTTCGCGTCGGGGAGCGCTTCGGGCTCGTGCTGACCTGCGCGGTGATTGAGACCGGTCCGACGACGGTCGTCCCGGCACTCAACCAGCTCGAGCCGGGAGCGTTGTCGCTCACGCCCTTCGAGGTGACGAGTGGGACCAGGGGCGATGATGTGGTTGCGCCGCCATGGAGGTACGTTCAGTTCGATTACTCCGTGCGTCTTCTGGCCGACGGCTTCTTTGGACAGGACTTGACGATTCCGTCCCTGACAGTGACCTACAACCTGCAGTCGGCCGGTGGGACCGAGGGGCGAGACCAGACCTACGTGTTACCCGCGCTGCCGATGCGGGTTCTCTCGCTGGTGCCGCGAAGCGTGTCCGACATCCGCGACGCGTCTGGGCAGACGTTTGCCACGATTGCTTCGCGCCGCTTCCGGTCCTCGCTTGCCCTGGTCCTGGGGTGGGTGAGTGTGGCGTTTGCGGCCGTGTTGTCCCTCATGGCCGTCGCGGGTGCCACGAGGCAGTACCGCGCGAAGGCGGCCGCTGCGGTGCGCACGTTGCCGGTTCCATCGATGCTCGGCGCGTGCGTGAACTCGCTCGCCGCTGTCGGGTCCGATGCCGCGCGTGACGGGTGGTCGCCGGCGCTGGCGCGGCGGGCGGTCGCAGCGCTGCGCGTGGCGGGTGCCGTGGCGCTCGAGCAGCCCGTGGCACAGGATTTCGCAGACCAGGACGCGGTCGAGCGTGACGGACAAATCACCACGCGCGCGGGGTGGTTCAGGTCGCAGCGGGTGCTTCTGTCCGCGGCGGTCACCCAGAGGACCATCGCGCATCATCTCGGTAACGGGCGCCGTGTTCGGGCCAGCTCTCGGGCGCGGCTCGAGCCGATTGGCGAGGCGCTCGGCGTCCTCACCGTGGCGAGCTACGGGCGAGACGGCAAGGCCGACGCCTCGAGCCTCGACGCGGCGCTCGAGTCCAGTCAAGCGGCTGTCCGCAGCCTGCGAACGAGCGCGCGCTGGCCCCTGCGCACGGCTGCCGCCGTGATGCAATCCTTCCAGCGCGCCTAATCCCGGAGGCCAGTTGAATTGACGGTCACGAATCCCGGTTCCAGTGGACGGACCGCGCTGCGAGGGCGCCTCCGACCGCGTGACGCCAGCTCCGTGAGCTGGCGGATCCCCTCAGCCTTCTCGCGCGGTCAGGCGATCCCGGTCGTCCACTTCCACAGGGATTCGCCCCGTCAACTCAACTGGCCTCCGGCGCCTCCGGGATTAAGGCCTGTGTCGCATTCCTTGGGTTTTGGGCGTCTTGGGAGTTGGGGGTTTGGGGGTTGGGAGTTGAGGCCCTGATGCCAGTTGTGCGGGATCTCCTGATCGTGGTCCGCGCCACGCTCGACGAGTGGACGCGCACCCGGTGGGCGGACTTGGAGTTTGCCGAAGGACGTCAGGCGCTGCTCGTCTTCATCGTGCTCCTGGCGCTTGCGCTGCTCGGCCTGCTCGTCGGCTTCGTTCGCCGTGGACCCTCGCGGGCCAAAGTCGCGCTGCCCGCGCTCGTGCCCCTCATCCGCCGGTCGCCCCTTGCCGCTGTGCGGCACCTGCCGCTCCTCCTGTTTGTGGCCGGCGTTCCGTTCTTCGCGATCGCGCTCGCCGACCCGCTCACCGGTTTCGCCCGGGAAGAGGTGTCCTACCCGGGCCGGCGCATCGCGCTCCTCGTCGACGGTTCGACCAGCATGGTCATCCGGTTCGAATCGAAGACGAAGCGGCCTGGGGAGTCGACCTTCTTCACGGCCGTCGCCTCCGCCGAACAGTTCATCAGGCGCCGCATGACTGGTCCGTATCGCGACTTGGTGGCGCTCATTCAGTTCGGCAATTTCGCTTACGTCGTCACGCCCTTCACCAACGACTACGAGAATATTCTGCTGAGCACGCGGCTCATCGGCGACCCGAGCGAATGGGGGCGCTTCCCGGACTGGGGCACGACGATCATCGAGGGCATCGACCAGGCGACGCAGTTGTTCAGGACGTTCGATTTCACCAACGCGTCGGGGAACCTGATGATCGTCTTCACCGACGGACGCGACTCGCAGCTGAACCGGCAGCAGGCCGATCTCGATCGCGTGGTGTCGGAGGCCAGAAACTGGAACATCCCGGTCTACATGATGCGCACGGCCTACAACCGGCGCGAAGGGGAGATCCTCCAGGACAAGATCTGGAAGACCACCGTCGAGCGGACCGGCGGACGGTTCTATGCCGCCTACGACGATGAGTCGATTGGGCGCGCGTTGCGGGAGATCGATCGACTGTCGCCCGGGCGCATCGAGACGCGGGAGTACAGCGTCCGGCGTCCGCGCTTTGCCGGCTGGACGCTCGTCGCCGTCGGACTGTGGCTCACGGCGGCGGTGCTGAAGCTGGGATTCGGCGTGTTCAGGACGTTTCCTTAGGCAGTAGGCAGAGGGCGGTAGGCAGCAGAGCGCACGCTTTAGCGTGCGCAGGTAGAGTGGGCCGTAGAGCGCACGCTTTAGCGTGCGCGGCGTACGCGAGGAGCACATCATGCGGAGTGTTGTTGGACTGGTCGCCGGCGCCGTGGCGTTGGCGCTCGTCGGGTTTGCTTTCTTCGGCGTGGCGCGGCTCGAAGGCCACATGGCCGACGCGGGACAGCAACTGTCCACGCTGCGGTATGCCGCCGCTGGGGAGAGTCTTGCCCAGGCGGAACAGTACGCTGGGCGCGCGCGCCTGGTGCCGTGGCTCGGCAGCGATGCGCGCCTGGAGATTCGTGCGCGGCAGGCCGCCGTGCAGTACTGGCAGCGGGACTACGAGGCGGTCCTTCCGGCGGGAGCCGAGCCGGTGGCTGCGGTGGACGAAGAGAACGTCGAGCTGCAGTTGGTCGTGGCCAACGCCGCGTACCGCGTGAAGCAGACCCAGTTCGCCGACCAGAAATCGACCGTCGCGGCGCTCGAGGAGGCGGCCGCCGGGTACCTCACCGTGCTCAAAAGCAGCGCCTGGCATCCCGATGCCGCGTTCAACTACGAGTACATGATTCGTCTGCGCGACGAGGCCGCGAAGGGCCGGCAGCCACCGCCACCCCAGAACAACGAAGAGGACGCCGACCTGGGTGAGGCGGGCGCCCCCACGCCGGCGACCAGCCAGGAAGGGTTCCAGATCTACATTCCGCTCGAGCAGGGCGAGAAGAACCCGAGCGGCGGCGAGGCCGGGAAGGCCTCGGCGAAGGAGCGCAAGGGGTAATGGCCTGGTTGCCGCGGATCGATCTCGAATCCTTCAGGTTCGCCGATCCGCTGTACCTCTGGCTGCTCGTCATACCAGCCGCGCTGCTCGTCGTCTGGGCCTGGCGGGTTGTCCGCCGGCGCGGCGACATCAGGCGGTTGGCGTCGCGGCGGGTCCTCCCGGTTCGAGAACGCTTCGGTGTTCTGGGCGACCTGGCGTTCTGGGTGGCGGTTCTACTGGCCGTAGCCTTGTGCATCGTGGCCCTTGCCCGCCCGCAAGCCCGTGTGTCGTCGGTCAGGCGGGCCAGCGCCGATGTGGTCGTGCTGCAAGACGCGTCGGCCTCGATGTATGTCACCGATGTCAGGCCGGACCGGTGGCGGCGGTCCGTGCAGTTCCTTCGCACGTTTGCCGAGACGCTCAGCTGGCAGGGCGACCGCGTCGCGCTGGCGCTCTTCGCGCAACTGGCCGCGCCGCAGGTCCGACTGACCAAGGACCCGAACGCGCTCTTCTTCTTCATCGATCACCTCGGCGACAGCTCGCCGTTCCGGCTCGAGAACGCGACCAGCTGGGACACGAACATCGAGGAGGCCGTGCGCTGGGGACTCCGGCTCGTGGAGAAGGACGAAGAGGTCTTTGGCAAGAACGGCAACCCGAAAGCGTTCCTCGTGATCTCGGACGGCCAGACCTGGAGCGGGACCGTGGCCAATGCCATACAGGACGCGCGCGCCCGGCAGATTCCGGTGCATGTGGTCGGCATCGGGACGACCACGGGAGGGATGATTCCCGAACCTAAGCGACCCGACGGCACGCGGCCGCCGCCCGTGATTCGTTCCGTGCTGGACCGGGCCTCGCTCGTGCAGCTCGCGGTGGCCGGTGGTGGCGAGTATTTCGAGATTGGCGACGAGCCGGACCGTATCGTCGCGTTCCGGATCGTGGACCGGCTGCGACGACGTGCCGAGATCGTGCAGGAAGTCGAGAGCTTCGACGAGCTCTACGGCCGCTTCCTGCTGGCCGCCGCCATCGCCATCCTGATTGGGACCGCCTTCATGCGCAAGCGCACGGAGCTCATCTGGCAGGCGGCGGGTGCGCTGGGCGTCGTGCTGCTGCTGGCGCGTCTGGTCGGCTGAGCGGGGGAGTTAGCCAGCCCTTTGGGCGCCAGGATCCTGCGCTGCACTGGTTGCGGAAATTCAACGAACGCGAACTGGCGTCTCGCAAACAGGTAGCTCTCTCCGCTCTCATCGATGATTCGAACCAGATCCTTGCCCAGGACAACCTCGAACGTCACGCGCCCGATTACCGGCTAGCAGAGGAACTCCGGGCTGGCAGGTCCAGTCAACGTCCGGCGATGACCAGCGCCGGCAGGGACGCGAGAGCCGCCCGACGCCGTGTCTGGTCTATGTCCCTGGCCGGTCGTCATCGCGCTACGGTATCGTCAGTCGTCCTTGTTGTCGAATCATCGTTCGGCGGTCGAACGTCAGGCATCGCGGCGCTCTCGATCGCGGCGCGCCGACGGCTCCATGCGTTGGGCGGCGACCACTGGCGATAGCTTTGAACTCTCCAGACGTGGTGGAGCAGATGAGAGACCACGCGCGACCAGGAGGCTTCCGACGGCTATTACCGCCAGCCCACCCGCACCGAGGATCACCATATCGCGGGGTTGCCCACCGGGTCCCTCGTCCTGCATGAACTTGAACGCGTACTGTCCCCAGTTGTTGAGCGCCCCGTGAGCGAGCCCGACCATCCAAATGCTCTCGGTCCGAACCCACAGCCAGCCGATCACCAAGCCTGCGCCGATGGTCAGGATCGGCAGAGTCAGGACCACCAGCAGGATGGGGATTCCGGGCAGATGGTGGATCCCGCCGAGCGCGAACGGTGTGTGCCAGAACGCCCAGATGACGGCGGACACCGCCACGGCACGGCGCACGCTCATGCGGTCCATCAAGCGGGGCAACAGCCACGCCCGCCAGCCGACTTCTTCGAAGAAGGCCAGCGTGGAATTGGCGGCCAATCCGACCACGATATTCGTCGCCATTCGGGCGACGAGTCCCGCGGGAGTAAGCACGCCCCAATTCCGCGCCGCCGGAGTGTGATACAGCCCGTCGGCTTCGGGTGTGAGCCAACTCGCCCACGGCAGCCCGCCCCACAGAGCGGCCGCCACGGGCAACATCACCACGTGCATCACGAATGGCATCAGAAGCAGCGAGATAGGAAGGTAGCTCAGGGGGAAACGGTTCCAGCCAAGCGATGGAGCCTTCGCCTTCATCGCAAATACGACCACGAGCATCGCCACGGCGGGCACAAACATCGAGGCAACGCCGAATCCAAGGGCAAGTGGGCTCTCGCCCCCGCCTGTCAACCCCACGACGAGGCTGAACGCGATCGAGAGTGTGTAGGCGACGGCGATGAAGGCGAGCAGGGGGCGGTTCATTTTGCAGCCATTAATTAAGTTCATTTCAGAGCCGGTACGGAATCCTCACCGTAAATTCCTGGTCCGCCCAACGATCGCGCTCAGCCGCGGCCGGGCTCGGACGGTTTCTTTGGCGCGTCCGCATCGCCGGCCGACGGCTGCAGCGCGGTGTTCGGCCGTGGAGCTGGTTGTCCCGACAACAATTCCTCTACCGAGAGGCCAATGTCTTTCGCGATTTGACGAAGCAGTGTCGGCGAAATATCGCGACTCTGATGAAACGGCACCGTCGTTCCTCGACCGTCTGGATGCCGAAACTGTCGGTGAGAACCTCGCTGGCGGACTTCCGCGAACCCCAACTTCCCAAGGAGCGCCACGACCTCGCGAGGTTTGAGGACCGGCGGCTTCGACACGGCCTACGCCACTTCGACGGTCTGCGTGCCGATGAACTTGCTACTGAGCCTGGGGTCGCCGTCTTCAAGAAGCATTTCGATCACTTCATGGAGATTCGACTGCAACTCGTCGAGCGTCTCGCCTTGGCTGTGTGCCCCGGGAAAGCCCGGTACCCACCCCACGTAGAGTCCCGTGTCGCCGTCCCGTTCAACAACTGCCGTGAAATTCTTCATCACTAAAATCCTGTCCGCTTGGACAATACCAAAAGCCCGACGCTCATTCCAGCGGCCGAACGTTCGCCTTGTTCGCCCGCACGTCGATGAAGCTGTGCCCTACTTCCGAGCGGCAACTCGCCGCTCGACCCGCTGCTCAAGGAGTCGAAGGGCTTCTTGAACTCCAAGATGCCCAGTCCCCGGATCGTTGTTGAAGCCCATAAGACGAGGCGGGAATGTCCGACCGTCGGCCAGCGCGTCCACGACAAAGCGAGCCTCCCGCACAAGCCCCGCGTTATTCGAGATTCCCCGTCACTCGATCGCTAGGGAGGTTTGGGCTGTGACAGACAGTGATGATGGTCTATTACCTTCCTGTCTTGCGCCCGCTCAACCAACCTCCGAAAGCGCCGCCCGCGATCTTGAGTGCATTCGCCAGGATGAAGGCGGGCGTGAGCGAGGTCATGAAATCCCGGTCCGAGATATTGGTGTCGATTGCGGCCGCCCAGATCACCGTCGCCGCCGCCGCGCGGAAGGCATAGTAGACAAGCACTGCACACAGGCCGGCCGCGGCGCCTTGCTGAACATGGCGTCCAGGCGTCGCTCGGGCGGCCCAATGTCCCCACGCCAGCAGCAGGAGGAATCCTGCCATCAACGCCACGATGTTCAGTGTCGCCTGGTTTCCCCCGGTGGCCATCATCGTGATTCCGACGATGACCATCATGCTGGCTTCGCCGCCGAGTCCAGCGACCAGCGCCCGACCCCAGCCGAGGGCGCGTTTGCCGGCATCAGCGGCGTGCCCATTCATATTGGCTCTCCCCTTTTCCCGTCCCCTATTGGGAACCGAGATCGCGCCCGGGCTGGAGTCAGACCACGTCTGAGATCCACACGTAGTCGCAGTCGGCCGAACAATCTATGGAGTAGACCGGAACGGATCGCTCGCAGGCTACGACGGCACCAAACTCACGGCCCCGATGACCACCAAGGACTGTAAGCGCAGGATGGTAGCACGCCGGACAGGGCCTCTCTCCTCGCTGCGTTAACGCGCGGCCAGGAGGGATACAGGTGGGCCCCGCGTGTTACTACACTACCGAACACCCCATTCGGGCGCCGGTACGTGTTGAGCACAACGAGCTTGTTGCCGACGCGGCGGATCGCGCTGATTCAAATAACACGCAAGGCACGCAAGCTAATTCGACGCGGCGGTTGTCAGAGAGCGCCACGAACCACGAGCGACAAGCTACCGGCTACCAGCCAGTTACAGACTGAGCATCCCCGTGCTGTCCCCGAGCTTCTCGGTGCGGATCTCGAGCTTGTCGAGCATGGCCACCAGCAGGTTCGACATCGGCGTGTTCTTCGGGTGGCGCAGGTGCCGCCCGCCCTTCAGCCGCCCGGACGCCCCGCCCGCCAGGATGATGGGCAGGTCGGTGTGGTTGTGCTGGTTGCCGTCGCTCATGCCGCTGCCGTAAAGCACGAGCGAGTGGTCGAGCAGCGTCCCGTCACCGTCTGGCGTCGACTGGAGCTTGTCCAGGAAATACGCGAACAAGGCGACGTGATAGGTGTTGAGCATGGCGAAGCGGTCGATGTTTGCCTTCACGTTGGAGTGGTGCGAGAGCGTGTGGAACGCGTCGCGCACGCCGCTCTTCGGATAGACGGCGGTGCTCAGTTCCTTGCACATCAGGAACGTCGAGATGCGCGTGATCTCGGCCTGCCAGGCCAGCACCTGGAGGTCGTACATCAGCTTGATGTGTTCCTCGACGTCGCGCGGCACGCCGGTTGGGGCGGCTGGCACGGGCAGGTCGTCGGACAGCTGCTGGCCGGCCTGCTGCACGCGTCGTTCGATTTCGCGCACATCGCTCAGGTACTGGTCCAGCCGCGCCCGGTCAGCTGCGGGCAGCCTACCCTGGAGCGAGGAGGCTTCCTCGGTGACCGAATCGAGCAGGCTGAGCGACTGTTCCCGCCGCGCCTTGCGCTGCTCGGCCGTGTTGCCATCGCCGAACAGCCGCTCGAACACGACTTGTGGATTGTTCTGCATGGGCAGCGGGGAGTTGGCGCCCTGCCACGAAATCGTGTCGCGATAGGAACAGCTCAGGCCGTCGCCGCAGTTCAGGCTCGGTTCCTCGATGGTCACCTCGACGGACGGGAGCGGTGTGTCCTGGCCGATCTTCTGCGCGGCAATCTGATCGACCGTGATGCCGAGCACGGGCTGTGCGCCGGTCTCCGCAAACGAGCCGCTGAGGAAGGCTGCCGCCGAACGGTTGTGGTTGGCCGTGGCGCCGCTCCCGTAGGCCAGCGCGTGTCGGAGGTCGCTCACGACGTTGACCTGGTTGTAGAACGGCTGGAGGGGCCTGAGAATCTCGCTGAACTCGAAGCCCGTGCCTTCAGTGGTCGGAATCCACTGGGGCATGATGGCGCCGTGGGGAAAGTAGATGCACCCGAGCCGCGTCCGGGGCCGGGCCGCCGTCTGGCCGAGGGCCGTCGCGGCCGGGATCATCGATTCGAGCAGCGGCAGGGCCAGCGTCACGCCGACA
>Ga0209640_10002209_pt1 | contig 16941 bp, 15 predicted proteins | sample RifCSP10_1_FD_184018 | JGI IMG/M metagenome (GOLD analysis project Ga0209640, IMG submission 184018) | Soil microbial communities from Rifle, Colorado - Rifle CSP2_sed 10_1 (SPAdes) (version 2) | ecosystem: Environmental > Terrestrial > Deep subsurface > Rock core/Sediment | place: Rifle... | reverse complement strand
CCGGGAGCGGATACCGGACACGGTGCTCGGCGAGGCGGACCAGCTCGTGAACGTCGACCTGACGACCGAAGATCTCCGCAAGCGCCTGCTGGAGGGGAAAGTCTACCCGCCGGAGCGGATCCAGACCGCGCTCGAGAATTTTTTCAAGGAGGTGAACCTGGAGAAGCTGCGGGAGTTGACCTTGCGGGAGCTCGCCGCGCAGATCGACCAGCGCCGGCGGGAGACCCCGGAAGAGGGGGCCGTCGCGGCCCCGGACCAGATCATGGTGTGCTTAAGCTCCCGCGGCCCCAGGAGCGAGGCGCTGCTCCGGTACGCTTCCCGGCTGGCGGGAAAACTCAACCGGAACTGGTACGCGGTCTACGTGCAGACCCCCTCCGAGGAGCCGACGATCATCGACGCGCAGACCCAGCGCATCCTCTCCGGCACCCTGACCCTCGCCAAGCAGCTTGGGGCGATGGTCTTCACGTACAAGGGGGAGGACATCGCGGACACCATTCTGCGCTTTGCCCGGGAATACCGGGTCGGGACCATCGTCGTGGGCAGCCCGACCCCCCTCCCCGCCTGGAAGCGATGGATGGGGGAGCGCAGCACGGTGGACCGGCTGATCCACGACGCGAAGGGGATGACCGTCGTCGTCCTCGACACGCGGGAGGAAGAGGCCGCGCACCCGCGGCCGACGTTGGAAAGGGAGAAACGTGAGGCGCCTCCCGCCCGAGCTGCCGAAGGAACGGTTCCCCCCGCTTGGATGCAGCCGATCTTAAGCGACCTGATCAGCCCCCGGGGCATCGTGATATGGAACCAGCCGGTCCGGAAGGAGATTGCATTGCGCACCCTGGTGGACGCCGCGGTCGGGGGGGGCGGGCTTGGGGACCCGGCATCGATCCTCGGTCGGGTCTTGAAACGGGAGGAGGAGGGGTCGACGTTTTTCAACGAGGGGGTCGCGTTTCCCCACGCGCGCGTCGAGAACCTGGAACATTCCGTCGTCGCCGTGGGGATCACCCGCCAGGGGGTGGAGGATCTCTCCCTCGAAAAACCGGTGGAGTACATCTTCCTGGTGCTAACGCCCGCTTCGTTCCCCGACATCCAGGTCCGGATCCTGGGGATCCTCGCGAGGGTCTCCCGGAACCGGCATCTTCTTCTGAAGATCCAATCGTGCCGCACCCCCGAAGAGGTCCTTTCGGCCGTTCAGGATTGGGAGGCGCAGCAGGGCGTCAGCACGGTCGAACCTGCTCAATAAACGTTTTGCGGGCGTAACCGCTTGATATCTCGAGGTTACGCTTCACGCCAGGTTCTGCCACACCCCCACCACGCGCCCGATGATGGCCGCGGGGTCGCTCGTCGTCTCGATCTCGTATGCGGGATTTTCCGAGATCAGGAGGATCAGGCCGTCTTTTATCTGGATATGCTTGATGACGGCTCCTTCCGCTTTCCGGATGGCCCAGATCGAGTCCTTCGGGACCTTTTTCTCCGGCCTGGCCCGGCTGTCGATGCAGACGGTGGCCCCGTCCCGGATGACCGGCGCCATGCTGTCGCCCTTCACGACGGTGCAGATGTGGCCTTGCGCGCTTCGGCGCTTGAAGGCCCGCCGGTGGATGAAGACGATGTCGAGGACCTGCTCGCTCGAGACGACTTCCGGGTTCCCGGCCGCGACCCTCGGCTCGACGATCGGGACCGGAAGATAATCGAGTTCCCTCTTTTGCGGGAGAAGCGGGTCTTCGAACTTCCTCGAATAGGTGATGCGGACCGGGATCGTGGCCGGGGCGCCGGAGGGAGCGACTCCCAGCGTCTTGGCGATCGCCTCGATGTGATCTTCGTTGAACCGGGCTTTCCCTTTCAGGAGCCTGTCGAGGTAGGAAAAATCGATCTTGATCGTTCGAGCGAGGTCCGCGCGGGTCCATCCCCTCGTTTTCAGGGCCTCCAGTATGTTTTCCCGGTAACGATGGAACATCCATTAAATGATAGGTAGTTTGTTCGCGGCGGAGCAATCGGACAATGCGGACTGAATGCGATTGACACGCAGGACGATTTGTCCTACAGATAAATCGTAATACTTTGGGGGTCGGTCCAGGCCGCCGGAAGGAGAAAACCGTGCAGGTGTCCCCTTCTTCCCCGAATCGGTCCCGGGCGTGCCCATGTTGCGGCCGGATCGAAACCGACATGGACAGCGTGGAGGCGATCGGAGCTTTGGAGGATGCGGAGGGGCGAAGATGCTTCGTCCTCTTCCAGTGCCGGTGCAACAACACGCGGGCGATCCCATGGGACGAGTCGTCGGATGAATTGAAAAGGAGGGCGCTGAAGGCGCAGGAGTGACCCGCGGTTGAAACGATAATTATTGCCGGTCCCCGGCCTTCAGGGTATAATTCGAAGAATGTTCCTGCGTTCAAATCTCCCGAAAATAGCCCTCGCGCTCCTCGGGCTCTTCCTGTTCGTTTCCATTTCGGAAGCGGCCGAATGCAATCCCTGCTCGACGAAAGCCGAGGCAGCCAGTCCGTCTTCCTGCGAAACGGCATCGGTTTCCTCCGGCTTCCCCGGAGATCGGGGCGCTTCCTCCACTCCGTCAAGCCATGCAGGGGAAGATCGCTCCTGCACCCTTTGTTCCTTCTGCCTGTCCCCGTGCATCGAGTCGTCTCCGGCGATCGTTTCCCTTGGCGACGGAGCGCAGCGCTTCGCACTTCCGGAATACGCAACGCACTACGAAGCCCCTTCGTTCTCTTTCCTCCGCCCTCCCAGAAGTTAACCCCGTTCTTCTCCATCCATTGGTCGCCGGTTTCCGCGGAAGCCGGCACGGATGTCATCGTTCGCCGAGACGGATATTCACGTTATGCCGACGGGAGGAGTTCCGATGGAAACCGTTTCCGAGGTTCGCACCGAACATGCCCCTGCCTCCGCACCCGCTGAGCGGATGCATGCAAAGCCGTTTGCGACCGTAGTCTGGAATTTCCTGATTTCGATAAAACTCGCGATCTGGATCATCATCCTGCTGGCCGTCACCTCCATCCTGGGTACGGTCATCGAGCAGAACCAACCCCCGGAGAATTACCGCCAGGTGTACGAGGACTGGGCGTACAACCTGATGGACCGGATCAACCTGTTCGACATGTACCACTCCTGGTGGTTCCTCCTCCTGCTTTGCCTCTTTACCTTGAACCTCACCTGCTGCACGATCGACCGCCTTCCCCGGGTGATCCGGACGGTCCGCAAGCCCAGGTTGGTCCTCGACGACGCGATGGAAAAATCCCTTCCCCTGGCGGAGCGTTGGAAGAGCAAGGGCGATATCCCGCGCCGGACGGAAGAGTACAAAGCCACTCTCGCCCGGGTGTTCGCGGCGCCCAGGGTCACCGAAGCGGACGGGGTGGTACACCTTTACGCGGAGAAGGGCGTTTCCTCCCGGTTCGGCGCGTACGCCACCCATGCCGGCATCGTCATCGTCTTCATCGGAGCGATCATCGGGAACGTCTTCGGGTTCAAATCGTACGTGAATATCCCGGAGGGAAAGGAAGCGTCCCATCTGGACGCGAGGGGGGGCAAGCAGCACATCGACCTGCCCTTCTCCGTCCGGAACAACCGGTTCTGGCTGGAGACCTATCCGGGCGGACAGCCCAAAAAATACGCCTCGGACTTGAGCGTCATGGAAAACGGCCGCGAGGTCCTGCGCAAGACGATCACGGTCAACGATCCGCTCGTCTACAAGGGGGTCTGGTTCTACCAGTCCAGTTACGGGCAGGAAGGCGGCGCGACGGCGCAGGTCGCGGTCAACCGGCAGGACGGCACCTCTGTGGGCAACCTCTCCCTCGCCCCGAACGAACCCGTCCGGATCGACGGATACGGCGTCGTCCGCGGGGTGAACTACGAGCAGGATTTCCAGGGGAAGGGTCCCGCCCTCCAGGTGATCATCGAGAAGCCCGGCCGGCCCGCATCCGATCTCTGGATCCTTCAGGGACGGCCGGACCTGGACCGCGGGCGCAACGATTCGCTGGTGTTCTCCTTCGGGGGATTGACCGCAAAGATGTATACCGGCCTGCAGGTCGCAAAGGACCCCGGAGTGAACGTGGTGTGGCTGGGATGCCTGCTGCTGACGGCGGGGATGATGGTCTCCTTCTTCGTCTCCCATCGGCGTATCTGGATCCGGCTGGCCGAGGGGCCCCACGGGAAGGTGGAGGTCACGGCGGCCGGGAGCGCCAACCGGAACCGTCCTGCCTTCGAGAAGACGTTCGCTTCCATCCTGGCCGAAGTCCGGAAAGATCCATCCAACACGGATAAGGAGAACCCCGCATGAATACGTTAAACGTTCAGCTCTTCGATCTGACGACGCTTCTGTTCGGCGGAGCGTCAGGAACCTATATCGCCGCCATGTACGGAAAGAAGGAGACCCTCGCCCGCATCGGGACGTGGATCTGCATTGCCGCGGCGATCGTCTCCACGGCCGCCCTCGGTGTCCGGTGGGTCGAATCGTACAAGATGGGGATCGGCAGGATTCCGGTCACGAACCTGTACGAGTCCCTGGTCTTCTTCGCCTGGTCGGTCAACCTCTTCTACCTGTTCGTCGAGTGGAAGTACAAGAACCGCTCCTTCGGCGCCTTCGTGATCCCGATCGCCTTCGCCACAATGCTGTTCGCCTTCACGAACGAGAGCGGCATCCAGCCGCTGGTCCCCGCGCTCCAGTCGTACTGGCTCCATGCCCACGTGATCACCTGCTTCGTCGGCTACGCGGCGTTCGCCGTCTCCGCCGGTGTGGCCGTCATGTATCTCCTCAAAGCCGGGCAGGAAAAGGCCAAGGCGAGGGATGGCATCGTCGCCCGCTTTCCCTCCTCCAAAGTCCTCGACGACCTCGTTTACCGGGCGATCATCTGGGGCTTCCCGTTCCTGACGGCGGGGATCATCACCGGAGCGGCGTGGGCGAACTACGCGTGGGGGACGTACTGGTCGTGGGACCCGAAGGAGACGTGGTCGCTCATCGTCTGGCTCGTATACGCGGCGTTCCTCCACGCCCGGATCACCCGCGGGTGGCACGGGACGCGGGCGGCCATCCTGTCGATCGCGGGGTTCCTCGCAACCGTCATGTGCTACCTGGGCGTCAACCTGGTCCTGTCGGGACTTCACAGTTACGGGGGTTGAAGCGACGGCGGGGGCGGACGGGACGGCGGATGCTGTTTCAAGGGTGACGATGAAACCTTGTTATGCAGAATTGAACCATAAAAAGAACACGGAAAAGCATGGCGGATTCCATATGGATTTCGAATAGGGGCGGTGGTGTGAGACGTTTACGCAAGGTTCTGCTCGTCGCATGGGCTGCCGTTCTTGCCGTCTCCATGCCTGGGTTCGGCGGAGACAGGGGGGATGTTCTCTGTTTCGATTCCGACGGACACGTCGCCTTCGAGACCGCCGCTCCCGGCGGAGTGTGTTCATCGGCAGCAGGCAGGGCAACACCGCCACTTGCCGGATTTCATCGGAACCCCGATGCCTCGTCGCGCCAGGACCATTGCGGCCCATGCGTGGATATCCCCTCTCTTTCAGGTCAGTGGGCGAATGCCATGTTCTCATCTCGACTTTCCGGACACATGGCCTGGGCTGCAACGTCGCCTTCACCGACCTCCCTCCCGGGTGATGAAATACCGGCTTCGGCCGGCGGCGGCGGGCTCGCATCACGACTTCACACTCCCTCCGGCACTCCCTGCGCCTACCTTCGAACGTCCGTTCTTCTGATCTAGACCTGCTCCACAGGACATTCCCTCATCGCTCATCGTCATGAGCGATGAATTTCCGGTCCGTTCCCATCCATACCGACGCGGCATGGGGACAGGAAGGTATTGGTCACGTTTCGTGGTCGCGAAACGTCACGGTCATAAGGTCAAAGGAGGTGACGGGTTTGGGTTTTTCCATCAGGTCCACGTTTTCCGCTCTGCTGGCGTTCCTGCTCGCAATAAACGTCGCGACGGCATCCGCCGCAGAGAAGGTCTTCGGTCTGGCGGAGGTCCTCTCCCATGCCTTGGAGAACAACGGGGAGATCAAGGCATTGCGCGCCGAGAGGGGCCTGCGCGAGGCGGCGAAGATCCGGGCGGGCCTGCTCCCCAACCCCTCCCTGGAATTCGAGGGCGCCGGCGATTTCCTCTTCGCGAACGAGGGCGAAAGGAGTTTCTCCGCCGCCTACTCCCAGGAGATGCTCACCGCCGGTAAAAGGACCAAGAGGCTCAAGGTTGCCGGGAAGGACCTGGAGGAGTACGGCCACCGGATCGCCGACGCGGAGCGGCTCCTTGCCGAGGAAGTCAAGATCGCGTTCTACGATCTCCTCCTGGTCGAAGATCGGTTGAAACTGGCCGGGAGGTTCGTGGAGATCAACGAGCAACTGCTGCGGATCGCCCGGGACAGGCTCGAGGCCGGGGACATCCCGGAGTTGGAAGTGAACCTGGCCAGAGTGGAGGTGGCCAGGAGCCAGGGACGCAAGGCGGAGGCGGAACGGGAAATCGAGCCGGGGCGGTTGAAACTCTTTTCCCTGATGGGCCTCCCTCCGGGCTCGGAGGTCGGAATCGCGGGCGCACTCGAACGACAGGAGTTCTCGGCCCGGATCGAGGACCTGAAAGCGCTGGCGCTCGCCCGGAGACCGGACCTCATGGCCCTGGCCGCCGAAAAGGAAAGGGCCGAAGCGGAGCTCCGCCTGGCGGAGGCCGAGGCGATGCCCAATGTAACGGCCTCACTCTCCGTGCAGCAGGTGGATTCTTCGCTGGACGTCGGGGATATCACGGCGAAAGATCGCGACAAGCTCATGGGACTCAAGCTGTCCGTGCCCCTCCCTCTGTTCGACCGGAACCAGGCGGGGAAGAGGGAAGCGGTAACGAGATGGGCAAGCGCCGACAGCCGTTACCTCTTCGTCAGGAAGAACATCGAGCGGAGCGTGGAAGCGGTTTTCTCCAGGCTGATGGCCACGGGGAAGTCGTTGTCGATCTACGACAGGGATATCTTTCCCCAACTGGAAGAAAATCTCCGGCTGACCCGGGAAGCCTACCGCCTGGGGCAGGTGGGCTTCCTCTCCGTCATCGAAGAGCAAAGGAAGTTCCTCGAAGCGAACGAAGGATACCTGTCGGCCCTCCACGAATGGAACACCACCAGGGCGAGACTGTCGGCGGCGGTGGGAGGGGGGGCTCAATGACCGGTTCTCCACGAATCGAATGCGACGGAGGAAACAGATGAAAAAGAGGGGGACCCTTACGATCGTTTCAATCGCGGCCGTTGTCATCCTGGGCGGCGCCTTTGTTTACCGGTTCAGCCACGTCGTGACAGGAGCAAAATCGGCGACCGAGGAAAAAAAGGAAGCCGTTGCGGGCAGACCAGGCGACGAAGAGAAAGAAGGGAAAGACAGGGAAATCCCCGGCGTTCGCCTGAAACCGGAAATCCTGCAAAGTTCCGCGGTCGTCGTGGAAACCGCGAAAAAGGTGTCCCTCGGCGGCGTCATCATCGCTACCGGCAAGGTGGAAGTGAACGCGGACCGGACCGCTCACGTCGCCCCCAGGATTCCCGGCAACGTCGCCTGGGTCGGCGCGAGTCTCGGCGATAGGGTCGGCGCCGGGCAGGCGCTCGCACGGCTCGACAGCGTGGAACTGGGGGAAGCCCTGTCCGAGTACTACAAGGCCCGGTCCCGGGTCGACCTGGCGAAGGCCGACAGGGAAAGGATAAGAACCCTGGTCGAGAAGAAGATCGCCGCCCGCAAGGAGATCCTGCAGGCGGAAACGGAATATCGGACGGCGATGTCCGAGCTCCACGCCGACGACGAGCGGCTGAGGCTCTACGGCCTCTCTCCCGCGGAATACAAGGAGCACACGGAGGAGAAGAGAATCCTCCTCCCCGTCCGCTCCCCCATCGCCGGGGTCGTTACGGAAAAGCACACAGTCGTCGGGGAGCTGGCGGACCCTTCGAAAAACCTCTTCACGGTCGCCGACCTTTCCTCGGTGTGGGTGCTGGTCGACGTCAACGAGAAGGACCTTGCGAAGATCGAAAAGGGCCGGACGGCGGCCGTAAAGGTCGGGGCCTTTCCCGACAACGTCTTCAGAGGGAGGGTGACCTACATCGCGGATCTGGTGGATGAAGCCACACGGACCGTGAAGGCGAGGATCGAAGTGGCGAACCCGGGGAGGAAGCTCAAGCCCGGGATGTTCGCCACGGTGGAGCTGACCATTCCCCTTCGCCGCCCCCCGGTGCTGGCCGTCCCCGAGGAGGCCATCGTCGAACTGGATGGGAAGAAGGTCCTGTTCATCACCGGGGACGACGCCGAATTCATTCCCAGGGAAGTGGCGACCGGATCCAAGGCGGGAGGCTGGATGGAAATCACTGCGGGTCTGAAAGAAGGGGAGCGGTACGCGGCGAAGGGCGGGTTCCTCCTGAAATCGGAACTCAAAAAAGGCGAACTCGGAGAGGAATAGGCCAATGATCGACAGGATCCTGAGATTCTCGCTGGAACAGCGGTTGCTGGTCGTTATCGCGACCCTTCTCCTGGTCGGCGCCGGCCTGTGGGCCATGAGCCGGCTCCCCGTGGACGCGTTCCCCGACGTCACGAACGTCCAGGTGCAGGTTCTCACCCAGGCGGGCGGGATGGCTCCCACCGAAGTGGAGAAGCAGATCACCTTCCCCATCGAGACCACGATGGGAGGGCTTCCCCGCCTTCAGGAGGTCCGCTCCCTCTCCAAGATCGGCCTCTCTGCGATCACGGTGGTGTTCGAGGACGGGGTCGACATCTACTTCGCCCGGCAGCAGGTCTTCGAGCGCCTCCAGCAGGCCCGCGAGCGGCTCCCCAAAGGGATCGAGCCCCAGTTGGGACCCATCACCACCGGGCTGGGCGAAATCTTCCAGTACCTGGTCGAGGGGGAAAACCACGACATCCGGGAACTCCGCGCCCTTCAGGACTGGGTGGTCCGGCCGATCCTGCGGACGGTCCCCGGCGTCACCGACGTCAACTCCTTCGGCGGACAGGTGAAACAGTACCAGGTCCTGCTCGACCCGGGGAAACTCAAGAGCCTCAACCTCACGATCCATGACGTCGTGGAGGCGGTGGAGAAGAACAACGCCAACAGCGGAGCCGGTTACATCGAACACCGGGAGGAGCAGTACATCGTCCGGGGACTGGGCCTCGCCAAGGGCCTTGCCGACCTGGAACGGATCGTGGTGACCTCCCGGAACGGGACGCCGATCCATCTCGACGACGTGGCGCAGCTCCGGATCGGCAGCGAACCCCGCCAGGGGGCGACAACCCGCGACGGGAAGGGCGAGGGGGTGGCCGGCATCGTGATGATGCTCCAGGGAGCCTCCAGCAGGGAGGTGGTCGCCGGCGCCAGGGAAAAGGTCAAGACCATCCAGAAGCTTCTGCCGGCGGGCGTCCGCCTGGTTCCCTACTACGACCGGACCGAACTCGTCCGGAAGACCATACGGACCGTCCGGAACAACCTCCTGGAGGGCGGCCTGCTCGTCGTGGCCATCCTTTTCTATTTCCTTGGAAACGTCCGCGCCGCTCTCATCGTGGCCGTGGTGATACCGCTTTCCATGCTGTTTTCCTTCCTCGGGATGCACTGGCTCCGGCTTTCCGCCAACCTCATGACGCTTGGCGCCATCGACTTCGGGATGATCGTCGACGGCAGCGTGGTGATGGTGGAGAACACCATGCGGCATCTCGCCGGGAGGAAGGAAGGAGAAGGATTCGTCCACGCGATCTTCGAATCGGCCAGAGAGGTCGCCCGTCCGATCGTCTTCGGGATCGGGATCATCATCATCGTCTACCTTCCCATCGTGACGCTTCGGGACATGGAGGGGAAGATGTTCTCCCCGATGGCGTACACCGTGGGGTTCGCGCTCCTGGGTTCCCTGATCCTGACGGTGACGCTCGTCCCGGCGCTCTGCTCCCTGCTCCTGAAAGGGAGGGTCGTCAAGGAGAAGGACCCGTGGCTTCTCCGCGCCCTCCGGGAGGCCTACCTTCCTGTTCTGCGGAAGGCAATGGCCCACCCGGGGAAGACGTTGGGCCTCACCGGCGCCGCATTGGCCTTCGCGCTGACACTTGTTCCCTTCATGGGGAGCGAGTTCCTCCCGACCTTGGACGAGGGCAGCATCGCGGTGCAATCCTTCCGCCTCCCCTCGGTTTCCGTGAGCGATACGGTGAAGACCGCCGCCGCCGTGGAAAAGGCGCTCCTGTCCTTCCCCGAAGTGGAGAAGGTGGTTTCCAGGTCCGGACGGCCGGAAATCGCCTCGGACCCGATGGGAATCGACATCTCCGACATCTTCGTCAGCCTCAAGTCCCGTGGCGAATGGAAGACGGCCCGCACGAAGGAGGAACTGGTGGACAAGATGCGGGAGCGGCTGGAAGACATCCCCGGCATGTCCTTCTCCTTCACCCAGCCCATCGCCCTGCGCGTCGACGAGCTGGTATCCGGAGTGAAGTCCCAGATCGCCGTGAAGGTCTTTGGCGACGACATGGAAACCTTGAAAGCGAAGGGCGTCGAGATCGCCCGGGTCATCGAGAAAGTCAGCGGGGCAGCCGATGTCACCGTGGAGAAGGTCTCCGGCCTGGGCTACCTCCAGGTGGAGATCGACCGCGCGGCCATCGCCCGCTACGGGATCAACGTGAGCGACGTCCAGGATGTCCTGGAAGTCGCCGTGGGAGGGAAACCGGTTTCGGAGTTCTTCGAGGGGCAGAGGCGCTTCTCCATCGCCCTCCGGTTTCCCGAGCATTTGAGCAACGACGTGGAGAAGATCGGCGACATCCTGGTCCCCGCCCCCGGGGGGGCGAGGGTACCCGTCAGGCAACTGGGGCGGGTCTACACCGAGGAAGGGCCGGCCCAGATCTCCCGGGAAAACGGGTCCCGCCGGATTGTCGTGGAGTGCAACGTGTCGGGGCGCGACATCGGCAGTTTCGTCTCCGATGCCCAGGACGCCATCGAGGCGAAGGTGAAACTTCCGCCCGGATACCACATTACCTGGGGCGGGCAGTTCGAGAACCAGCAGCGGGCGATGGCAAGACTCTCCGTCATCCTCCCGATCTGCCTTGCCTTGATCTTCATCCTGCTCTTTTCCACCTTCGACTCGGTGCCCCAGGCGTTCCTTATCATCCTCAACGTGCCCTTCGCCCTCATCGGGGGGATCGTTTCCCTCTTTCTCCGGGGACTCCCGCTCTCCGTCTCCGGGGCCGTGGGGTTCATCGCCCTTTTCGGCGTCGCCGTGCTCAACGGCATCGTCATGGTCTCCTACTTCAACAAGCTCCGCGAGAAAGGGGTGCCGTTGGACGAAGCAATCCTGAAAGGGGCCGAGGTGAGGCTGCGGCCCGTCCTGATGACGGCCCTGGTCGCATCCCTGGGTTTCATTCCGATGGCCCTGTCCCAAGGAACCGGCGCGGAGGTGCAGCGGCCGCTGGCCACGGTCGTCATCGGGGGGCTGATCACGTCTACGTTGCTGACTCTCGTCGTTCTTCCCTCCCTCTACCGGTGGTGGGAGACAAGGACCGAATCGAAAATCGACTCCAAGGAGACATCCGCATGACGCAGATCGAGTCGTTCGTCAGGTTCCGAACGCCTGCCCGCCGAGACAACGCATGGATCGGAAACTTGAACGGATTCGTACTGGCAGCCATCGTTGGAACCGTTCTCACAGGCTGCATGACGACCTCTCAATTCATGGGGGCGAAATCCCAAACCGCGAGGAACGACATCTTCAGCGAGGTAGACAAAAAGGGGGCTATACCGAACGGATACGCCGACCTGGAAATCAGCGCGTCCGTCAAGACCCACGTGGAAGGGTACTATCCGATCGAGTCGAAGGATTCCCTCCATGGCAAGAAAGGCTACCCCTTCGTCCTGAACATCGACGGCCAAGCCGTCGTCTGGAAGGTCGATGGCCGGGAGGAAACCATCCCGATCCATTTCGAGAAAGGTGGGAGGAACCCCGAGGGAGGGACCGGCGTCAGGTATGAAATCCGGAAGAAAATCCGGCTGGCCGCGGGCGCCCACCGCGTGTTTTTCGGCCTCCCGGCGGCGGATTATTACCGGGAGTTCGACGTGACGTTAAAGGAAGGCAAAAGCTACACTCTGGCGTTTGAGCCGGTATACAAGAAACAGAGAAGGGAACTCCGAAGGTTTTTAAGCGGTTTGGATCGGCTTGAGAAAAATATGACCGAACCGTGTCCGTAGGGATGGTTTGAGAAGGAGAGGAAACGTGTGTAGTGTCATTGCCGTCCTCCTCGAATCCTGATCCTACGATGCACTCCGTACCCTGCCGCAGGGAAACCATGCTCTCGTTTCATAGTCTAAACAGGCGTGGCGGATGGCACGCCCGGCGAAAGGGGAATGGCATGGGCACGACGTTGCAAGGAGTGAATGTCGATCAATTGGTTGGCACGGTAAACGCGATCAAGGAGAACCCGGATCTGGCCCGCTTTCGGTTTCGCGCCGTCACGGAATGGGTTGACGGCGGTCACTCGCGGACGAAGATACAAGGATTCTACGGGGCCGGAATCGAGGATGCGTCGCGGAACTCTCCGTTCGTCCTTGAAGGGGATGAGCCGCCCGTACTGCTTGGCGCAAACGCGGGACCGAATGCCGTTGAGACCGTTCTCTCCGCGCTGGCCTCGTGCCTTACGGTGGGGATCGTGTACAACGCGGCCGCCCGGGACATCAAGGTCGAGTCGCTCAGCTTCACACTGGAAGGCGATATCGATTTGCACGGATTCCTCGGGTTATCCGATCGGGTCCGCCCCGGGTATCAGAACATTCGTCTGGGTTGCAGGATGAAAAGCGATGCTCCGCGCGAAAAGCTGGAGGAACTTTGGGAGTACGTGCAGCGGACATCGCCCGTTCTCGACATCGTCCGGAACCCGGTGCCCGTCTCCCTGACGATTGAAAACGCGTAGCATGCAAGGGACCAAGGGAAGGTAGCTCCTTGCGCGAGGGTAGCAGACTAGAAGAGTTAGGAAAATTATCACAAACCCAGCGCCGCTTTGGCGACGTCTTGCCGGAGCCACTCGGACGTCTTGAAGTGGAGCGTAAGGCCCCTCGCGTCCCGGAAAAGGCGCTCGACAGCGTACTCACGACTATATCCGTGGCCACCGAAGACCTGGATCGCCAGGTTCGATATTTCGACCGCCGCTTCGGAGGCGAAAAGCTTCGCCTTGAACCCGTTTATAACGGCGGTGCCGGGTGCGGAATCCGCGTTGCTTGCGCAGGCAGACAGGAGGGATTCAGCGGCATCCGTCTTCAGGATCATGTCCGCGATCATGAACTGAACAGCCTGGTGAATTCCGATGGGCTGTCCTGCAATCATCCTTTTCTTGGCATGTTCGATGGCGAGTTCGGTTGCCGATTTGGCGATGCCGAGGGATATGGCCGCAGCTCCAAAGAAGCCCCATCCGACGACGGTCTTTCCGATAACCTTCGTCCCTTCTCCTTCCTTCCCGACGAGGTTGCCGGCAGGCACGCGGCAGTCGCTGAAAAACAGTTCCCGTGAGGAGGTGCTGGTTAGTCCCATTTTGTCTTCCGGACGGCCGAAGGACAGCCCGGGAGCGTCTTTCTCGACGAGCAGGGTAGTCATTCCCTGCGGGCCCTTTTCCGGATTCGTCCGGACGAGAACCAGGTAGACGTCGGCTTCTCCGGCCGATGTGATGAAGAACTTCGTGCCGTTGATGACGTAGTGGCTGTTCTCCTTTTTTGCCCTTGTGGTGATGGCGCCGGCGTTGCTTCCGCTGTCCGGCTCGTGGACGGCGAACGCCCCTATGGAACGGCCTTCCAGCATCTTCGGCAGCCATTTCCTCTTCAGCACATCGCCGGCGGCCAGTTCGATGGCTTTTGACACAACTGCGCTGGAGACATAGATGAGGGCCGTCGAAGCGCAGGCTTTTGCCAACTCCGCGACGACCGACGCGAAGGCGTTTCGACCGAGCCCCAGCCCTCCTTCCTGTTCGGATACGATCAGGCGATGGAAACCGGCTTCCCCAAGCGCCTTCATGTTCTCCCAAGGAAAGGTGCGTTCCCGGTCCGTCTCCACGGCGCGGGGTTTCAACCTCTCGGTGGCGATCCGAGTGGCGGTGTCTCTTATCTCTTCCATGTGCAATTTCTCCATCGGGCCACCTTGTCGTTCGATTTTGCCCGGAGGGAGCTCTGCCGTGGAGCTCCCTCCGGGGTTTTGGTCGGAGGAACCTACGGCCTTACTTCGCCTGTTTCTTCGGCGCCTTCGTCTTTTCCACCTTGGGGTTCGGCTTGATCTTCTTTCCCGGCGGTACGCAACCGCAGCCGCAATTCTCTTTCTTGGCCAATGGAATCACCTCCTTTCGTCCGTTCCGTTTTTTGCCGTCCGCGCACGTCGGCATCCGCAGATACATCGCTTTGCGAAGTCCGGCGGGAGCCGGTACACCTGGAAGCTCTTCTCCGCCATCCTTACGATCCGCTCCTGGAGCTTCCTCTTGCCGTCGTGAAGCCGTTTTCTCAACGCTCCCTCGGTGATGCCGAGGAACCGGGCGGCGTCCCTCGTCGAGAGATCGTCGATGTGGCAGAGCAGCACGGGAAACCGGAGGGTATCGGACAGCGAGGATACGATCCGCTTCACCTCCTCCCCGAACGCATCGGCTTCGCCCCGCTCCCTCTCGGCCTCCGGTTCGGCATCCGCCGCCGGCGAATGCAGGACCCCCGCCTCCTCGAGCGCCCCGAAACGGCGCTGTTCCCTGCGCGATGCCAGGGCGAGGTTCCTGGTGATCCTCCGCAGCCAGGGGGGGAAGGAGCTCTCCGTTCGAAGATCCCGCAGGGACTGGAACGCGGTTACGAACGCCTCCTGGGCGACGTCCTCCGCGAGCGCCGCATCTTTCAGAATCTGGAACGCCGTGGCGTACACGAGATTCTGGTACCGTCGGATCATCACGGCGAAGGCTACGGTGTCGCCCTCCTTCGCTTTCCTGACCAGGTCGATTTCCTCTTCCCGCCGCATCATCCCTCCTTTCCCTGCCTATATAGATAAGGCCGCCCCTGAATTGTTACCAACGAAAATCGTCCAGCTTGTTCGACTCGGAGGTTCCGACTTGTCCGGATACGCAAAAAGGCGGATCGGTTGTAATTGTTTGCTATCTTATATTAGAATCTTCTAACTATATAATAGGAGGAGCTATGGACCCCGACCGCGCATACGAACAGGCGGAACTCTTGAAAGCGTTCGCGCACCCCACCCGCCTCCAGATCCTGGCCGAACTCGGAAAGGGGACGCGGTGCGTGACGGACATGGAGGACATCCTTCCCGTCACCCAGGTGAACATCTCCCAGCACTTGACGGTCCTTCGAAATGCCAGGCTCGTGGACTTCGCCCAGGACGGCGCGATCCGGTGCTACTACCTGAGCCGGCCGAAACTGGTGGAGGGAGTGCTGACGTTGCTCTCCGCGGACCATCCGGTCCTCCGGAAGACCAAGGAGCAGATCGACCGGGAAAAGGCCAAGAGCGGGAAAGAGAGGGTGGCGGTCCGTGGCTGAAGACACCCGGATACCGCTTCTGGAACACGAGCCTTCGGAAACGCCCGTCTTCACGGCGGCAAACCTGCTGAGGGCGGCCCGGATCCGGAAGGGGCTGCCCAAGGTTGCCGTCCCGCCCGGATGCCTCCTGGACTTCGACGGGGAACTTGTCCAACACCTCGCCGATACGGGAAAGGCCGTTGAGGATCCCGCCTGGCCCTGTTTCCATACGCGCTTCTTCCGTTGGCGGGCAGGGAGCGCCGAATACGGAGTGATCGGGGGCACGATCGGAGCCCCGTTTGCCGTCCTGGTCGCCGAGGAACTGTTCGCCCTCGGGTGTCGCGCCCTTGTGAGCATCTCCTCGGCGGGGCTTGTGGCCGAACGATTCACTCCGCCCTTTTTTCTGCTGATCGACAGGGCATTGCGCGACGAGGGGACGAGCTGCCATTACCTGCCTCCCGGCCGGTATTCCGATGCCGATCCGTCGCTGGTCGCCGCGGTCCGGAGGGGCACGGACGGGTTATCCGTCCCGGTACATGCCGGCCCGTCCTGGACCACGGATGCGCCCTTCCGGGAGACGAAACGTCTCATCGCCTCGCGCCGCCTGGAGGGGATCGTCTCCGTCGAAATGGAGGCCGCCGCGCTTCTGAGCCTGGGGCGGGCCCTCGGCAAGCCGGTCGTGTGCCTTGCCCACGTGACCAATACGATGGCGACGCGGACGGAGGATTTCGAAAAAGGGGGAGACACGGGGCTTGCGGATTCCCTTTCCGTGTGCGCCGCGGCACTCGAAGCCGCCCTGGAACATGCGGGAAGAAAGACAAATACAAGTGAAGGAGGACGGTAACGGTGAAGATCGCAATGGTGATCTCCCAGACGAGCCCCGAGCTGGTGTTCAACGCGTTCCGGTTGGCCAACTTCAGCCGGAAGGAAGGGGACGAGGTGAAGGTGTTCCTCCTGGCCGAAGGGGTGGAGCTGGACGGGATCGACAACCCGAAATTCGACGTCCGGGGGCAGGCGGAGAGCTTCCTCAAGGTGGGTGGGCAGATCCTCGCTTGCGGGACGTGCCTCACGCTGCGCAACTCGCAAGGATCGGAGCTGTGCCCCTTGTCCACGATGAAGGACCTCTACACGCTGATCCGGGAAGCGGACCGCGTCGTGACGTTCTGACGGGGGAGAGATGACCCGTAGGGCGGAGGACATGAAGAGTAACACAACCGCCCCGGAGACTGCACCGGTCCTGGGGCTCCGTCAGAACCTCGCCCAGTTCTCGCTCCTGGTCCTTGTCAACGCCTTCGTGGGAGGAATGGTCGGCCTGGAGCGGGTCATCCTGCCGCTCATCGCCGAGCAGGAGTTCGGGCTGGTCTCCAAGAGCGTCATCCTCTCGTTCATCGTGGGGTTCGGGTTCGTCAAGGCGTTCACCAACCTGGCGGCGGGACGGTTCTCCGACCGGATCGGGCGGAAAGCGCTCCTCGTGGGCGGCTGGATCGTCGGC
>Ga0209640_10002208_pt1 | contig 16942 bp, 14 predicted proteins | sample RifCSP10_1_FD_184018 | JGI IMG/M metagenome (GOLD analysis project Ga0209640, IMG submission 184018) | Soil microbial communities from Rifle, Colorado - Rifle CSP2_sed 10_1 (SPAdes) (version 2) | ecosystem: Environmental > Terrestrial > Deep subsurface > Rock core/Sediment | place: Rifle... | reverse complement strand
GGAGCCGACTCACCCCGTTCGCAGAGATCCAGAAGGCCGCGTAGCTACGGACGGCCTACGACCACGGCGCTTTGAAGAAAGGAGTTCCCGCCCAGGGCTGCAACCGTAAAGTCGCGTGACGGCAGAACAGGTCGGACCGGCACAGGGACAAGCCGAGAACAATTGTGGCCTTCGAGGTCGTTGCATCGATTGGCTCCCTGCGCGCGGATTCCGTCATGGCCCGGAGCCCTCGGGGGCTCCTTCAACGAGGCCGGAGATACGTCTGCAGTCCGCCCCGTTCCCACACCGCGCGACCAGCCACGCCCTGGGCTCGACTATGACGGACAACAACGCCTAGCATTCTCTCTTGACAGGAGGAGTCCAGATACCAGTTGTTCGACGGCGGATCAATGATGCAGCTTCTCCTGCACCCATTCGCGGATGAGGGCGGCCTCGTCCAGGCCACGGGACTCGGCCATTCGACGGATGGCGTCGCGCTCGGATTCGCTGAGGGGGACGGTGACACTCGCGCCCTCCCGCCGGCCAAACACCGGTTCAGGAACCTCTTCAAGTTGATCAGCGAAGTCGGTCACTTCGTGGGTGTCCCAAAACTCGGCCAGTTCGCGAATGGAATCGGTATTCGGGAGCTTCATTTCTTCTTCTTCCAGCCCGAGTAGCGCTGGCGTTCGGCCTCGCTCATGTCGCGGGCGGCAACAGGATAGCCTTTTCCGTCCGGGAAGGAGATCACCACGCAGAGGAGGTGCCTGCCCGCCTCGGTCTCGCCAAGGACGTAGTAGACGGGGTTCTTGCCCTCGGACTTGGCTCGAAGAACCAGGGGCTTGCCGAAGCAGACCTCCTCAAACTCGGCGGGCTCCACGCTGTGCTTGCCTATGTGGGCGACGCGGTCGTCCGGCCAGAGGAACTCGGTGACTTCCACGCCTCATTCTACTCGGTCGCTTCCTACGTCCGGCGGCCTCACTACTTGCGCTCGCATCCGAGCGATCAGGTCGGTGAGCAACGGCACCCCTACTCCTCGCCCCGCTCGCTGCGGGCATGCTCCGGAGGCGGGGCGAGCGGCGGGCTCTGAACTGTAGGCTGAGTTCGCGCGTGATGGAAGCTCCGCACGACAGCTCCTACGCAGGCGCTCATCACAGTGCCCCAGACTCCCCCCATGACCAACGATATCGGTAAGAACGGGTCGGCGTAGCCGCGGTTCACCGTGTCTATGACGGCAAAGGCCATGGACGCAATGGTGCCCGACAAGGCGCTAGCAAGGACGAACTGCTTTACGCGCAGGTGAACGGGCACGGATGCCAGCGCCGCGCACGCGAGAAGGATTAGGACGCCTTTCTCGCCGTCACTCATCTATGCGCCTCGCTCCCCTGGTCCGCCGAACACTGATTGGGCCGACCGGCCTAGCTCGGCCTCTCGGACGGCCTAACCGGCCAGGCAGCAATTGCAGTCTCGGCAAGGGGTGGAGTGCTGTCAAGCACATGGACGTGGATCGGCCGGCTCAGGGTTTAGTGCTAGCCGCGGCGGCGGTCGGCCTAGTACGGGCGACGTCGGGGGGCCTTCGGTGCCGACACACGAACGCTAGGCGGGTTCGACCTCAACCCGTGCGTCGTTGAAGCACGCGCCACCGCCCACGTCGGTCAGGGTGTCGGGGCAGAGCACGTTCGAGGTCGCGCCGTTCTCCGTGTTGTGCGACCAGATCCCCTTGGGCAGGACCACGACCCCGTCTCGCACGTCGGGAGTCACCCGGGCCGGGCAGACGACCTCGCCGAACTCGTTGCGGATCCGCACCCGGTCCCCGTCACGGATGCCGCGGCGCTCGGCGTCCCGCGGGCTCATCTCCACCGGCACGAGGCCGCGGTGCAGTTGGCCGAGGGTGGAGCTGATGCGCTTGTCGGTGGCCGGCGAGACGAGCGCCAAGGGATGGCCCTCGGTGGCGGGATCGGGCCAGTAGCCGTAGAGGCCGCCCGGGGCCTCGCGGTCGAGGTCCTTCGGGACCAGGTGGACCTTGCCGTCATCGGTTCGGGGAAAGACGTCGACGAATTGCACGGGGCAGGGGCCCGACTCCGGAAACGCGACCCGGTCGCGACGAAGGGCCGCCTCGAACGCAGCGCCCTGCAAGTGGCCCTCGAGGATGGCGGCGGCCAGGTCCTCGGCGGACTCGGGCTCCCCCGCCCGTGCGACCCCCGTCCGGCGGCACAGCTCGGCGAAGACGTCGTGGTTCGACCGCGCCTGCCCGACCGGATCGATGACGGCCGGGGCCCGCTGGAGGACATAGGCCCCGTAGCCACGGGCCATCTCGGTGCGCTCCAGGAACGTGGTGGCCGGGAGCAGCACGTCGGCGAACCGCGCGGTGTCGGTCATCACCTGCTCGAAGACGACCGTGAAGAGGTCGTCCCGCTCCAGCCCCTGCCGCACCAGGTCCTGCCGCGGCATTGTGGCGAGCGGGTTGCAGTTGTAGACGAACAGGAGCCCCACCGAGGCCTTCGGCGACGTCAGGACCTCCCCGAGGTGGTTCATGTTCACGATCCGGCTCGAAGGCTCCGGCTCGCGGATCGCGGGCGAAGTGCTGAGCGTCCACGCGCCCGAGTTGCTGAGGGTGTAGCCGCCGCCCCGCAGGCCGAACTTGCCCGCCACCGCCGGCAACGCCAGCACCGCGGCCACCGCCGAGCCGCCGTTGCGGTTGCGCTCCAGCCCCCAGCCGCAGCGGATGACCGCCGGGCTCGCCTCGGCGTAGAGCCGGGCCAGGCGCTCGATCCCGTCCGCGTCGACGCCCGCGACCTCGGCCGCGTGCTCGAGGGTCCACGGCTCGGCCCGCCGCCACAGCTCCTCGAACCCCGTGGCGTGATCGGCCAGGAAGTCCCCGGCGGCGTGGCCTTCGTCGGCGAGCCACCGAATGACGGCGAGCGCCACGGGCAGATCCGTGCCCGGCCGAATGGCAAGGTGGAGGTCCGCGCGGCGCGCCAGCGGCGTCCGCCGAGGGTCGACCACGACGAGCTTGGCCCCACGCTTCTGCGCCTCCTGGACGTAGGGAACGAGGTGGATGCCGGAGGCGGACGGGTTCGCTCCCCAGATCACGATCAGGCGGGCATGGACGTAGTCGGAGTACGCGACCCCCGGCATCTTGCCGTAGAGGCCCTTGGCCGCGGCTCCCGTGGGGGCCGCGCACACCGTGCGGGCCAGGCGGGAGGCTCCGAGCCGGTAGAACAGCCGCGCGTCCGTGGTGTCTTGCGAGAGATAGCCGTTCGAGCCGCCGTAGGAAAACGGCAGTATGGCCTCACCCCCCTGCTCGGCGCGGACGCTCGAGAGCTTCTCCGCCACGAAACCGAGGGCTTGGTCCCAGGTGACCGGTTCGAACCGGCCCTCGCCTTTCCTCCCCACCCGCCGGGCGGGGGTCAAGAGACGCTCCTTCCCGTAGACGTGGTCGGCAAAGCGGCGCACCTTGGCGCAGATGTAGCCCTCCGTGACCGGGTTCGCGTGGCCTCCATCGATCTTCGCGATGCGACCCTGCTCCACCGTCACCTCGAGGCTGCACGCGTCGGGACAGTCGAGAGGACAAGCGCTCGGAACGGGCTCAGTGGCCATAGCGCTTCTCCCCCGCTTCCACGCGGACCGGCATCCAGTTCTGGGGCGGGGGCAGGGGACAAGTCGCGAACTCGGTGAACGCACACGGCGGGTTGTAGGCCTTGTTGAAGTCGAGCACCACCTCCCCGCCCTTTGGAAGGTCGCTGTAGAGAAAGCGCCCGGCGGGATAGGTCTCCTTGCCGCTGGTCAGGTCGCGAATGATGAAGAAGAGCTCCTGCGCGTCCTCTTCCTCGAGGACCCCCTCGAGCCGGACCCCCTTGCCCTGCATCTCGAAAGTGGCGTAGCCCGGGCTCGGCATCGGCACCGACTGGCCGAGGACGTTCGGCACGCGGATCGACTTCGGCGTCTCGTAGGGAACGAAGCGCGCGCGGACCCGGTACCGCTCGTCGACGTCGTACCACGTGAGGCCGGTGAAGTGGCTGCGGCTCGGGGCCTCCGGGTCCTTGAGGCGGATTCCGAGGCGGTCGCCCCGCTCGATGAGGTGCAGGCTCAGGCGGCCGAGCCGCAGCACGTCGGGGGCCTCCGAGGTGTCCGGTCCCAGCTCGGCGACCGTGACCACCTTGCCCCCGATCGTGCCTTCCACCCCGGGATCGAGGGTGACAGTGACCTTCCCCGCCCGCAGCTCGACGACGCCTGTCGCAGGAGAGTCGGCGGGGAGCGCGATGTCGCGGCCGGGGCCCGCGCCAAGTCGGTTGGGGCCTTCCTTGAGCCAGAAGAGGCCGGCCACGCTGAGCCAGCCCCTTTCGGCCTTGAGGCCCGCCTCCCGCGTCTCGCGCCACCTTTGGACACGGGCCCGGTAGGCCTCGTCCACCGCGGCGGGAGCGCCGGACAACCCCAGAAGCGCAAGGAGCGCGACCCCGCCGCCCCACGTCATCGAGCTAGCCTCTTCATCGGTCCCCCGCTCCCCCCGGCTCGCTCCAAGCCTACGCCACCCCGGCCCCCCCTTGCTCAAAGGGGACCCTGCGCTTATTCTCGACCCCGCACGGCAAAGCCCCGGGGAGGCGCAAATGGCGACGCGGACGATGGGCGACACGGCCCAGCGCGAGTTGGGTTACCGCAAGCGGCTGATCGACATCGCCAATCTCATCAACTCCGCTCCGAGCATCACGGAGATCCTCGTCGACATCAAGGACAAGATGCTCGACCTCGTCGATGCCGAGCGGGTCACGATCTTCGCCCTCGACACCAAGAACCAGGAGCTCTTCTCCCTGTTCAAGGCCGGCCAGGAGGTGAAGGAGATCCGGGTCCCCAAGACCTTCGGGTCCATCGCGGGCTTCTGCGCGCTCTCCCGCAAGACCGTGGGGATCAAGAGCGCCTACGACCCCGCCGAGCTGAGCCAGCACCATCCGAGCCTCAAGTTCGACTCGCGCTGGGACAAGGCCTCCGGCTTCCGCACCAGCCAGGTCCTGGCCAGTCCCATCCTCTTCGAGAAGTACCTCCTGGGCGTGCTCCAGCTCATCAACAAGCGGGGCGGCGGTCCGTTCACCCCCAAGGACGAGGAGGCGGCCGAGGAGCTGGCCAAGATCCTCGGCATCGCGTTCTACAACCAGCACCGCGCGGCCCGCACCAACAAGCCCTCCAAGTACGGCCACCTGGTCGACAAGGGGCTCATCTCCGAGAAGGAGATCGAAAAGGCGGTCACCAACGCCCGCGTGAACCAGATCGACGTGGCCAAGGTCCTGGAAGAGGACTACAAGATCGCCAAGAACGAGATCGGCAAGGCCATCTCGCAGTTCTACAACGCCCCGTTCTGGGAGCCTCAGGGCAAGACCATCCCCGAAGACATCAAGGCCCGGGTGACCGTCGAGTTCCTGAAGAAGAACATGTTCGCGCCCATCGAGAAGAGCCAGGGGACGCTCCTGGTGGCGGTAGAGGACCCCTACGACCTCACCAAGATCGACGCCATCAAGGCCATGAACCTGGCCCCGCGGGTGGACGTTTGCGTGGCCCTCCGCGGCGACATCCTCGAGTACATCAACACCAGCTACGGGCTCTCCAGCGGTACCGGTGGGGGCGAAGAGCAGGACCTCGGCCGCATCATCATGGAGCTGGGCAGCGGCGAGGAGGACGAGGTCGAGGAAAAGGAGCAGACGCCCCAGGCCGAGATCGACGAGACCGACTCCGGGATCGTGAAGCTCGCCAACCAGATGATCATCGACGGCTACAACCGCGGGGCCTCGGACATCCACGTCGAGCCCTACGGCAAGACCTCGCCTACCATGGTGCGCCTCCGCATCGACGGCGACTGCGTCAAGTACCTCGAGATCCCCCCCGCGCACCGGAACGCGATCGTTCAGCGCCTCAAGATCATGGCCAAGCTCGACATCTCGGAGAAGCGCAAGCCCCAGGACGGGAAGATCCGCTTCAAGGGTCCGATGGGCACCATCGAGCTCCGCGTGGCCACGATTCCCACCTCGGGCGGCAACGAGGACGTGGTCATGCGCATCCTGGCCGCGAGCAAGCCCTTGCCGCTCGAGCGCATGGGCTTCTCCAAGCGCAACCTCGACGAGTTCAAGAAGATCCTGTCCAAACCCTACGGCATCGCCCTGGTCGTGGGCCCCACCGGCTCCGGGAAGACCACGACCCTGCACTCGGGGCTCGGGTTCATCAACACCAGCGACATGAAGATCTGGACGGCCGAGGACCCGGTCGAGATCACGCAGCCGGGCCTGCGCCAGGTGCAGGTCCACCCCAAGATCGACTTCACCTTCGCGGTGGCCATGCGTTCCTTCCTCCGCGCCGATCCCGACGTGATCATGGTCGGCGAGATGCGCGACCACGAGACCGCGGCCACCGGCATCGAGGCCTCGCTCACCGGCCACCTGGTCCTCTCCACCCTGCACACGAACTCGGCCCCGGAGACCATCACCCGGCTCCTGGACATGGATATCGATCCCTTCAACTTCGCGGACGCCCTCCTCGGGATCATGGCCCAGCGCCTCGCGCGGACCCTCTGCAAGGACTGCAAGGAGGAGTACGCCCCGAGCCAGGAGGAGTTCGCGGAGCTGATGCAGGACTACGGCCTCGAGCATTGGGACACCCTCGGCATCAAGTACTCGCCGAGCTTCAAGCTCTACCGCCCGAAGGGCTGCGCCCGTTGCGGCAACACCGGCTACAAGGGTCGCATCGGCCTTCACGAGCTGCTGGTGGGAACGGACGAGATGAGACGCAAGATCCAGAAGCGGGAGCCCATCGAAGAGCTCCGGAACCAGGCGATGCGCGACGGCATGACCACCCTGCTCCAGGACGGCATCCAGAAGGTCATCCAGGGGTACACCGACTTCAAGCAGGTCCGCGCGGTCTGCATGAAATAGGTCGAGAGAGCATGGCCAACTACATGGGGGGCAGCGCCCCCGCCATGGCGTCCCAGATCGGCGACGGCTACATCCTCCTGAGCGCGAACCACCTCAAGGGGTTCCTGCCCGGCGAGCTCGCCCTCCTTCGCCAGGAGATCGACAAGCTGCTGCGGGAGGTGCGCGCGCTCGTGCCCCCGCAGGACGACGCTCAGGCCCTGCAGGCGCGGAATCGCAAGATCGGTCGTCTCAGCTCGGCCATGCAGATCGTCCAGACCAAGATGACGGCCAAGAACTGAGCGTCGCGCCTCAGTAGAGCAAGAAGGGGCGGCGTTCGTTCCTGTAGGCTTCGAGGTCGGGGAGATCCCGCGCGACGATCCGGTCCGGGCTCTCGCTGCCCTCGAGCCCCTCTCTCACTCGGCGGGTGCCGAGGAGGGCGTCGAGGGCGGCGCCGTCCCGGAGGAAGCGGAACTCGGGATGGAGGTCGCGGAGCGCCTGGATCAGCTCCAGGCCGAACGGGTAGGGACTGAGGCTCGCGGCGCCGTCGGCGTGGATGCGCAGCCCGGCGCACGCGACTCCGTCGTACTTCGGGTCGCGCGCGCCGGGTGATGACCCCGGCGTGAATCGAGCCGCCTCGAGCCGGAAACCCGCCGCCCTCGGTATTCGGCCGCGCAGCGCCTCCGGCCGGAGCCACGGCGCGCCGATCAAGAGGAACGGGGTCTCGGTCCCCCTCCCTTCGGTGACGTTCGTGGCCTCGAGCAGGCAGGTGCCCGGATAGGCCAGCGCCGCTTCCGGGCTGCGGAGATTCGGCGACGGAGGGGTCCACGCTCGGCCGGTGTCACGCCAGCGCATGCCCCGGCGCCATCCTTCCATTGCGACCACGGCCAACTTCGCCGGTCGCGCGCGACGCGCGTTCGCAAGCCGCGCCATCTCCCCCAGGGTGAGGCCGTGGATCAGCGGGCCGGGGGTCATGCTGAGCAGGCTGGTCGGCACCGCGGCGGGATCGGCCAAAGGGCCCTCGACCAGCTCGCCCCCGAGCGGGTTCGGGCGGTCCAGGACCACCACCTCGATTCCCTCCTCCGCCGCCGCCTCGAGACACAAGAGCATCGTGCTCGCGTAGGTGTAGAAGCGAACGCCCGCGTCCTGGAGGTCGATGACCAGGGCGTCGAGGTCGCGAAGGTCCTCGGCCGCAGGCTTCTTCCGGTCGCCGTAGAGGCTGACGACGGGAAGCCCGGTGGCCGGATCCTGGCCGCTCCTCACGGCCTCCCCGGCCGCCGCCGTCCCGGCGAGGCCATGCTCCGGCGAGAACAGCCGGCGGAGGTCCAAGCCAAGGCTGCGCAGAACGGTGACGGCGTGCCGCCCGTCGGAGGTCACCGACGCGCCGTGGGCGACGAGGCCCAGGCGCTTACCGAGGAGCGGCCGGCCGCCCTCGGCAAGGACCCGCTCCAATCCCACCTGCACCGGCGGGGGGGCCAGGAGAAGCGCCAGGCCAACAGACGCGAGCACGTGGCTACGGCTGAAGGCCGCGGGCCACGGCGTCGGCCACGTCGGCGCGGACCGCGCGGATCCGGTTGTTGTCGCGGCTCGGGTGCACCCGGTTGGTCAGGAGGATCACGAAGAGCCGACGGTCCGGGTCCATCCAGAGCGAGGTGCCGGTGAAGCCGGTGTGGCCGAAGGCCCGCGCGGAGAGGAGCGACCCGGCCGAAGAGTAGGCCGCGTTTCCCGGGACCGACGAGCGCTCCGCCTTGTCGGACGTAGCGGCGGTGTCCCACCCCAGCGCGCGGCTCGAGCCCGGCACCGTCGCCCGCCGGGTGAAGCGCTCCACGGTGGCGCGGGAGACGATCCGGTGCTGCTCGAAGACGCCGCCATCGAGGAGCATCTGGGCGAAGCGGCTGAGGTCGGGCGCGGTGCCGAAGAGGCCGGCGTGGGGCGCGATCCCCCCGAGCGCAGAGGCGTTCTCGTCGTGCACCTCTCCGCGGAGCAGCCGCCCCCGCCAGGGGTCGATCTCCGTGGGCGCGATGCGCGCGAGGAACGCCGGACCGGGGCGAAAGAGGGTGTCCTTCATCTCGAGCGGATCGAGGATGCGCCGCCGCACGAAGGCCTCGAGCGGCTCGCCGGCCACGCGCTCGAGGATCTCGCCCAGCAGGATCACGCCGAGGTCGCTGTAGACCGACTGGGCCCCAGGGGCGAACGTGAGGTCGGTGGCCGAGATCCGCTCGACGTAGGCCTCCTTGCCCTGGATCTCCTGGTAGAGCGGCAGGTGGGCGGGCAGGCCCGAGGAGTGGGTCAGCAGCTTCTCGACGGTGACCTGGTCGCGATCTCCGCCGCGAAAGTGGGGCAGGAAATCGGAGACCCGCTTGGCGAGGTCCAGCCGGCCCTCGTCCACGAGGATCATGGCCGCGGTGGTGGTCGCCACCACCTTGGTGAGGCTCGCGAGGTCGTAGACCGTGTCCACCCGGACCGCCGGTGCGTCGGCCTCGTAGGTGATCCGGCCGAAGGGGCGCAGGTGGACGAGCGCACCGTCCCGTCCGACCGCCAGCACCGCGCCCGGAAATGCCCGCTCCGCGACCGCGGCCTCGACCACCCGGCCGGCCTCCGCCACCGCGTCGGCGCCAAGCCCCACTTCTTCCGGCTTCGCCACGCGCAGCGTCATCTCGTGCTTGGGGACCATGAGGCCGTGCCCATAGGGATAGAGATCGGGAAGCGTGACCGGCAGCTTGCCGGCGACAGCATACTCCCCGAGGAGGGCCGAGACGGCCGCCCGCTGGCTCGACTCGGCGGAGCCGTAGGCCGCGACGTAGACCGGCGCCTCCGGGAACTGGCGCAGGAGATAGGGGCTCCCGAAGGACACGATCACGACCGGCCGCCCGGTGGCCACGAGCGCGCGGAGCAGCCGTGCGTGGCTCGGGGCCATGTCCGCGGTTCCCTTGGCGCCGGTCACCCGCACGAAGCACGACGCCACCACGTGTGTGAACTCGGAGGCGCGGGCGACGAGCGCCGCGGCCGTCTCCTCCGACACCTCCGGACCCAGGCTGACGTTCTCGGCCGGCACGCGGCGCGCCAGGAGCTCGTCCTCCGGGATGCCCTGGATCGTCGGGTTCCTCGCGTCGCTCGACATCACCAGGTGGAGGAGCCGCAAGGGCCTCTCGGCGTGCAGGGGGAGAACGCCACCCTCGTTGCGCACGACCGTGATCGAGGCTCGTGCGATCTCGAGAGAGCGGGCTACGTCCTCCGGACGCGCCACGCTCTTCCCCACCGCGGACGGGTCCACCCGGCGGTTGCGGTCGAGCCCCAGGCGCTCCTTCGTCTCCAGGATCCGCAGGACCGAGGCGTCGAGCCGCGCCTCGGTCAGCTGGCCTTCGTGGACGGCCCGAACCAGCGACTGGACGGCGACCTCCGGCTCCGGCGGCAACAGGATCATGTCGGCGCCGGCGGCCACCGCACGGACCGCCGCCTCCCCGGTCCAGGCCGGCTTGACCCCGGCCATGTCCATCCCGTCGGTCACGAGGAGGCCGCGGAAGCCCATCTGCCGGCGCAGCACGTCGACGATGGGGTGCGACAGGGTGGCGGGGGTCCCCGTTTCGTCGAGGGCGGGCACGGCGATGTGCCCGAGCATCACCCAATCGACGCCCGCCTCGACCGCGGCCCGGAACGGTCGCAGCTCGACCGAGTCGATGCGGGCCCGGTCGGCGCCCACCGTAGCGAGCTGGAGGTGGCTGTCGACCGCGGTGTCGCCGTGGCCCGGGAAGTGCTTGGCCGTGGTCAGCAGGCCGTCGGCGCGAGCGCCGGCCACGAACGCCGCGGACATTCGGGCCACGAGCTCGGGGTCTTCGCCGAAGGAGCGGATGTTGATGACGGGGTTGCCCGGGTTGTTGTTCACGTCGGCCACGGGGGCGAAGGCCCAGTGGATCCCCAGGGCTCGGCCTTCCCGGGCCGCGACCTCGCCCATGAAGCGAGCCGCTGGCTCGGATCGCGTGGCCCCCACCGCCATGGCATAGGGCAACGGCACGACGCCGCGGCGGATCCTGAAGCTCATGCCACGCTCCATGTCCGCGGCCACGAGCAGGGGCAGGTCCGCTTTGGCCTGGAGCTCGTTCAGGAGGCGGGGCAGGGTTTCCACCTCGGAGTCGAAGACCACGACCGTCCCCGCCTTCAGCCGCCGCACCTGGTCGAGGAGACGCGTCGCCTCGGGAGAGGCGGGATTGCGGTAGAGGCCGGTGGCCCGAACCCCGATCATCTGGCCGGCCTTCTCCGCGAGCGACAGCCGGGCGAGGGTCGCCGCGGCCCACGACGCGCCCGCCGGTGTGGGCGGGGCGCTCGGCCCCGTCGGCCCGGCCCTCGGCTTCGCAGGCGCCTCGGGGCCCGGCCCGCGGGGACAAGCCGCGGCCACGACCAGGAGGACCGCGAAGACGGGGGCCGCCCGGCTCATCGTCCTCCGAGCTCACCGGCACGCGGAAGGGCGGGCTCGGAGCGCGCAAAGGCCTGCTCGCGCAGGCGGTCGAGATCGCCTTTCCCGATCGACTCGTGCGAGAACACGACCACCCCGGCCGCGCCCGCCTCCCAGGCCAGCCGGATCCTCTCCACCGTGCCCTGGAGGTTGAGCCGGTAGGCGCCGATGCCCGCCCACACCGGAACCTTGGCCGGCGTGCGCGCCACGGCGCTCTCGATCTGCGAACGGAACAGGCGGCGGTCGGGGGTGTACGCCATGGGGCAGATCGCGTCCAGCAAGCCGAGGTCGAGCCACCGCGGCCAATCCTGGAAGCGCTGGCTGACCGCATGCGCCTCGTCGGGCGCCACCGCGGCCGAGACCACGAGCCCCTGACGCTCGCTCCGGCCCGCCGCGGCCAGCCGGCGCACGAGACCCGTCACCGTCGAGCGCCGGAAGGCGTCGAAGCCCTCCGGGTCGCGGGCGGGCCCACCCAGAAGGTCCTTGCCGCCGTCGCTCGCGCGGAAGCTCTCGAGGGTGGACCGCGAGTAGTCGTAGTCGGTGCCGGGATAGCGAATGAAGTCGAGATGGAGGCCGGCCACGGCGTAGCCGCGCACCAGCTCGCGCACCACGCCTTCCAGGTGATCGCCCACGGCCGGCGAGGAGGGCGAGAGGTAGTAACCCTCGACGTCGCCGTCCCCCCGCGCCGCCTGGCTGACGAGGCGAAGCCGGTCTGCGGGCCGGCCGACAAGGCCGGCCTGGGCCGCCGCCTTGGGCACCATCACCCACTCCGGGTGAGCGCGGAGGACGTGGCCCGGGGGAAGGGGCTGGCCGAAGTGCGCCGACAGGAGCACGTTGATCCAAGCGTGGACTTCGAGGCCCCGGCCCCGCGCGCGGTCGAGCAGACGGGCCAAGGGATCGAACCGGGCGGGCTGGTTTGCGAGCAGGGGACTTCGGACCACGAGCCGCGACTCGTAGAAAGCATCCCCTCTCCCCCTGACCTGGACGAAGAGCGCGTTGAACCCGGCCCGCGCCGCGTCGTCCACGACCGCGTCCACCGACTGGGGCGAAAGCAGGGCGGTGCGCACGACCCAAAGGCCCTTCGGCTCCCGAGGCGGAGAGGGCACGCCGGCGTGCGACAGGGCCGACAGGCCGAGAAGCCACAGGCCGAGAAGCCACCCCGTCAGCCCCAGCCGGTCGGACGCCCCTCGCGGGCTCACGCCACCGGCCGCACGAGCAGATCCTCGCCCTCGCGGACGCCCAGATCGTGAAGCAGGGCCCGCGGCAGATGGACGTCTCGCGAAAGACCGGATCGGAACGCGGGACTGAGGGTGGCGCTCTTCTTGTAGCCGAGGGTCCGCAGCTCGATCCGCGCGACGCCCCGCGCGAAGCGCGGCGCGTTGCGCCACTCCTCCTGGAGCTTCTCGTCCAGCTCCGCGGTTTCCGGAGTACGGCCGTCGGGCGCCAGGAGCGAGAAGCTCGAGAACGCGCGCGGGCCCTGCGCGCGCACCCGCCTCTGCAGGTCCACCTTCTCCAGGAAGCCCGCCGCCCCGAGGTCGAAGAGCACCTGCGCCACCTGGGCCCGCGGGAGGCGGGTGGCCTCCACGATCTCCCGCACGTCCCGCACCGAATCGACGAAGCGCAGCACCGTCCATTCGGTGGGTCCGAGCGTGCACCGCGCGCCGTCCGGCGGCGTCGCGGTCTGGAAGACGATCGCGTCCGAGGGGATGAAGGTGTTCATGCGGTGGAAGGTGGGTCCGAGCCGCTCGCCTTCCAGGATCAGCACGTCCACCCCCTGGGTGACGTTGGCGCTCACCGTGCGCTCTTCGGGCACGAAGGTGAGCTGGCCTTCCGTCCAACCGAACACGTCGAGCACCGCGTCGTCCCCCTGGAGCCGGGCCGCCGCCGCGTGGACGAGGACGCCCTTCTGGATCCGCAGGACCGCCTGCTGGCCGGGCGCGGACGCGGTGAGGACGCCCGTCTTCTTGCCCGCCGCGAACAGCCGGAGCACGTCCGCCAGCTTGATCTCGCTGAGGGTCCCGATGAGCGACATGAAGAAATAGGCTACCATGCTTGGTTGTGGCGTTCGTGACCACCGTGCTCCTGGCCGCGCTCCAAGCGCCGCCCGCCCCGAAAACCGCCGCCGAGTTCCTCGCCCAGAGGATCGAGGAGCGGCAGGCCGCGGCCCGCGACCTCGTGGCCCGGTTCGTCCAGACCTATCGCTCGGGCGTCCTCCGCCGCACTCTCGTCGAGCGGGGGGAGGTCAAGGTCAAGCGGCCCGGCCGCATGCGCTGGGAGTACAAGGACCCCGAGAAGAAGACCTTCGTCTCCGATGGCCGGCGCTTCTTCTTCTACGTGCCCGCGGACAAGCAGGTGGTCGTGCGTGAGCAGGATCCGGCCCGCAGCCTTCCCGCCCTCCTGCTCTCGGGACGAAGCGGCCTCCTCGCCGAGTTCGAGGTCGCCCTCGAGCCCGGCTCGCCCGGTCGGTCCCGCCTGAAGCTCACCCCCCGGACCCCCGATCCCGAGATCGCGAGGGTCCTCCTGGACGTGGACGGCGAGCACCGCATCCGCGTGATCGAGGTCGTGGACGCCCAGGGCAGCACCAGCGTGTTCGAGTTCGACGACATCCGCGAGAACGTGGGCTTGCCCGACGCGATCTTCCGCTTCGAGGTCCCGCGCGGGGTCGAAGTGATCGCGGGATGAGGGCGCTCCTCCGGCTCGCGCCGTGGGCCCTGGCCGTGGCCGGCTGCGCTACTTCGGCGGCCTTCCGGGCTGGGGAAGACGCCGAGCGCCGGCAGGACTGGGACCGGGCCGTCCTGGAGTACTCGCGCGCCCAGAAGGCCAACCCCAGCGACGTGCAGGTGCAGCGTGGTCTCAGCCGGGCCCGCCTTCGGGCCGCCGAGCAACACGCGAACGAGGGCCGACGGCTGACGAGCCGCGGGCTCTACAAGGAGGCCAACGACGCCTTCCAGCTCGCCTTGAGCCTGAACCCCAGCGCGCCCCTGGCCAAGGAGATCGCCGACACCGAGGCGCGGCAGCGGGCCGGGGTGCTGGCGGCGTCGCTCGACCAGTTGAAAGACCGGGCCCGCGAGCGTCCGCTTCCGGGCCTCGGCCTCGGTCCCGCGGCCCAGGAGCCCCTGGGCTTGACCTTCCGCGGCGCGAGCCTGCGCGAGGCCTACCTGGCCCTGGGCCGGGCCGCGGGCGTCAACTTCGTCTTCGACCCGCAACTCCAGGACCAAACCGTCTCCCTCGACCTCGAGGACGTGGCCTTCGACCAGGCGCTGAACGCGCTTTCCACCGCCGGGCACGTGTTCTACCGCGTGGTCGACGCTCACGTGCTCTCCGTGATCCCGGACACCCCCCAGAAGCGGCGCGAGTTCGAGCAGCAGGCGGTGAAGACCCTGTTCCTCTCGAACGCCGACCTCAAGGAGACGATCGACCTCCTCCGGGTCGTGCTCGGCGCCCGGCGGGTGGCTCCCCTGCCCGGGGCCAACGCGATCACGATCAACGACACCCCGGACAAGATCGCGGCCGCGGAGCGCATAGTGGGCATCCTCGACAAGCGAAGGGCCGAGGTGGTGGTGGAGGTGGAGCTGCTCGAGGTGAACCGGGGCCGCCTCAAGGAGTACGGCATCGAGATCAGCTCCGCCGTCTCCGGGGTCAGCGGGGTGGCGGGCGCCATCTTCCCCGACCCCACCCAGGTCACGACCCTGGGCGACTACAATCCCTACAAGAAGGACAACCTGGTGGTGACGGGGCTGCCAGGCGTGATCTACCGGCTCTTGCAGTCCGACACGTCCACCCGCCTCCTCGCCAACCCCCAGCTCCGGACCACCGAAGGCCAGACGGCCCAGGCCCGATTCGGCGACCAGGTGCCGGTGCCGGTCACCACCTTCACCGCCATCGCCCAGGGCAGCCTCCCCCAGCAGCCGATCACGTCGTTCGAGTACAAGAACGTGGGCGTGAACATCGACATCACGCCCCGGGTGCACCACGACGGCGACGTGACCCTGAACCTCAAGCTCGACGTGTCCGCGCTGGGGCCCGCGGGGTACCAGGGCCTGCCCACCTTCAACAGCCGGACCCTCACCAGCGTCATCCGCCTGCGCGACGGCGAGACCAACATCCTGGCCGGCCTCATCTCCGACTCCGAGCGGACGAGCCTCTCCGGCATCCCGGGCCTGGCCAGCATTCCCTTCCTGGGACGTCTGTTCGCGCGCAACAAGACCGAGGTCGCCGAGACCGACATCGTGCTGACCTTGACCCCCCACATCGTTTCGAGGCCCGACATCAAGGAGGAGGAGCTGCGCTCCTTCCTGCTCGGAGGCGAGACCTCCCCCCTCCTCTTCGAGGCCCCGCCCACCGCGCCGCCCATCACCCCGCCGAAGGCCGAAGCGCCGAGGGTCGAGCCGATCCGCCCGCCCGCCCCCGCTCCCAGCCCGACGCCCCCCAACCCTTGAGCCGCGCCGAAAGGGGAGATGCACGGCACGGAGTGAAGCGCCGTCTCGGGATCGCGCTGACCCTGGGCCTCACCTTGCCCTCCCTGACCGATGCCCAGTCCGTCCCGGCCCTCACCGGCCGCTACCGGTTCGTACTGACGGTCAGCCCCAGCCCCACCTGCCCGGCCTCGATGCAGGTCGGCCCGCTCAGCGTCCTCATGGACGTGGCGGAGGAGCCGTCGAGCACGGGCTCGGAGGTCTCCGGCCAATCGGCCTCGGCGTCCGAGATCCCCGACAACGGGCGCTTCGTGTGGCTCCGCCAGGGCAATCGGCTCCACGGCGCCTTCGGTTCGTCCACGTTGGAGCTCGGGCTCGACACCGAGGGCATCTACAGGGTGTGGATGCAGATCATGACCGACGGCACGGTCGCCACGGCCGCGATCGGGCGCGCCCGCGCGAGCGGAACCGCCTTCGGCGAGGTGGAGCTGAGCCTCGCCACGGACTCCACCGGCTTCCCGATCGGCAACTGCCAGCTGTTCACCGCCGGCTTCCAGTGGTCGCTCGAGCCGGCCTGAGGTGATGCGATGAGCCGGCTCCCCTTCCTCCTGGCGCTCGTGGCCGTCTCGGGGGGCGCCGCGCCCCCGGCCCTGCGCGTGAAGGCGAGCCCCGCGGTCGCCCCCTGCGTCGCGGCCGCCGCGCTCGAGTACCAGCGTGCGACCGGCCGGGGGCTGGCCCTGGACACGGTGTCGCTGGGCAGCCCGGCCTCGGCGGCGGGGGCCGACGTCGTGGTGGCTGCGGACCAGGAGCTCAACCGCATCATCGAGTCGGGCACGTCTCACCCGGATCTCGACATGGACGTGGCCCGCATCCCGTGGGTGCTGTCCGCGCCGCCCGGGGCCGCGGCCCTGGACGTGCGCGCCCTGGGAGGGACGACCGTCCTCGTGCGCACCCTCGACGGCGTCGTCGCCCGCGAGGCGTGGCGCAGCCTCGCGCAGCAGGGGCTTTCGCCCGGCCGGGTCGAGCGCGTGCGCGATCCGCGCGCCGGCGTCCGCCTCCAGCCCGGCGAGGCCGCGGTCGTTCCCCTGAGTCTCGCGGGCCCCGGCCCGGTGTCGAGCCTCGCGGTGCCCCCGCTCACGGTGCGGGCGCTGGGCGTGCGCGCGAGCGTCCGCACGAACGCCGCCCGTGACTTTCTCGCCTTCCTCACCGGC
>Ga0209640_10002207_pt1 | contig 16943 bp, 12 predicted proteins | sample RifCSP10_1_FD_184018 | JGI IMG/M metagenome (GOLD analysis project Ga0209640, IMG submission 184018) | Soil microbial communities from Rifle, Colorado - Rifle CSP2_sed 10_1 (SPAdes) (version 2) | ecosystem: Environmental > Terrestrial > Deep subsurface > Rock core/Sediment | place: Rifle... | reverse complement strand
GTCGCCGGAGGCCGGACCGTGCACCTCGATGTGACCGCAGGCCCCAAGGTCCTCGAAGGCAACGTCGTCGCTCACCAAATGTTTCTCCAAGTGCCGCAGGACGGCATCCTTCTGGCCCGCGTCGATGTCCATGACGAAGGCATCCGAGAACGCGTACACGCGGAGGTCGCCGAGTACGCGGCTCTTCTCGTTCAAGAGGAGGGCGTACGCCGACATGCCCTCGACCAAGGTCTTCATGTCCGCGGTGACGAGGCCATCGAGGAACGTCACCCGATCCGCGCCCGTGACGCGGACCTTTGTCCGGTCGCTGCGGTCGATCACCCCCGCGCGCGTGCGGACGGCCCGGACCTCCGCGTCGAGAGGTCCATACCCGGTCGGCACTTCCCAGCCCGCATCGGAGCGGAAGACCGCACCGCTGACGTCGTGGTAGGGCCGCAGACGGAGTTCCACCATTGCGGTATCGCCCATGCTGCGGCTCCATTTGACCTTTTGCGGCGTATCACCACAGCCGGGATGGAAGGCTCCTGTCACAGCCCTGAACGGCGGGAGTTTGGACCGCGACGGAACCTTCATAACGGGTCACGCTTTCGTCTCGGGTCGATGACACCGCAACTCCGCGAGGGCCAGATGTCCGTCTTCGCGAAGCGGATCATGCGCAAGCCGAGGACCCTCCACTGTCCGTTCTGCGACGGCAAGGTCCTCTTCACGCGGAACGAGGAGCACCTCGACGCGAAGAATTGCCCGCATTGCGGGATGCGCGTCGAACGACGGGAGTGGCCGGAGAAGATGTACGACCCGATGCCGATCCTTCGCACGAAGCCCGGCGGACCGGATTCCATGAAGATCGAGGGGCACGAAGACAGGGACGAGAAGAAAGGCGAGAAGAAGGACGAGAAGACGTCGTGACGCCTAGCTGAACACGGCCCCACACTTCAGGCAGTCATTCCAGTACCTCCCGACGGTCGCGCCGCACTCCCCGCACTCGCCGCCCTTCGCGGTCTGGTCCGCCTTCACGACGACGAGATCCGTGTCCGCCAACTTGTCCCACCGGGGCTCTCGGACGAGGAGGAAGCAGAAGTCGTCGTCCCACGTTTCGAGCTCGAGGAACGCGAGCTTTCTCGATCCGATCAGCTCGTTGACGACTTTCACGAAATCCCGCGCGTCCTTGAACCGCACGACCTTCTCCTGATCGCCAAGGACGATCTTCGCCTTCCGCAGGTTCAGGTCCTGATCGATCCAGCTGAGGTCCTTTGCTCGGACGGAGAGATTGAAGGAACTCAGTCGGAGGTTCACCTCCGAAAGGAGCTGCTCCGGGTCGAAGGCCTCTGGCACCCGGAACCCGACCCAGTCCGACAGCACGCGGGTCACGGCACGGTACGGCTCCGATTCGTAATCCTTGAGGAACGCGGCCTCGCCTCCCGGGTATGAGGCGAGACGCTTCGTGAACACGCCCTTCGTTGCGGCCACGGTGAGGCCGAGGTCGACGAGGCGAGCGTGGAGCTGATCGATCGCCGCCGGGGATTTCGCCGGGGAGACGGGAGCGGCGCCAGGCTTCGGCTCCGGCTTCGTCGCCTCTGGCCCCCGCTTCGCGGGCGGCGCGGCCTCCGCCTTCGCCTCTTCCTTCTCCTCTTTCCCCTTGCCCTTCTCGGGCTTCTCCTTCTTCCAGAACTTCAGGGGCATCGAGCGCGCATACCCGGATTGTTCATTATAAGAGTTGTGTTCGTTCGTGACGAGAGGGACGGGACATCGACGCGTCTAAGTATCCGGGCCGCGTGATGCCGCAGCGAGGATGGACGGGTGACCGGCACGCCGAAGGTCGTCGGCTCTCGGAGGATCCGCGACGAATGGCCGCCGATCACGGAAGACGAGGTCGAGTTACCGAGCGGCGCTCGGAAGCGGTGGATTCGGCTCCACTTCGGGATCTCCGCAGCGGTCCTGCCGCTCACGAAGGAGGGCGACATTGTCCTGACGAAGGAGTACCGCCACGGCCTCGGTCGCATTGTGTACTCCCTCCCCGGGGGCTCCGCGCGCGACGGGGAGGACGCGGAGGCCTGCGCGCGCCGCGAGCTGCGTGAGGAGACGGGATACGAAGGCTCGCGCCTGCTCGAGATGTACGTCGGGAACAACCTGACCGCATATCTCGAGGGGACGCTCCATCTGTTCTTCGCGCGGGACTGTCGGCCGACGGGGCACGCGCCAAATCCCGACGAGGTCCGATCCGTCGAGCGGATGACCGCGGCCCAGGCGCTGAGTTCCGCCCGCGCCGGCGAGTTCGAATCCTCGACCGTGACGCTCGCCGTCCTCATGGCGGATGCGCGGGGCTGGCTCCACGGATGACCGCCGCATCGCACGACGCAGGCGTGCGTTGAGAAAGGTTATGCGAATCCCGCCGTTCCCGCCCGCGTGAGGACAGACCGCGCGCTCCAGTCGCGGCTCAACCGCTACTACGGCTATTCGGCCCTATGGTCGTTCCAGATCTGGGGCCCGTTCTGGACCCTGTGGCTCCTCCTCTTCGCGGACTTCTTCGAGGCGACCCTGGTAGACGTCGTGTTCTGGACCGCGAGCCTACTCGTCGCCATGCCCGTCGGCGCGTTCGCGGACCGACGCGGACGCAAGCCCGCGCTGAGTCTGGGCATCGTCCTCTGGGCGGGCGGGATCGCGATCTGGGGCTTCGCGACATCGCTCCCCGCGTTCGCTCTCGCGAGCATCGTCTGGGCGGTCGGCGCGGAGTTGATCTGGAACACGGGGTCCGCGTACCTGTACGACACACTGGCGGAGGTCGGTCGCGAGGAGGACTATCCCGCGGTGATCAGCCGGGCGACGCTCCTCTCGTATCTCGCGACCGCGATCGCGTCCGTGGCCGGCGGACTCGTTGTCCATCTCACGGGCGACTTCCGGCTGACGCTCCTGCTATACGGCATCCCCGGCGCTGCGGCCCTCGGGCTCACACTCACGTTCCGCGAGCCGACGGTCCATCGCGTCCCGTCCACGAACATGTTCGTCCAGATCCGCGCCGGCATGCGGACGACCCTCGCGAACCGCCAGATCGTCCTCGTCATGGTGTTCCAAGTGATCGTCACCGTGGTCACGTACGTGATGGCGTTCTTCCGCCCCGCGTTCATCGCGGACCTCGTTCAGGGCGACTACCTGTTGATGGGACTCGGCTACGCCGCGTTCGCGTGCATTGCGGCCCTCGCCGGCCATTCGATGCGGCGAATCCTGGAGAGGCTGGGCGAGTCGGGCGCCCTCGTCCTCACATACTTCCTCGTCTTCGCGCCGTTCGGGCTCGTGTACCTCCTGAGCATCGGCGCGTTCGAGCCGGCGATCGCCTTGGCGGTAGGTCTCGTCACCCAGGCATCCTTCTACGTCTTTCTCGGCGTCGAGGTCCCGGTGGTCACGACGATCTTGAACCGCCGGATCCCGTCGAGCGAGCGGGCGACCGTCCTCGCGATCGCGTCGTTCTTCTCGACCCTCAGCCTCGCGATCTTCGAGCCGATGGTCGGCCTGCTCGCGGTGCGATACGACCTCCAGACCGGACTCGCGGCGGTCGGCGCGGTCGCGGCGGTGCCGTGCGCGGTTCTCCTGATCGCGTTCCGACGCAGCGAGCGCGCCGCGGCCTCGACGGCGTCCACGGGAGCGCCGATCCTGGGTCGATGAACGGCGCGAAATGGGACTCTTGTGCGCGAAAAGCTATCAATAGCAGTAACTGATCGCGGAAGAGGAATGCGTGGGGCAGGATTTGAACCTGCGAACCCCTTCGGGACAGCGACCTCAACGCTGCGCCTTTGACCATGCTGGGCCACCCACGCACAGCGCGCTTTGATGACCGACTTCGTTATTAATCTTCCGCGGCGCACATCGGACCCACGTTCTTCTCGAAAAGATGAACGTGCACAAAGGCTATTTGCGACGCCGGGGTAACGTCCGCTACCGGAGGCGTCCCTATGTCCGTGAAGAAGAGACAGCGCCGACCTCAAGCCGCGAGAGCGCGATCGTTCAAGGTCATCAACCCCGCGACGGGGAATGTCCTCGCCACCCACCCGATCACCAGCCCCGCGGACGTGCGGACGAAGGTCGCTCAGGCGCGCGAGGCGTTCCGGGCGTGGTCGAAGCTCGACCCAAAGGATCGGGCGGCCTACCTGCAGCGCTTCGCCGAGATCCTGCGGAAGCGGAAGGACGAGTACGCGCGGACGATGACGCTCGAGATGGGCAAGATCATCCGCGAGTCCGTCGCGGAGGTCGAGAAGTGCGCGTGGGCCGCGGACTACTTCGCGCAGAACGGCCCGAAGTTCCTCGAGCCGGAGGTCGTGGCCACGGACGCCCTGCGATCGTACATCGCGTTCCATCCGCGCGGCGTACTCGGCTCGATCATGCCGTGGAACTTCCCGATGTGGCAGATCGTGCGGTTCGCGATCCCCGCGCTGATCGCAGGCAACACGACGGTTGTCAAGCCCGCGAGCGCGTCCCCGCAGTCCGGCGTGAACATCGAGACCGCGTTCCGCGAGGCGGGCCTACCGCCGGGCGTCTTCCAGATCGTCGTCGGAGACCGGACGACAGGCACGGCGCTGATCCGCGCTCCGGTGACGATGGTGAGCCTCACGGGATCCGTCGGCACAGGCATCTTCGTCGCGCGGGAGGCGTCGAAGGATCTCAAGAAGGTCATCCTCGAACTCGGTGGCTCGGACCCGTTCATCGTCGCGGAGGACGCCGATCTCGACGCGGCCGCGAGGGGCGCGGTAACCGGCCGCTTCATCAACTGCGGGCAGTCGTGCATCGCGGCGAAGCGGTTCTTCGTCGTCGATGCTGTCGCGGACGAATTCCTGGCGAAGTTCCGGCAGAACATGGGCAAGCTCCGCGTGGGCGATCCCCTGGAGCCATCGACGGACATCGGGCCGCTGTTCAGCAAGGGGCAGCGCGACGAGATCGAAGGACAGGTGAAGGACGCGGTCCGCCGCGGCGCCCGACTCGAGTTCGGCGGCAAACGGATGACGCGGCCCGGATGGTACTTCGAGCCGACCTTGCTAAGCGGCGTCACGAAGTCAATGCGCGTGCTGCGAGAGGAGACGTTCGGGCCCGTCGCGCCGGTCGTCACGGTCCCCGATGTCGAGACGGCGATCCGCGAGGCGAACGACTCGGAGTTCGGACTGGGGGCGAGCATCTGGACGCGGGACCTGGCGCGGGCGGACGAGTTCGCACGCCAGATCGAATCGGGCCTCGTCTTCATCAACGGCGCGGTGAAGTCCGATCCGCGGATGCCCTTTGGCGGCGTGAAGCACAGCGGAGTCGGACGGGAGCTGAGCCGGTACGGTCTCCTCGAGATGGTGAACATCAAGACCGTGCAGGTCTACCCGGGCGGCTCCGGGTCGGCGCCGCAGCAGACGCACACGGAGTGAGCTCGGGAACGCCCAGCGGGAAATCCGAACTTCCGATGGCCGGAGCAGCGCGTCCGGACGTCGTTGTCGACGTGAGTTACGCGAGCGGCACTTCCCTCGTTCCTGCGGCGGTATCAGGGCCGGGAACGCAGGCGGCCTGACGCGAACCTCGGGGAACGGCCCGCCCATGAACGAATCATGTCCGATAACCGCCGACAAAGACTTTTCCCGCGCGACATGCAACGCATCGCCGAGGCCCCCGTTGTCCCCGAGCCGTGGCTCTCTCCAATCCCGGGTCCTGGCGATCCTCGCTGCCCTCGTCGCCGCAGCCACCGCCCTCCCGGTCGGGTTCGCGTCCGGGGTTCCTTCCCCTCCGCCCGCCAGCCCACTCGCGGTCCTCGTCCTCCAGCCAGACGCTGCGGCTGGCAACGACACGTCCGTCGTCAGTGCGACGCCGGCTTGGAACTACGGGACGAACGAGTCGCTCTGGGCCGGCTTCGACTCCGCGAACGCCAGCGTCACACGCTCCCTCCTCCGATTCGACCTGGCCGGTCTGCCTGTGACGGCGACGGTCGTCAATGCGACCCTGGAGCTGTACGCATTCCGCGGCGGCGCCGATGTCGTCGACGTCCGCAGGGCGGTCGCACCTTGGACGGAGGGCGTCGGCGGACGATCCTGGACCCGCATCCCCGTCGTGGTGACGGAGACCGCAGGGGTGGCGCGGACGCGGGAACCTGTTGAGATCCGTATCCCGTTCGGCCCCAATCCCATTGGTGACCCCACGCGAGACCTCCTCGTCTGGGACGGAGGTGTGCTGATCCCGTCCCAGGTCTCCCGGTACGCCTACGCGGGCCCCCAGATCACGAGCGCCTGGGTCACCTTCGGGGCCACCGTCGCGGCCTATGAGGCGAAGACCTTCGATGTCACGTATGGTGCGAACGGCACGTCGGTCCCTGCGTACCGTACGAAGACGTGGGGCTCGACCCCGTTGTGGACCTACGGGCCGACGGGCACCGGCGCGTCGAGCGTGAGCGTTGCAGACATCGATGGTGACGCACGCCTCGACGTCGTCTTCGGTGGCGCGGACGGGTTCGTGTACGCACTGAACGAGACCCTCGGGTTCAAGTGGAGGACTCAAGTCGCGGCGGGCCGGTCCGTCCCGTACACCCCCCAGATTGCCGACGTCGATGGGGACGGGGCCTTGGACATCGTGGTCGTGACGAACGACCCGAGCGTCGTTCGACTCAATCGGACGGGTGGCGTGTTGTGGACCCGCGCGTACGCCCTGTCCCAGATCTCGTTCTCGACGCCGGTCCTCCTGGACGTGGACGACAACGGCGTCCTCGACGTCCTCGTTGGCGGCCGCACCCGGACCGTGGAGGCCCTGAACGGGACGGACGGGACGGACCTGTGGACCTATCCGGCCGCCGATTGGGTGTATTCCTCGAGCCTCGCGGACATCAATGCGGACGGCCGGGCGGAGATCTTTTTCTCGAGCGATGACCAGCTCGTCCATGCGTTCGATCGTCAGGGCACGACGGACCTCTGGGCCAACGCCGATCCCACGACGCAGTTCCCGGAGATCTCCGTGGCACTCGGGGATCTCGACGGCGACGGGATCCGGGAGGCGGTCACCGCCGACGACCAGACGACGGGGATGGTGTTCGCCCTGCGGTCGACGGACGGAACCCTCGAATGGAGCGTCGGCCTACCGGCGACTGCCTGGCGGGAAGGCGGGCTGACCCTCGCCGACCTGGATGGGGACGGAATCCGGGAGGTCCTGATCGGCGTGGAAAGCGGAGAACTCTACGCGCTGCGCGGGACGGATGGCCAGAGACTTTGGGAGTCCGCGACCGGTTCGTTCCAGCCCTTGTACCCGGCCGTCGTGGACGTAACGAACGACGGCATGCCGGAGGTCGTCTTCGCGGAGGAAGGCCGTTCGGGAGCGAGCGCGGTCTTCGTGATGAATCGGACGGGGGCCATCCTGCACCGCTGGAACACGACGCAGAACGATCCCGGCCTCCGCACGCTCTCCCAGTTCCACATGACGACGCCCGCAGTCGTCGACCTCGACGGAGACGGGACCCTCGAGGTCATCGTCCCCACGGCCAACGGGATCGAGGCTTTCGCGACCGGCGGCCTCGCCCGCGACTGGCGGACGTGGGGATACAACTGGAATCATACGCACGTCGCCTGGGACGGGAACTCGCCGGATGGCGCTCCCTTCCTCGTCGCATCTCTCGGCACGCCGACGAGTTATCCCGCGGCGGGAGCCTCGTGGAACTACCGCGACGGAGCCGTCGGATGGGCGAGCGCGGGTGGCGACTTCGGAACGCCCGAATCGACCGCCGCCGGAGGTGTCGGATGGGCCGCGTGGAACGTCACGGCGATGGTCCGTGAGTGGCACGTCGGATCCTTCCCGAATGTCGGGTTGTTCGTCATGGCCGCGGACGAAGCCGCGGGGACAACCCACGCGTATTTCAGCTCCGACGCGACGGATCCCGCGCGCAGGCCGCGCTTGACTATCACGTATTCGACGCCTTCCGTGGACCCCTTGCCGCGGATCACGGGCGCGATCCCGGACATGGCCCGCGTCGAGGACAGTCCGCCGTGGTCGATAAACCTCGCGGGCTTCGCGGCGGACGACGACACGCCGACGAACGAGCTGCGGTGGAACGTGAGCGGCTACGACCCCGGGATCCTGGCGATCACGGGACTCAATACGCCGGGGAATCACATCGTGACGTTCTACCCGAAGACCGACGCGTGGGGGAACATGCGGGTGACGTATTGGCTTTCCGATCCCCCGGGGAACTTCGCGATGCAGCGCGCGTGGATCAACGTGACCCCGGTGAACGACGCGCCCGCGTTCACGCCGCCGCCCACCTTCGTCGTCCGGTACAACTCCACGTACACGTTCAACTTCGGCCCCTACATCTCCGACGTCGACGATCCGTCGTCTGCGTTGCGGCTGTCGAGCGATGACCCGGTGGGGGCCGCTGTCTCGGGCCTCAATGTCTCCTTCCGTTACCCCCAGTCCTACTTGGACCAGTGGGTCTTCGTGACCCTCGCGGTGAGCGACGGTCGCGCCTCCACGACGAGGGTCGTCGCCGTGAAAGTCACCGAGGACAATCCGCCCCTGGTTTCGCAGCCGCTCCCTGACGTCGTCCTGAGGGAGGGCGAGCTGCGTCGCGGGGTCTTCGACCTGGACGACTACTTCGTCGATCCGGACAACGAAGTGCTCTACTTCTCCGAGGGCTATTCGCACCTGAACATCACGATCCACTCCAACCATTCCGTGGACATTCTTGCGGATGCGGAATGGTCCGGATGGGAGCAGGTCACGTTCCGAGCGGAGGACCCTCGCGGCGCGATCGCGGAGGACACAATCCTCGTGACGGTCCTCCCCGAGGATGACCCGCCGATTCTCGGCCCCGTGCCGAATCTGCGCGTCCGCTTCGATGTCTCGTACCTCTTCAACCTGGAACCCTACCTATCCGATCCGGACACTCCCCTCGACCAAATCGGCGTCTCGACCTCGAGCCCGTTCATCGGAGTCTCCCTCCATCTCCTCACGTTGCTGTACCCAGCCGCCTTCAACAACACCGTTGAAAACGTGACGATCTGGGCTTCCGATGGCACGACGACCGTCTCCAGAGTAATCCGCGTCACCGTCGGCGACGACTGGCCCCCGTTCCTGCGGTCCAAGCTTCCCGACTTCGCCTTCCCCGAGGACACCGTCCGCCGGTCCGTTTACAACCTGAGCGCCTTCTTCGGCGATCCGGACAGCGCCCAGCTCTTCTACAGCTCGGGTCATCGGAACGTCACGGTCTCGATCGACGCCTGGGGATCGGTGGACCTCTCCGCCCAGCGGGACTGGTTCGGTGCGGAACGCGTGACCTTCCGGGCGGTCGACGACTTCGGCGCACTGGCGGAGGACACGGTTTGGAATTCCGTCCAGCCGGTGAACGATGCCCCGTTCTTCCGGACCGCCATCCCGGCGCAGGTCCTGAACGCGACCGCGGTGTACCTCGACCTATCTTTGTACCTCGGCGACGTGGACAACCCGCTATCGGACCTGACGTTGTCCACGACGAGTCCGCGAGCCACGGTCGTGGGACAAGGACTCCTCTTGACCTTCCCCCAAGATGGCACGGAGGATGTCGAGGTGAGGGTCAGTGACGGCCAGGCATCGAACCAGACCGTGATCTCGGTCCAGGCCATCCTCCCGACGATCGCCGGGCCAGTCCCCCCGTACGTCTACTGGATCCCGTTCCTCGCCGCCGGCGTAGTGTTCGTGGCCTTCGTCCTCTACCGCCGGAGGCAGATCGAATGGGCCTTCCTGGTGACGAACCATGGGCTCCTCGTGTGCAGCATGTCCCGCGGCGAAACGGCCGCGCTGGACACGGACCTCATGACAGGGATGCTCACGGCGATTCTCGACTTCGCTCGCATAAGCTTCTCCGACGAGACCGAGAGGAATCTCGAAGGCCTCACCCTCGGAGACCGGAAGGTCGCGATCGTGAGAGGCGAGGTGACCTACCTCGCGGTCGTGTACAGCGGCAGGACCCCGGGATCCTTGATCCGGATCATGCAGTCCCTCCTTTCGGCGATCGAGGCGCGTCACCGAAGCGCTCTGGGGGACATCATCGACACCTCGGAACTGGGGGGCATTCCCGCGTTGCTCCAGAGGCTCGTGAAGCGCGGCTGGTGGCCGTTCCTCCGATTCGATGACGGCACCCCGCGGCCCGATGTCGCGGGGGGGAAGCCCGCGTGATCGCGAGAGCGGACCGCGCGTCCCCGGATCCGGAGGAGCCCGCGAAGGCGGACTCAGGACGGATAACGTGGGACGAACCCTTATCTCAACGGAAATCCCGGACGGATGCACGGTCGGGTGAGCGATGGTCGATTCGCAACATCTGAAGTCGAAGATCTGCCTCGTCGGGGAGGCAGCGGTTGGGAAGACAAGCTTGGTCCGGCGGTACGTCCAGGACGCGTTCAGCGAAGACTACCTGATGACCCTCGGCACGAAGGTCTCCAAGAAAGTCGTGCAGGTCGCAACGCCGGACCTCACGGTCCGCGTCGACATGGCCATCTGGGATATCATGGGACAGCCCGGCTTTCTCAACCTAGTCGGCGACGCATACTTCACGGGAGCCCATGGCATCCTCGCAGTAGCGGACTTCACTCGCCTCGCGAGCCTCGAGCGACTCCAGATGTGGATCCGTAACGTTCGGCAGGTAGCCGGTACCATTCCCGTCCTCCTTGCGGTCAACAAGTGTGACCGCATGCGAGAGGCCCAGTTCACCCTCGAGGAGGTGGAGCGCCTCGCCCCGACGTACGCGACCGGGTATGTCACGACCTCCGCGAAAACCGGGGAGAATGTCGAAGAGGCGTTCCGTCGGATGGCAAGCTTGGTCGCAATGTCCTAGTTGCATCTCGCCTAGGAATCTCGGCTTCCCTCGAGATCTGCCACGGATCGTCGTGATGCGCCTCGAGCGGAGCGAAGGGCTCCGGACGCTGAGGGGGAGATTCGAACTCCCGAGGGCCTTGCGGCCCACCAGATCTCAAGTCTGGCGCGTTTGACCGGGCTTCGCTACCTCAGCAATCTCGCCATCGCCGACGCTCGGAAATACCTTCTGCCAGTCCCGCTCACGAGGCACGGAGCGGTTCCACGTCGAGCTCGAAGGCCATCACCGGTTGGATGAGGCCGTACGCATCGAGGATGCGCGGATGGACCTCGCCGAACCGGCCGACCTCCTTGCCCCGCACGGTCACCGAGGCCGCCCGGCCGGGGATGAAGTTCTCATCGCCAGCGGGTTCGACGTCGGCCGGATGACCGACGTCTCGCATCAGGCTCAGGACGAGGGACTTCGCCTCCGTGAACGACGCTTTGTAGTGCATCGCCGCACCGGCGATCCGCCGGACATTGCGCGCATCGAGAATCGCATCCGCGATCTCGAAGACCCGCTGCGGCAGCTCGCGGTGCTTGTTCAATCGGAAGATGTTCAGCAGCGCGGGAAGCAGGGAGGATCGGAGCGTCGTGAGGTCCTCCGACACGGGGTTCTTGATCACGACGCGCGCGGGCGTCGCGAACCCATCCTCGGCGGAGGCCACGGTCAGGGACATCACTTCCTGGTAACCGTAGCCGACCATCAGGATGCGGAGGGTCTCGCAGAACTCGTTCGCCGGGAGCGGCTCTCCGATCGTCTGTCGCCCCGGGAGGTTGCGAGGATAGCGATCGTATCCCCACGCGATCGCGAGGTCCTCCGCGAGGTCGAACTCGTGGAGGATGTCGAGACGGTATGCGGGAGTCTGGACCGCGATCGATGATCCGTCCGCGCGCGCTTCGTGGCGCATTCGGCGGAGGAACCTGACCGCCTCGTCCGGCGCCAGCGACAAGCCGAGCAACGCGTTCGCGCGCGCGAGATTGAGCCGATGCGCATGCGGGCTCAGGTCCGGCGTCTCGAGCACCCGATCCGCGTACGCCGTCCGGACCGTCTGGATCCGTCCGCCGCGCTCCGCGAGGGCCGTCGCGATGATCGCGAGGCATCCGCTCACCGCCTCGAGGTCCGTCCCGGTCACGTCGATGAACAGGTTCCTCGTGTCCGGCGTGAGCTGCGTGACGATCCCGTTGATGACGGGCGGGAAGCTCAGGACCGTGCCTCGGGCGTCCACGATGATCGGGAACAAGGGTTTGTCGGCGACCAGGTGGGCGTACTCCCGTCCCTTCTCGTGCCTCGTCAGGATGTCCAGGAGGTCCATCTCCTCGGCCCGGCCGAGCGGCGTGAATCGAATCGACTGCGGGAGGACCCCTTTGTACGTGAACGGCGGCGTGACCGTGTCGAGGTCGTGGATCCCGATTGCGACCTTGCGGCGCTTGCGCCCGACGGTCAGGTGCAATTTCTCCTGGAGGTCCACGAGCGACCGGAGGAGGCGGTCCTCGAGCTCTACGCCGCGAACGATCCCGCCGACGGCGTACGGCCGGACGTCCGCGACGTTCGGGTCGACGACGAAGTCCACGCCGGACATCTCGACGCGATAGGTCGGGAGGCCGAGCTCGAGTTCGAGATAGCCGCGGAGCCCGCGAGCGATCCCTTCGACCGAGTACAAGTCCGGCCGGTTCGGGAACACGTCGAACGTGAGGATGCCATCTTGGACGCCCTCGGGACCGGCCCCCATGAACGTAATCCGATCGACGAAGTCCTCGATGGACAGTTCCTTGCCGACGAGATCCACAAGGTCGTCGTATCGCAGGTCGACGTTCGTCAAGGAGGGTGCGGATGCCCGCCCGCTATTATAAGATTTCAGAGGCGGGAGAAGGAAGAAAGGGCGAGGAAAAGGGAGTGCGGGTTCAGTTGGCGCATCACGCCGATGCAGCGGCTGCGCCCTTCGCCACGGCGGCGACGGCCGCGCCGATTCCGCCGCCTGCGGCTCCGCCCAGCAACGCGTCGCGCACGGCCGTCACGACATCGTAGCCGTGGGTGCTGGCCGGGATGTGCTGCAGAGCGACCGCAAGGCCGGGGATATCCCCCTGCGTCACGGCGGACGCGGCCCCGACGGCCACGGCCCCGACGGCCGCGCCGATCGCCGCGGCGATCCCGATGGATATCAGGTTCGTCACCTCGGAACCCCTCTCGGTCTGGGGGAATAAGGCCTTTTTGGTACGGCCATCGAAGGCTATCGGGACTCGTAGACGACGAGCTCCTCCATCGACGGGCTCTCCGCAATCTTCTGCCCTTGGGGCGTGCTCTTGAACCGGAAATCTGCGGGCATCGACGCCGTCTTCACGAACGTCTTCGGCCCCGACTCCTCCTGGCGGAGGAGGTCGAGGCGCACGAGGTGGTCAAGTTCCTCCACGAGGGAGGCGGGCATCACGGTCTTGAAGTTCGCGAACAGATCGGTCTTCGACGCTCCCAAGGACCCTTTTCGCGAAACGAACGCTAGAATCGCGTGTCGGAGGAGGCGGGCCTGGTGCCGCCTGCGGTCTTCCGCAAGCTGTTCGTCGACGGCCCGATCGATGACTCCCGAGAAGACCGCCTCGACGCCCGAGCCGGTTGCCGCGCTCGTCATCACGGTCGAGACGAGAGGGAACGTCTCGCGCAGCCAGGCGGTCTCCTTCGGCCCAATCGCCATCGCGTCTGCGCAATCCACTTTGTTCAGCGCAATCGAGAAGGGGACGCCGTTCGTGACGAGGGAAACGGCGCGAATCCACTCCGGAATCGCGTACAAGGTCTCCGGGCGTTGCACATCGCACACGGCGAGGACGCCCTCCGTGTCATAGAACATCGCTTGGCGGAACGCATCTCGGATCGAGTGCTCCCCCATCAGGTCGAAGATTGCGACCCGGGCGAGGACGAGATCACCGCCGTCCACGGGAAGTTCGACATCGAGGGGATACATCTGAGCGCCCAGGGTCCCGTGGTACGCCCCGCGAAACTCGTTCCGTACGTACCGCCGAATGAGACTCGTCTTGCCGACACCTCGCTCTCCGACGACGCAGAGCTTGATCCTCGTGCGGTGCAGACGCACAGGCGGGCGGACTCCGCGGTCCGACGATAAAGGGGAGGGACCGATTATCACCGGAGAGAACCCACGGCGATCGGTTCCAAAGGGACTAGAGAAATCACAAGTCAAGGAGTATCACTCTGACGTTCTGACGGTAGCTTGAAGACCTTGCAAGCGTTTCGTCAACCGTTGGACGAACTCGACGAGACGGACCGGGAGATCCTGGACCTCTTGATGGTCGACGCGTCGCGGAGCATCGCGGAGATCGCCCGAGAGCTCGACATGCCCCGCCCGACGGTCCAGTACCGCGTGCAGAAGATGCGGGAGCGGGGCGTCATCAAGTCGATTCGCGCGATCCCGGACTACGGGAAGCTCGGGAAGCCCGTCACCGCGTTCGTGCTCGTGAACTTCCTCCCGAACCCGGACGTCTCGCAGCGCGAGCTCGCGGAGAAGATCTCGAAGCTCGCGGGGGTTCACGAGGTCCACGTGATCTCGGGCGAATGGGACCTCATCCTGAAGGTCCGCGCCTCGTCGATGGAGGAGCTCGGACGAATGGTGATCGACCGGCTCCGCGGGATGAAGGGCGTGGGGCACACGGTCACGTGCGCGTCCTTCACCGCTGTGAAGGAGTGAACGGGTACTTTCGCACACCCCGTGGGAAGGGTGATGGACCATATCCGCATATACCTCTACTTAGAGGTATGAAACACGGAGATCGGGTGCGGGGTCCGGGTCCGCGACTTCGGCGGTCGACGGTACGTGTACTTCTGGCACTACGAGCGAGAGAGCGGGTGGTCCGTCCGCAAGGAGGAATACATCGGTCGAGTGGACCCGCCTCGCACACGAGAGGATCTCCTGCGGCGTATGACGTCGTACCACCGGAGGGCCGACCAAGAGTTCGCGCGACGTAGGGCAGCCATCGAGCGGGTCTTGGCCACCGCGATACGTACCTCTGAGTAGAGGTACGCCGCACGAACCGGACGCGACCGCTGTAGGTCTACGATTTCGTCCTCGTGATCTGCGCCTTCGCCCACAGTAGGCGGTTCAGGGCCTCCATCGCCGCGTCCACGCTCGTCGTCACGATATCGGGGCCGACCGCACGGCCCAGGGCGGACACGGGCGCGGGCTCCTGGTCCGAGAGGCGGACCGTGACCTGACACAGGCTGTCCGAGCCGCCCGTGATCGCCTCGAGGCGGAACTCATCGAGCGTGATGCCCTTGGATACGGCCGATCGGATCGCCTTGAGCGCCGCGTCGATCGGGCCCACGCCCGTCTCCGAGGCTCGACGCTTCTCCCCGTTCACGAGGAGCGTGATCGTCGACGTCGGGGTGAAGTGGAACCCCGTGATCGCCGTGAACTCCTCGAGCTTCACGAGCTTCTGCGTGTCGACGCCCTTTCCCTGCACGTCGTACGCCAGGGCGAGGAGTTCCGCGTCATCGACCTGCTTCCCGTCCTCCGCGAGCCTCTTCACCCGCGACGTGACGGCCCCGAGCTGATCCTTCGTCAAGGAGAATCCGTACGCCTGGAGGCGGTTCTCCACGCTGTGCACGCCCGTGTGCTTCCCGACGACGATCTTCCGCTGATGCCCGACGAGGTCCGGGGTCAGGGGCTCGTACGTCGAAGCGCTCCCGAGGATCCCGTGCACATGGATGCCGGACTCATGGGCGAACGCGTTGTCGCCGACGATCGCCTTGTTCGGCTGGACCGTGACGCCCGTCAGGCGGGACACGAGCTTCGACGCGTACGTGAGCTTGTGCGTGTCGACGTTCGTCCGGATGCCGTAGAACGCGTGGAGTCCCATGACGACCTCCTCGAGGCTCGCGTTCCCGGCCCGCTCCCCGATGCCGTTGACCGTCACGTGCACCTGGTCGGCGCCTGCTTCCACGGCCGCGAGGCTGTTCGCCGTTGCGAGGCCAAAGTCGTTGTGGCAGTGCACGGCAATCGGGACGCGGGTCACGGCCCTGAGCTCGCGGATCAGGTCGCGCATCGCCGGAGGCGTGATGGACCCGACTGTGTCCGCGACGTCGATCCGGTCGACCTTCGCCTCCTGGACCTTCGAGTGGACCTGCTTCAAGAACGCGAGGTCCGTGCGCGTCGCGTCCTCGGACGAGAACTCGACGACGAGGCCGTGCGACTTCGCGTAGTCGATCGCCCAGACGGCCTTCTCGAGGACCTGCTCCCGGGTCATCTTCAGCTTGTGCTGCAGATGGATGTCCGAGGTCGCGATGAACACGTGGATCTCGTCTACGTCCGCCTTGATCGACGCATCGATGTCCGACTGCATGCACCGGTTCAGCGTGCAGATCTTCGCCCTCAGTCCGGCGTCGGCGACCGCCTTCACCGCCTCGAACTCCCCCTCCGAGTTCGCGGGGAATCCCGCCTCGATCGTGTCGACGCCGAGGTCGTCGAGGACCCGCGCGATCTGCAGCTTGTCCGCCGTCGCGAGCGCCACGCCGGGCGTCTGCTCCCCGTCCCGGAGGGTCGTGTCGAAGATGCGGACCGACCGGCCTTCCGTCGTCTTGCGGACAGACTCGTTGTACGGACTCACGAACACGTCGCGCTGGGATCGTTCCGATGGTTCCATGCACATCACCAAAATGCGGGCTCGAGGAGGACGGCCCGGCGGGATCCGAGGACCCGTCCTCCCCTAGCCCACGAGGAGAAGGCGCAATGAAAGCAGAGACGGCTTCCGGAATCGGGGTTGCATTGCGTCCACTCCTCCACTGGATAGCAGAGCGGACCTGCAAGCCCGAAAATGGACTTAAAGGTTATTGTCTGCCTTAGGATTCATCATTCTGCCAACACCGCCCCAAGTCCGCGCGTCGAAATCGACATCCCGACAGGGCGGGCGACGCAACGTTCAAGTAGGCCCGCGAAAATCCACGCGGGACGCGCGACGGGCGCGCGAGGCGCAGACGATGGACGACACCGCGACGCGACTTCGGACCGACGTGAGCGCGGGCTCCGCCGGATCCTTCGGACCTCTTGTCGCGCCGCGGCCGTTCCCGGAGCCTCGGGCCGGCGCGGACTCGATGTGATCGCCGCCTTCGCGAGATCATGACG
>Ga0209640_10002205_pt1 | contig 16947 bp, 10 predicted proteins | sample RifCSP10_1_FD_184018 | JGI IMG/M metagenome (GOLD analysis project Ga0209640, IMG submission 184018) | Soil microbial communities from Rifle, Colorado - Rifle CSP2_sed 10_1 (SPAdes) (version 2) | ecosystem: Environmental > Terrestrial > Deep subsurface > Rock core/Sediment | place: Rifle... | reverse complement strand
CGCCGCCAAGAGGCCGGCGTCGGCAGCCAGTCCGCCGGTGACCAGCAGCACCTCGCGCACGCCCGCCGCCACCACCAGGCGCAGGTAGCGGCCGGCCATCGACTGGTGGATGCCCTTGAGGATGTTGGGGATGCTCACGCCGCGCGAGACCATGTTGATGACGTCGGTCTCGGCCAGCACGGCGCAGATCGACGAGCAGCTCTCCGGCCGGTCGGCTTGCTGCGAGAACGAGCCGATCTCCTCCAGCGTGACGCCGAGGTAGCGGGCGATGTTCTCCAGGAATTGCCCGGAGCCGGACGCGCACTGGCTGGTCATCCGGTAGCTCAGCACCCGGGCGTGGTCGTCCATGCGCACGGCGCGCGTGTGCAGCGCACCGACGTCGAGCACCGCTCGGGCCGCGGGCTCCAGGAACAGGCCCCCGCGCGCGTGCGTGGTCATGCCGTAGAAGTGGCCGGTGCGGAAGGGGATGGCCTCGCCCTCGCCGGTGGTCGCCACGTAGCCCAGGTCCGCCCGGGCCAGGCCCGCCGCACGGAGCTGCTCGTCGAAGACACCCTCGGCCACGGCCAGCGCGTCGCGACGCCGGACCCGCTCGCTGACGCCGGCCAGCAGACGCTCGCCGCCCGCGCCGTCGGTCGCAACCACCGCCACCTTGATCGCGGCCGAACCCACGTCGATGCCGGCCGTCACCATCCCCCCGAGGCCCGCTTTGCTCATGCCTGGCTGCCCTCCGCCGCTCACGAAGCCACCCGCTGCGCGTCGCGCAACGCGAACAGCGCCGCCCCCAGGGCCCCGGTGTAGATCGAGTCCTCGGAGATGTTGACCGCGAGCGCGCCGTAGTTCTCGGCGAGCAGCCGGCGCAGCGCGCCCACCGCGGCGGGGTTCTTGGCCACCCCGCCGGTGAACGTGAACTGGTCGTGCACGCCGCCGGAGCGGGCCAGCAGCGACATCGCGCGCAGGATGATGGCCCGGTGCAGGCCGGCCAGGATGTCCTCCCGCTTCTCGCCCAACGAAAGCCGCTCGCGCAGCTCGGCGCCGGCGAAGACCGTGCAGGTCGAGTTGATGCGCACCGGGCTCTTCGAGGCGCAGGCCAGCGGCCCCAGCTCGTGCAGCCCCAGGCTCATCTCGTCGGCGATGTAGCCGAGGTAGCGGCCGCAGCCGGCGGCGCAGCGGTCGTTCATCTGGAACGACGTGACGATGCCCCGCTCGTCCACCTGGATGGCCTTGGTGTCCTGGCCGCCGATGTCGAGCACCGTGCGGGTGCCGGGGAACAGCGCGTGGGCGCCCAAGCCGTGGCAGAGGATCTCGGAGCGGATCTGGCCCTCGGGAAACGGCAGGCGCTGGCGCCCGTAGCCCGTGCCGACGCTGCCCGCCTGCTCCAGCTCCACGTCCGCCACCCGGTCGACCGCGGCCGCCAGCCGGGGTTCCGGCTGCGCCATCCCGGCCACCGCCACGCGGGCGTGGTCCTCGAAGCGGCCCGCCGCCACGGTCGAGTTCTCCACCTCCAGGATGGCCTTGTCGAACAGCCCCGCCAGCAGGTCGAAGCCCAGTCCGTTGGCGCGCGCCTCCTGCTCGGCCAACGCCAGGTAGCGGCTGCCGGCCAGGTCGCGGAAGAAGTCGCTCCGGCGCCGGGCTCCGGCGGCGTAGAGGGCCGGCACCTCCTCATCCATGCGGGCCAGGATGCGCTCCACGCAGGCGGCCAGGGCGGGCGGCCGCGTCAGCAGCCGGCGCAGCAGGCGCTGCAGCGTGCTGGCCAGCTCGCGCAACTGCGAGCGGTACTGCTCCGCGCGGAAGCCGCGCTCCAGCTCGGCCACCCATAGCGCGCGCTCGGCCTGCGCGAGGCCGGCCGCGCCCAGCTCGCCCGAGACCAGCGCGAAGCGGCTGTTGATCAGCGCCTCGGACAGCGCCACCTGGCAGGCCACGTCGTAGTTGCTGCGGGAGTTGGTGATGCCGCGTCCGAGCGCCCGCCCGTCCTCGTCCAGCACCACGGCCTTGGTGGTGGTGGAGCCGAGGTCGATGCCCACGGTGTACTTCATGCCCTGCCTTCCGGGCGCTTCTGCTCCAGCATCTGGAAGTACGATTCCAGGCGGTTCTTGATGTTGGCGGCGGAGAAGTAGCGGGGGTCCACCAGGTCGCTCTCGATGAAGCCGCCCGGACGGCCGGAGCGGCTCTCCACCTCGCGCAGGATGTGGAGCTGTCCGGCGCTGAAGGAGTTGCAGCTCTTCACCGAGTTGATCAGGAAGCCGTCGGCCTGGTAGTCGCGGAGGTAGCGGACGAGCAGGTCGATGCGGGTGGGCAGGCTCAGGTTCGTGTAGCAGCCCAGGCAGTAGTCGGCGAGGGTCTCCAGCGGGTGGTCGGGGTCGTGGCGGAAGCCGAGGTCGTAGACGCCGCCCACCTTGGCGTAGGTGGACGCCACCGCCACCGCCCCTTCGTCGGAGAACATCTTCCAGAACTGGCGGAAGCTGGTCCAGTTCGGCGGGCCCTCGACCACCACCCGGAAGCGCTCCCGCCCCATCTCGCCGTCCGGCGTCACCGGGCCCTTGCCCAGGCGCACCCGGTCGGCGATCTCGGCGCGCAGCTCGCGGTAGTAGGCCACCGCGTCAGGGGTGCCGCGGAACGAGCTGAAGATCGGGCCGAGGTAGTACACGGCGCCGAAGTAGGAGTCGATCGGCGAGGGGACGCTGCGGGCCGAATGCAGCACCCAGACCAGGTCGTCCTCGGCCTGCGCCGAGAGCTTCAGGCACTCGCGCAGGCGCTCCTCGTCGTAGGCGCGGCCGGTGAGCTGCTCCAGCATCGGGATCACCTTGCGGCGCAGCTGCTCGACCACGTACTGGCGCATCGCGGGGGTGACGTGGCCGTCGGCCTGGTAGGGCACGTGCAGCATCGCCACCGGACAGTGGTACTCCTCGCGCAGCAGCTCGAACCACTTCATGAAGGTGAAGCAGCCGGTGTACGAAAGCAGCAGCAGATCGGGGTTCGGCAGCCGCTGGCCGGTGGGGCCGATGTTGCCGGACAGGAGCATGCCGATATCGCTCTTGACGTAGGTGCAGACGTCCTCGGAGTGCCCCTGCTTCTCGGCGATCGAGATGTACTCGGCCGACTTGCCGCGCATCGCCGACTGCAGCGAGTTGATCTCGGGCAGCACCGGGAGCACGCCGAAGCTCAGCAGCAGCTCGCTCAGGTTGCCGGGCACGAAGGTGTAGGCGCACTTTTCGCCTGTCTCGGGCGCCGCCGCCAGGCGGTCGAAGTGGCGCGCGATCATCTGCTTCTGGCGGAGCTGGCTCTGGTCCTTCTGCGCCTCGGGGGGCGCGGGACGGGCGGCGCTGCTCATGCGTTGCTCCACAGCTTGATCGAGTCGGCGAAGGTGCCGGCCTGCTCCCGGATGACCTGGAACTGGCCGCTGTTCTCCGAGTACTTGAATGCGGTCCACGGCAGGCCCTGCCGGTCCACGGCCCGCACCAGCATGGGCTGGTCGAGCAGCGCGGGGTCGCAGAAGCTGGGTGCGCAGAACAGCACCCCCTCGGTGCCGCTTTCCCGGGCGCGGAGCAGCAGCTCCTCGCCCTTCACCCCCTCGTCGATGTAGCGGGTGGAGCTGGCGGCGGCGTCCTCCAGGAACGCCCGCACCAGGTTCTCGAGCGGGTCGCCCTCGGTGGCGATGTCGCCGCGGATGTAGCGATGGACCTGCACGAAGTCGTCGTCCACGATGTAGCAGCCGGCGCGCTCCAGGGTCTTGATCAGCCCGAGCGGCGGCTGTTCGCAAAAGGAGCCGGTGAGCAGCACCCGCGCCTGATCGAGCGGCTTGCGCCCCGGGTCGGCCTCGGCCAGCTCTCGGTAGTCCCGGAACAGCGCGCTCGAATCCTCGACCGGCAGCACCAGGGCGGCGCGCAGGACGAGGTAGAGCTCGTGAGTCGGCAGGGTCCAGGGCTTCTGCCGCCGCAGGTCGTACAGCTCGCGCACCAGGCGGCGGTTTTCGTTGTACAGCGAGATCGAGCGGCGCAGGGCCTCGGGGTCGAGCGCCGCGGCACCACGCGCCGTCAAGAGCCCGGAGAGCGCCAACAGGTCCTGGCGATAGAACTCGCCACCCAGTTCCCGCTCGAAGTTCTGCGGCAGGTCCAGGTAGTGGACCAGCTTGTCCGGAAACAGCATCTGCCACATGCCCGACAGGTTGCGGATCACGTCGCAGATGGCCGGGAACAGCAGGCCGTCGAGGCAGTCGAGGCTGCCGTTCAGCCCCAGCTCGATGGTGCTGCGCGGGATGTGGCAGATGTAGGACTGGTAGTAGGCGTCGCCCTTGATGATCTCCAGGTCGTCGCGACCCCCCATGAGGCCGACCGGCAGCACGCCCTGCGCGTGCAGCAGCTCGCGCGGCACGTAGATCGGCATGTAGCCCACGGCCAGGCCGCCGGTGCGCGCCTTCCACTCGCGCACCGAGCCGAGGCGGTAGTCGCGGTAGAGGCCCCCGGCCCGCTCGAGCAGCTCCGCGAGCGTGGGGGCGCTCATGCGTTCTTCCAGGCCGGCGGACGCTTGTCGAGGAAGGCCTGCAGGCCCTCCACCGCGTCGGCCGTGGACATCAGTCCGTCGAGGTAGAGCCTCTCGATCGCGGGCAGCTCGCTGGCCAGCCGCGCCCGCAGTCCCGAGCGCAAGGCGCGCACCGCGAAGCGCAGGCTGGAGGCGGAGCGCGGCAGCAGGTGCGTGCGGGCGTAGGCGAAGGCCGCCTCGCGCGGGTCGTCGGCCAGCTCGTCCACCAGCCCCATGGCCAGCGCCTCCTCGGCGCCCACCGAGCGGCCGCTCAGGCAGAGGTCCTCGGCGTGGCGCCGGCCCACGCGCTCGGGCAGCACCAGCGAAGCGGCGGGCGCGAACACACCGAGCGCGATCTCGGGCTGGCCCAGGCGCGCGTCGCGCGCCGCGAAGACGCGGTGGCAGAGCATCACCAGCTCCAGCCCGCCTCCCAGGCACTGGCCGCGCACCGCCGCCAGCACCGGGACCGCGCTGTCGATCAGGCCCAGCAGCAGGTCGTGGAAGCGGCGCAGCATGCCCGCCACCTGCCCGGGCAGGTGTTCCTGCACGCTGGCCCCGAAGGAGAAGTGGCGCCCCTCGCCCTCGAGGAGAAGGCCCTTGAGCGCGGCATCGCGCCCGGCGTCGCGGAAGACACCGGCGAGCGCGTCGCCGAGCGCGGCGTCGATGACGTTGCCCTTCGCGCCGCCCAGACCGACCCGCCACAGCGCGCCGCCCTCCAGGTGCTCGATCGAAACCGGACGGTTGGACATGCGCTCCTCCCCGATCATGCCCGGGCCGTGACGTCCAGCTCGAGCTGCACGTAGGAACCGCCCGCGAAGCCGCTCGAGCGGAAGAACGCCAGCACGGGCACGTCGTTGCGTCGCACCATGGTGCGCACCCGCGCGACCCCCGCGGCCCGGAAGCGGCGGCAGGCCTCCTCCAGCAACGCCGTGCCGACGTGGGCGCGCAGCCGGGCCGGGTCGACGCCCACGGCGAAGACCCAGCCGCAGGGCTCGGAGCCGAACTCGAACGCGCGCACCTCGCCCAGCAGGTAGCCGGCCAGCTCCCCGCCGATCTCCGCCGCGAGGCCCACCCGCCCAGGGCGCTCCCGCGGAAGCAGGAACTCGCCGAGGACCCGCTTCCAGTAGGCGGGCTTGCGGGCCCCGGTGTGGTGCGCATCGACGCGGATCACCGCGCGCAGGTCGGCGCCCACCAGCGGCCGAATGCGCACCCCGTCGAAGTTCGGGGCCGCAAAGGACATCGTCAGGCCCGCCCGTGGGCGCGAGCCAGGATCTCGCTGACCAGCTCGTCCGACCAGATAGCGCCCTCCGCGAGCCGGCGGCGCAGCAGGAGCAGGTCGGCCTCGCGACAGGCCTTCGAGCCCTCGTGGAAGGCCCGGAAGCCGGCGCGCCCCTCGGTCATCATGTTGAGGCCCAGCCAGGCGCGGCTGCTCTCCTTGTTGCGGTCCCAATGCTGGAGCTTGTGCTTGCGCACGCTCTCCAGCGTCTTGCTCAGGCAGCCGGGGAAGGTGTTGGCCAGCTTGAAGACCAGCGCCTCGACCTCGCGATCGAGCCGCGAGAGGTCCACCTCGCCGCGCGCCAGCAGTTGCTTGCCGGCGTCCCGCGCGGGGCCCGTCTCGAACTCGCCGTGCACGATCCGGCCGTCCTCCAGCCAGCGGTCGGTCACCACCAGCGGGTTGGGCACGAGCTGGCCGTCCACACGCAACGCCGGCACCACCTGCGTCAGCAGGCCCAGGCGCCGGGCCTTGTACGCGCTCCACTGCTCGCACAGCGTGCAGCTCTCCATGGCCGCCTCGATGCCCACGAACAGCGGCAGGAAGTCGGTGCTGCCGCCGTCGGGCGCCGAGCCGTGGCGGGGACCGGCCTGGCCGAACACGGCCAGGTCCTGGGCCAGCGAGAAGTCGCAGGCCATGCCGATCTCCTGGCCGCCGCCGATGCGCATGCCGTTCACGCGGCAGATCACCGGCTTGTCGCACATCAGGATGGCGCTGACCATGTCGTTGAACAGCCGCATGTACTGGCGGTATTCCTCGGGCCGGCCGGCGTAGTGCTCGGCGTACTCGGCCGTGTTGCCGCCGGTGCAGAAGGCGCGGGTGCCCGAGCCGGTGAAGACCACGGCCACCGCGGCCCGGTCGTTCGAGGCGCGGCGCATGCCCAGGGTCACGCCCTTCACCATGGCCGTGGTGTAGGAGTTGAGCTGGGCCGGGTTGTCCAGGGTGATGCGCACGGTGTGCAGTCCCGGGACCTCGACACCGTCCGGGTCGCGCAGGGGCAGCGCCTCGTAGCGTACCCCGGGCACGTCGCAGGCCGGCGTCAGGTCGTGGTCCTTGAACTCCATGGCTCACCCCTCCGGGACGAGGACGATGCGGCGTAGACCGCCGCCGGCGTGCAGCTCGGCGAACACCTCGTTGATGCGGCTCATCGGGCGTGGCTCCACGAACGGCGCCAGGGCGACCTTGCCGGACAGCACGAGCTCGAGCACCGCCGGGTAGTGCTCGGGCAGGCAGGCCCAGTTGCCCTGGGCGACGGCGTCGAAGGCCATGAGGTTGGACAGCCGCAGCTCCACGGGCTTCGGCGTGAACCCCACCACCGAGAGGAGGCTGCCGTGCCCGAGCAGGCCGAAGGCCGTGGCCTGGCCCGCGGGCGTTCCGGAGGTCTCGAAGATGCGCGTGCGCCAGGTGGGAATGCCGCGGCTGTCGGCCAGCGCGCGGATCTTCAGGCGCAGTTGCTTGAGGTCGAGCGCCGCCGCGTCGAGGGTGAGCGCCGCCCCGAACGGCGCGATCTGCTCCAGCCGGTCCTGGCGGACGTCGATCGCCGCCACGCACGCGCCCAGGGCGGCGGCGATCTGCACGCCGAAGCCGCCCACGCCGCCCGCGCCCACGAAGACCGCCAGGTCCCCGGCGGCCAGGCCGCTGCGCAGGATCGCCTGGTAGGGTGTCGACACCGCGTCCGCGATCACCGCCAGGGCCGCCAGGTCGACGCCGGCGGCCTCCTGGCGCTCCGTCGGCACCGCGCACAACCCGCGGCCCGGCACCCGCACGTGGCTGCCGAAGCCCCCGTGCACGTCACAACCCGGGAAGACCTGCCGGGGACAGATCGGGCCGCGCCCGGCCCGGCAGGCGTCGCACTCGCCACAGGGCAGGACGGCGGGCACCACCACCGCGCGGCCCAGCCAGCCCTCGGCGCCCGCGCCGGCCTCGACCACCGTGCCGCTGATCTCGTGACCCAAAGTGAGCGGGAAAGGATGGCGGGTGGGGACGCCCTCGTAGAAGAAGCCCAGGTCCGTGTGGCAGACTCCGCAGCCGGCCACGGCCACCATGACCTCTCCGGGCCCGGGTTGCTCCTCCCGCGGCTCGCGCAGCATCGGGCCACCGACGCCGTGCACCATCCAGGAGTTGAGCTGCACCTCGGGCTCCTCGTCCGGCGGCGCGTGCCGGACAAAATAGGAGTTTAGGTTCCTAATTTCCCTTTTATATCCCCGGACCGTGGCCTGTCAAGGGAAATCGGCGATCCTCCCGACCCCCAGCGCGCGTGGCGTTTCCCCTTCCGGCCACGTAGTTGATGGTGCTGGGCCTTCTATCCCCTTCTGGAGCGCGGACTAAGCCGCCGGACGCCGGAGGCTTCAGCCTCGCCTCCCACTGGGCCGGGTTCGTTGATTCGATGGGCGGAGGCCGTGGCCCGTTTGTGCCGCAGCCTGGGACTACTGGTAGTAGCCGTTGACGTCCAGCACGAAATGCACCGTGCCCGAAGTCTGGGCGTTGCTAACGGTCACCGTCCCGCCCGGCCCGAGGGGCACGGTCGCGTTGTTGGCTCGGGTCTGGCCGGCGCCATAGTTGATCGAGGAGGCGGGCGGAAGAGGCGTCCCGCCTGGCCGCAGCCGCAGGTCTCCGGCGGCGGTGCCCCGGGTGACGGTGACGTTGACCGAGATCGCTCCGGCCGTGGCCGGGATCCCGCAGACGTCTCGGACTGTGAAGGTGCGGTCGGCGCTTGCGACGAGCGCCGGCCCGCCCAGGGCGCCCGCGGCGGCGCGGGTGTCGACGACGCGGCAAGGAGGCAGCGAGAAGAAGCCCGTGGCTCCGTAGGTGAAGCCGTTCACGCGGGTCGCCGGCGGCAAGCCGGGGTTCGTGACCACGACGTCGACTGGCCCGGCGGCGTGAGCCGGGGTGGTCGCCGCGATCGCGGTGGCGCTCACCACGGTGACGCCGCTGGCGGCAATCCCCCCGAAGCTCGCGGTGGCGCCGGGCCGGAAGCACGTCCCGACGATGGTGACGGCGCTCCCGCCCGAAACCGGACCCCACTGCGGCACCACGCCCGCGACCATGGGGGGGAGCATGCCGACCCGCAGGACCATGAGCCCTGCGTCGTCGGCAGCCACCCAGAGGGAGCCGTCCGGCGCTACGGCGACCCCGCCGGGAGCGCCGGGGAGCAGCGCCTGGCCGAAGCGGGAGATGCCACACCGCAGGTCGAAAAGCTCGACCACGGACCGGGCCCGGTCGGTCGCCACCGCCACATCGCCCGAGACCGCGATGCGCCGATACCTCCCCTGGGGATCGCAGTGGGCGGCCTGAAGCGTTCCGGACGGCGAGTAGCGGCGGAGACACTGCCCCTCGGCCACGAGTAGGTCTCCCGCGACAGAGGCGATTCCCTCCGCCGGGGCCTCCGTCGGGATATTCCCCACTTCGACCGGCGTTCCCGAGACGTCGACGATGCGGACTCCGCCGTCGCGGTCGGCCACGAAGGCTCGGTTGCCGACGACGGCCACGTCCACCGCATCACCGGGCGTATCCACAGCCCCGAGGTCCCGCGGCGCTTTGACGTCCGTGACGTCGGCAAGGTGGAGACCGGCGCTCCCGTCCGCGACAAGCGCGAGATTCCCAGCCACGAGCACGCGCGTTGCGAGCCCTGCCGTCTCGACGGTGGCGACCTCGACCGGCGCGGCCAGTTCGTTCAATTGATAGATGCGGAGACCTTCGAGGTCGGCGGAGACGAGAGCATGTCCGTCCTTGACGGCAATCCCCGTGTAGGCGCCGCTCACCTGGGTCGTGCCGACCTCGGTGAAGCCGGGACCCGCTACTCCTCGAAGGACGCGTAGCCCGTCGCCGTCGTTCGCGACCGCGGCGAGGTCGCCGTGGAGCGCGACGTCCGAGTACACCGCTGGCGTGTCTCGCCGGGAGACAGCGCTCAGATTGTCGGGGTCCGCCACGTCCACGATGTGCGTCCCTTCGGACCAACCGCTCATGTAGGCGGTGTCGCCGAGAAGGGCGACGGTTCCGCCCGCGGCGCCGGCCACGAACCGGCCGCGCACCGCGGGGTTGGAGGGATCGGACACGTCGACAACGGAGAGGCCCTTCCAGAATCCCTCGCCGGCGATGTACGCCAGGCGATCACGCAGGAGGATCTGGATGACGATCTGCGGAGTCGCGCTGACCAATGTGCCCACGACGATCGGTTTCGCAGGCGCGCTCAGGTCCACAACGTCGAGCCGCAGGCCTCGTCGCCCGAGGAGTCCGAGCGCCCCGTTGGCGTCGAAGTACGTGATCTCGGGGTCGTCGATCCCGCCCACGACTCGTGGGTCCGTCGGGTCGGCGGGATCCAGGATCACGAGGCCGAGGTTCTGAACGGACACGTACACGAGCCCGTTGGCGGCCACGCAGTGAGCCGGGTCCGCGCCCGTCGCCACGGTCGCCGTCTCGACGGGACGCGACGGATCAGCGACATCGATGACGACGACCGTACCCGTGCCTGAAGCCGCGAAGACGTGGCCGGCCGAGACGGCGAACCCGTGGATGAGGGGGACAGGGTGGAAGGCCGTCTCGACCGGGGCGACCGGATCCTCGACATCGTAGATCCCGATCCCGTCCTCGTGGATCGTGGAGACATACAGGCGGCCCTGCCAAAAGTGGGCAACGAGGGCTTGGCCCCGAAGGCAAACGTCCGCCAGATTGACGGGGTTCTGCGGAGCGGCGAGGGAGTAGAGCCGCATGACCTCTCCTGAGCTGGAGGCGAGGAGCTGGCGTACAGGATCGACCGCAACTGCGTAGTTCGTTCCGTAGGGATACCAGCGTGTCAGCGCGAGGCCGAGCTCTGTACGCACGCCTCGCGGGGCCTCACAGGCCGCCCGAACTGAAGTCGCCGGGAGACACCAACAGCAAAGACCCATCACGGCAATCGACGCCGTTGAAGCCGGCAGCGAAGGGCGACGCATAGGATCTCTACGCCCCTTCCTTCCGCAGCGCTGGCTGGGCGCCACGGGTCTGGGTCTCAGCAGGCGTTGCCGAGGCGGTGACGGGCAACGGCCCGGACCCCAAGCTCATCTAGATTCACCGTTGCGGAGACAGCGTAGAGGTTAGGGTCAGGAACTGGGTGGCCCCACCAGGGAGAAGGGATCGAGAACAGGATCGCGAAGGGCTGGACCAGCCTCTCCGTCGAGAAGCTCGCCGTCTTCGCGAAACGGCGTTGCAGTGAACTGAAGGATGCGGCGTTCCTTGAATGAATCGATCCTTGAATGCGCTCCAAGTCGGCGCCTCGATATGATGCGCCTCGTCGACGAACAAGGTAGGGCAATGGAACGCCATTCAGTGCAGAAGACAAGGCGACATGGACGAAAGAAGACGGGGCATGAGCTCCCGGGAGTGCCTCCCCGGACTCCCCAAGACGGCGCCGCCGGCGTTTTTCGGTTAGCACCCACCGAGCGTATCCATCGGGGCCGGTCGAAGCGTCGGCGCATCAAGGCTCTGCGGCCACCTCGAGTGGCCCCGATGCCGTAGTCCCCCTACTGGAAGTAGCCGCTCACGTCGAGGACCAGGTGGACCAAGCCAGTGCCTTGGCCGTCTAAGACGCTGAGTCTGCCATCAGCACCGAGGAGTACCACTGCGCTATTGGCCCGGGTCTGGCCTGCAGAGAAGTTTATCGCCGATGCGGGCGGCTGCTGGCCAGCTGCCGGGAAGATACGCAGATGCCCCGGTTGGGTCGCCTCCGTGACCGTGACGTTCACTGCCGCCGACACGGCCGTGGGCGGGACACCGCACGACCCGCCGATCGTCAGCGTCCGCGTCTCCTGTGCGGCCAAGGCTGGACCATCGGTCGCTCGCGTGTCCACTAACCGGCAGGGCGAGACGGTGAAGAAGCGCGTGGGTTTCGATACGACGAGGGTCGCCGTGGCCGCTCCGCTCAGGGAACCGGCCCGGCCTTTCACGACGAGCTCGAACGTCGCGCCCTGCGGGACAGCTGTGGAGGACGTGGCCGTCATACCGGTGCTCGAACCGGGGTTCACGGTCGTACTATCGAGACTCACAGAGACGCCGGTGCCACCAGGTTCGACGGACGCCTCCAGGCTGACGGGCTCGGAGAAGCCGAGGACCGATTCAACCCCAACCTGGAGCGTGATCGACGCTCCGGGTGCGACGGAAGTCGATGAAGGCGAGATCGCAAGACGGAAGATGGGCACGGTCGGCGCCACCGAGCGGAATACGCCGCTCGCATAAGTGCCTGCGAGCAGGACCTGGTCCGGGCTCAGGGCAAGCACGTACACGTCCGAGTTTGTCAACCCCTCGAGGATTTGGGCCCAACTCGCGCCGTCGTTCGTCGAGTGGTACACGGACTGGTGGGTGCCTGCGAAGACGTCGCCCCGAGCGTTCACGGCAACCGACCGGATGTTTCCGTTCGTCACGCCGGTGTTGACCTCGGTCCAGCTCTCGCCGTTGTCGGTCGAGCGCAGCACACCGGCCCCGAAGGTTGCGGCGAAGAGGTGGTCGTTCGGGGTGCTCACCGCCAAGGACCACACCGGTGTGCCTGTCGTGAGCATCGCCCAGGCGTCGCCGTTGTCGAGGGAGCGGAAGATCCCATTGCCCGTGCCGGCGAAGACCTCGTCCCTGCCGTGCACGAGGAGCGTCTTGACTTCGGCCAGATTGCCCGGCGTGGCGAGTCGAATCCAGGAATCGCCGTTGTCGCTCGATCGATAGACGTGACCCTGGCCAGGCCCGGGAGCGTATGCACCGATCCCAGCGAAGACCTGGCCGCGGGAATCGACTGCCAAGGCCGCGACACTCGCGTTCGGCAGGCCATTCTGCAGCCGAACCCACGTGTTCCCATCGTCGGTCGACCTGAAGACGCCTCCGCCACTCCCGCCGTCCGAGCCACCCGCAAAGACGTGTCCTGCGGCGTTGGCGCTCAGGCAGTAAACGAAGAAACCCCGAACGCCATGATCCGTCCAGCTCGCCCCGATGTCGGGCGAACGGCTGACGAGGCCGCTGAAGCCGGTGCCGTTGGCGAAGAGGTACCCCCTGGTGGTGAAGAAGAGCGAGCTCACGTTCGCGGCCACGAGGCCTGTGTTTGTCGTATCCCAGCTCGTGCCGTTGTCGAAGGATCGTTGAACGCTGCCCCAGTTTCCCACGAAGAGCGTTCGTTTCGAGTTCGCGGCGAAAGCCCGAACGTCGCGGCTGCTGAGGCCCGCGCTCGATGGCGCCCAGGTGCGACCGTCGTCGTTCGACCGGTAGATGCCGTCGCTGCCGACGAGAATGAGGCCGTCCGACCGCACGAAGATGGCCTGCACCGCGAGAGTGCGCGGCAGGCCGGCGTCGGACCAGCTCGCCCCCGCATCCTTCGAGACGTAAAGGGTACCAACGTCACTTCCGGCGAGCACATCTCCGTTCGGCTTCACCGCCAAGCTCAAGACGGTCATCCCCACGAGACCGGCCTGGACCCAGTTCTGACCGCCGTCGGCCGAGCGAAAACAGCCTTGACCCACGGTGCCGGCCAACAGCCCGCCATCGGGTGCCACCGCGATGCGCGGGACTACTGCGCCCGCGAACGGGGCGACGACCTGGGACCAATTCCCACCGTTATCCGAGGAGGCATAGATGCCGCTCCCCCCGATTCCCTGCTCCGTCGCCCCAGTGCCGGCCAAGAGGCGCCCGTTGGGTGCGACCGCGATGGCCGATACCGTACGGTTGGCCAAGCCAGCGTTCACTTGGGTCCAGGTCGCACCGTTGTCCGGCGAACGAAAGACACCATCGAAGATGGTACCTGCGAAGACATCGCCCTGGGCGTTGATGGCCAGGGACAAGACGTGGCGACCCGCGAGGCCCACCGGCGTCCATGTCGCACCGTCGTCGGTCGACCGGAACACGCCGCCGCCATCCGTGGCAACGAACAAGTGATCCGCCCCGTTCACCGCGAACGCGAAGACGCTTGCGCCCTGAGGACCGTTTGTTGGCTGCCATGAGATCACCTGGGCACCGGAGACGTCGGGTCGTGCCGCGAGCAGCGGGGCGAGGAAGAACGCTCGGAGTCCTCTTGTCATCGCCGTCCCGAATCAGATCGCCACCGGAAGCTCTTCTTGGCCAAGTCGCACTTGTGCGACGGTCGCCGGCTGGGCACGAAGGGGCGCCCGACCGTCATCATCGGGGGCGGCCCCGCGCTGAGGTACCGCGTCGACGATCCGACCGCGGACAGCGACACCTTCAACGTCCTTGCGCCGACCTCGAGCGAGCGCTGCGAGCGGCACGAGCGGCGACCGGCCTGGGTCATGACTTCAGTCGGCCTGGGGCAGGCGGCTCGCGGCGCAGCGGAACCCGATGATGTCGTACCAGATGTCTGGAGACATCTTCCATCGGCGAGCGGACCGGCAGCTCGCTGCGGCATGGCTCCACGCGCCGCCGCGGACTACTCTCGCCTTGCCACCTGAAGGACCTCGGGGGTTCCCCTCGGGACTGCTCCTGTAGTAGGCCTCGCCATACCAGTCAGACACCCATTCCCAGACGTTCCCGTGCATGTCATCGATGCCGAGAAGATTGGGCTTCTTCTCGCCCACCGGGTGACTCAGACCGCCGAAGTCGTGCACGTACTTGCCGACGTGGAGATACCTCGCCGCGATGTGCCGCGCATGGCCGACGTCGCGGACCGAGTTGTCCCTGTACCAGGCGTATTCCTGAAGGGCAGATTCGTCATCGCCGAAACCGTACCGTGTGTCGGTGCCGCCCCTGGCCGCCTTTTCCCATTCGGCCTCCGTGGGAAGGCGTTTCCCCGCCCAACGGCAGTAGTCAGCCGCTTGATCCCAATCCACGCAGTTGACGGGATAGTCCACGCCACGCGCCGGGTTGCCCCAGTTGCAGCCGACCCCAACCCTCCAACCGAGGACTCCGCGAGCAGCGGCCGACCTGGGGGACGAGCACCGACCGGCACCCACGCACTTCTCGTACTGACCAACGGTGACCTCGTGCCTGTCGATGTGGAAGGCACTCACGTAAACCCTGTGTCTGGGATGCTCGTCTGGGTAGCCTTCACCGTCTGGCGCACCCATCCAGAACTCGCCCGCCGGGACGAGCACCGCGTCATCGAAGGACTCGATGCGGTGCTCAGCCGATGCCTGCGCCGGTGGTTGAGCCATTGCGTGGCAGAGAAGAGCAATGGATAAGAGTCGCACTTCGGTTTCTCAGTTTACCACTGCGAGTCTCGAGCGTCAGTCCAGCCGGCGTGCTCCCCCTTACGAGGCTATCGCCGCGGCGCGCGCGGGCCTCGTGATGCAGATGACATGACGGACCAGTGGCTGGTGCCGACCGCGGGGGGCGAGGCTCGACGGCTGACCTCGCACGAGGCCGCCGACACGAACCCGGTCTGGAGCGTCAGTCGTTGTCTCGGATCGTGCCGACCCCCTGCCCGTCGGCGAGGCTCGCGTTCAGGGGGTTGCTCAGGATCAGGAAGAACCTCTCCGTCGGCTCTCTCACCCTGTCGCCCGTCACCGACACCTTGACGCCCTTCGCAACCACACCCGGAGCGAAGGTGAGGACGCCGCCTTTCGCCACGTAGTCGGCGCCGGCTCTCGCCGTGCCGTCCGCGGTGGCGTATTCCACGCTCACCGGCTTGCCGCTCGCCCGCGAGAGGGTGACGAAGAAGGAGGCGTCGTGCGTGCCCGCATTCCCCTCGACGACCGTCACGCTCGTGACGTGAAGGGACGGGGGTGGGTCATCGTCGGAGATGGTGCCGACACCCTCGGCGTCCGCGCTCGGAGCCCCCTGGGCGTCGATCAGGCGGACGTAGAACGTCTCATCTTCCTCGTCGCAGCGATCGCCCTTGACCTTCACCGCGAGCGGTCGACTGGACTGCCCGGCCTTGAAGACGATCTTGCCGGAGCCAGGCACGAAGTCGTTGGCTGAAGCCGTGCCGCCCACGACGGTGTACCGGACCGTGACCGTGCTCGGGGCCGGAGTGCCGAGGGAGATCGTGAAGACGGCGGTCCTGACCCCCGAGTCGCCTTCGACGACGGCGACGTCGTCGACGGTCAGGGCGCCGCCCTCGTCGTCGTCGCGGATGGTCACCTGCCCCTGGGCGTCGCCGAGGCTGGCATTGATCGGCGCGCTCAGGTTGACGAAGAACGTCTCGTCGGGTTCGTCGAGCAGGTCGCCCTTCGCCTGGACGGTGAGCGTCTTGGTGGTCGCGAGGGGCTCGAAGGTCAGGGAACCGCTCGCGGTCGGGAAGTCGGCCCCCGTGACCGCCGTCCCGTCGGCGGTGGCATAACCCACGGTCACGGTCTTGCCGGTCGGGTGCGATAGCGTGACCGTGAGCGTGGCCGCGACCGTGCCGCTGTCGCCCTCGGTCACGATGGCGTCACCGATTCCGACCGCGGGCGGGCCGTCGTCGTCCTTGATGGTTCCGGTTGCCTGACCGTGCACGATCGCGACGAGGGGGGCGCTCGTGAGCGTGAGAGTGAAGGTTTCGTCGTCCTCGTCCACGAGGTCGCCGTTGACGGCGATGGCCACGGGGACGCTCAGGGAGCCGGCGGGGATCGTGATCGTGCCGGCGCCGCCCGCGTAGTCCGTCCCCGGCGTGGCGGTGACGCCGGCCGTCTCGTACTGAACGGAGATCGCCCGGGCGCTGGTCGTGGAGAGGTTCAGGTTGAACAGGGCCAAGGGCGATCCGGCGTTTCCTTCGGCCACGGTTGCGTCGTCCACGGAGAGGGTCAGGTACTTGACGTCGATGGAGGTGGAAGCCCGGTTGCCGGATGCGTCCACCGCGGTGACGTTGATCCGGTGGGCGCCGGGGCCGGGGAGGTTGAGGGCCTTCGCGAAGTCGAGGCCGCTGAGGGTCACCGGTTCGCCGTTGATCGTGACCGTCGCCACCTCGCTCACGGTCCCGCTGACCGTCACGGCGGGCGAGACGAGCTCAGCCCCCGACAACGGAGTGGTGATGCGGATGACGGGCACGCTGTCGTCGACGACGGTGAACGGGGCCGCGGCCGACAGGTTGCTGCGCGGGTTCATGACCTGGAGCTGCCGGAGGCCGACGGCCGCGGAGCCGCCCACGGTCACGTTCGCCACCAGCTGGGTGCCGCCGGCGCTGACGTTCCGGCTCGTGATGGTGACGTCGAGGCCGAGCTGGACCACGGCGTCGGGGTCGAAACGCGATCCGTTGACGACGATGGCGAGGGTGGCCCCCA
>Ga0209640_10002204_pt1 | contig 16950 bp, 13 predicted proteins | sample RifCSP10_1_FD_184018 | JGI IMG/M metagenome (GOLD analysis project Ga0209640, IMG submission 184018) | Soil microbial communities from Rifle, Colorado - Rifle CSP2_sed 10_1 (SPAdes) (version 2) | ecosystem: Environmental > Terrestrial > Deep subsurface > Rock core/Sediment | place: Rifle... | reverse complement strand
AACGGGCCACTCACCCCCCTTTTTTTCCCTCGAGGAGTTTTGCGCTGTTGCAGGTTTGCCTCAGTCGGATATAATGTCCGGGGAGGCCGTGTTGCGCTACGTCGCTATTTCCTTGATTTTCCTTGGAGTTCTGGTGGCGCCCGACCTTTCCGCCGCCGCTCTGAAGGCTGATATCGCGAATATCCGCGGACAGGCCAAAGGGAGGGAGGCCCGCGTTTCGTTCACCCTCCGGAAAGCTTTCTCCCCCGAAATGGTGGAGGCGCTGAAAAGCGGGATCGAGATTTCCTTCAAGACCGTCGTGCGTGTCGAGAGAGTCCACCGGAACTGGTTCGACGCGACGGTGGGCGAGGTCACCTTCTCCCGCTCCGTCCGATACGACTCTCTCTCCCGCGTGTACCTGCTGAACCGGGGCAAGGGGGAGGAATTGGTTCCCGACATATTCGCCGCGCTTTCCGGGATGACCCAGTACGAGGTAGTCGTCCCGCTGGACTTCGAGATCGAGCGAGGGAAGAGGTACCGGGCCCGGGTCCGGACGCGCCTTGACAAGGTGGGGCTGTCGGAACCGCTTCGTTCGATCTTCTTCTTCTCCTCGTTGTGGGACGTGGAGACCGATTGGGAGAAAGGGGACATTTCCGCGCCATGAGCGAACCCGTGCGCCGGCCCCCGGGGTTTTCGTCGGAACAGGACCTCGCCAAGAAGAGGCGGGAGAGGATCGCCATCGGGATCGTGGCCGTCCTGGTGATCGGGCTCACCGTCCTGGAGGCGAACCTGGCCGCGATCGGGGGGACGGTGGCGTTCACGAGCAACATCATCATCTTCGCCCTCATCAACCTCAACGTCATCCTGATCGTGCTGCTGATCTTCCTCGTCACCCGGAACATCTTCAAGCTGATTCTGGACCGGAAGCGGAACATCCTGGGGGCGAAGATCCGGTCCCGCCTCGTGCTCATCTTCATCTCCTTTTCCCTCATTCCCACGATCCTCCTCTTCATCGCGGCCGCCAATATCACCACGACAAGCATCAAGTCGTGGATCGGGGGAAGGGTCGGGGTCGCCCTGACCGGCGCCCTCGACATCGCCCGGGGGAGCCTCGAGAAGGAGGCCGGGAACCTGTCCGGTGTGGCGGACCGGGCCGCATCCGCCGTCCTCCGGAAGGGGAGGAAGGCTTCCGTCGTGAATGTCCTGGAAACCGCGAGGCGCGGGAATCCTCCCCATGTTTCCCTTCTCGTGGTGGGGCCCGGAGGGGTCATGGCGAGGAGCGGGGACGTTCCCCGGGAGATCGCCTCCCAGATCCGCTCCCGTCTGCAGGGGCAGGAGGGAGACCGCGATCGCAAAGGCGGGATGACGTTCGTCGGGGAGGGGTACGCTGCCGCCGTCCGACGCCTGCCCGACGGGAGGGCCGTCGTGGCGGTCAAGACCCTGCCCCCGGAAGAGATGAACCGGATCCGGGAAATCGCGAGGGCGTACGACGAGTACCACCAGGTGCGCCTCCTCGACGACCCGATCCGGGCCAGCTACATCGCCACCCTCATCCTGATCACCCTCCTCGTGGTGTTCGCCGCCTCCTGGATGGGGATCTATCTCGCGCGGCAGATCACCGTTCCCGTCCAGATGCTGGCCGAGGGGACCGAGAAGGTGGCCTCGGGAGACCTCGACGTCCGGCTCGACTACCGGTCCAACGACGAATTCGGGAACCTGGTCGGTTCGTTCAACCGGATGACGGCGGACCTGAAAGAGATGAAGAAAAGCCTCGAGGATGCCAACATCTCGCTTTCGGCAACCTTCGAGGAGCTTCGGAGAAGGAGCCGGTTCATCGAGACGATCCTCACGAACATCTCCACGGGAGTCATCGTCATCGACCGGGCGGGCCGCATCGCGATGATCAACAAGGTGGCGGAGCGGCTGCTCGCGATCAAAACGGACAAGGTGCTCGGGAAACCGTACAAGGAGGTCGTCCGGGAGGAGCACTACGAGGCCGTGCGCACCCTTTCGCGCGAGGTGGGAGAGATGCCCGGAAGGCAGGTGGAGAGGCAGGTGGATCTCTCCGTCGGAGGGAAAGAGATCTCCCTCCGCGTCAGCGTGACGGCGCTTCAGGCGGACGACGGGGAGTACATGGGGCTGGTGGTGGCCTTCGACGATCTCTCCCAGGCGATGCGGCTCCAGAGGGTCATGGCGTGGCGGGAGGTCGCGCGCCGGATCGCCCATGAGATCCGGAACCCCCTGACCCCGATCCAGCTCTCCACGGAGCGGCTGCAGAAGAAGTTCGCTTCGTCGCTCGGGGACGACCCGGCCTTCTCCGAGTGCACCCAGACGATTCTTTCCGAAGTGGGTTCGCTCAAAGCTCTTGTCGAGGAATTCACCCGGTTCGCCCGCATGCCCGCGCCGGCGTTCCAGGAGGGGAACCTTGCGGAGGAACTTACGCCGGTCGTGGAAACGTTCCGGACCGCCCACCCCGGAATCGCGTGGGAATTCGAGGGGAAGGAGGGGACTCCGCCGGTCTGGTTCGACCCGTTCCAGATCCGCAGGGCGTTGACCAACCTCCTGGAGAACGCGGCAGCGGTGCTGGGGAACGGGGGCCGGGTCATGGTGCGGGTGAGGCACGAGCCGACGCTGGGGACAGTCCGGGTGTCCGTGAGCGACGACGGGCCGGGAATCCCGCCGGGAGACCGGGACCGTCTGTTCGAGCCGTATTTTTCCCGCAAGGAAGGGGGGACGGGTCTCGGCCTGGCCATCGTCAGCGCCATCGCGAACGACCACCAGGGGACGGTGAGGGTCCGGGACAACACACCGAGGGGCGCGATCTTCGAGATCGAGTTCCCCGTCCGCCCGAAAGGAAGGGGGTAGGCTCGTCATGGGATACTCGGTTCTGGTCATCGACGACGAGACGAACATCCGGAAGACGCTCGAGGGCGTGCTATCCGACGACGGCTATCGCGTGCTGCAGGCCGGGGACGGCGCCCAGGGGCTCGAGGTCCTTGCCCGGTCCTCCGTGGATGCCGTTCTGCTCGACGTGTGGATGCCCGGCCTGGACGGACTGGAGACGCTGAAGAGGATCCGCGAGGGGTACCCGATCCTTCCCATCATCATGATCTCGGGCCACGGGACGATCGACACGGCGGTGAAGGCGGTCAAGATGGGCGCCTTCGACTTCATCGAGAAGCCGATCTCTCTCACCAAGCTGCTCATCACGCTCTCCCGCGCCATCGAGCAGGCGGAACTCCGCCTGGAAAACGTGGAACTGAAGGAGAGGGTCGAGAAAAAATACCGGTTGATCGGAGGGTCGGCGGCCATGCGGCGGGTCCAGGCCGAGATCGCCGCTGCGGGCCCCACGAACGCCTCGGTCCTTATCTCCGGGGAGAACGGATCCGGCAAGGAGATCGTCGCCCGCGAGATTCACCGGCACAGCCGGCGGGCGAACCGGCCGTTTGTCGAGGTGAACTGCGCGGCCATTCCCGAGGAACTGATCGAGTCGGAACTGTTCGGGCACGAGAAGGGGGCGTTCACCGGAGCGACCGGGCGCAGGAGGGGGCGCTTCGAGCTGGCCGACGGGGGCACCCTGTTTCTCGACGAGGTCGGGGACATGAGTCCACGCACCCAGGCGAAGATTCTTAGGGTCCTGGAAGAGAGGCAGTTCGAGAGAATCGGGGGAGGGGAGAAAATCCGCGCGGATGTCCGGATCATCGCCGCGACGAACCGGAACCTGCCGAAGGAGGTCGAGGGGGGACGGTTCCGCGACGACCTCTACTTCCGGCTGAACGTGTTCCCGATCCTCGTGCCCGCCCTGCGCGACCGCAAGGAGGACATCCCGCTGATCGCGGAGCATTTCGTCGGGGAGATCTGCGCCGAGCACGGGAAGGAGAGGAAGGAGTTCTCCCGGGGGGCGAGGGAGCTTCTTCTCGCCCACACTTGGCCGGGAAACGTCCGCGAACTGCGCAACGTCGTGGAGCGGCTCGTGATCCTGTCGATGGGGCCGTCGCTCGGGGAGGATACCGTGAGGCACGTTCTCGCCGCCGAGCCGGCGCGGGCGGAAGCGCCGGCGGGGGAGCGGGTGTTCGACCCGGAAGACTTCCGGGAGGCTGTCCTTGCGTTCGAGAAGGAGTATCTCACCAGGAAACTCCGGGAAAACGACTTCAACGTGAGCCGGACGGCCGAGAAGCTCAGGCTGGACCGCACCAGCATCCACCGGAAGATGAAGCAGCTGGGGATCACGCAGGAAAGCGCCAGGAGGTAGCCGGATGTTCCCGGGGCTTCCCGGAAAATATGCCGTCCTCCGAAAGATCGCCTCCGGAGGGATGTCCGAGGTGCACCTTTGCCGCCTGCGGGGGGAGGAGGGGTTCGAGAAGAAGGTCGCCGTCAAGGTGGTCCACCCCCGGCTCACGGAAAACCCGCGCTTCCGGGAACGGTTCGTCCGGGAGGCCCGCATCGCCGCCTCCCTCTCCCATCAGAACCTCGTCCAGGTCTTCGATTTCGGAAGGCAGGGGAATTCCTTCTATCTCGCCATGGAATATGTCGAGGGGTGGAACCTTGCGCAGACGTTTGCGCAAATGCGGATGCGGGGGATTCCGGCACCCCTCCCCCTCTGGAGGCACTGGATGGAGGGGATGCTGGACGGGATCGCCTATCTGCATTCCCGGAAAATCGTCCACCGCGACATCAGCCCCGGAAACATCCTGCTGTCCCGCGGGGGAGCGGTGAAAATCACCGATTTCGGCATCGCCCGGGGTTCGCGTCTCGGACAGTACCGGCCGGAAGGGTGGGAAGGGAAATTCTCCTACATGTCTCCGGAGCAGGCCAGAGGCGAAGAAGCGAGTGTGTCCTCGGATCTGTTCTCCGCTGCGTTGATCGGGGCGGAATATTTTCTCCCCGCCAGGCTTTTCGACGGCGAAAACCGGGACGAGATTCTTGCCCGGGTGCGGGACCACGACGTGGAGAAACTCCCGCTGGAACGGTTCCCGTCCGGGATCTCGGGGATCTTGCGGAAAAGCCTGTCCCGGGAGCCGGGGGACAGATTCGCGGATGCCGCAAGTTTCGCGAAGGCGATCGGCGCGGCGGTCCCCGAAACGGTCTCTCGCGCCGACCTGGCCGCCTTCTGGGACCTCCTTTTTCCCGGCGCGGGCCATGGGGAAGAGGACACGGTGGTCATCGACGGCCCCCCGGCCGGGCGAGACGCGGACCTGATCCGCGAGAAGCGGGAGCCCTACGGGGGGAGGGGAAGACGGGGATTCCGGATCGGGGTGACGTCGGCGCTGGTGGCGGCTTCGGTGGGGGGAGTGCTGTTGTGGAGGGGAACCGTCCCGAGGGAACGCGGACCATCTTCCGTCGTGACGAAGGAAGCCGTGAAACCGGACCCGGCGGCGTCGGACCCGGGGATCGATTCCCCGAAACCGGGGGCGGGGATCTATCCCGGAGGGATTTCCGCTTCGCCTTCCCCGGAGGGACGGAAGCAAGGAACGATTTCTCCCTCCATGGAGGCGAAGGTTCCCCAGGGGTCGGCTGCGACTGCGCATCCCGGAGATTCCGATCGGGCCCGGAAGGGGAAACGGGTGTGGATCGAGACGGACCCGGAAGGCGTCTCGGTCGATTCCGGGGACGGGACTCACCTCGGCTCCACACCCTTCTCCCTGGACACCGGCCCGCTGGCGGGAGGGAAAATCATTTTCCGCAAGGAAGGGTATGTCACGCGAAGCGTATCCGCCGATGCGTTGGCGCAGCTTCCGGGTTTCCGGATGGGGTTGGAACGCCTGATGGGGACGCTGGAAGTGGTCCAGGCGATTCCCTGGGCGAAGGTCTACGAGGGGAACCGGTACCTCGGGGTGACCCCGATCCCTTCGCTGGCGCTTCCCGTGGGGGAGCACCGGCTGCGCTTCGTGAACGAACCTCTCGGGGTGAACCGGGTGGAGACGGTGACCATCGAGCCGGGGACGAACCCGAAACTCATCGTCCCGCTGATCGGGAACCGGTAGAGATTGCTTCCCGGGAGAAGGCCGGGGAGAGGAAGGAGGGAAGATGGAATATGTGCGTCTTGGCATGACCGGGGTGAAAGTATCCCGCATCTGTCTGGGGTGCATGACGTACGGCGCGAAAAGCTGGCGGGAGTGGGTTCTCGAGGAGGAGGAGGGACGGCCCTTCCTGCGTCGCGCGCTCGAGGCCGGGATCAACTTCTTCGACACCGCCGACGTCTACTCCCTCGGGCGGAGCGAGGAGATTCTGGGCAACGCACTCAGGGACTTCGGCCCGTCCCGTGACAAGGTGGTCATCGCCACCAAGGTGTTCGCCGCGATGGGGGACGATCCCAACGAGCGCGGTCTTTCCCGGAAGCACATCCTGCACTCGATCGACGACAGTCTTCGCCGGCTTGGGACAGACTACGTCGATCTGTACCAGATCCACCGGTTCGACCCTCATACGCCGATCGAGGAGACCCTGGAAGCGTTGACCGACGTGGTGCGCTCCGGGAAGGCGTTGTATGTCGGAGCCTCGTCGATGTACGCCTGGCAGTTCGCCCGGATGCTGTACACGGCAACCCGACACGGCTACAGTCGGTTTGTCACGATGCAGAACCATTACAACCTGGTCTACCGGGAGGAGGAGAGGGAGATGATCCCCTTGTGCCGGGAGGAGGGGATCGGCATCCTCCCCTGGAGCCCTCTCGCACGGGGATTTCTCGCGAGAAAGCCGCCCGATGAGGGGTATGGCGAGACCTCCCGTGCCCGCACGGACGAGTACTCCCACAAGATGTATTATCGCCCGGGAGACGACGAGGTCGTAAGGCGCGTGGCGGAGATTGCCGGAAACCGCGGACGGTCCATGGCCCAGGTTGCCCTCGCGTGGCTTCTGCACCGGCCCGGAGTGACGGCTCCCATCATCGGCGCAAGCCGAATGGAGCATCTCGAAGAAGCGTTGAAGGCCCTCGAAATCAGTCTGGACGATGAGGAGCGGAAAAGCCTCGAGGAGCCCTACGTGCCGCATCCCGTGCTGGGGCACGAATAGGTGTCCGCGGGTCGAAAGGAAACTTCCATGGGAATCGGCATCTCATATCGGGATGACAATCCGTTTCCCGGAGGGAGAGGTGATATGCGCAGAGTGCCGATTTTCCTGTTGTTGCTCGCCCTGTTTGCGGTTTCGGCGGCATCCGCGGGGGAAGGTCTGGTAACCGTGAGGAGTTCCTACGGAGCGAAGGAAACCGCGGATCGGGTCGAGCGCCTGACGAAGGAAAGGGGAATGACGCTGTTCCATCGCATCGATCATGCCGAGGGGGCAAGGACGGTCGGCATGCCGCTGCGCCCGACCGAGGTGCTGATCTTCGGAAACCCCAAAGGGGGTACTCCCCTGATGATGTGCGAGCAAAGCGTCGGCATAGATCTTCCCCTCAAGATGCTGGTGGGGGAGGACGGAAACGGCGCGGTCTGGATCGGTTACGGCGATCCGGAAGTACTGAAAGACCGCTACGGCATCACGGGATGTGACGAGGTTCTCCGGAAGAGGAAAGGATTTCTGGGGAAGCTGGCCTCGGACGTCGCCCACCGGGATTCGTAGGATACGGGAAGCCCGATGGACCCCGAAGACCTCGCCGACAAGTACGTAAGGGATGCCGACGCTCTCGCGGCCGCGAAACGGTATGATGAGGCGGTCGTGGTCTACGACCTGGCGATCGGCGTGCATCCGGATTGCACCGAGGCCTGGACGAACAAGGCCAGCGTCCTGAGGCTGCAAGGCAAGCGCAGGGAGGCGTTGGAATGCGCGGAAAGGGCCCTGGAGATAGGACCGTTCCCGATTGCGGAGACGCTGCGGGATATTCTGATCGAAGAGCTTAAACGGTAAGGGTGTTCCGGCCCGTGTCCGGCCGGGGATACGGCGCAATCAAAGCGGGGCGTGGGAAGGCGGGGCGGGGAACAGATGGCGGATGGAGTTGGCGTAGTATCGCAGGAGGGCGATATTATCCGGGTTGACGCGATAGAGCCCCTCCTTTTCCTCCACCAGGTGACGAAGGGTGAGCATCCGTAACCCGACGTTGACGGCGTAATCTTGGTCCGTGCGGGGGATGTAAATGTGGGCGCCCTCCGCCGTAAGCACAGCGAGCAGCCGGTGGGCCTCGGTTTTCAGGTCGAGCTCGCTCCAGCGGGCCTTCCCCAGGTTCAGGCACGCGGTCGCCACAAGGGAGACCGGCAGCACCGGGATCACCTTCCCGACATCCTTCATCAGTTCCCCGGCCAGCCTCTCCACCTCCCGGAACCTCTCTTCTCTCTCCAATGAACGAAAGTCGACGCCGAGCCCGCGGCAGTACTCCGTAAGGGAGACGGGGGAGCCGAAGTTGACGCATGCGTAGCCGAACCGGTACCAGCGGCCGCGGATCATGAGAAGCAGGTTGTGCAGAAGGAATCTCAGCGAGGTGAGGATCACGAACGGCAGGCTTTTTCTCGGGGCCTCCCTGTCCAGGGAGACCAGCATGCTGCGGTCCTCGAAGGTGCGGTCGTAGTTGATTCCCACCGGGATGAAGACGATGTCCCTGTTCCCCCCGGGGGAAAAGGAGCGGGTCATGTAGTCGAGAAGGCCGAGTTTCGGGCGGCGCAGCGACCCGTCCGAGGTAAGACCGCCTTCCGGGAAAATCGCCTGCACGACTCCTCCCTCGGTCGCCATCGCGACGTAGCGTTCCAGCACGAGACGGTAGAGGGGATTCCCCGAGCTTCGTCGTATGAAATAGGCGCCGAGCGACCGTATGAGCGTCTGCAACGGCCAGATTCTCGCCCATTCCCCGACGGCGTAACTCAGGGCGGTACGAGTCGCTGCGAGATAGGCCACGAGGATGTAGTCCATATTGCTGCGATGGTTCATGACGAAGACAACGGAGGAATGAGGGTCGACGGCGGAAAGCCCCGCTTCGTCCGTAAAGCCCACCCGCACCCGGTAGAGAATCCTGGCCGTCTTTTTCGCGATCCAGTAGCCGACCCGGAAATAGGCATACGCGTTGAAGGAGGGGACGATCTCCCTTGCATACCGCTCGACCTCCGCCATCACGACGGCTCGCGGCATATTGTTCGTCTTTGCGTGAACTTCCGCCGCCTCCATGATTTTCGGGTCGTACATCAGCCGGTCGATCAGCACCTGCCGCTTGGTCAGGGAGAACGGGCGGATTTCCAGGTGGAGGCGCTTCCCGATCTCCTCGATCACCAGGTTGACGCGCCGGCGCAGAAACCAGCGGACGCTCGGAATCAGCAGGCGGTACACCGCCGCCCACGCGACGAGAAGGAAGAGGAGCGCGGCGAGCCAGACGGGTAGGGTAATGGTACCGCTCATGGGGTTTTTCGATTGAGTCTACCATGTCCCTTCCCGGCCAGAAACGGCTTGGGTGGGGTTCCCGATATTCCGGGAGACCGGGGAAACCCGTCCTCAGGGAAGGAGGCATCTTGACGCCGGAAGAGGGGGGGCGTCTCGAATCCGCGCCGGAAGGTTTCCTGACCGTTCGCGGGTCGAATCCGGATATCAGGGGAGAAGCAGGACCTTCCCTGTGGTCTGCCGGCCTGCCAGTCTCCGGTGGGCTTCCCCCGCCTCCTCCAATGGAAAGGCTCCTCCGATCCGCACTCCGAGGGCCCCATCGGCGACCCAGCCGAGAACCTGGTCCGCCCGCGAAAGGAGTTCCTGCCGGTCCCGCGTGTAATGTCCCAGGGAAGGCCGGGTGAGAAAGAGGCCTCCCCGGGCATTGAGGACCTGCGGGTCGAAGGAAGGGACGGGGCCGCTCGACTGGCCGTACAGGACCAGGTATCCGCGGGGCGCCAGGCAATTCAAACTTTTCTCGAACGTTGCCTGGCCGACGGAGTCGTAGACCACCTGGACCCCCTGTCCGCCGGTAAGCCGTCTCACCTCGGTTTCGAAATCGTTCTCCGTGTACAGGATGACATCGTCGGCGCCGGCCTCACGGGCCAGCCGGGCTTTCTCCGGTGTGGAGACGGTGCCGAACACCCGTGCCCCGCGCCGCTTGGCCATCTGCACCAGCAACAGGCCGACCCCCCCGGCCGCGGCGTGCACCAAACAGGCATCCCCCGGTTTCAGCGGGTAGGTGTCATGGGAAAGGTAATGGGCGGTCATCCCCTGGAGCATCACGGCGGCCGCCGTTTCCGGGTCGATCCCCTTCGGGACCTTGACGAGCCGCCCGGAAGGGACCACCGCGAATTCCGCGTACGAACCGGATACCCCGGCGTACGCCACATGGTCCCCGACGGCGACTTCCGTTACCCCCGGGCCGGTTTCCTGAACGATTCCCGAGCCCTCGTTGCCCGGGGTAAAGGGCAACGGGACGGAATAGAGCCCCATCCGCTGGTAGATGTCGATGAAGTTCACGCCGACGGCCTGGAGCCGGACGAGCGCTTGTCCCTCTCCCGGACTCGGGGGGGGGATCTCCTCCAGGGTCATTGCCTCGGGGCCTCCGAACCGGAGAACTCGCATCGCTTTCATCCTCACCTCCACGGGAACGGGCCGCTTGGGGTTGTCGGGGTACTGCGGACTCCTCCGCATATTCTACATGGGGAAAGCGGGGTTCAACCGCCACGGGATGCAATATACTGACCCACGGCAATGACCACGGCGATCATGGTTCCGTCCGGTTTCCTGCCGAAGGAGGGCTCGCATGGCAAAAGGATCGTCCTTCGAGGGCGTCTTCCCCATCCTGGTGACTCCGTTCGACGAGCGGGAGGAGATCGATCTCGAATCGTTCGCCCGCGTAGTCCGGTTCATGGCGGAAATCGGCGTGGACGGGGTGACGATCCTCGGTGTATTGGGGGAGTCGAACCGGCTCGGGGACAACGAGCGGGAGCGACTCATCCGCGTGGCCGTATCCGCCGCCGGAGGGAGAATCCCGGTGATCGTCGGAACGAGTCACAGGGGGACGCTCGCGACGCGCCACCTGAGCCAGATGGCGGAGGCGCTCGGCGCGGACGCGGTGATGGTGACCCCGTCGTGGGAACCGGTGCCGGGGGAGGAGAAGGTCTTCGAATATTTCCGGCAGGTGGCCGACGGGATCTCCATCCCGATCGTGGCGCAGGACCACCCCGCCTCCACGGAAGTTCACATGCCGGTTCCCTTGCTGCTCCGGTTGGTGAACGACATCCCGCGGGTGGGGTGCCTCAAGGAGGAGGCTCCCCCCACCCCCGCGAAGATCCGCGCTCTCGTACAGGGCATGACGGGGCGGAAGGTTCCCGTTCTCACGGGACTGGGGGCTCTTTACGGGATCTTCGACCTGGAGCGGGGGAGCAGCGGGTTCATGACCGGTTTTGCCTTCCCGGAGGTCCTGATCGCGATCGTCCGGGAGGTGCGCCGGGGGAGAATGGATGCCGCCTGGGACCTCTACCAGCGCTTTCTCCCCCTGATCGTCTTCGAGCAGCAGCCCGGGGTGTGGATCCGGAAGGAAATCTACCGGATGCGCGGCCTGATCCAGGCCGCCCGCGTCCGCCACCCCGGTGCGGGGGTATCTCCGGCCGCAGCCGACCAGCTGCGCGCACTTCTCGCCCGGATCCTGCCGGGGACGGACATCACCCGGCCTCTTGCGTTTTGATTATACCGTAGGGTCAAGCCGCGCCCGATCTTGCCTGGGTTGCCTTGTCCCATGCGCCTGTCGAAATAAAGTAACACATTAGCTTATAGAATATAACAATTCAAAACAGCTTGTTTATTGTGGGTCGCGAATTTCTCTTCTGGTAGGGTCGCTTCCCAGACATGAAGGGACGATGGGACGCGACGGTTCTCATGCCGGGATATCGGCAGTACAATGATATCCGGGAACCTGCGCAGGGAAGATTCTTGCCCGATGTCATGGGGAGCCGCGTCATCTCCGGGAATATGGAAACATTCGCTTCCGCGAAGATTGAAATCGTGTCGCGCCTCCTGGAGGTGGGGAGAGCCGACACCGTGTACCGCGATCTCTACCTGCAGCGAGCCTTCGACTATTTCTCCCCCCTCTTTCCGGACGAGGAATATCTCCGCCTGAAGTCGGAGAATGCCGAGATCGACCATCTGCTCCGGCAGAACCGCTCCGCCGTGGAGAGCGGAGACTGGCTCCGGGTCGCGCAACTGTCGGACCGCATCCGGGTGCGGAAGGAGGCGGTGGACGAGAAACGCACCCTCCTCTCCCTGGGTTCCGGGATCTACGACTCTCCGGACGTTGTGCTCGATCCCTTCTCCCCCGGCCTGCAAGGTTTCCTCCTCGCTTCGGGACAGACCCCGGAGGAGGTCCGCGGGCGGCTGATCGAGAGCCTTGCCTTGCTGGAAAAGGAAGACGAAGGATGGAAGGATTTCTACGCCGGCAGGCGGGATCATTTCCGGAATCTTCCCTCCCTCTCCGTGGAATCCCGGCAATCCCCCGGGGAGGTCGACCCCTCGAGGATCCGGCGCGAAGCGTTGCAGGCCCTCGAAAAGGGGAACATCGGGCAGGTGGAAGAACTGGCGAAAAAGATGCTCGGACGCGATGCTCCCCATCCCGTCAGGCCATCCTCTTCCGTTTCGGCGCATGCCGCGCGGCGGGATCTCTCCGTTCCGTTCCCGCCGGAGTCCCTCCCGAAGGCCGGGAGTCTGGGGCTCGCTTCCATGACTCTTGCGCCGGCCGTCGAGGTGGGGGAATACTTCGGTCATGTGGCCTGGCAACCGGATTTCCGGGACCAACCCTCCGGCGACGAGGAGTGGATCCACCTCCACGGTTTCCCCGAGCGGAGCAACGTTCCTCCCGACGTAACCCGAAGGCTGAAAGACGTCGTCTATCTTCTCATGCATTGTCCCTTCGTCAATTCCACGGGCGTCCGGTATCTTCCCCTCTTGGAAGCCGAAGAGGTGCTGGTGGAGGAATTCCCCGAGGGAAGGGAAGCGGGACCGGAGTCGAAGCTTCTTTCCGCGCTGGGGCTTCCGCGGCGAAACGGCCTGTCCCGCATGGAAATCGAGCTGGCGCTGCTTCGGCGGGGTCCGCAGACGGTGAAGGACGGGATCGGTCTCGATCCGGGCGAGTTCCGTCTTGTGTGCATCCCCCCCGACGTCTATTCCCGGCTCGGCGCGGAGCGGGGATGGGGGAGGCAGGAGCAATGGACCCACTTCGACGGCTACCAGGTGCTCACGGGAGGGCGGATCCGGGCGCTTGTGGGGGGAGACGTCCGGTTCGGCGGGGTCTTCGATCTTTGCAGCATCAGCCGAGTCGACCGGCGGGAGGGCGTGGTCGCCCGCTTTGCCGTGGTGCGGAGAGAGCGACTCGGGTACATTACGAAATGACGATCGGGAAAGGGAAAAGGGCGGGATCGGAGGCGGGGTGCGGGGAGTCGCGGCAAAGGTATTGCTGACCGGTCCCCCGGGATCCGGCAAGACGACCGTGGCAAGAAAGATCGCGGGGATTCTCGGCGGCCGGGCGGCCGGGTTCTTCACGGAGGAGGTTCGCGACGCGATGGGATCCCGAACCGGGTTCCGGGTGGAGTCGATCGACGGGAGGACGGGAGTGCTGTCGGGCAAGCGGGCCGGCCCCGGCCCGCGGATCGGGGCCTACGTCGTTGACGTCCGGTCCTTCGAATCGGTCGCCCTTCCCTCGCTTGCCGGAGAAGCCGGCAAGGTCTTTCTCATCGACGAGATCGGGAAGATGGAGTGCCTCTCGGAGGCGTTCCGGACCCGGGTGCGGGAGATTCTCGACTCGGAGGTCCCCGTCCTGGCTACGATCCCGTTGCACGGCGGCGGCTCCTTCCTCGACGGGATCCGGAACCGGCGGGACGCGAGGATCATCGTCGTGATGCGGGAGAACCGGGACCGTCTTCCCGAGGAAATCGCAAGGATGTTCGGCGGGATCCTTCCATGCCCGTGAGTCCTTTGGCGGGAAAGCCGGCCCGGGCGTCGATGCTGGTGAACGTGCCGCGCCTGGTGGCCGCCTACTACACGGAACACCCCGATCCCACCGTGCGGGACCATCGGGTCTTCTTCGGCACGTCCGGCCATCGCGGGTCCTCTCTTCGTTGCGGGTTCAACGAGGACCATATCCTCGCCGTGAGCCAGGCGATCTGCCTGTACCGCAAACAGCGGAAAATCACGGGCCCCCTGTTCCTTGGGATGGACACCCACGCGCTTTCCGAGCCGGCGTTCGGAACCGCTCTCGAGGTGCTTGCCGCCAACGGCGTCGAGGTGATGATCGACCGCGGCGGGGGGTACACGCCCACGCCCGCGGTTTCCCACGCGATCCTCGTCCACAACCGGAAGAGGGAGACGGGGCTTGCCGACGGAATCGTCATCACCCCGTCGCACAACCCGCCCGAGGACGGCGGCTTCAAGTACAATCCCCCGCACGGAGGTCCCGCGGACACGGACGCAACACGCGGGATCGAGGAGAAAGCGAACGAGCTTCTCGCCGGCGGTCTGCGGGGGGTGGCCAGGATCCCGACCGGAAGGGCCCGCTCCGCCTCGACGACGCATCTTTACGACTATATCGGTTCCTACGTCGGCGAACTGGGTCTTGTCCTGGACATGGAGGCGATTCGCGCGGCATGCCTGCGGCTGGGAGTCGACCCCCTGGGAGGGGCGGGGATTGCCTACTGGGGGCCGATCGCCGAGCGGTACGGGATCGAGGTGACGGTCGTGAACGACGAGGTGGACCCGACCTTCCGGTTCATGACGCTGGACTGGGACGGGAAGATCCGGATGGACTGCTCCTCGCCGTACGCCATGGCGAAGCTCATCGCCCTCAAGGACCGTTTCGACGTCGCGTTCGCCAACGACACCGACCACGACAGGCACGGGATCGTCACTCCCGGCGCCGGCCTCATGAATCCGAACCATTACCTCGCCGCCTCCGTGTCGTACCTGTTTTCCCATCGCCCGGATTGGCCGGAGCGGGCGGCGGTGGGAAAGACGGTCGTAAGCAGCAGCATGATCGATCGGGTGGCCGCCGGCATCGGGCGCCGCCTGGTCGAGGTGCCTGTGGGGTTCAAGTGGTTCGTGGAAGGGCTCCGCGACGGGTCCCTGGGGTTCGGCGGGGAGGAGAGCGCAGGCGCCTCCTTTCTGAGGCGGGACGGGACGGTCTGGACGACGGATAAGGACGGCATCATCATGAATCTTCTCGCGGCGGAGATGATGGCGAGAACGGGCAAGGACCCCGGCGAACTTTACCGCGGTCTTGTCCGCCGGTTCGGAGAGCCGGTCTACGAGCGGATCGATGCGCCCGCCACGGCCGGGCAGAAGGAGATTCTTGCGAGGCTTTCGCCAAGCCAGGTCGATGCCGTAACCCTGGCGGGGGAGAAGATCCGGGAAATCCTCACAAACGCACCGGGGAACGGGAGTCCCATCGGCGGGCTGAAAGTCATGACCGAAAACGGGTGGTTCGCCGCGCGTCCCTCGGGCACGGAGGACGTTTACAAGATATACGCCGAGAGTTTCCTGGGAGCGGACCACCTGCGCCGGATCCAGGAAGAGGCGCAGTCCCTCGTGGCGAAGGTTTTCGCGGGAGGGTGACGGGTCGGCAGCTAGCGTCGTCCCCGTTCGGCGGAAGAGAAGAAAAAGCGGGGAAAAAACGAAAAGGGGATGGAAGCCATGAAGAAATCGATGGGCGCGAGGACTCTCGTCTTTCCCACGCCGGTATGGGTGGTGGGAACGTACGACAAGGAGGGAAAGCCCAACGTGATGGCCGCGGCGTGGGGCGGGATCTGCTGCTCCCAGCCTCCCTGCGTGGCCGTTTCCCTGCGGAAGGCCACCTACACCTACGGCAATCTGATGGAGCGCAAGGCGTTCACGGTGAACGTCCCCTCCGAGGCAAGCTGTCGCGAGGCGGATTACATCGGCATCGTCTCCGGGAGAAACGTGGACAAGTTCGCCGCCACGGGGCTTACACCCGTGAGGAGCGAACTCGTGGACGCCCCCTATGTGAAGGAGTTCCCCCTCGTCCTGGAATGCAAACTGCTGCGGACCGTGGAGATCGGGCTGCACACCCAGTTCATCGGGGAAATCATCGACGTGAAGGCGGACGAATCCGTTCTCGGGGAAGGAGGCCTCCCCGACATCGAAAAGGTAAAGCCGATCGTCTACGCGCCGGAGATCCGATCGTACCACGGAATCGGCAGGAACCTCGGCAGCGCCTACTCCCTCGGAAAGACGATCGGGAAAAAAGGCTAGCCGGCCCGGTCCTCTTTGCCGCCGAATGCCGGAAGGGGAAACGGATGGGAAACGCCGGGAAGGGAAAAATCGAACTCGTCGACAGGGTGCTGAAGGGCGAGCCGGTGGAAAGACCGCCGCTCTCCCTCTGGTACCATTTCGGCGTGCAGTACGGGGACGGTCCGCGGTTCGCCCGGCTTGCGCTCGACTCCTTCCGCCACTACGACCTCGATTTCCTCAAGGTGATGAACGACTACTTCTACCCCATGCCGGAAGGGCTCGACGCCGTCCGGAGCGGCGCGGACCTAAGGCGTGTCGCCGGTTTCGACGTCGGGGACTCGCCCTGGCGGGAACAGTTCCGGGCGCTGGAGGTCATCAGCGCGGAGCTGGAAGGAGAAGCCTATTTCCTCGACACGGTGTTCGACCCATGGAACACGTTGAAAAGAGCCCTGGCGGGGGAGAACATCGGGGATTTGATGGACAGCGAGCCGGAGGCCGTTCAGGAAGCCCTGGGGGTCATCACGGAGAATCTGATCGCCTATTGCCTGAGATCCCTCGACATCGGCTCGGCGGGGATCTTTCTGTCCGTCCCGGCTTCCCGGGAGTTCATGACCCGGGAGCAGTTCCTGACTTTCGGGAAACCGTTTGCGAGCCGTCTCCTGGAGGCGGTTTTCCGGCGCGGGAGGATGAACGTCGCCCACATCCACGGCGACGACCTCTATTTCGACGACTGCCTCGATTTCCCGGTCCACGTGTTCCACTGGTGGGACCGCGGTCCCGGGGGGCCCTCGTTATCGTCGGTCAAAGAGAGGATCCCCGGGTGCGTCATGGGCGGCATCGACCACAAGATCGTCACCC
>Ga0209640_10002202_pt1 | contig 16955 bp, 11 predicted proteins | sample RifCSP10_1_FD_184018 | JGI IMG/M metagenome (GOLD analysis project Ga0209640, IMG submission 184018) | Soil microbial communities from Rifle, Colorado - Rifle CSP2_sed 10_1 (SPAdes) (version 2) | ecosystem: Environmental > Terrestrial > Deep subsurface > Rock core/Sediment | place: Rifle... | reverse complement strand
AGTTCACGCGCTTAATGAAAACCAGCGCGCCCGGTGGCGTGGAAAAAACCTTGGCCTCATCTATCAGTCCTTCTACCTGATGCCGACGCTCTCGCTGTTGGACAACGTTATGCTCCCAATGGACTTCACCGGTCTGTTCCACAGACGAAGCAGCCCACAGCGGGCCTGGGAATTATTACGACAGGTAGCGCTGGAGGAGCATGCCAACAAGCCGCCCACGGCAGTCTCCGGCGGGCAGCAGCAGCGGGTGGCCATCGCCCGGGCTCTGGCCAACGATCCCCCGCTCATCATCGCTGACGAACCCACCGGCCGGCTGGATTCAGCCACGGCGGAGATTATTTTCGGCATCTTCGCTCAGCTGGTTCAGCAGGGCAAAACCATCCTCATGGTCACGCATGACCAGACACTGGCGCAGCGCGTTTCTCGGGTAATTCAGATTGCAGATGGCGAGGTCGTCCCCTTCCCAGAAGAGAAGGGGGGGCAGGAAAACAATGTCGGCCGGCCAGACTGAAGTGCGGACAAACGACCGGGTTGCCTGCGCGGAGAGGGATGGCACTGCCCCTCTGATTGAGATGAAGGATATCGTCAAGGTATATAAGACGGCGGCCGGCGACTTTCCCGCTCTTAACGCGATCACTGCTTGCTTCTATCGAGGCGAATTTGCCAGCGTTGTGGGAAAATCCGGCAGCGGCAAGTCCACGCTGGCGAATATGATCACGGGCATCGACCACCCGACCTCCGGCAGCGTGCGCATCAACGGCACTTTCGTCCATAAGCTTGACGAAAGCAGCATGTCAGTATGGCGCGGCCGCAACCTGGGTATTGTTTTCCAGTTTTTTCAACTGTTGCCCATGTTGAGCCTGCTGGAAAACGTCATGCTGCCGATGGATTTTTGCAATGTCTATGCGGCGGCGGAACGCGAAGAGCGTGCCAGGGAGCTTCTGGAACTGGTCGGACTGGAGGCAGTTGCCGAGCAGCTGCCAGCAGCGGTTTCGGGCGGACAGCAGCAAAGCGCCGCCATCGCCCGGGCCCTGGCAAACGACCCACCGATCCTGATCGCCGATGAACCCACGGGAAACCTGGACTCGCGGTCGGCCGATGCGGTCTTCCAAATCTTCGTCGAACTCGCCGGGCAGGGTAAGACCATCGTGATGGTCACCCACGACCAGAGCCTGGCCCAGCGCACCGGCCGCGTCCTGCTATTGTCCGATGGGGAGCTGGTCAGGTAGTGTTGAGATTATCGAAACTCGAGTGGTTCTCACAGAAGGGCGAGACATGAGCATGATCCGGCCGCGCTGGCGCAAGGTATTTTCCGACCTGTGGGGCAACCGCACACGCTCCCTGCTGGTGGTGGCATCCATTAGTGTGGGCCTGTTCGCGGTCGGCGTCATCACCACCCTGCACATGGTGATCACCACCGACATGCAGTCCGGCTACCAGGCATCCAATCCGGCCAACATCCAGATCGTGACGGTTCCGTTCGACGATGACCTGGTGGACCACATCCGGCGCATGCAGGGCGTGCAGGAGACCGAGGGGGCCCGGATCTTTGGCGCCCGCCTGGAGGCCAGCCCGGGCGAATGGATCACTATTAATCTAAAAGCCGTGCCGGCCCCCGAGGGGATGCAGATCAACCAGATCACCCGGGAAGCGGGCAGGTGGCCTCCCGGAGAAGGCGAGATCGTTATCGAACGCTACAAACTGGATGATACCAAGGCCGGGATGGGCGACTGGATAACCCTGGAGCTGCCCTCTGGAAACACCCGCCGGCTGCAGCTGGTTGGCGTAGTCAACGACCAAACCATCGGCGCATTTGAGGCCGGACCGGGCTTTTTCCTCGCGCCGGTGCATGGTTACGTGGATGAAGCCAGCCTTGAGCGGCTGGAACAGCCCGATAGTTACAATACGCTCTATCTCACTGTCACCGGCGACAGGCGCAACGAGGGCCGCATTGAAGTGATCGCCGACCAGGTCCAGGCGGAGATCGAAAAGGTGCATGGCGAGGTGATCAGCACGGCAACGCGCAGCTCCAGCGATCATCCCAACCGGAGCTACGTGGAGGCCCTGGTAGGCGTCCTGCTCGTGTTGGGCTCGCTATCGGTCTTTCTGAGCGGGTTCCTGATCATCAACACATTGCAAGCCCTGCTGAGACAGCAGACCCAGCAGATTGGCATCATGAAGACTGTGGGGGCGCGCCCCGAGCAGATCGCCAGCGTTTACCTGGCCCTCATCCTGGTGTTCAGCGGGCTGGCAGCGCTGGTTGCCATGCCGCTGGCACCACAGGTTGCCTTCCAGCAGATCATCCCGCTGGCACACCAGATCAATTTCATCTTTTATGGCCACCGCATTGTGCCTCAGGCGCTGCTTCTCCAGATCATGATCGCCCTGCTCGTTCCGCAGCTGGCGGCAATCATCCCTATTTGGCAGGGAGTGCGTATCAGCGTGCAGGAAGCGCTGAGCGGGATCAGTCAAAGCCACCCCCCGAAGCGCGGCTGGTTCGATCGCCTGCTTTCCCGGACGCGCCGCCTCTCGCGCCCGGTGCTGATTGCCATACGCAACACCTTTCGCAGCAAAGGTCGCCTGGTCCTGACGCTGGCAACCCTCTCTCTGGGTGGCGCGATCTTCATTGCGTCCTTCAATGTACAGGTCTCCATGAACGATTACATTGATAAGATCAGCCGCTACTTCCTGGCGGACGTCAACCTGACCCTCGACCGGCCTTACCGCACGGACGAAGTACAGCGACTGCTGCGGCAAGTGCCGGGTGTATCCCGGGTGGAGGGTTGGGGCAGCGCCCGCAGCGAACTTATCCTGGCAGACGGCTCGGCCGGGGAGACCGTGCAGCTGCTGGCACCGCCGGTCGACAGCCAGCTCGTGGAACCGATCATGCTCAAAGGGCGCTGGCTGATCCCCGGGGATGAGAACGCCATCGGCCTGAACGAGCGTTTTATGAACCGCTACCCGGACCTGGAAATCGGCGACACCATCCGCCTGCGGGTGAACGGGGAGGATAGCGATTGGGTGGTGGTCGGCTTTTTCCAGCTGGCTGGGCAGAGCTCCGGCTATCTGGCTTATGCTAATTATGAGTACCTCTCCCGGATAATAAACCTGAGCAACCAGGCAATCACCTTCAGGATCGTTTCAAGCCAAAAGGATATGACCCAGGAGCAACAGGAAGCTCTGGGACGGGAAATTGAGTCTCACCTGCGCAAAAGAAGCATCCGCATCGTCGACATCACCGCCGGCCAGTTCCTGAGCACCACGGCTGCCAGCGGGTTTTCCACCCTGACAGCCTTCATGCTCTTCCTGGCCGGCCTGACAGCCCTGGTCGGCAGCATCGGCCTGGCCGGGACGATGAGCATGAACGTCCTGGAGCGCACCCGCGAGATCGGGGTAATGCGCGCCATTGGCGCCTCGAATCGCATCCTGATAAAAATGGTCCTGACGGAGGGCATCCTGATCGGCATGCTCAGCTGGCTGATCGGCTCTCTGTTGGCCTTTCCGATCAGCAGGCTTCTGACCGACAGCGTCAGCCTGGCGATCTTTGGCATGACTTCCGCCCTGAGCTTTACAACCACCGGGTTCCTCTTGTGGCTTGTGGCGGTGGTGGTCCTGTCAATCCTGGCGAGCCTGCTTCCGGCGCGCAACGCCGCCCGTCTGACAATTCGAGAGGTCTTGGCCTATGAATAAAGCTGAAATCTCATTCATCTCTTCTTCCTACGTTGCCAGCCCCCGCTCATTTCCCCCAGCGGGGGCTGATTATTTACTCGATTTTCATCAATCGCCTCAAAAAGGCCCGATTCTGCCAGGGTGGGAGAGTTACGATATAATACATTTTCGATAAGAACTGTCTTATTTATTGACGCTCACGATTCCACGAGCTGAAGACAGGGATGAAAAATGGAAATTGAGACAAGCGAAAAATCTGAACGCATCGAAACAACTCGCCTCTTAAAGGTTGAGCAGGAATTAAAGACGCGCCTTCGCCAGCAGGAAGCTTTGACCCAGATCGGCCAGCGCGCTCTGATCACATCTTCCTTAGAGGAGCTGTTTGATGAGACTGTCGGATTAGTCGCAGAGACACTGGACGTCGAGTATTGCAAGGTGTTGAAACTGCTTCCGGACGATGGTGAACTGCTGCTGTTATCCGGTGTGGGCTGGAAGGAGGGCTATGTAGGCCATGCCCGGGTGGGGACGGAGATCCAATCCCAGGCGGGCTACACCCTACTCCAGCGCGAACCGGTGATCGTTTCCAACCTTCGGGAGGAGACCCGCTTCTCCGGACCAACGCTCCTGCTCGAACACGATGTCATTAGCGGGATAAGCGTTGTCATTCCCGGCAAGCCCCGCCCGTTTGGGGTGCTGGGCGCCCATTCTAAGAAGCTCCGGAATTTTTCCAGTGTCGACGCAAATTTCCTCCAGGCCGTCGCCAACCTGTTGGCCTCGGCGATCGCCCGACTTTCGGTCGAAGCCAACATGCGCACTTCGCGTGACGAGCTCAAGATTATCCTGCAGGGGGTTGCCGACGGGATCACGGTCCAGGACCGAACCGGACGCCTGGTGTATGCCAACGATGCGGCAGCCCGCATCATCGGTTACTCGTCTGCGCAAAGGCTGCTCGAAGCGCCTCTGGAAGAAGTTTTGCAGAAATTTGAATTAATTGATGAGGAGGGTAGTCCTTTCCCTATAGAGGAGTTGCCTGGCCGGAGAGTTCTGCAGGGCCATGGGAGCAGCTCCGCCACCATTCGCTTCCGGATAAAGGAGACGGGCGCGGAACGGTGGTCCTATATCAAAGCAACGCCCATCCTCGACCAGGATGGCCAGGTAGAACTGGCCGTAAACATCTTCCAGGACGTAACGGAACTGAAGCGCAAGGAGCAGGACCAGCGCCTGCTGGCAGAGGCCAGCGAGCTGATCTCCTCCTCCCTGGATTACGCCACGACTTTGAGGAGTGTGGCCAGGATGGTTGTGCCGCATCTGGCGGATTGGTGCTCGGTGCACATCATTGAGCAAGACGAAACCGTTGAGCAGCTGGCCGTCGGCCACGTCGACCCTGATAAGGTGGCCCTAGCGCTGGAGCTTAGCCAGAAATACCCGCCGGATCCGCATTCACCGACTGGCATTTACCAGGTTATCCGCAGCGGTAAGCCCGGACTGTTTCCGGAGGTGCCTGAAAATCTACTCGAAGAGGTCGCACAAGATGGGGAACATTACAGAATCCTGCGCGAGCTGGGATTAAATTCGGCGATGATGATACCCCTGGTGGCCAGGGATCAGATCCTGGGCGTCTTGAGCCTGGCCTGGTCCGAATCTGGTCGCCGTTATAATCAGGCCGACATCGAACTGGCAGAAGAGCTCGCCCGCCGCGCAGCCGTCGCTATCGATAACGCCCGCCTCTACCACAAAGCCCAGCAGCTCAATGAAGAGCTGGAGGCGCGGGTTACAAAACGTACAAACCAGCTACAGCGCCTGATCAATTCGCTCAGGAACGAGATCGCCGAGCGCAAAAAGGCTGAGGAAGCCCTGCGGAAAAGCGAGACGATGCTGCAGAGTTTATTCGCTTCAGCTCCGGACGCGACCATTCTGGTCGATAAAGAGGGCAAAATCATGCGGGTGAACAGGCAGGTGGAGGCACTCTTCGATTATGGCCAAGCGGAACTGATCGGCAAGTCGATCGATATCCTGCTACCTTCGCGTTTTCGAGCGATGCACGCCAGGCACCGTGCAAAGTATATTTCCGAGCCGCGCTTGCGGACCATGGGCGCAGGTTTGGAGCTTTCCGCCCGGCGCAAGGATGGCAGCGAGTTTCCGGTGGACATCATGCTCAGTCCTTTGCAGACTGAACAAGGGCCAATGGTGATCAGCGCCATGCGCGATATTTCAGAAAGCAAAAGAATGCAGGCTGAGCTGGCTGAGTTGCAGCGTCGCTTTCTCGACCATCTGGAAACGGAACGAATCAATCTGGCGCAGGAACTGCACGATGGACCAATTCAGGATATGTACGGGGTGATCTTCCGGCTCAAGAGCATTACGGCGAGCGAAAATGGCGAGCAGGGGAGTATCACCGAGGCGCAGGTGGCCTCCGTGGCGGCCGAAGTTCAAAACGTCATTCAGGTTTTACGCGCAATTTGCGGCGAGCTTCGTCCCCCCACTTTGGCGCCTTATGGGCTGGAGAAAGCCATCCGGGAACACGGCTCACACTTTCAGAATGCTCATCCGGAAATCAATGTGCATTTAGACCTGATGAATGATGGCCAGCAGCTGCCCGAAAATGTACGCTTCGCCCTCTTCCGCGTTTACCAGAACGCAATCAGCAACGTCTTGCGGCACGCCCAGGCCGGGAATTTAGGCATACTCTTTAAACTGGACGAGGAAGCGGCCGTGCTGGAGATCAAAGACGATGGGCAGGGCTTCCAGCTGCCGTCCCGCTGGGTTGAGTTTGCCCGGAAGGGACACCTTGGCTTGGTGGGGACGGTCGAACGCGTCAAAGCGATCGGTGGGCGGATCAATATTACCTCCTCGCCAGGCAAGGGGACTTCCATCCGAGTTACGGTTCCGAGAAAATAAAAAGCGGAGGAATTTTATTGATTTCCCCCATAAGCTCCTGTATAATTCTACGCGAAGAACCTCGTGTTCTTTGGAATGCCTGCAGGGTCGCGAGCAATTGCAGTTGGGCAATTAAACGGAGCGGCGGGCAACCTTCCGGTCGCCCGCACTCCTCTGATGACACTCGCACAGCGTCCATCAATAGTTTAGCACGATTTGCCCGTTGTTTACTTAACACTCCTGCAAGTTGCCGAAGCCTGTGCAGGCGGCGAATACGAAAGCCCCGGACGGATAATCCGGGGCTTTCGTTTATGACACTCGCACAGCGTCATAATATTAAACGAATAAGATTGTAAAACGTTACAAGCTCGAGCCGCCGTTCGCCAACCGCTCAGCCGCCGTCCCCCCATGCTCAGCAGGTGTCCCCCTATGCTCAGCCGTCGTCCCCCCCATGCTCAGCCGCCGTCCCCGGCGGCGTCTTGTGCCCAGGATGGCGCAAGGACCAATGTGCCTGAAATGTTTTGCGTGCACACGGCTGGTTAATCGGCTTGCAGACTCACACCATTTATGATATGTTAAGGTCGGACTCCACGGGGTAGGCAGTAAAGAGGCTTTTATCACTAACGCAACGTTACCGCAGTCTTTGTCCATCATCCTGGCAACGAAACCCCTGGGGTCTTTTTATTCGGGTTTCCAAACCCCGGGCTCTTAAATCAACGACAACAGGAGGACCACCGATGTTCGAAGAAGATAAGGATGAAGATATCCGCAGTGGCTTGGAACGGCTGGCAGCGGAAATCTCGGACCAGTATGCCGATGTGCGCGAGTGGCGCGAGGACGTGGTCTACTTCCTGCAAGCCCTCGAATTACAGGCCATGGCCAGGGATCCGGATCACCCGGCAAACTTTGAGGCCATGATCGACGCTCTCCGGTCGACGCTGACCAACCGTCTGGCGGAGAACCGCTGGACCTAGATAATTGAACCGGGATTCGAGGCATTTTGGAAGGCCCGTGTGCCGAAATTCACGCGGTCTCTTCTCGCTCCATGGTCAATCGATGTGCGAGCAATATGGGTATAAAAGTAATCCCAATGACATACAGGGCAACAACATTGGTCACGGGACGATCGCGTGGCCTGGTCAGCTGGGTGAAGATCCAGATTGGCAGCGTTGATTGTTGTCCCGAGGTAAACGTCGTGACAATCACTTCGTCAAACGAAAGCGCGAAGGCCAACATTCCACCAGCAAGCAGCGCCGTGGCCAGGTGGGGCAGAACGATATGCCGGAATGTCTGGAAAACGTTGGCGCCCAAATCCATCGAAGCTTCAATCTGAGAGGAACCCATCCGCCTGAAGCGCGCCAGAACGTTGTTGTAAACCACCACGACACAGAAAGTGGCGTGCCCAACTACGATCGTCCAAAGACTGAATGGGATATTGGCAAGACTGATCGCCGAACGCAGCGCGATCCCCGTGACGATTCCGGGAAGCGCCAGCGGAAGGATCAACAAGAATGAGATCGCCTCGCGGCCAAAAAATCTACTCCGGTAAACGGCTGCCGCGGCCAGCGTGCCCAGGGCCATGGCAGTGGTAGTGGCGGTGGCGGCTACTCGCAGTGATAAAGCCAGCGCTTCCCAGAAATCATTTCGCTGCGATGCAATCCCAAACCACTTAATGGTCAGGCCTGGTGGTGGGAAGCTAAAAGTAGCCTCATCGGTGGTGAACGCATATAACAAAATGATCCACACTGGACCATGGAGAAAGAACAGGACTGCCGCTGCAGCTGCTTTCAATCCGAGTGGAGAGGCGCCGTTTCCAGAGCCTTTATAATGCATCGAAAGCCCCCAGCTTCTTCGCACCAATCAGGTATAACACCATGATGGCCATCGGGACAACCGTAAACGCGGCAGCCAGAGGCAGATTTCCCGACGTTCCCTGGTGAGAAAGAACCGCCTGGCCGATAAAAAAACTTGAGTTCCCCAACGCTGACGGCACGATAAAATCCCCCAGGGTTAATGAAAAAGTAAAAATTGAGCCGGCCACCACGCCGGGAAATGCCAGAGGCAGAACGATGCGCCGGAAGGTCTGGCCGGGCCGGGCACCCAGGTCGCCGGAAGCCTCCAGCAGAGATTTCGGCACCCGTTCCAGAGCTGCCTCGATGGGCAAAATCATATAGGGCAGCCAGACGTAAACAAAGACGATATATATACCGATAGCAGATACCGAGAGGGAAGGCCCGCCGATGCCGGGGGCGCTCAATAAGGCATTCAAGAGCCAATCAAGATGCGTCTGCAGGATAAACCAGCTGAGGATGCCTTCCTTAGCCAGGATTAGTTTCCAGGCATACACTCGGACCAGGTAGCTGGACCACAGCGGCAGCAGAACCGCCAGGTATAGAAAACCCTTGATCCTTTTGGAAGCATAGCGCGCCATGTAATATGCCAGCGGAAAAGCCAACATTGCCGTGGATAGGGTAACCGCCGAGGCCATCCCAGCGGTTCGCAGGACGATGTCGAGGTTGGCGCGCGTCATCAAATTGGCATAAGTCCTCAGCGTGAACTGGCGCACAATCAGTCCGGTGAAGCTATCCAGGTAATAGAAACTGTTCAGTAACAGTGTGGCCAAAGATCCCAGGTATATTACGATCATCCAGAACAATGGAAGTCCCAAGAGAAGGATCATAATGAGCCAGGGACGCTGGTATATGTAAGTCGATACCCGCTGCGAGGATGATGGCGCAAGCGCAGGATATGAAGATGATTTTGAGACGCTCACAGGTTTCGTATCCAGAATGCTCATGCTTCCATTACCCGTCTTACATGCTCGCGATTCCAATATAAGCAAACCGGCTTACCTCGAGCTGTGAGCAAATCTGCCGAAGTTGTTTTTAGGTTCTGCTCGACAACAACCAGGTCGAGGCCTCCCTCGATCTCCACGAGGTAGCGCGTATACAGTCCGAGGTAGATTACGTCTCGGATCTGGCCTTTGACAGCATGCATGCCCTCGGGCACTCCTGCTCCCCGAGCGATAATGTGAATCTTCTCCGGCCGGATCGAAAACGTGGCTGGCGAACCGGTAATGGCTTCAGCGGCCGGGCCATTAATCAGGTTGGACACACCAACGAAACCAGCCACAAAGGGAGTTGCAGGGTGTTCGTAAATCTGAGACGGCGAACCGATCTGTTCAATCTTTCCAAGATTGAACACCGCCATTCGGTCGCTCATGGTTAGCGCCTCCTCCTGATCATGGGTGACGTAGATGAAGGTGATACCCACGCGCTGCTGAATGGCCTTCAACTCGATTTGCATCTGCTGGCGCAGCTTAAGATCCAATGCCCCCAGCGGTTCGTCTAAGAGCAGAACCCGAGGCTGGTTGATCAAGGCCCTGGCCAGAGCGACCCGCTGCCGTTGGCCCCCAGAAAGCTGCGCCGGCCGCCGGCCCGCCAGTCCCGACAAGCGCACCAGCTCGAGCATTTCTTCCACCCGCCTCGCCCTTACCGTCTTGGGCACTTTCTTGATCATCAAAGCATAAGCGATGTTATCGCCGACGGTCATATGGGGAAAAAGCGCATAATCCTGGAACACGGTGTTGACATCGCGTTCATAAGGTGGCAGGTTTGTAACTTCCTTGCCATGTAAGAGGATCCTGCCCGCCGTAGGTCTTTCAAAACCGGCGATCAAACGCAGGCAGGTTGTTTTGCCTGATCCCGAAGGTCCCAGCATGGTAAAGAACTCACCATCGAGAATCTCCACACTGACACCATCAACCGCCCTGACATCCCCAAAATGGCGGCTTACTTCTGAAAACTGGACTGCAGGAATGGCCGGGTCATTCATCAATCGTGGGCAATCATGACATGTTTTGTAATCTGGTAATCACCAACGGCCTCCGCCGAGAGGTCCTTGCCGAACCCGGACTGTTTGAATCCGCCGTGAGGCGTTTCTGAGGTCAAGGGAATATGGTCGTTGATCCACACCGTACCGAACTCCAGCTGGCTCGAAATACGCATTGCTCGACCGATATCCTTCGTGAACAGCGACGCGGCCAGACCGTACTGCACATCATTACCCAGGTTAACTGCCTCAACTTCATCCCTGAACGAATTGATTGTCAGCACCGGACCAAACACCTCACTTTGGATAATCTCCCAATCCTGGGCAACATCGCTGATTACCGTGGGCTCGTAATAATAGCCGTGCTGCCAATCGGGCGGTATATTCCCGCCGGTGAGGATATTCGCTCCCTGGGCGCGGGCACGCTCGACAAATCCCATAACCCTCTCGCGCTGTGCGGCGGAAATCAGCGGGCCCATCTGCACCTGGTCATCAAATGGGTCTCCTACTTTGACCCCGCGCATCGCTTCCACCAGCGCCTCTTTCGCTCTATTCAGGATGCCCTCTTCAATATACACGCGGGTAGCAGCAGTACAATCCTGGCCAGTATTGAAGGTGGCTGCCAGCGACGCCTTGGACGCCAGTGCCTCGAGATCGGCGTCGGCAAAGACGATCACGGGTGCTTTCCCGCCCAGCTCGAGGTGCACGCGTTTGAGAGTCTTGGCGGCGGTTTCCATAACGCGCTTGCCGGTGCCGGTTGAGCCCGTCAGGCTAATCATGCGAATATCAGGATGTTCTACCAGGGCCTGGCCCGTCTCGTTACCACCAGCCACAATATTCACAATCCCAGGTGGGATCCCTGCTTCAGCGGTGAGTTCTGCCAACATTAGTGCTGTCAGGGGAGTAGTCGGCGCCGGCTTGAGAACTACCGTGCAGCCGGCTGCCAGGGCCGGTCCGATCTTCCAAATTGCCATCATCAACGGGTAATTCCAGGGTGCGATTTGGCCCACGACGCCAACCGGTTCCCTGCGAAATATTGAGGTATATCCACTCAGGTATTCGCCAGCGTGAGCACCGGATACCTGTCGTGCAGCGGCGGCAAAAAACCGCAAGTTGTCAATCAAGAAAGGCATGTCCGCCCCAAGACTAACGAATCCATAAGGCTTTCCGGTGTTCTGCGATTCTACCCGGGCAAACTCCTCCGAGCGTTCCTCCACCAGGTCGGCTAAATTGAGCAGAGCCCGCGATCGCACGGAGGGCGTCGCCTTCGACCAGCTCCCTTCGTAAAAAGCGTTTTTTGCCGCCTGTACGGCAGCATCCACATCTTCCCTCGTGCCATCCGGAACCTCAGCAATCAATTCCCCGCTTGCTGGATTTTCAATCTTTCTTATCCGCCCACCTTTAGAATCCACCCACTGTCCATTGATCCAAAATCGATAAGTCATCGTTTTCCTCCAACCGTCAAGATCGCATCCCAACGGGTTTTTCAACCAGTTGTGCGAGCGGGTGGAAATTGCGGCTACAGGCCGCAATTTCCACCCCTACCAAAAAGACGGGGATTTTTCACAAAATCTGCGTTAGTTGATCTTTAGCGCCCACCGATGACGGCGATATACGCAGTAACCCACTCATGGTAAGGAACACATTCTTGTCGCCCATCTCCGCAATCAGTCGTGGGCGTCCGCCAGAACCAAATCTTGTCGAAGTTCGACATCCCATTGGTATCGCAGCCGTTCTCGCCCAGTAACTCATTGCCTTCGCATGCCGCGGGCACGGCCGGCACGGAACCGAACCAGGCTGCCAGGTCTCCTTGAAGTTTGGGATTTATGGAATGTTCCAACCATTTATAGGCACAGTTCGGATGGGGTGCATCCACGTGCATCATGGTCGTATCCGACCAGCCGGTCGTCCCTTCAACCGGAAAAACGCTGGCGATCGGCTTGCCCTCAAACTGCAGCAGGTTTACCTGGAAAGGCCAGGAGCTGGAGGCCACCACCCCCTCGTTAGTGAAATCATCCATTTGAATGAAAGCATCGTGCCAGTATCGCCCGATAATTTGACGCTGCTGGCGTAGAAGCTCTATCGCCGCATCAAATTGCTCTCGGGTGAGAGAGTACGGGTCCTTAATTCCAAGCTCCGGCTGGTGGTTCATTAAATAGAGCGCAGCATCGGCGACATAAATCGGTCCATCGTAGGCCTGCACCCGCCCTTGATTGGATTGGGCATCCGGCAAGTCTTGTTCCTCGAATACCACGCTCCAGCTGGTTGGTGGCTCTGGGAACACTTCCGTGTTGTACATCAATACGTTTGGACCCCACTGGTAGGGAACGCCGTAGTGCTTTCCATCCACGGTGTTCCAGGGAGCATTTTGCAGTCGGGAGTCGACTGTGTCCCAGCTCGGGATCAAATCGATATTGATCTCCTGCACCTTGCCTCCAGCAATCAGTCGATTGCTGGCATCTCCCGAAGCGGTGACCAGATCAAATCCGCCCTCATTCATCAGGGCGACCATCTCGTCGGAAGTAGCCGCCACTTTCACAGTGACACTACAGCCGGTCTCTTCTTCAAAATCTGTAACCCAGTCAAAGTTTGGGTCAGTCTCACCGCGCTCAATATAACCGGCCCAGGCAACGATGGAGACTTCACCTTCGCCCTCTCCCACCGATTGCAGCATTGCTCCAGATGCCTGTGTGGTTGCTGGTGTTTGTCCACCACTGCAGGCCGCCAGGAGCAAACTCATCGAGACAAGAGCAACCAACAATTTATGAATTGACCACTCCAGTTTCATTTCTTCTCCTTTGGCAAATTGCTTTGATTTTGGCGCGAAACTATGGTCGGCCGCACCGGCGATTCATAGATATGCCGTCCACCTCCTTTCTGCCCTGAAACCAGCCGATAATTATTACCAGAGAAGTCGTTACTCAACGATCAAAAGCCTCAGCGATGGATCGATCCAGCGCATCAAATTTGGACAAGTTTGGTCTCCTATAGGGAATATGCGAAGTATACTTGATTTGCCGGATCTGTCAACATTCTGTTGATTTCATTTCTCCTTTTTGTTATGATTGAAATGAATAGACCCGAGGAGGGCAGGCATGTCGCTAAACCTGAAGCACGAAGACCGGGTGTGCATCGTCGGTGGGGGACCGGCGGGCAGCTTCGCGGCCATACACCTGCTGCGTCTGGCGCAGCAGAAGGGCTTGCACCTGGAGGTGTTGGTGTTCGAGCCGCGCGATTTCAACACCCCCGGCCCAGGCGGCTGCAACCGCTGCGCCGGCATCCTCTCGTCCCGCCTGCTGCGCGCTCTGGATGATTTGGGGTTAGCGCTGCCAGGAGACGTGATTCAGGCCGAGCTGCACGCTTACGCCGCCCACCTGGACGGCGAGGCCTTGCGCATCGAGCAGCCCGATCCAGGGCGGCGCATCGTCAGCGTATACCGGGGTGGCGGGCCGCGCCTCTTGCAGGGCGCACGGCGCGCCAGCTTCGACGGCTTCCTGCTCGAGCAGGCCCGCCGCATGGGCACCCGGCACATCCCGGCGCGCGTGCGCCGCGTAATTTGGGAGGGACGCCCGGTAGTGCTGACCGCCCGAGAGCGCTTCCCGGCGGCGCTGGTGGTGCTCGCCACGGGGGTCAACAGCCGGGCGCCGCTTGCGGATGAATTCGGCTACCAGCCGGCCCCGACAGAAATTATGGCGCAGGATGAGATCCTGCGCCCGCCCACCTGGCCTGTAGATACGGTCAGCGCCTACTTCCGCGAGCCGCCTGGGCTGGTCTTTGGAGCGCTGATCCCAAAGGGAGAGTATCTTAACATCTCCCTGCTCGGCAAGGGCTTGACCAGCGACGCTATCAACAACTTCCTCGAAGCCCAGGGCCTGGAGAGTGCATATTTCTCGCCCGGCAACAGTCTGTGCGGCTGCACGCCGCGCATCGCCGTGGGGGCTGCACGCAATTACTTTGGCGACCGCTGGGTGGCGGTGGGCGATGCTGCCGCCACTCGCCTCTACAAGGATGGAGTCGGGTCGGCCTTCTTTACCAGCCAGGCGGCTATGCAGGCGGCCGTCCACGTCGGCATCGGCCGGCGCGATTTCCAGCGCGCCTATGCCTCGACCTGCCGCCGGGTGGCAGCTGACAATCGCTTCGGACGGCTGCTCTTCCGCCTCTGGCACTTAACGTTGAAAAATCCGCGCCTGCTCGGTGCCTGGAAGGATACCATCCGGCGGGAAAGCCACCTGCCTCCCGAGCACCGGGTGCATGCCCGCATTCTATGGAGCATGTTTTCCGGCGACGAGCCCTACCGGGATTTATTCTGGCTGTCGGTCAGCTGGAAAGCGGTGCGGGCGTTGTGGCAAGGGGATCGGAGCCGGTGAATAAGATGGAATGAGGCAGGCTGGGTTAGGAGATAAGGAGGGGGAATTATCAGGCGGGGTTTACAGAATCGTTAGGCGATCGGGAAATTCATAACATTAAGGCGAGTCATCCGTTCATTTAATAAATACTTAAACCTCCCGAAGTCTTTTAGGTGACGCCATTCGCTGCGGCCTTCGGCAGGTTGACAAAAACTCTTGTGGAAGCGATGATCCAAAGACTGAATCTGGTCGCTTAACCCTTCAACCCGTTACGCAGTGAGACCGGAGGGGTGAGGTCCTTGGGGAGCCAGTAGCGAAACCGGCCACGCAGGCCGGTTTTTACTTTTTGACGGTTCAGGAGGTATAAAATGAAAAGATGGTTTTGGTTCGGGATGGTTTTTTTATTCACCCTGCTCGTGACAAGCGATGGTTCCGCCGGAGGCCCCTGGGATACCACGATCCGCGGCAACGGCCGGATCAATTTTGGCTCGCCGACCGCCTCGGGCGTCACCTCGGTCCGCCTCAACTGGAACATCAAGACAAATGCCACCAACGAGATCAACGGGCATTTGCACATCGTGGAGGACCTGGTCGACGGCGGCCGGCGCACCTTCCGGGTGAGCAGCGACCAGTTCGAAACCCCGGGAAACCCCCAGGGAGACGATTTCCAGACCGATTTCACTTGCGGTCCCGGCGATCCCAGCGTTGAGCTGGTGGGTAACGATGCAGAGGGTCACAGGATCAACTTTATGATCAATGAGGAATTAAACGCTATCTTCTATGAAGTCTTCGTGCCCTTTCAAGAAACCGTCTCCAGCGCCGGCAGTCCCGCAGCGCCCCTTCCGCTGGATGGTCACATCGTATTAGACTGTGCCGGGCAAGCAACCGGTCCTGATCTTCCGGACAACCAGCCGCAAACAGCGAATTCGGGTAGCATCTACCTGCCGCTTGTGCTGCGCGTTCCGCCAAATTAACCCGGCTGACCTTCCCGGAAGATCGGATCTTCCGGGAAGGTTACTGGCCCGCACCTCTGGCTCCTTTGCGCCCTCGCGTTAAAAAATCCGTGCCAATCCGTCAAATCCATGTCATCCGCGTCCCCACTCTCGAAACCATCTCATCTCGCTCCACGTCTGATACAAGCAAGCATCTTGCCGTAATTCGAGTATAATACGCCCCATGTCCGAAATATTCCACCCACCCCGTTAGACCTCACCAGCCCTTTACCCGGCTCGAGCACCACCTCTCTCCCGGTAATCCCGTTTTGATCTGTTATGCAAAGATTACCGAGAGAAGAGGTTTATTATGCTTGAGCTCACAACCACTAAAGTTAATTCCCTTTTATTAAAGTTAAAGCGGGTTTCGTTTTCCCTCTCGCTGCTGTTTCTGCTCATCGAGTTTTTCGATGAACTGACCTTCGGCATCAACGGCGCCGCACTGCCCTCGCTGCGCCGGGAACTGCAGCTGACCTACGCACAGACCGGCCTGCTGCTGGGGCTGCCCGGCATTTTGAGCACGTTCATCGAACCCGCCATCCTGCTGCTGGGAGATACCGACCTGCGCAAGCGACTGGTGGCCGGCGGCGGCTTAATCATGGCGTTCTCTCTGCTGCTGGTCGCCGGCGCCCGCTCTTATCCGCTCCTGCTGCTGGCTTTTGTCCTGAGCTTTCCGGCCAGCGGCGCCTTCGTTACACTTTCCCAGGCGACCTTGATGGATTTGAATCCGAGTCGCGAGCCGCACATGATGGCGCGCTGGACAGTGGCAGGCACGCTGGGCAACTTGATCGGCCCGCTGATCCTGGCTGGCGGGTTTTCCCTGGCGCTCGGTTGGCGCTGGGCGTATGTTTTTCTTGCATTATTCGGGATAGCGCTGACCCTGCTGTGCCTGGTCAGGCCCTTTCCAGCGCACCTGGCCGCCAACAACCACTCCCCCAGCCCGGCCAGGCTGCTGGCCAACCTCCGCGAGGCAGTCCGCAACCCAGGCATGCTGCGCTGGATCGGGTTGCTGCAGACGTCTGATCTCATGATGGATGTCTTCACCAGCTTCCTGGCGCTTTACTTCACCGACCTCGCCGGAGCTACGCCGGCTCAGGCCAGCCTGATCTTGAGCGCGGCGATGCTGGCAGATCTTGGCTCCGACCTGGTGCTGATCCCGCTTTTGGAACGCGTCCCGGGCCGCAGCCTGGTGCGCGCCTCCGCCGGCCTTACCGCCGGGCTTTATATCCTCTGGCTGTTG